>FUIF01000371.1_pt1 | contig 29208 bp, 40 predicted proteins | sample 1003461 | NCBI WGS metagenome assembly FUIF01 (sample SAMEA80401918, study PRJEB19352) | marine metagenome
GATGGAGTATTCGGGACCGAGCCAACAATAGTGAGTTCTCAAGTTCGACCAATTACTTGGCCTCTAACGACGGCATTTCTCGCTGGGCTACCCTTGACCCTATTCGGCTCGGAAAGGGCGAGAATTGGGGTGGGAGAGCGCAATTACAGTACCCTAACACTCTTGTCAATGCTAATCGGGTGAGATACAACAAAGCAGGCAATAGCAACAGCGACGATACCTACCTTCTCATGTCGTCTTCTTACGATTCATCAAACCGATACTACATTCCTTCCGGTGACACCGACCCTACCTTCGGTCGAACGACAAAATACAATTGGAATCCTAAGAATTGGGCGGCTCTCCAATCCGGCAGAATCAGTAGTGGCACACTTCCCGATTTCATGCAACATGCAAACCTAACCGGTGTGTGGATGGGTGAGAGAATCCAAAACAACGCATACAACGCAACAACGGGTGCGGCGACAAGCACGAAGATACTCCCGAAGCAATTTTTTACCCGATAAAAAGTAATGCGGGAAAAACATTCTTGGCTGTCACGACTTATCTTGCAGACGACACTGCACACCAAGTCAACAATGTTGCGCCGAGCGGACAATACCGACCGGTTATCGCATCCTCCGCTAATCTCAACAGTAAATCCGACGGTGACTTTTTCACAATCCGCATGTGTACGCAGGCTATGCTCGCAAACGCATCGTCAATACCCGACGAAAATACAGAATCGGGGGCGCAGGTCAAATACACTTTGAAAATCGGCTTCCCAACCTCAACTTCTTTCGGTACTACCGGAGCAGGCGGAGCAACACCGGCAATCAATTGGACTTTTGTTCCGCATGACGGTACGGGATTGAGCGAAAACGAAAACCTGTACAATGTCAATTGGTTGGCCCAACAAGACTTGCGTGACCCAAACCGTGACCCTTGGTATGATTTGGATTTCAAGTTAGATTTCACTAATAATAAGTTTAAGGTGTACCACGAAGGAACCGAAGTGACAGCCACTAACCCAACAGCAGGGGCATACACTGCCGGTGCTAACGGAGGGTACGCTATGGCAAACAATACCGACACCTCCGCCGCTTTCAAGGCCAGCGAGTTGACCGGTTGGGAGATGTTCGTCGTTCCTAACAGCAGTGCATCGAACAAATGTGTTGTCGCAACTCTAATCGACCGATTCGCTCTTTATCGACCATTGACCGATACGCCCGACAATCGTGGAGATAGGTCTTCCGTCGGAGAATGGTCTTGTGATATGCCGGTGAACGGGATTAGCACAGCAACAATCAAAATACTTGACGACGACACTGAACAAAATTTGACGCCGTGGTTCCTCAACGACGATATTACAGATTGGCGGTTGTTGATGTTCAACGATAACATTCACCGACCACTGTGGAACGGTATCATCGAGGGTGTTTCTGTATCACAGGATGCTTCAACAAGAACAAGGGAAATAACAGTATCGGCTCGCGATTCACTTTCTATCCTCGACAGACAGATTTCGTCTTGGGAAGTAGGTCAAATCGGTCTTGACAACAGCGACCAAGTTCTTGCGAGAAAGGAAGAACTGGCTTTGTTGTCCGACACAATGTTCATGGGTGCGGCTCGATTGGAGAGCAGTCTTCCGTCTATCGGCTTTGAGTCTTCGACTTCCTACAAAGAACTTGAAGGGCAACGCACCACCGTTTTTTCGGGACACCCAATCCAAATGTACAACAACGAAGATGCGGCGGGACCGAATAATGTCGAAGATGAATGGTTGGGGTATGAGGTCGCCGGTATTACACAGGCAACAAGCAGTGGTCCGGCACAAGTCATTATGCGATACACTGGAACCTCCTACACGACAAGCAGTACACCGGACCTATTCGGGTTCGACAACCACAACGAAAACGGCGTCACAATCAGCGCAGTAGGTTCGGGACCAACAGGGTTCGGCCAACTGCTTACGATTAGCGGTATGACTTACACGGCAGAAACATCGGCGAACTTCACAGGGTACCAATCCACATTACCAAGAACAGGAGCAGAAGCAGGCTACCTCATCCTCCGCTTCTCATCGGCACCAAGTCGAAACGATGGCTCGTACCTCTCGACCGGTGATTTGGTCACAATCCCAGCAAGTGAAACGCAGGTCGGTAGTGCATTCCGTGACGAGGTACATACGATTATCGCCACAGAAACAGTCGATGGTCATTTTTACGCTAAGACTTTGACAACGACCGGAGCAGTGACGGCTGTGACTTTTTCGACAGCAAAGTACACCATTGAACAAGGTAAAATTTCGGGAACAACAGAAAACCTAACGCATCGTGACGCTCACGCGATTTGGATGCGCGACCTCCCGAAGTCGCCGTGGTTCAAGAAACACTTTGCGGTTTATGGATTCTCATTTGTTGATGCCGGAACAGCATCAGCCTCTTTTACAGCAGACTCCGACATTATCCAAGTAGGTTCGTCATTCATTGACTCTTCCGAAAGCCACGGTGTAGGCCAAGTCGTGAACAGCGCAGGGTTTGTTGACACTTTCACCTACAACGGGTACATCAGCCCAGCAGACGACGGCAACCACTATCTTGTCGGGGTCAAAGGTCTTTCAATCGACCATTCCAGCGGCGAGAATGTGTACACTCTTTCATCCGGTACGGACTACAAGCACCTTTGGTTGCAGTGGGCTGATATGCGAAACAACGGTGACGCTAACGCAGACGGCGGCTTCCGCAAAAAATCTTTCGGATTACTCAAACCCGTCAAAGACAACTACGATGTGTCGATTTCCTTTACAGACCAAACCAATAACCAAGGCGAATACGATTCGTTTATCTCCATGAACATCGGAGAAGATTTGGATATTTGGGAACTTGACGCTACCATTGACCCGACAACAAATGCACCGTGGTCAACCCCTCTTGGTAGTGGGGCCACAATCCAAATAACCAATGGGTATTCGGGTACGGCGATAGCAAGCGACGGTAGCACAGGTATCAAATTCAAAGTTCTCAACGCTGATGCCGGAGTATCGGACTTGGCGGTTGGTGACAAAGTGATTATCTTCAACAGCGATAACTACGACGGAATCCATACTATATCGGGAATCACCGGTAGTGGTACAAAGGAAATAACATGCTCGACAAGCACATACACTACGACGGAAGCATACACAGCGACCGGTCCCTTTGTCCGAAAAGCAGAAGCCGAGCATCGGGTTTCGAGCCTACGAGGTTGGGACCAACAGGCCGGAGCGTTGTTGGTGTACGATTGCTCAAAGTTCTTTAACCTTAATACTTTTATCAACAAGGGTACATTCAACCAAAGAAGCGGCGGTTCAATCAGCGTCGGAGAATACGAAACCGAGTATCATGGCTTCCCCGTATTGATGGACAATTATTGGTCCAAGCCACAAGCACCAACAACAACAATGCTTCACCATACGGATTCAACCCTAACTTCCGTCGCTGGGTCAACGCAAGCGCAGACTCAATCGAACAATCGAAGTGGGAGACACCGTGATTGAAACCAAACCATCTTCATCTTTGGTTTCCGACTTCCCCGAATTTGGTTATGGTAAAATTAAGTGTACACGGGATGCGAGCGGACAGAACCCTTCGACGGAGATATTTTGGTACACCTACGACGGCAAGTTATCGACCGGTGTTGTAGAAGCGGCTACGAGCGCAACCTCCGGTAGCGGAATGACAATCACTTGTAGCGGCGCAGACTTCGTGAACGATGGGGTCGAAGCCGGTATGAGAGTGAGAAATGTGACCGCTAAATGGGTTGCTCAAATCGCAAGCGTGACCGCCACAACCATTGTTATTAGCGGATTACCTTCTGCTGAAACAGGAAGCACGAGAACTGATGTGGCAATCAGCGACAGCATTAGCGTACCCCAACAGTTGTACGGTATTTACACGCAGTCGGATGCGGCTACCAACTACACGGGAGATGAGGCAGAAGCCCTACTCGAAGGCATCCAAATGGATGATGTTATCAAGACCAACGGAAGTACCGCAGAAATAGCCGTGAACCTACCAAGCGCAGGCACAACGACCGGTGCCTACGATGAGGTCATAATCAGCGGAAGTGCGGCTCCACGGTATGCCCTACGCTTCCTAATGAAGACCGAAGGATATGCCACAAGTCCGAATCTCGGAACCTATTGGGTACACGACAAGGCTCGTTTCCTTTGGGCGTTCACTCTTTCCGACACATGGCTAACCCAAGCGGCAAGCCCTTGTTGGTTTGATATTTCCTCAATACCACAGTCGAACAATATGACACGCGACGGCACAGACGGAGACTTCGATTCGTTTGGTGGAATATACGACGGGCGTGGTGGCAAGTCACTTCTTTCGATTCTCCGAGAGTCAACGGAGTCAAGCGGCATAGGTCGTGACAACAACAAGAGATTGGGGCATGACTTACCAAATAGGGGAGAGATAACAAATTGGAAATCCGACCGACATACAACAGCGGTGAGGCATTGACAAGGGACAGTATGAATGTGAACTCACTGGATGCTTCTATGGCACAACAGATAACAAATGTTCGAAGTCTACTACGCTAACGGAGGCTCTTTTTCCGACTTCCCAGCACCTACTCTCAACCAAACCTACCGATGGAAGATTATCGAAAGTCCCGAAATAGGAACAGAAGAAGAGGCCCAACTCGTGGCTCAAGAAGAATACTATAAAGCCAAAACAAAGTCAATACGAGTACAAGGAGAAATCATGCGAGATTTGACGCATGACGATAAAATGCTCATCGGCGGTCGCTACGGATATGTCGCAGACCCGACCCGTTTCGCAGAAAGAAGTATCACGCAACAGTTCGCATTTGGCTCCGGCTACCCAGCACCTTCTTCCGACTTCAACCAACAGTGGTCCGGTATGAATGGTGTGTTAGCAAACGGTCAGTGCAACGCTCTCGACGGACATTTGGGTGTTGACGGTACAGACCATCTCAATCGCGATAGGTACGGTAAAGGTACATCGCTCCGGCGGCAACTACCAAAGACAGTACCCACACATACGACAATTCGTATTGGTGGTGGGGAGCGCACAGTGTAAGCCACGCCGTCGGTATTGTTCACATACCAAGAGACATGCCTGTGACGAGCGACAACAGTGCCGACGACTTGAGAATTTGGGTTGCCCTAAAAGACGGACAAAGCGGAACGGACATTGACAACGCCGAGTTCACAGTAGGTATCACCGACCCGTCGTTCAATGTGACTCCACCAAGCACATTTACGGCACACGGCGGGGCCACAATGGGCTACTCCCCAACATACGCCAACACGACAGGTAGTGCGTTTTTCAAGACTGTCAATGTCAAGCGCAACGGTTTTACGAAATCGAATCCCATCGAACTATTGGTCTTCTCAACCATCCGGCGCAAGAATTACTATTTCCGTAAATGTGGATTACCTCAAAGACTTACTTCGGCACCGATGTGGCGACCCAACGGCTTCCGGCATCCTACACAATGCTCACAACATAACAGAAGCGGGTCCGTCGGCTTGGTCGGCCACAAATGCAGATTCAATCTTCCCTCTTGGTCTTCGCAAATTCGATAGCATGTCGGGACTTTACGGTGTAAGAAATGTGTACTACTGTCCACGCATTCACATCGTTCCCGATGTTCGTTGGCGACCGGCAACAACTGTGACCTTTACAGATTCGGGTCTTGGTTTGAGTAGTGAGGCTATGGTCATACAACATATCACATGGTCGGTCAGCGGTCGAGATGTTGAAAGTGTCAACCTTAATCTTGAGCGTGACCAAACCAAAACGCTCGGAGGACTTGCTTCTTATCTTTATCCCAATGTCGCCCGTGGTCGTGGACAAGGTTCGGGAAGTGGCACCGTAGGAAACGGAGGTACAAACGACAGACCGCAAACCCCACCGCCAATGCTACCACCAACAGGCGGTCCCGTAGGTACCAACCCCGTCTCACCCGGACAGCAAGAAGGTGGGCGATTCCCCAATCAAGGAGGTGGGGCATTCACCAACACTATTTCGAGTAGCATGTTGGCTTCCGGTGTTCATGGAAGAATGACCGGTCGCATGAACCTCAATAATAACGGCGTTAGCGGGTCTTCCTACGGCCTTCTTGGTCAATCAAGGGTTGCACCCCCACTGAACACACAAAGGGCCGTAGACGGGCTGGGAGATGCCATTTCTGCCACATCTGCAACAGCCGTCGTATCGTCGGAAGGAATGACTTTCACAGGAATTGTTGACCCCGACTCAAGTGACCGATATACGCAGACCCATAATATTACCGTAAAGGTACCCGACGATGTTGCAGATGAGATTATCAGCGTGACTGCGATTTACTCTCTTGGCGTGGTTGGTAGCAAAGCGGTTCTAACGGCGACTGCGACGGAGCAAGAGGGTGACAACTCAATATCGCGAACCTTCTCATTGAGTGGTGGAGCGACTCGAAGAACCATAGCAATCTTTGGTGGGAGCACTTTGACGGGAGCATCGACCGAGGGCAACACCATCAACATCGAGTTGAAGAGAACACCCGGAACAGGTGACGACACAGCATCGTATTCGTCACTTGTTATTCACGCAATCAAGGTGAACTTCCAGCGATACTCTATGAAGGGACTTGGCGATACCGGACTCAACCCCTACTGATGGGTATAGTCTTTCCTTAACGCTAAGACCTTCTTGGCCTGTTTGCTTGTGATATTCGCACAGGCAACCATATCCTTCTGTCGAGTCTTCTTTCTTAGAATTGCGGGAATACTACCGTACTCCGTGAGCAACGCAGTTGCCTGTTCCCGATTGATTCCGCAAGCCATCAAACACTTGATTCTGTCGTCGTCTTCAATAGCGATTACTTGTTTTGGTATGTGAGTCTTGGGCGGCTTTATTTTTGCGATAACATTCTGTCGGTGGTTGGTGTACAACCATTCAACGAAGTCGTCCATAGTTGTCAACTGCAAGAAATGTAGGTTGGGAAAGCGTTGGTGCATCGTCATTTTGAATGAGTTAATAACAGCCGCCATCTTCTTTCTTTCATCCGACAATTCCTTAGCAGTGGCTCTCCTACCGTGGAACCACGGCTTGAGTTCCGTATTGTACACGACAAGAAACGGTCGTTCGTATGTTTCACATAAGTCCTTCAACTGTCCGACGATGGTCCGAGAGCGACCAATACCAAGAATACTACGGTACAGGTCGTTGATTTCTTTTGCCTCAATTCCCCAATCACCAATGACATAATCAGCGGACTTCATAGTGAGAACCCTCGCATCACCCTTTTCATCGTTGTCAGCATTACCCATTTTCACAAGCAACTTATGAATCAATTTAGGGTTTTCACGATGGTCGATTAGAAGCATTACTTGGTTCCACCCTACCAATGGTCTATGAACCTATGGTTCCGTCATATTTCCAACACTTGGCTTGACACATACCACGCAGGTTGTACCAATGACAGGATGGGGCGTTTTCATAATTTAGATTAGTCCTAATACCTTGTCGAGTCCGGTACTCGTTGAAGTCACGCCAGTTGAGAGATTTTATGTATTGGAAATCGTTTCCTCAATTGACTTTCGCTGTTCCCTCGACAGACTCTTCGGGTCAGCAAACCAGCGTAGTTCTTGAGCCATGTGTTGTACAAGAGCCACACGGATTGGGTGTGCCGGATTTTGAACTGCAATTGCTTTCTGCAAACAAGGCATTATTGGAACTTCGCCTGCCAATTCGATTTCCCCATTGAACTCTTGTAATTCGACTTTAGGTTCGGGGTTGTCAGCAACCCACTTAACAAAGTCAAAGTCACTGTTGTTTGGTTCGCCAAAGAAGGGACAGAACTGAACCCACAAGGACTGTGGTTTGTTCGGTATCTTAAACGATTCATTAAACAAAGCCGTTGGGGGAATGACGACTGCGTAGCGGCCACGGGTCACATTGTATGTGTTTGGAAGGCGAGTTAATTTAGCGGGGAAAGCAACTCCATCAAGGGTCTTGAGTCCGTCAGCCATCAATCGTTGATAGCGAGATAAATGTCGGTGGAAGTCACTGCCCATAACAGAACGGGAGAACAGTTGGTGGATATGGAACCCTCGACCCGTAGCCACGACTCTAACATCTCCGGCCAAGCGAGAGAGAAGAACACATACTTCACTCTTGACCTTCTCGATTCCGCCGTTATTTCCAGCATCGAAGTCCCACCATGCTCGGTCAATAATAGCAGAAGAAGTGTCATACTTCCACGGCGCATTAGAGTCCTTGTCACGGAATGAGTACAAGGAAGTGTAAAGGTTTGCTTTACCATTCAACTTATTTATGTACTCCTTTAGTTGTTTTTTAGAAGAGCAAGCACTACGCTTCAATCCTATTTCACGGGGCATATTCAAGATGTTGTCCATTGGTTCCCGCATCCTTCACATGTATGTACTTCGATTGATTTAGGGGCGTCACCTTCTTGTCCAGTGACTCGCCACATTACTTCTGTCTTAATTCTTCCACTATCACACTTATTACAATTCATCGTTGTCCACTCCAATGAGTTCTTCGTTGCACGACAAGTGAAAGTCACACCATTGGGTGCAAAAGTATTCGTTCCACTTGATAGGCCACTCTTGGGTCATAATGCCGTGTACGGAGTTATTTAACTTCTTCTCCATAGCAGTGATACTGCGCTTGTTGACTTTTTCGTACACAGCGATACCCTGTGAAAGACCATAAAACAACTCGGTGTTTCTTTTTCCTTCCAACTTAAGCATGAACTCGGCATCGTCTGCGTCGGGGAAGATGGTCAAGAAGTGGGTAGGCTCGTCGTAGCCTGCCAACATCAACAACTTCCGGTAGTAGCACAGTTCCCCACGAGTGCGGGACAACTTGCTTTGGTTAGCGTTGCCGGTCTTCAATTCGACAACTACAAGGTGGCCGTCGGGGTGGCGGAAAACGCCGTCAATCATGCCGACAAGTTCCACAGGGTAGGAGACAGTATCAACGCCATCCTCGGCCTCGTTAGGCACCAAGACTTCAATTGTGTGAGGGATGGTGTGTTTGTCTTCAAGTTCAACGATTTCAAAGTGACCCCAAGCATCAGCGACCTCGCCAAGAATCTCACAAAGAGCATCGACACCGACTTCGGTTTCGACACCTTGAGCGATAGCGTGTTTGTTGAACGAATTGTGCATCTGCGTGTTGACGCCGACAGACTTTTCCTTATCCAAAGATACTTCCCGTAGCGCATCCTCCATAACTTGGTGAATAGCAGTACCACGAATAGCGGAGTCGCTGGACTTGAACTCCAAGTCCGGCAAAGCAATCTTGTTCCACCAATACTGTCGAGGACACATAGCATACTGCGTGTAAGAAGACTTGCTAACGCGCAAGCACATCTCGTCAGTGACCTTAGTAGGGTCGTATGTTGAGTTCCTTTCCTCTCCCATGTATATACATACACGGGTAGCCATATAAAGGTTGTTATGGGCGACTAAAGTCACTCTTCCTTCTTAGGAGAAGACTTCTTGGCAGGTGCCTTCTTGGCAGGTGCCTTCTTAGGTGCGACTGCCTTCTCTCCCAAACGGTTGCCTTGTCGCCGAATAGAGCGAGAACGCTTTCCTTTGAGAACCTTTGAATTGGGAGAAGACGACTGTTTGGAAGTCCGAGAGAACGCGCTTCACGGTTTCGTGTCGAATCGGCAAGCCAATACACATTTTCAACACCGTGTTCTTCAACGGCTTTTGCCAAATCGCTTAATTTATCACTACACACAATGTATTGCATAATTAGTTTCACCCCTAAAGTGTTGTTTAACTTATTCGTCGTCGTCAATCATCTCGCCCGAAAACGCTTCTTGTGGAAGAGGGTCAATCCTGTGACCGCATTCGACGCAGTGCGGGTCGATTTCAATTCCGTCAAGCATAGGTCGCATATTCACAACGCCACAGTTAGGACACTTCTTTTCATCTGCCATCCAAGTGCTTTCAAGAGAGAAAACATGACAACATTGAGTCGCTGAATGTCGTTTCCAACAGCGGTGGACAACATGTGTACTCGTGCGTTTAACTCAACCAACGCTTGCGTCAGTTGGTTTTGGCTCATTTTTTTGATTCCTCGGAAACCGTCGGCCATCCTCTATCAACCTTCCAAGTATTGCCTTCTTATAAACCTGTCTCATCGACACTTAGAACCATTGTACCTTTGATTTACCATTCATGGCTCGGTGCAACGGTGAAATGTCCCAATTAGCCACTTGGTAATAAGGTAAAACCTTCTTGATAATGAAGCGTTCGACCATGACCTGCCGACCAATCTTGCTTATACCTTCGATTTCGGATGGACTGTCGAAAGCGATGTAGTTGCCCCTTTCGTCAATACTACAAAGGAAATAATCACCTCCACGGTAGCCCTTGCCAAGTGTGCGGTTGGCCCACTGTGCGCCTGCGGCTGGTCCGGCAACGCTCGTATATTTTGCCAAGTCCTTAGTCAATTTGCCTTTCATACACAAGTCTTCATCGGCAACTTTACCCTCCATAATATTCTCAATCAGTTCTCCTAATTCAGCGTTCACATCATCGGAAGAATAGTGTTTTAGCACCGAATCAATGACGAGTCCCATCGCATTTTTCATCACGCTTGGCATCCTCGCCTGCTTCATTTCTATTCCCTTAACATAACGCTTGGGTTCGTGGTATTCCCCATCGGTCCAAGTCACCAAACCGGCGTACCGATTCTTCTCCATCAATAGGAATGACTGCGACCACTTCTCAAATTGCACGATGATTGGGTGCATACGCTTGTTCATCTCAATGACCGATTCAATCCCCACTTCGGGAGACTCCACTTCGCACATCACCGAATCGGTGTGGCCGTACACAACACGGTGGCCCATGTCTTCGGCAACATCTCGCAACTTCATCAAAGTGGCACGAGAGGTGTATGTAATTGCTGATGCTATTTCGGGGTGATACAGCCCGTATTTGGCATCGCCTGCCACTCCGTACATGGAAGCCACCAATGACTTTGTAGCGTACTGTAAGGCGTCGTATCGCACCTTTTCTGCTTCGGTTGTAGCCTGCTTCATCAAGCCCTTGTAGTGGTCACGCAAGACAGTCATTTTATCCATTTGTCGGACAAGCAAACCCTTCTTGTCTGCCCCGTGAATGAAACGAGTCCCATTCCCACAGTCCCGAACATCAATGCCGAATTGACCATCTTGGTATAATGTGTCCCACGAAATGTTGTGCAAGGCGACATTACTGTGGTACATCGCCTTTATGTCGAAAATACCAATGTCGTCATACACACCCTTCTCGCCATCCATCACAATCGCGCCTTCATACGCTTGCGCTTCAAACCGTGGCTCACTCGGCAATTGTTTTTTGAACTGCGGGTCGCTCAAAGCGAGGCAAGAAAACACCTGCGTGATGTGTGGTGTCGAGCGAATCTCGCACTGTGCGATGTGCTGTACAGCGATGAAGTATTCCAATGCGTTGACCAACTTGTCCAACTTTGGAAGGAGTTCAACATCTATGCGGTTGTAGTGGAGATACAGAACGGGGTCGGTGTAGTAGGTGTCGTGACCATCCTTGAGTTCGACTTTCTTTTCCCCTAATGCTTCCCAAGCAACATCATCCAACTTGTAGTTCGGCAACTTGCCATTCTTCAACTCGTACAACTTGGGGAATGCGAGGCGCAAGTCGATAATGTTCCGACCGACGATTGGTTGTGACCAATCCTTGTACTCGTAGCGCAACTTGTTCATCGGCGACATAGTGCTGGCACGAACGCCGGTTTTACCACACCGTTCGATGATTTGCTTTATGTCGGCTCCCGTGACATACCAACCGGTGATAATGTCGGGGTCATGCTTCCGCATGAAAGATACGAAATGCGACAAGAGTTCAGCCTCGGTGTCGAAGACAATGACGGGAGTATCAAAGTGGTACTCCTTGCCGTCTTCACCTTTGAGCATCTTGTATTTTCCCTTCCCAATACCGTTAGGCATGACAGCCCTACGAGTATAGTCTTTCGGTAAAAGAATCATAGACCGAGAGCATTGTGATTTCGCCACTGTTGATTTTCCACTCACCGTCAAGGTACCAAACCCTGTGGTTGTATGATTCAAACGGCTTCTCACCGGACTTGACTCGTGCCGTCAATGCTTGGTTGGTGAAGGGAATGTTCCCTTCCCATGTGTGACCGGTCTTGTTGAGTTCTCTAATGCTCCAAGTGTCGTAGCCCTCAACTTTGACGAGAGGTGTACCAAAGACTCCTGTGAAACCACCGGTCTTCTTGTAGCCATGAATGTACTTTGCATCCTCTTCGCTAACATAGCAATAAGGGTTATACTTCTTGATTACCGTTTCTTGTCGCTTGTCGTTTTTGTCACGATAGCGAACGACCACATCGTTCTTTCCCTTCTGTTCAACAATCATCTGTCTGCCTCAATATACCCTTGTATTGTAGGCATATAAAGGTTATTGACGGCGACCACGAGGTCTTGAGGGGATGCCTAATTTGACAAGCCACTGATGAATACTCATCGGAGTAATGTTGAACATAGATGCTATTTCCTTGAGAGTCTTACCTTCATTGACATACTCGTTGTACAACCAGTCGCGATTCCGATACAATTTTTCTTTTGGTATTTCGGTGATTTTAATCGAGGCAACAATAGTGCGTCCGTCAATTTCAAATTCATGCTCGGCTTGGGAGTTCGGACTGTTTTCGTCACTCAAGTTCATCGCTTCAATAGCACCAACAACAAGTTGAGTCTTCAAGTTCACGCTTAAGGGGTATTCCGCCATGATACTAAATTAGGGCCGAGGGATATAAAGGTAGTGTGTTGACATATAAACGCAAATCATTCATCACGCAAGACTCGTTGCGTTCCACAATACTTTCTTTTTCCATCGCCGGTGCTAATCCGATGATTGGTGGAGGAAGACATGACTATTCTGCCACACCCATTACATTTACGCAAACACTTTCTTGGAATTAGAACCACTCCCTGTTTGCTTTGTCAAGTCCAATCTCTTCCCGATACGCCAAGATTCTCTTGTGTGCTATCTCGCTGTATTTCTCACTGTACTCAAGGAGCAACGCTTTACGACCATGCTTAATGGATGCGATGGCGGTTGTTCCAGCACCCCCGAAAGGGTCCAACACAGTACCGTTAGGGGGACAACCAGCGAGGATGCAAGGCTCAATCAGTTCGACGGGAAACACCGCGAAATGCGCTTCGGGGAATGGCTTGGGACCGACCCACCAAACACTACGCTTGTTTCTTTTAGCGTAATTCTTTACACGAGCGTCTGCGATTCCTTTCGCCTTGCTTGTGCGGTTGGGGTCGCCTGCGGCCCAATCCTCATCGTCCGCATACTTGAAAGCGGACTTGTTCTTATCCGGCTTGCCAACAGTGTCTTCCTTAATTGCCTCGTTGTCGTAGTAGTAATCTTTACTTTTCGATAAAAGAAACACATATTCATGGTTTTTTCGTACAGCGGTCACGAACAGACTCCGGCATACAATTCGGTTTAGCCCAAATAATGTCCTGTCGCAAGTACCAACCGTCAGCACGAAGGGCAAATGCGAGCATCCACGGGATGCCAACCAAATCCTTCTGTTTGAGGTCGCCGGATGCTTGGTTGCGTTGGGTAGTAGGAAGTCCACGGTCGCCACCTGCGGAGTCCGCAACGCCACTCTTGCGAGAGCCAGCACAATACGAATCACCGATGTTGAGCCACAGCGTACCTTCGGGTTTGAGTACACGCTTGACTTCACGGAACACTTCGACCATGTTTTTGACATACTGTTTCCGGTGTAGGTTCAAGTCCCAATTGACCGAACCATGCGTCACAGTGCTTACAGAACGCTTGTTCTTGAGGTTCCCAATACGCAGATTTGAGTTGTAGTGAATTATTATTATTGCGGGTATTTTCGCTGGGTCGGGTGTAGCCTTCCCACTCATGGGAAGTGTCACCTTCTCCACGCTCAATACATTCTTGTGGACCCCAAACGATACCTTTGCCACCGTAGTCACGAAGACCCCAATATGGCGGAGAAGTCACGCACATATCGACGGACTCATCCTCCATGTACGCCATTAGTTCGACGCAGTTGCCGGTTCGTATTTCAAATGTCACTGTTTTCCCACCAATAAACATAAGGTTTGTCGTAAGAGCGGTCAATCAATTTCATACGAGATAACATTCCGAGAATACTACCTACAACTTGGTTCGACCACTGCTGGTTGCGAGGGATATATCGTTGTCCCAAATCCCTAACTTCACGCGCAGTCAATGGTCTTCCGTGACTTTGATATTTCAACACGGCAAGCACAGCAATCTTAAGGTAAATCCTCCTACTTGAGCCTGCCACCTGTGTACTCGTATAAAGCATTGACCTGCTCTAATGTTAATTCCTTAAGGCTCCCATTAAGAGTGTTGATAATAGTTCGTTCAGTCATATTATCACCGATAAAATACGACGGCGGCGGGGCGGGTACGGAAGAGAAACACAACACTCCCTCATGCTTTGGAGGTACACTTTTACCCTTTTTCGAGGCGCAAACCCCACCATGTCGTAATCAATAAGTAAGAACTCCCGCTTGGAAAGCAAAGAACTCGCTGGAACCCATAACATTAGGCCAGTGAATGTAAAGACGCATACCTTGTCCGAAGTCACGGAAGTCGTAAATGTAAATGTCACAAGAGCCGGTCATAGGCTTGAACACTTCGTCAAGTCCACCGTCGAACTGCCACTTCCATGTTTCTTTTGCCTTTGTTTTAAGTGCAACATCTGTCACGGTCTGTCCGAGGTGAAAGTCACCTACTTCGACTTGTAGGTGGTGCGAGTCATACTCCACACCCAAAGTGTATCTGTTGAGTCGCTGTCCATTCATGGTGTCGCAACGAAGAGCCTCGTACATATCCGCTGAATCCACGGTGTATTTTGCGAGAGGTTTAATCTTGTCACCGTTTGCGGTGATGTAGTACACACCGTCTGTGTGCCAAACACGGTTGACGAGTTCAATACCTTTCTTGTGGAACTCGCTGATAGTGTCGGGACTGTGAGAGAACGCCTTAGCATCTCCCGATGCGTCGAGCGTAGTTTGTTTTCCCCTACTTTTAATCCGTAGGCGATTGTTTTCTTTATCGAAAACGAGTTTCAATTGTTGACCGTGGTACTTGATGATTCCCAGCATGTTGTCGATGCTTTGGATTGGGATATTGCATGTGTCTTCACCATTGACTGTGCAAGGCATGGCAACCTGTGTCAGCCCCGACAAGTCCCTTGTTAGACTGCTGGCGATGGCTTGTCCCGACTTGCCATTTACCTTGTCAAGTCCGGTGTGAATACAAGTCAAGAGTAGTGACTCAACCTGTGCCTGTTGCTTTCCGTTGACAGTCTGCTTGCGCTTCATAATGGTGAGCAAGCGGGTCAAGTCGGCGTTGGTGATTTCAACGGAGGGTTGAAGTTTCATCGCTTGACCCCCAAGATGTAGTGTGTGAACTTCATGGCCGGTGCTTCATACTCGTCTTGAAGTTCTTTGACTGCGGCGACAATGTTTCCCACTTCGGGAACTTCATCGAGTGCGAACTCCAAATCAGAAAGACGGAGTTCGATGGCCTCAATGCGCCGTTGAGCGGCTTGAAAAGTACCGAGTATTTCCTTTTGCACTTTGAGCAAAGCGTTGAACAATTGTTCCTCCACTTCACTCACCCCAATTGAGCATTGGAAGACCATTCCAAGTGACCTTGCCTTTGATGATGGAGAGGATGGTGTGGGTTTCGCCAATGTGTTCCATGTGCTTGCCCTTTATTTCCTCAATAGTAGCCTTGATAATCCAATCGTCGTCGTTCTTGAGAGTCGGGTCAGCCTTGACGCCAGCGGCGGTGTCGGCCTTCTTCATGTAGCGAGACAAGAAGATTTGCTGGGAGAACAGACGCATGGTACCTTTGTCCCATTCCGGTCGCTCGCCAATCTTCATCAGCACTTTGCCACCGGAGCCGTTGTCAACATAGTTCGACACATCTTTGAGATGGAAGGTGAAGAAGACACAAGGTACGGCAAGTCCGTGAAGACGAGTCATAACCTGTCGGAAGAGTTGGTTGCGGGTGCGCCATTCCTTTTGGTTAAAGGAGTCGCCTTCTTCCTTGATAACGCCCTTTCGGAGCAGAACATCGGTCATGGCGAACTCGCACCATTTCAAGAAAGTCGAACCACCGTCGAATATAATTCCGGCAATATCTTCTCCTTCCTTTGACTTGTCAGCAACAATGTTGACGAAGTAATTTACCTTGTCAATCAAGTTAGCATAGTTGACGGTAGCATCGTCGTTGAAGATGCTGTCGTCACGCTCGTCAAGAAGTGGAAGGACTGTGATTTCATCGTCGTCACCATAGGCTTCGTCAATGGTGGCCTTTGCCGAGTTGTCAACATCGAACACATAGATGTGACCCTTCGGCTTCACCTGTCGGCAAATGCTAACTGCTGTGCCTGTTTTGGCGCAGTTCTCCTTTGCCACCAATGCCATGCGTACAGGCACCGATTGTGCGGTGTTGTTCTCAAAAAGACCCCGATAGTAGTCCTTACCATATCCCGTTTTTGTGACGGTCGCTTCTGTTGTTTTAGTTCCCCAAGACATATTATTTCCTCCTGTTGTAGCCATATAAAGGTTGGCTTTGCCTATTGTTCGCCCACCAAAACGATTCGGTCGGTGAGTAGCATGAGCCGAGCAATTGATGCGGCGGCTTTGAGTGAGTTGACAAGCACGAGCGTAGCATCGTACACATTAACAGTGTCTTGTGTTTCGATGTAGAACTCCGCCTTGTGCAAGTTCTTGTAGTAGTGCCTTTGTTGGAATAACTTCCTAATATCTGCGAGCGATTGCTCACTACCAGCGTTCTTGGTCAACACACGAACCGGTTCAAGGAGAACCTTCTCCCACCGTTCGTTGCGTGGACTTTCCGGTCGCTCGGTGACGGAAGTGCGTCGTGCGAGAGTCACACCAGCACCGTGAACGGTGCCACCCTTCATGGCGAGTCGGGTAGCGTTGACAGCATCGTCAACCCTTTCCCTTGTTTCACGGATTTCAGCCTCGCTGAATCCTCCGATGTGAATGTTAGCAATCTTTGAATCCAAACGAGCAATACGAGTGAGTAGTTTTTCCTTTACAAAAGAATGGTCAGCCGCTTCCGCCTGTTCTCGCAAACCTGCGATGTGGTCGTTCAGCGTATTTACGACCGAAGAGCCAGCAATAAGAACTGTTTCTGTTTCGTTAATTCTAATTGTGTCAGCAGTTCCGAGCATTCCTTTACCGGCAACAACATCGGCAACCGTATGCCCTTCTGCGTCGAAGAATATCTTGCCACCGACAAGGGCTTTAATGTCTTCAAACCAAGTCACCGGACCAGCGTATGGTACCTTGATGGCACAAGCCTTGACAACACCACCAACATGATTGGCAATGAGGTTCGATAGAGCAACACCCTTAATGTCTTGACATATAACGATGAGCGGTCGGTTGTTCTCAACCGCAATCTCAAGCGCAGGCATCAAATCTTCAAATTCCTCAATCACGGTTTGTGTCAAAAGGAACAACGGGTCGTGGTATTCGACGGTACGCCTGTTCGTATTACAGAACATCGGAGAAACAAATGTTGTGGGAATACTTGTTCCGAGAGCCTTCGACCAAATAGTATGGTCAAGAGAGCCGACCTTGAGATTGACGAGAGCGTCGGGGCCGAGTTCCGTGAAGATTTCAGCAACGAGTTCGCCAAGATATTCGTCGTTGTTGGCGGCGACAGAAGCCACGAACTTTAGCCGTTGTTCTAACTTTTCCCACTCATGCTCAACTTCGTGTACATCGTCAGTGAGCGCATCAAAGTCAATCTCATCACTTTGTCGTTCGATGTATGCGACGGTTTCGTCGGTCAGTTCAGCGATTTCTTGAGCGGCTCGGACTTTGTTGGGATGGTCGGCGTATGCGTTGCAGATTGCACGAGCAAGTAGTGTTGCCGTTGTAGTACCGTCACCGGAAGCCTGTTGGGCCTCAAGTGCGGCCTGTCGGAACAATTGTACTGCGGCTTGCACAGCAGGCTTGTCGGACTGTACGGAGGAAACAATTTTCACACCGTCGTTCAACACCGTTGGTGGTCGTTCGGGATGCGTGACGAGAACAGTTCTCGCCTGCGGTCCAGCGTACCTTCAACGGCATCAGCGACAAGGTTGATGGCCTCCAAGAAAGCGGCTTTCGCCTCTTCACCCATGACTACATTTGACATTTACTTTACCCCCAAAGTTATTTGCGACTCAATCCCAGCCGTCTTCGCCATCGTCAGTGTCAGCGAGAGGTGCGATGCGGTTCATGCACCACCAGCCGGAGGTCATAAAGCGAGCCTCGCCGTCACGAGTGACCCAAGGAGAGCCAACAACAACGAGTTCCGAACCGACGCCGAAGTCAACCGAGGTTTCCTCGGATGCGCCGACATAGACTTCGATTGGTGGGGTTTCCGACATAATATCGGAGTCAGCCACGGTCACGATGAATCCACCGTTTTCACGAGGTCGATGTGAACCACTTCGACAACAGTAGCGTAGGTGGTGTCCCACTTTGCCTTGTCGTCAAGGGTTGCGTAGTGTTCGTGACACTTGTCGAGAGAAGGCATGACAGTCTCACCGAGCCAATCAGCGACAAGTCCACTTGCACCGTTTTCGTCAACCATGAGAGGTGGTGCGGAGAAGATGGATGAGAGTTCAGCATCAGCGGTGAAGGCAGTGACCTTTGTACCGTATGCCATACCTTCACGGTTGGCAGGCTTCATACCGATGGTACCGGTGACGAAGGTAGGCCAAGACTGCTTTGCCAAGTTCCCGTTGTATCGGAAGGAATGCAGTGTTGGAGTGTCGTTGGAGCCAGCCTTGCGACCCAAGAACAGACACGAGCGGTCGGGTTCTTCAAGTGGGCGAGCGGAGCCGTACTTGAAGTTCGGCTTGCCGTTTGCGAAGTGAGTTGTCGCTTTGTCCCAAATGAGTGAGAACGAGGTGTTCGCATCAAGAGCAACATGTCGTGGTGGAATCTCTTTGATTTCATCCGAGCGAGTACCTTCGGCGAAGTCTTGTTGATTCAACAAGGAAGGGTTGGCGTGACGAGTGTAGGTTCCGTCGTGGTTGTTCTCATAGATGATGAGCGCACCTTGACCAACAAGAGCGAGGCGTTGTGCCATGTCCGGCATCGACTTGAGAGTCTTGCTCATCTTGTTGTAGGCCATCTTAGCCCAATCCTTTTCACGAGGGACATTCACGAACATACCTTCGTACATCGTTGCGCCACTGCGGGTCAACTTTGCCTTTTCAGCCACCAATTGTCGTGCCGCTACTCGTAGGGCAAGAGTCTTGCGTTGTTCTTCGTTCTTACCGGATGCTTCCCAACCTGCGCCTTCTTGGGCGAGGATTGCATCGGCTTTCGCCGATAGCGTCTTGGGGTCAGTTCCGACTTGTGTTGCCACTTTTTCAATCATTTGTTCGTATGCTACCATGTAGATTTCTCCTGTATTTTGTCGTCATGTTGTGGGGATATAAAGGTTGTTATTGGTCCCTCCGACCAACATGCGAACGAAGTTGTAGCGCACTACTTCTTCATCCACACCGTTGATTATGTCACGCTCGGCAGTGATTGCCGCTTCAATGACTTTCATCTTGGACTGTGCTTTTGCCGGTGATTCAACGGCGTATTGGAAACATGCTCGGATTTGGTACCGAACATCGCCCTTCAACATCTTGACTGCTGTTTCAAGATTCTTTTCCCGAAAACATACTATTAACATTTTAGAGAAGTCGATGTAGGGCGCAGTGAGACTGTCAAGGAATGCTTCGGCGTTTCTGCCTGTCATACCACAGTAGGTCTGTAATGCTCCAATCGCATTTCGCAAGTCACCTTCGTGACCTTTTGCGATAACTTCGACAGCAGTCTTGGAAATATCGGGAGCGTGTTGGACAGCAATCTTAGTCAATTGCTGAACCATATCGTCATTTGGTATTGGGCTAAAAGTACGGACTTGGCATCGGCTTTGTAGCAGCGTGAAACCTTCGGAAGACGGTTGCAGGTGAGAATGAAATAACCGTTAGCGTTTTCAATAACACCTTTGAGAGCAGACTGTGCGGCATCGGTCAGTTGGTCGGCCTCGTCAAGCAAAAAGATTCTTTCCTTAACACCACTTCGGGTCATTGGTATAAGGACTTCTTCAATGAACTCAATCCCACGCTCTCTCTTGGAAGATGCGTTGAAGGTCACGATTTGCCAACCTAAGTCCTTTGCGAGAGCGATAGCCATCGAGGTCTTTCCTGTACCGGCCATTGGCGAGAAGAAGATGTAGTGTTGCATCGGCATTTCCCCGACAACCACTTGATGCAGTTCAGCGACGATTTGGTCTTGTCCTACTATTCCCGTAAGACTTGTTGGTCGGTGGTGAGTAGCCCAAACGGTCATTCCTCTTCCCCCGTTAAATCGTAAATCACTTTTCGTGCGGCACATAACTTGCAGTGCTTCTTAGCCTCAAATTGAGGGAAGCACTTTTCGGGTGTTTTACACTTGACACAGTGCGGACATTCCTTACGACCGAGTAGGCCGGATTGGTATGTTTTACCACAACTATAACATGCGGTCCAGCGACCGAGAACTTTGTAGGTCATGCTTCCACCCCCCAAGATGCGTCGAGAGTACAGTGATAGCAGGCTCGCTCGCCATCTTTTGCGATAATAGCGTCGTCACATAGCGGACAAAGCGTAAGTCCCTTGGAGGACAGGACACTCTTGAAAAAGAACTTGACTACCTTTCCAGCCATCACTCATCATCCTCGCAAGTGCATTCAAAACAAGACCAACAACCTTCGCACGAGCCATTGTCACAGCACTCAAAATAGTTGTCGTCAACATATTCACCACAACATTTAGTGTAGCCGTCTTGTACTATTCCGGCAATAGCAAATGGTTCGCCGACTCCGGTGTAGCCACCCTCGCAAGTGATTTCGGGGTAGTCTTCCATACCGTAGTCAGTGTGGCCGATGATACCGTTGCCCTTGTAATTCTTCAATGGGTCGGTGTCACAAAGAGCAAAGGGGATGCAACAAATGGATGCGGTGTCAGCACAATGCCCACGACCAGCACGATGCCAAAATTTATCCTCCAAGCCGCTGTACGACCATGAGCCGTCGCCACCCGTCGATTGGATAACGAGGTCGAAACCTTTCCACTTGACAATGTTGGAGCCGTAGCCTTGACCTTCGGTGGCGGCGTTCCACACCTCACAGAAGTCGCCCCATTCGGAGCGTTTGATGTAGTAGCAAGGGTCGCTGATGATAAAGTCGTTGACATTCGGCTCACCGTATTCATCGAGTTGCCACGGTTTAGGATGCTTGATTTCCTGTGTGTAGGTGTTGTAGTGAATCTCCGGCATCATTCGCTCACCTCCTTCAATTGCTCTCTAAGAAAATCACTATTCAATTCACAACCCATGCCTATTCGGTTCAGCCGATTTGCGACAATTACCGTAGTCCCTGTTCCTAAGAACGGGTCAAAAACAGCATCGCCCTCGTTGGAGGTCAAGCGGATAAGTGGCTCAATCAATTCTTCGGGGAATGGGGCTTCATGGAGTCCTCGGTGTGCTTTGACATTGATATTCAAAACATCGGGCGGAGTCCGACCCTTCGGATTGTTGGCGAGGAAATAGAACCCGTTTTCATGCAATTCCCTCGCACGACCACTTAACTTCATGTCGCCACCGAATGATGCCTTCGTAGTGCCGTCATTGAGGCGCAACCTCGCCCCCTTGTCAAGCCTCCCTTGCTCATGCAATTCGTTCAATTTACGCCTTGCGTTGTCCTTCTGTGCATCGGTCAAGACCGATTCAACAATTCGCTTTGTGAACCTATCAAAGACCTTTTGGGCCACTTCGTCGCCCTTCTCATCAACCGTTGGTTGCCTCAAGAAGTCCATGTCGTAGGTGTATGACTTGCTCTTAACGAAGTGAAACACGGGTTCATGTGCGTTCACCAAGCGGTCTTTGACAGGTGAAGGTTGGTAATTCGGTTTGACCCACATGATTTGATTTCGCAGAATCCAGCCCCGCTTCGTCATTTCATGTGCGAACAAATAGGGAATCATCATCAATGATTTCTTTTCATATTTGTCATTGAGGTTCACGAACAGGCTACCGCCCTTCTTCAATTTTGGTCGGTAAGAGTCAAACACATCGCATAGGGAATCAATGTACGCTTCGGGCGTGTCCTCTAAACCAATCTGTCCCTCCACGCCATAGTCTCTCATGTTGAAATATGGCGGTGAAGTGAGGATGGTTTGGATGGATTCATCAGCGACGGATGAAGCCAATTCACGACAGTCTCCTATCATAATTCCTCGCATCATTGACCGCACCCCCCATGCTTGCAGATTTCGATGTAGTCACAAAGCAACAGTATCTTGTCGGAAGAACACGAGTACAGGAATCCGAGCCTGTCCTTGTTCCACAAAAGCCACTTCTCGTCAAGGTAGTCTTCCGTAGCGTGTGGGAAAAGTACACTCTTAAAAGTATTGTAATCGAGACGACCGAGGTACTTCAAATCCTCAAGCAGTTTGGTGACTTGAATGTAGAATGCGCTCATTGTTGCACCTCCTTGGCGAATTTGATTTGCATGGAACAGTCGGAACCGAATTTGTCCTCGTGTGCTTCAAAGAAGTCAATGACTACTTCGCACGAACTTTCGTCACACATGTGTTCCACAGTATCACGGTCGTACTCCCAAACATCGTTAGCAACGAAAAGAGCGAGGTCAATCATAGCGTAATAACTCATTCGCTCACCCCAATGCAGTCAAGAATGTCTTCCATGTAGCATGATTCAATCTCATTCCTAATTATGTCACGCAAGGTGCTATCCATCAGTGTATCAAGTTCAATGTCAAGTTCAATGTCAAGTTCAATGCTTACTGTTATGTTCATGTTTATTCCTCCAAAAAGTCTGCGAGTACGATACCCTTGTATTTACGAGTTCCAGCCGGTTGCGTCTTAGATGTGGGGGCTTCATGTTCCCTTTCACTGCGAGGGATATAAGGCTTTACCTCGGCCTCCGGCACAAGCACACGGAAAGCAGAAAAGTATTGTTTCCTTGAAACCATCTTGTTCCCGTTCTTTGCTCGGCGGGTTGGGTGCATGAGATGCCAAGCGACTTCGACCTTGCGACCATTGACAGCCCTTACGGACTCGGCGTTGAACAGGTACCCACCGGAGTTGTATGCTGTTTGCACAACTGCGGTGATGATGAAACCACCGGTCTTGGATGGCACAGGGGTGCGACCGGCACACTCCTTGATTTGGGCGACGGTCAACTTCTCGCCGACCTTGAATGGACTTCGTGTGACACTCATTGGCTCACCCCGAACTTGATTGCGCCTTCCAGCGTCTTGACTTTTTGGTGCGACGATTCTACGAGCAACAAAAGCCGGTCGAACCTCAACACATTTTGCGGTAGTGCTGTGAGAGCGGAAGAACCCGACTGGTCAATTTGACTATCAAGCACTTTCTGTAATCCGTGATGAGTTCTAATTTCGTTCGTCAAAAGTTGGGAAAGCAGTACCACTTCATCTGTGCTACGGCAGTCGCCGAGGTCGTAGTGGTCAAGGACCGCATCGAGCCAATCCCTTGTGTTCCTCCAATTGATAATTGGATTAAATTGTCCAAGTTTGGAATGGGCGCAAGAACGGAAACCCATTTTTGTGAAGCATTCGCCGCAGACAAAAGCGGCTTCCGAGCGTTGGCCGGAAAAGTCGTGTAGCGGTGTTTCTGTTTGTGTGTTTGTCATGTGTTTCATTCCTCCTTTTGTTTGTAATCATTGTGTGTGTGGGGCAGGCGATGCTGGCGTCGGGTCATAAGGTTGCGAATCAAAACAGCGACATTCTTGGCCGCTGTTGTGAAACGCTTTTCAGTCACCGGACAGTTCACCATGTTAGATTCGACTTCATCAAGAGGTATGTTGTTTAACACCTCTTTCAAAATCTCGTATTCAACATGTGGTACTGTCTTTGCTCGCATTTCCCTGCCTCTAAATATACATAGACGGCTGGGCTTATAAAGGTTGTGGTGGTACGACTAAACGCATATACGACCACAATGCAAACACTCGTCACTTTCCGGTGGAAAGATACGAGTTCGACCACAGCCGATACATTTCTTGGCTTGTCTGCGCTCCGTTGGAGTCATGGTCGATGGTTCACGAATGAACTTGATTTCGTCTTTCGATAATACTACTTCACGGTCCAAATCGTAAAGTGCGTGAGATGAACGGTGGCCGAGGATATTCTCAACCTTGCGTTTGCCAACGGTAATCACCGAATGGGACTTGCACAGCAGTGCGGAAAGGGAATGTGGCGAAGGAATGTGGTTGACTCCCTTCTTTTCACCGAGAGCGACGGCAACATCTTCTTTCGTCATTGGTCCGCCTTCCCAAAGTATTTCGAGAATAGCCCGTCGTACACGACGATTCGTTGCGCTCATGTCCTTTCCCACGGAAGTGTTTTATTTAATGTTGCCCTAACAGTTATGAGTCATACCACATCAGCGCGTCCATCGTCTGCGCCGCCACCCTCGCATCTTCTTGAGCATCCATGTGCGGTGGATTCGTGTTGACAAATGTCGGTCGTTGCCGTGGACTCGTGTGTATTCGACGGCTTTCGATGATGGCCCACTGCTCAATCAAGCGTAGCATGAGGTACCCATTCATACCCAAAGAGGCGACCAAGATACCAAACAGTAGGAAGTCCATCACAGCCATTCCAAGATACTCTCCTTACCTTTCTTGACGCCCTTCGGGAGCGGTTCGCCTTTAGTGCGAAGTTCGTTGCGGACCTTACCGTCAAGAGCAATAATGTTCTCCCAATACTTGTCACTCTCACGAAAGCCGTCGGGAGGCGATTCCTTTTTCTTGGACTTCTTGGGCCACTCCCAGCGAGCGCGAGAAGGCTTCAATCCGTATGCCAAAAGCGATTCGGTGTACTCGGTAGGTAGCGTGTACGAAGTCTGTGCCAACATACGCCACAATTCTATTTCCTCAATCTTATTGCGGCGGAGGAATGCGAGAGCAAGTGGGATTGGTAATACGCCACGAATCGACTTGAAGACCCTTGTCCTATCATCCCAGCGAAACATCATCTCCACTTCCCGTTTGAAACCATCACGCTTAGTCTTAAGACTCTTGTCCACAATTATTTGTTCCTTAATTGTTTTACTCAATTTAGGCATCTTATCAACAACAAACACCATGCGATAGGAAACAACATCAATCCAACGATTGATTTCTTTTTCGGTAATCTTTACACCGTGAATGATGTATGTTGTTTCGGGAGCAACCGGTGCGTATTCGATGCCACGGGTTTCGATAACTTGACCGACCCGATACGCTCTTTCATCACTCGTCAAGATAATTATGCCCTTCATATCTCGCACCTCCAAACGGGTCATGTTCCAAAATGTGAGTTCTAAGCATTTGCATCTGTGCTGTGCTCAAACCCCACACCCTTGCGACAACGCTTGCTTGAATAGTATAAGGGCCATAGTACCAAGTCGGATTGTCCTCAATCAAACAAATAGTACCATGCTCCATCATCGCTTTGATGAGTTGTGGGTACTCGCTCCGTTCGATGCGACGAGCGAACAATGTATTCTTCGGACCCTTCCTCCATTCAATAGACATACTTAATCCTCCCAATCAACATCAACAGTGTGCGTCGGTGGTTTCAACGCCGCCACTTGTAGTTCAATCATGTCGAGCAACTTAGGCTCATCACGGAGAGTATTTACGAGAACGCCCATGACCCCATCCATTTGCTTTTGCGCTAACAATAGTTGCGAGTCAACACCAATCTCCTTCTTGAGTTGTCCGACGAGTCGGAGCGAGGTGTTGGCCTGTGCGACCAACTTTGCCGCATCAGTGACCCACTCGGAAGTGATACCGCCTTGACTGTCCTTCATGGACTCAAGTTCGTCAAGCCATCCGAGAAGCCTGCTCACAATGTCCTGTGCCGCATCGAGCGTGTTGATGGACTCGTAGCGCATGTTCTCCATGTGCTTCGCTTCTTCGGGGTCGTAGTCCACATGGTTATCCATGTGTTCCATGACAGTGCCAACCGGCCAAGCGTATTTCTCTTCAAGGTAGGCCGGACTCACATGACCAGCATGGACTTCGACCTCAAGTTCCTTTCGGGTCGAGATGCCACACATGGGGCAGTCGGGAGTGTCGAGAACCCACCGTAGGGTTTCGATGTTCAGTGCGTTGCCTTCGCTGGCAAGTCGTTGCTCAATCTCACGCTGACTTCTCATCCGATTCACCTCCCCACTTCTGTACCACTTGGGCTGGGTCTGTTAAGGTTCCTATTCGACACATGACACCTTTGCGACCACGCCCCTTAGTCTTGGGGGTATATTCACAATACCACGGTTGGTTGACAAGGTTGTCGTCAATCCATCGCTTTGCCGCTGTGTAGTCACCACGAGTGATGATGCGGGCGATTTCCTTGAGCAAGGTGGACTTGGTAATGTCTTGCATCCAAAACGCATCCTTGATGAGTCGTGCATCGGAGTCCATAACCGAGCGTCGCATGACAAGAGCGGCTTCAAGAATCTTGAGTAATTTTTCGTCAAGAGTAATGTTGAGGACTTGATTGCCTTTCCACTCATCACACATCATGGCGTACCCGATTGCGATGCGGCGGAACAGGTCGGACTCAAACGAACGAATGTCCGGTCGGTCAAGCCATGCCCCCAACTCTTCGGAGAACAGGACACCACTCGGAGGGTCGAATATTGCATCGAGCATCCGTGTGTTGAGCCAATTGCGAATGTGAATGACTTCTTCGGCGAGCATGGCTCGGTCTTCACGAGTCATGTTGACCTGCTTGTGCTGGGCCGTCTTGTACGCCGCTTCTTTTTCGGGACTCATTTCAATGTCGATGATGAACAGACGACGGTCAAGACCGGACTCCATTTCAAGTCGGCTTGGTTGTGTCCCGCCCACATAGTATAACGGTATTATATCGAACACGACCCATCCTCATCGCCTTCTCAACCCGACCATTGTCAAGGGAAGTGAGAAGTTGATTCTTCATGTCAACGCTGTGGTCTTTCTTGTTCGCATCAGTGAGCGATGATGATTCTTCAAAGCCGAGGAAACCACCACACATGTCACGGGCAAGTGGGCGACCTGTGATGTTGCCGTCTTCATCGACGGAGCCAAACATACCGGCCTCGGTGACGGAGTTAGGACCGAGCATGGTGCGGAAGCCGGAGCCGTCTTCAAACGCCGTTGGTGTGTAAAGCAAACCTGTGCCTTCTGCGAGGAACATATTGATGAGCATACTTTTACCGGAACCCTTCTCACCACGCATCAAGATGTGAACTCGTGTGTCGGCAAGTTGTGACATTGGCGTGTAAATTGGTGCGAAGGAATGTCGCATGGGACAGTTAGGAATGTTGAAGTCTGCGTTGTGCAAAGGGTCGAAGTCGCACCGGCTACACTTGTTGATACCGTTGAAAATGTGTGCGCCAATCGAGGTGACAAAGATTGGGATTTTGTCTTCAACATCGACATAGTAATTCGCCTTTGCGAAGTTTAGTATTCGGTCAATAATCTTAGTCACTGGAACTCCCCCATTGATGTGTCTTCGTCAAAGCCTTGACTTGAAAGTTCTGTTTCGACAGCCATCAGCGTCGATATTGTTTTTTCCATTGTTTTATTGCACCACGGAAGGCCGGAGAGTTGTAGGTAAATCGTCATTTTCTTTAGACCCTCAATGTCGATGAATTGACCTTCGTCTTGTGAGGCTACTATGACCTTGCCATTCATATCCATCATATCAGCAAGCATCGGGAAAGCCCACGCAGGTAGGGCGAGGTATGAGTCTTCGTCGGAGAACACTCCCTCCCAATTCCCGTCGCTCGTATGCACATTGACGGATGCCTTTTGTTCTGCGTCGAGAATGTTCATCGAAGTGATTGTGCATATTTGTTCACAGCCCTCCATCTTCAAGTAGCGCAAAAGACTGTACATCATCGGGTACGAATTTTTCCAAAGGTCGGAGTTGGGTTCGCCTTTTCCGTCGCTGTTTGGGTACCAATTTGTTATTGCGACAAAACAAATATCTTCCGTCACTTGTGTGATGCGCCACCCAATATCGTTAGGCTTCGGTAGTCTGTTGAATGCCTCAATGTTTTGGTATCGGGAAGTGATTGTGGCTACTTCGGTACCGTCTGCCTCAATGGACTTACCGCAGATGAGAGGGATGAACCCGTACTCGCCTTCGACATACAGGTACACCGTCTTGGGTTGAACATCGTGAACGATTCTTTGTGGAAAATGTCAATGTCCATGAACTGTATGTGACCCTTCATTGTGAAGCCTCCTTGACATACTCTCTAACGAACTTTGGCATACGGTCTAAGCGTCGGATTGGGGAGCGGGAAGGGTCGAGGTAGGGTGCGCTGATTTCTTCGATTGTACGGGCTTCTATGATGCAAACAAGGTTGGTGCTTGGAACGCCAGTCTTTGCGTTGAGGTCTTTGATAGAGCCTGTGGTGGCGTATGTTTCACCACTGCTTTCGTTGTACCAACCGACCCGCTTGAAGAGGCGAGAGTACAGTAGGATTTGTGTCATGGTCTGTTGCTTCGGCAAGGCCTCGTTGCCGTACACTGTCTTGTAGTGTTGATAAATTGTCGATGTGGTCATGGCGTCGTTGTGGTTCACCAAGAATGCCCATACCCTTTCTGCCAATCGGTTGTTGTTTCGCTTGCCCATATCTTATGGTAGGCTTGTAGGGTTATAAGGGCTTTGTTTTTGTTGATTTGGGAATCCGAGAAAGAAATAAACGCTGTACTGCGCCCAAATGTGCTAATTCTTTTTTTGTTTCATAGAGGTTTAAGAAAAGAAGTAATAACTAAGATAGGAGCCTTAACTAAAACACCTATGAAGTATTGAAAGAATTAGGGAACTGGCTCGCAGTGTAGCGTTTTATTCTTTCAGTGACTCGTTTAATGATGAAAAAGAATTGCATGATTGGAACCTTCGGAACTCCAAATCATCCCTCTCGGTGAACCTCATTCCACTGTCTAAGGGTTTTAATTGAGGGAATACAAAACCATGCTGTAATATTGTGGAAAGATAATCGAGTCTTTCGCCGA
>FUIF01004630.1_pt1 | contig 29197 bp, 53 predicted proteins | sample 1003461 | NCBI WGS metagenome assembly FUIF01 (sample SAMEA80401918, study PRJEB19352) | marine metagenome
AATCTGTGCCGATGAGAGCATGACGTTCACGCCGCCAGTGCGGAACAGGTCTTGACTCAGGCAGTTGGTTGACAGCGTGGCGTCAAAGCCACTGAAGGTGTTGATGTGATTGACCAAGCCTTGCGCTGTCTCTTTGCCACTCGAAGTGAACTGAAAGTGCGTGTGCGTCTTGGTTCCATCTGAGGCGTGCCGGGTGAGTTGCAAGCGGTCATCTTGCACTTCAACGACTGCACGCAGGTCGCTTGGGGTGTCGCTGGTGACGGTAAACGCCAACTTGCTGCCGATGGCAACACGGGTCACGCTGATCACGGGGAAGTTGCGAAGCCGCAACCGTCGTTGTCCGGAGCCGTTGTATGACTCAAGGTATGACTGCTTTCTGAAGTTGCGGTCGCAGTACCGCTCGATCCGGCTTGACTCTGCGTTGATCAGGCGTTCAATCAAAGCGTCATCATCAGAAGTGGTGACGCCCAAATACGCCTTTGCATCTGCCAAAGAAACGAGTGCATTGTCAGCCAGAGCCATCAGCAGTCTCCTTTCCTCCCTCAGCCCGGCAGCCACGATTGGACTGCCGGGCTTTTGAGAGGAAGGTCACGGGTGTGAGTGATCAGATGATCACACGCTTTTGCCAGTCGGCAGCAGCGTCGGTGATCGGTCGCTGATCGTTGAGTGTGAACGCTGCCACATAGTTGGCAGACGAAGCAGGGCCATCAAAGCCAACGGTGATATACCGCTTACGGCCTTTGAGGTTCACGAAGAACAGGGCGCAACCATCGTCAGCAGCGACCGCAGTTGGTGAGGTCACGTCTGTTTTGATGTCGGTGCCGCTGATTTCGACTTGACCCGATCCAGAAGCATCGGACTCAAGCAAACGAAGTTCTGCCATCGCAGCATCAGAACCACCAGAGGTGAAGAACTGGATGATGAGATAGTCAGCGTTCAGGCAATCAATCTCTTTGTCTTGAGCCGAAGCGTCGGATTCAGAGAAGTGTTTGAAAGTAATATCTTGAAGAGCGATCATTTGGTATCAGCCTTTCAATTAGGAGCCGGTCTGCAGAGCAACGACAGCACCAGCGGCACTGCTGTCACCAACGTCGTGGCAGTTGATGTCAAAGCGAGTGGTTCCGCGAACGCCGATTTGGTCGTTCTCGAAGTACCGATCTTCGCTCACGGCAATTTCGGTTGGTCGACGGTCGCCCATCGTTGCACCGAGGTCAAGCGCACCGAAGTACGCACAGATGGTGCTGGTGGCAGTTGCCTTTGGCAGCACGTCAGCAAGCACGACTTCGTATCCGAACAAAGAAGGCACAGCCACGCCACCAGCGAGGGTGAGGTTGGTGTTGCCGCCAGCGTCGGCGAGAAGATCCAGAACGACGGTGTGGTAGAACTGGGTGCTCATGTACCACTTAGGAGTGCTACGCGAGAACACGTACTCAGGAGCAAGGCCGACAGTGCCGGTCAAGTCTGCAAGGGTCAAAGCAGCAAAGGTGTTGCCAGTGCCTTGGGTCTTGATGCCTGCGGAGCCAACCGAGTTCTTGAGGCCAACAATCCCGTTGAAGGATGAGGTGCCATCACCGTTGAAGCCAGCGTCATCTTCCTTGTTGGCGAAAGCGTAAGCCACTTCACCAGCAATGTAGTCGCCCAAGTTCACAACAGCGTCTTCAGCGAGTTCGCGGCTGTACTTGGTCAAAGCACCAAACTTCTTGGCGACCAATGACACTTGGTCGAAGGTGTTGTCAGACTCAGTGATCGAAGCACCTTCTCCAACTGCGTAGGCAGTCAGACCACCAGCACGACGGTTGATGAGCAAGGTGTCACGGCTCATGTTGAGAACGCGGGTGTTTGCACGGAACTTGCCGTACTCAGCACGCAGGTCAATGATGGACTGCTCGAGTTCGTCAGGAACCAAGAAGCCGCCGAGCGAGTTGTTGCCTTCGCTGTGTGCCTTAGCACCGTAGCGATCGGACACCCACTGTTGAGCGGACTTGTTGCCCATAGCACCGAGCATGAACTGACCGAGACCGTATGCGGTATCGCCGTCCTTGAGGTGCTTGAGGTTGCCTTTGTACGAAGGAGCGGTCACGACAGGCGTAGCAGCGGCAACACGACGGCGGCCTTCTGCGGCTTGCTTCTTGACCAGATCAGCGACAAGAGCGACAGCGGACTTGGCAGCCTTGTCTTCTTCCTTGTCTTCTTCCATTTTGGTTGAAGCCTTCTCAACTTCTTCCTCAACCTCAGCACGCACAGCGTCGGCCTCGTCCTCCATTTGCATGGCAGCCACGAGTTCGGCGATGGTCATGTCTGGCTTGAGGTCAACCATCATTTTCTTTCGGATATCTTCCGACATGGTTTTTTCCTTTGTTTCAGAATCAATAGAACTTCGCTCTGGCTGAGTCGCCGATGCCTGCTCTGCTTCTCCAACTGCCTGCCGACAGTTGACGCTCTCAGGGTTCTCGCACGATGCCTGCGAACAGTTACATACATCGGCAACGTCGCCGGTGTCATTTAGTTGCTTGGTGACTTGAACGGCAATGGCGTCTTCGTTCATGGGCAAGGGCGCAACGCTGTACTCCAGCATGCGTGACTTGCTCACGATTCGCTTGATGTCATCACGACCGTATCGGTCAAAGTCTTTCTTGGTGGGCTGGCGTACTTGGGTGTACGCAAACCCGATGCTGAACGCCTTCACAATCGGTGGATCGGAGGCGAACATGGCGAACACCTCATCAGGCAACCACTTGCCTTCGTAGCCTCAGGCCGCTCAGGAAATTGCGTGACCGCCATGATGCCACGATCAGTGTGCTTGATGCTGGTGCATACGCCGCACGGGGCTGCGTAGTCGTGGTTGTAGAACACCGTGCCAGTCTTCTTGAAGCGTGAGAAGTCGATGCCTTCAGGCACGACCACTTCGCCTTCTTCGTCTACTCGATCCGTGGTGATGTACGCAAGCACGCTGCGCTTGGGTTGGTCAATCTCAAGGTTCTTGATCGACAGTTCACGCCAGACGGTTGGCACATCAGACTTCAACCCGTATTCGGTTGGGTTCAGTTCATTCATGAGTCAGAATCTCCAAGCACGGGCAGGATGTCGCACCGGCAGTTGGGGTGAAGTGGCGCACCTTGCACATCGCCATATCGGACGGAATAGGTGCCTCCTCCAGCCGAGATGGTGTCACCGTTCTTCCAGAAGGGTTCATTCAGGCCGAAGACCTTGGCTGTGCCTTTCACGGCGGTCTGTTGGCAGAACGGGCAAGCACCTGCGGCGAGTTGCCACTGCTTGCCACGAACCACACCGGACTCTTCCCATCCAAGCCGCTCGCCTTCCACGAACGCGCGGGCAGTCTCGGTGCGTGCCACGACGGTTGCCCGCTCAGGCTGAACGCATAGTCAGTGCTGATCTGATCCGCAATCTGCTGCACGCTTTGGCCTTGCTCCAAACCTCGAGCAATCACGGTCCGCGCCCGTCGCAAGGATGCCGCCGAAGCCTCGCTTGCAAACTCTTGGCTGTACGTTGCTGCGAACTCAGCCACACGCGGTTGGTCACATCGAACGCACCAGACACGCCAACCTCGTTCGTGCCGAATGTGCTGCCAGATGCAGTCGCCTCAGCCATCGGCCCGGCAACCGCTTCTTGATACTGCACCTCGAAGGCTCCCATAGCAGTCAGCAATCGCATCAAGTCTTGCGGACCAAACTGCTTCTTGCCACCCTTCGCACCAAGCAGGGCGTTGATGATCTCACGCTTCTGCTCGTCGAGTACCCGCACCAAGTTCGTCTGGATCCGGCGTGCTGGGTTGGCTGGTTCGCCTGCACGGATGTCCTCGCTTGCCGGTTCTGGCTCGTAGTCTTCAACGTCTTCAATAGCCTTGCGGGCTTCCTTCGTACGTTCGGGCCAGTCCTCTTTGCTTGGCCCGTCGAACGCCTTCTTCTGCATCTCCGGCTCCATGCCGGTCAGGAAGGCAACCGCACGCTTGGTGGCTGTGCCGCACTGACGGTAGGCAATCGCAACCGCTTGGTCACGCTCGTAGCCCTCAGCCATCAGCACCTCGATGCCGCGTGCCACGCAGTTGTCCAGGCTCTCTCCTTCTCTCCGCGCTACCTTCTCTCCGCGTTCGTCTTCTGCGTCCATGCGGTCACGAATCGAGTTGGCCCACCGTTGCCCAGCCATCGCCACCCCACAACGCCCACGCAATGCGACCGGCAGACGGGTAGCCGTCCTCGCCACGCTCGAAGCCTTCGCCCTGCTTGTCTACCTCATGCCGTGTGAAGTAGTTGACCATTCTGCGGATCGTCTCAGGCGAGACCGACACACCGTTGCTCAGGTCACGCGCACGGGCCACGCCGACTTCTGTGCCGCCGCGTCCATGCTCTGCTCGCCAGTCCAAGCCACGCTGTGCTTCTTCCTGAACGTCAGCAGGCGGCGTGAAGTCAATGTCTTCATACTTCTTCTGCTGATCCTTGATGGCTGCTTCGTAGTCACGATGCGACGAGCATGGCATGTAGATCACGCCATCAAAGCCATACGCATCGCCGGGGTGTTCGTGGATGCCATCGCAGCCAAGTACCTCGGCACGGCTTTCGGCTTCCTCTGGCGTGGTGTATACATCAGGGAAGTTCTCAAGTGCAGCCTTGTCGCCCTTCTCTTTGCTCGACAGCGGATGGCCTTCGGGCAGCAAGTCAGTGTCATATGGCTTGCGCTTGAACTTGCCGGTCTTGAGTGCGTGCAAGAACCCGTTGACGCGAGCGTATGCCCACTGCTCAGCACCAGCCACGGTGGGCCGCACTGACGATGGGTTCTGACGGTACGCACCAATGCCACGCTCGAAGACAGCAACCAACGTGCGGGTTGTGGTTCGCTTGCTCTTGGCATCGCCACTTCTTCGTTGTGTTCTTCGGCCTTTTCTTTCAGCGTCTCACGCACTTGCTCACTGACCGCCTTGATGCCCTTGGTGACTTCTGGCTCGTCGGTTGGTGTCAATCGTGACACTTGCACGGGTGCGTCACGATCAGACGGCGTGAACGTGCCGTCTTCGTTGCGGATATAAACCTGCACAAAGGCAATCGGGTCTTCTGCTGTGGCTTCACCGTCGCCAACAGTACCCGGCTCAGTGCCGGATTCTTTGAAGCGTCGGATCTTGCTAGATACTTTCCCTTCTCAGTCCTCCACTCCACCCATGAGCCAACGCGAACTTCGCTGCGGGTTGCCTTTCGGTTCTCTTCTTCTTCGTTGCCGTATGCCAAAGCACCCAACGGTGGCAAGGCTGGCTGACCAAGAACGTCAAGCGGAATGCCATTGACGCGCAGTTCGTCGCCATCCTCCGCTGGGTCAAGGCCAAGTTCCGACCGTGCTTCGTTGATGGTGCGGATGCCAGCAGCAACCTGCGATTGCATGATGCCCGATATCAGTTGCTCGTCTTCTTGCACCGGGTTGTCGTACGCCAGGAACAGACCGTCAGCCAGTCCACCGAAGAGCGGCAGCAGCGATTGATTTAGGAACTCAGCGTCAGCCACCAGATACGGGTGGATGGTGTCACGCATGTAGGACGCAAAGCCAACCTGTGCTGATGCAAGGTTCGGATCGTTGGCCTTCAGCAAGGTGACAGGCACGCCGGACACAGCAGCAATCACTTCAACCTTGCGGTTCTCGCCTTCGCTGAATGACAGTCACGCGGGCTGAACTGCAACGGGCGTGCGTCTGATCCACCCTCGAAGATGTAAGGCCGACCGCTGTTGCGGTTGCCTCGAAGGTTCTGATCGAGGTACGCAATCATGCGGTTCCACTGCGTCTCGTTCAGCGTCTCCTTGAGGAAGATGCCCCAATCAGGTCGGGCTTGGTTCTGGAACAGGTGCTTCTCGTACCCGTCCATTGACTGCAACAAGCCAGCGGCGTCAGACGCAGCAGCAACCCAGCCACGACCGTACAACGGATCGTTCGGATCAGGCACGCGATTGTGCAGCACTTCGTCAGGTGCAAAGAAGGCGTTGTCAGGCTGCTGCCCGTACTCGTAGCCCTCGATCATTCGCTCGTCACGGGTTGGCTTGATCTTGACGTACTGCGACGGCATCACCCAGATTTCGACCGGGTAGCCCATCGGACCCATGATCGGGTGCAGGTACTCGTTGCCAGTCACCTGCAAGAACGTCTTGCGAAGGATGTTGAAGTTGTACCCGTCGTAGAACGGTGACACCTTGTTGAGCAAGTCAAGGATTGGGTGATCATAGATTTCAACAACGTCACCGCCGGTGTTCGATCCGAGCATGGCAGACTTCGCAGGACGCATTGAGCCGTCGCCCTTGAGATACCGCTGCACGCTCTTGCTGACCGACTTGGTTGGGAACTGCTTTGTGCCGCGTGCCTCAACAGACGCATACAGGCGCAAGGGCTGTGCGGCGATGCTGCGAGCGTTCATCATCACAGCGGCGTAGACGTACCCGGTCATCAAGCGCAAGGCCGCAGCCTGCTCTTGCGTGGAGCGGCTCATGCCATATGTGGCTTCCGGCTTGATCGTGGAGCGGACGTAATCAAGGCGGTCTTGCTTTGCCTTGAAACCAAAAGCGGACTTCAACCCATCAAGCATTACAGCGATCTCCACATGCGGTCATCGTTGGCAAACCTATCTCCAGTTGCGGCCCTATCCGCCACACGCACTCGCGGCTCGACACGGCTGCCATCGAAATGAACCACGGCATATCGCAACGCATCCATCGCGTGATCCATCTCCTTCTTCGGTGCATCCTTGTATCCACTTGAGCCACCAAGCCACTCGTAGGACTCAAACTCGCGGATGGTGTTCTCGCACTTCGGGTCAACCGTCAAGCGTGGCTGACCGTCGCCAGCACGGGCAAGACGCTGCTGCACCTTTTGTATGCCCGGAAATACGGTATTGTCAGCCGATGCCACATCGAGGTTGGACTGGTGCATTGCCGCCTTCAGTTTGGCGGCTGACGGATCAAGCACAAATGACTCAATCTTGTACCGGCTGGCGATGTCCTTGGCGGTTGCGATCACATCCACTTCAAGCATCTGCGACTTGTAGAACTCCTCGATGATGTGCAATCGACCGTCGCCATCCTCGCCCACAACCAGAAGTGCCGCCGGGTTGGTGTACCCTTCGTCTTGGCCCACGATGATTCGCCGCCATTCCTCGGTGCGTTCACGAACATGCACAGACCGATCAAAGCGGTCATACACCAAGCCCTCGCCACCACGCCACTTGCCTTCAACGTATCGCTCAAACGCTACCCCCTCGAGGCTCATCAAGCTCATCTAGATAGGCTTGCGGCAGAAAGAAGTTGTCAGGGCTTCTGGTCTGGATCGCCCGGCAGTTGTCAGCGGCTTGATGTCCACCGGCAAGCCCGAAGCGGACAGCCAAGAAGTGCGACGGCGCACCGGGGTTGCACGCTCCATACAACTGCATGGCAAGGTCATCGAGTTCAAGACGGATGCGACCACGCAGCATCGTCCAATCGCCTTCGACCAACTCAACGGCTTCGTCAACCGCACAGCCTGACAGGTTCAACGATCCCATCTTCTCGTAGTCATCAAGGCCGAAGTAGTAGATCGTGCCGCCACCGAGCAAGCGAATTACACGCTCGCTCTTGTTGTGTTCGTATGTGCCACGCGGCAGGACGGGCGGCAAGTTGCCGTCTTGCTCAAGCAGCGTGCGAAGCGTTGTGGCCTTCAGGCTGACAAGATGCTTCCGCGCCAAACCCTCACGCGCGCCCGGTCTGCCAACCAAGCGAGCCACCAACTTCATGCACAACGCCCGCGTCTTGCCTGCACCGAACGCACCTGAATACAGCACCTCACGCTCTTGCGCTCTGATAAAGTCAAGTTGTGCAGGCAGCAGGTCAAACTTCATCGGCTGGCTTCTCCGGTGGCGTGGCTTCGGCAAACTCGATTGTCAATGGCCGCAGCCCTTCGCCGCTGTGTTCGGTCTTCTCACGCATGCCGAGGTACTGCTTGCTCAACCAGATCAGCATTTGCCGGTCGCCTTCCAAAGCAGACTGAAACATGCTCCGACGCATCGACGCATGAGCCTTGAGCCGTTCACGTTCGATCAGTTCGCGGTAGTCCTCACGGGCGTACAACGTCGAACGCGAGCAACCGAACCACGCAGCAATTTCCTCGAAGGTACACTGCATGGCTGCAAGTTTCTTCATTTGCTCGAGGTCAAGATCCAACGGTGCTGGCATCGCCCACCTCCGCCGGTACTCGTTCGGCCTTCTTGCCGGTCAGGTTCTCCCACCGCTGCACCACTGCATCGCAGTAGCCTTCGTCCATCTCGACTCCTGAGAATTCTTTGCCTGCCTGCTCGCATGCAATCAATGTCGAACCACTTCCGGTGAACGGATCAACAATATGTCGCAGTCTTGAAGCCACCTGTCAAAGACCCACTTGACAAGCGAAACAGGCTTCTGTGTCGGGTGTATCCGATTCACCTTCTCGCTTGCTTGTGTGAACATTCTTGAAACGCCTGAGAAGTTAGTCCAAGCAAGTTCAGCGTCCATCTGATCACTGCCACCGTTGTTCTTATCCCAAACGAGCCAGCACGCGGATGGTTCGAGAGCGTTAGCAAAGTAATTCGCTCCCCACCACACCATCTTTGGTGCTGTCCACATAGCAACTGCGTCAACAGCGGTGTTCGTATTTTCGTCCCCTATGATGTGTCTGTATTTGTCTTTCAACACTCCACTCGAGCGCACTGCATCCATGCCGTATGGTGGGTCGGTGAACACAGCGTCGATGAGTTTGGACTTTGCAAAAGCATGAGCCTCATTTGACAGACTGTTGCCGCACAGAAGTCGATGATCGCCAAGCAACCAGATATCACCCTGCTTAGTTGTTGGATCGGACGGTACTGGCGGCACTTCGTCCTCATGCACTTCGTCAGACGGCAACCGCAGCATCTCTGCAATCTCGTCGCCTTCAAAGCCGGTCGCAAGTTTGAGGTCATCCGGCAGAGCGTCCATCAGGTCACGCAGCGTGTCATCTTCCCACTCAGCCAACTCAGCCGTCTTGTTGTCTGCGATGCCATACGCCACGGCCTCGGCAGTGTCGAGGTTGGTCTTGGCTGCTGCAATGTGCGTCCAACCAAGTTCCTTCGCCGCGTGCCAAGTGCCGTTGCCTGCGATGATGGTTGTGCCGTTGGTATGCAGCACGATGGGCTTGGTCTGACCGAAGCGGGCAAGGCTGGCTTTGATGGCTTCGATGTTTCGCTTGTCGTGCTTGCGGGCGTTGGACGGGTCAGGTGTCAGGCTGTCAATGCTGACGGCTAAGGGCTTGAGCGATTCGTGTATGTCTGTCATTGCTTCCTCTTTCGTGGTCTTACCATAGCCAAACCGAACAACAGCATCGGCCCAGCAAACGGCACAAACCTATCTGGTGGATCGGGCAAAAAGCCAGCCGACAACAGTGGCGGGCTGATCTCTGGCTTGAACGGTGGCAAGATGCTGCCGGGTATATCAGTCAGCACAGACCGTGACACCGTGAAGCCCAAGTCAGGCATGCTTTTGTTGAGCCTTGGCTTGGGTGCTTTCGGGGTACTTGCAGCAATCGTTGGATAGATCAACTCATCGTCAGCCTTGCCTGCGTCCCCAACTTGCAGCCGTGTTCACAACCTCAGTGACTTGCGTAAACCGATCAAAGGCTTCCTTGCCGATCAGGGTTGACAGCACAGCCACAGCAATCGCCATGCGTTGATTGACCTTGGCGGCTTGCTCCTGCTGCTTCTCGCACTGGCTCAGGGCTTGCCGTTCGTCTTTGGCTCGCTGCTCGCACTTCGGGCAGGTCATGCAAGCGTGATTGTTTGACCGCTGACCAACTGCACTTGGACTTCGCCCTGCACAATCATCGGGTTTGTGTTGGTGATTCGTCGGTTGCTGTCAACGCCATTGATGCGACCGCCGTTGATCGTGCGTTGCCGATGGTCAGCGTGGCGTTGTCTTCTGAATCTTTGAGCAGCAGTTCACCACCGTTGAGCGTCAGCGTGGTGATCACAGAACCAGAAGATATGACCTGACCAGTGCGACCGTTGCCGCTAGCGTTCACGATTGTTGCACTTGAATCGAATGCGCCAGAAGTGTTCACGGTGTTCATGGCGGCGGCTGACGTTGCACGGCTTCCGCGTCCAATCCGTACATCTGACGGCCCTGCTGCACTTGCAGTTGGATCGTCTGTGCTGACGTTTGCACCAATGGTCACTTGGCTTGAACCGGGCGAGACAACCAATTCGTTGATCGTTCCACGGTTGATGGTCAGCACGCCAGTGGTGGTGTGGATGTGCAGCCGGTTGATGCGGCCCGCTGCAATCGTCATCTCACGCGGCATGGCAACGATGTGCAGATCCTCAACGAACGGTCGTATGCCGATAACGCACCGGCTTGATGCCAGCACCATTGTTGTCGCACTGATCTGCAAACTGCCGCCGCCAAGCGTGCCACCGTACGAGTCAGCCACCCGGAACTCGCGCAGGTTCACGGCTTTCTGGTTGCTGTTGCCAACGTCTTGGTTGTTGCCTGCGAAGTAGACAATCCCACCGTTGGCAGGTACGCCGTTGCTCCAGTTGCCGCCGGTCGTGTATGAGTCGGTCGTACCTTGCCAGATCGTGACCGCCTCAACCGTCGGGCTGGCTGCGTTGCTGTTCCGGTTGTCGAGTACAGGTAGAACCATCAGACAAGAATGAACGTGTCACCGTTCGCAGGGGCCTCAGTAAGAGCGTTGACGGTGAACTTGCCACGACCGCCGCTCAGTTCGTAATCAGTCACAGCCTTCTGTTGCCCGGCAAGGTTGCCCGTGACGAACAAGCAAATGCGGTCGTTGAAGTGGTCCGCCGTGGCTTCGCTTGCGTTGGTCTCGAACGCTGTGGTGGTTGGGGTGAAGGCTGTGTTGTCCACTGTGAAGATTGGGCAAGAGTCCATCATGGCTTCGAGCCGGTCAGCCGCAGTACTGTCACCGCTGATCTTCACCGAGTCAACAGGCTGGTTGCTCGTGCCGTCGGTGTAGTCTGACAAGTTGCTTGCACTGGTGTGCTATTGTCAATGCGCTTCACGTTCACAGCCACGACGTTGTTGCTGTTGTCGATCGCAGCATCAAGGGCCGCAGCCGCAGAGGCATCACCGTTGATCTGCGTAGTATTGACTTCAAGCACGCCGCTCGATGATGTGACGTTCGAGTTGCCAACCTGCGTGACATCCACGTTCAGCGTGTCATCGTCAAGCACCAATGACTCGTACGCTTGGGTTCGCATCGCAACGCCCGAAGCCAAGACCGGCACAAAGACGTTTGCGTCAACAAGGCTGATGCTGAACTGTCCCATGTGGTTCGTATTGGCACTGGTGAGTTCGAGCGCCAGATGCCGTTGGCAATGTGGGTGAAGTCATTGTTGCCGCCGCTTGCGGTCAGAGTCAGCGTGCTGCTTGTGGTGTCCTTGATCAACCGTGCTGTGATGTCGCCGGGCGTCAATGAGGTCACAGGCTCGCCGCTGGTCGGATCAAGCAGCGGCCCGATTGCTACGGTGGTTGTTTCGGCTTGCTCGATCAGCCCAAGGTTCTGGCTGGTCACTCTGCCGCCTGCACCTGTACGGGCTTGCACCGAGAACGTGCCAACGACGGCACGCACCGATTGCGAGTCAACCGTGCCAGCCACCACCACCGAGAACGTCGAGCCAACCGAGTAAAACGAAGCGTCACTGCTGGTCGTGATCGTCACCCGGTGAAAGCCGGTCAGTGAGTTGACATCTACGGTCAGCGTTGCTCCCGATGTCGAGTTCGACGTTGTGCCGTCTTTGTAGATCACGACCGATCCGCTGGTGATGGTTGCAGCAGCACCGGCTTGGTCTGACGTTGAGAAGAAGGCGTTCACCGAATCGCCTTGTTGGATATCACCGAAGTTGCTCATGCTTGTATCAAGCCTCCATCAATCAGGCCGGATGAGATTCCGTATTGCACGCGGTATCCGGGGGCCGCTGACTTGTACGGGTGGTCGCTTGGTAGGTTGCTTCCAAGCCGTATTTGTGAGCCAAGTACCTGTGATTCTTTGCAAGTTCACATCACTCAAAGTGCCAACCGCAATAAGCACTTCGGCTAGATCCATGTCCGCGTCTAGTCCACCCGTGGAACTTGAACCAACGTTGAAGTTGGCGTCGTTGTTCATATTTCCATCGTTGACTTTCGTACCGTCATCCGTCGTGAACGCCGAACCGTCATACTCTGAACCCAAGGTGCTAGATACCCTGCGGCATACGATGGTGTGGAACGATGAATCTACAACGGAATTCTGCACGATGGTCTGCGTGGTGCTGCCAACTGTCTGCGGCCTGAAGGTCAGATTGCTGCCCGATATAAAGACGTTCAATCCTTGCACGCCGCTGGCCGCCTTCGACATGATGAACTGCGTGCCGGACGATGGGAACTTTGCCACCATCGCAATGTAGAAGTCACCAGTGCCGGGTTCAAAGTCGCCACCAAGGTCGGCATTGAACAAGTTGTCACCGGGCGATGCGTCCTTGTCGAATCGGACGATCGGCAACGAGTTGACTTCGTTGGTTTCATAAGACGGCTTTGCACCGCTGGTGCTTTGGGTTAACGTGTTGCCGTTGCCCGATGAGTCAACCCAAGAGTCAACCGCGTCACCGTCAGACAGTCCGGTGATGGCGTCGGCTTTGTACCACCCGGCAAGATTGCCAGCGGGCAAGAATGATGGCGTCCAGTCAGGCATGTCACTTCCGCAAGATGCGGTTGCTCAAGAGTTCGAGGAGCGGTCGCCCGATCCATGCTCCTGCGGCGAAGGCGATAAGGTAGCCGCTGGCAACCGTAAGCAATGCAAATACTTGTTCCATAGTCGAAACTCCTTGAGGTTCAAAGCGGCTACCGCTGCCGTCAGACAGAGGCCCGCAATCAGTGTGTAGATGAACACTTGCGAACTCAGCACCGTTGCCAAGATCGCCATCAGTATCGTCAAGCCCACGCCCAACGCAATCGGTATCCAGCCTTGCGGCCTTGTGTGATGAACAGCAACGCGCTGCCCGTCAGTATCAGAATCGTGCCGCTGAACTTGAGCGGGTCCAAAGCATGAGCCACCTCGGTGCTTGGTGACTCCGCTATTGCTTTGGCAAAAGGGAGCGACAGCCCACCCTCCTGAGTGGACTGGCAGCCAAGCACCAAGATGGGCAGCAGGTACCTCATGATTCGGTCTTGCCCTCCAACCGGGCAACGCGCTGCTCGACTTCGTGCGTTCGTGTCTCGATGAGTTGCACCGCTGCTTCGAGTCGATCCACGGCACGCCGCAGTTCGTCAATCGCAGCCTTGACGCGGCCCGCTCCAAAGACAACACCGAAGATGATGCTGGCGGGTGTTATGAGTTCGGGAAGGAATTCTGATTGCATGCTTGCCCTGCGAGTACAGATACCAGATCAGCCAGACGATCCAAGCGAACCATGACGGCCCAGTTGCGGTCGTTGTCTTGACGCATGAGAACCAACGGCACGCCGCCGTGGCTTTGTTGTTCATCGGCTGCATCTGTCTCAGCCTGAAGCAAGAAGTCAAGCGAAGCAATACGAGCGCGCCGCTTGACCTCAAGGTGCAAACCCTCAACGCCAGTCAGGTCAGATGACAACTTGCCATCGACTTGTGCCGTGCGTCTGACGCTCAGCCCGGTCGCCTCTTCCCACGCCTTTGCTGCTTCGAGTTCGCCACGCTTGCCCTTTTGTCTTGAGTTGGTCATAGCGTGCGTTGTATCTCAGTCCAATGCTTTTTGCTCATCGCCACCGGGTCAGGCTTGGGCTGCCAGTTGTTGTCGCTCTTGCGGATGCACCCAAGGCAGAACGGGCCGCAGCCGTCTTTGGCGTTGCGTTCTCGAAGGAAGGCGACAAGCGGTAGGTGCTTGCGGCAGCCAAGGCATATGCGGCTTACTCGACTCATGGACATGCTCCCCATTCTGACAGCACCTTGATGATAGCGTCAAAGCCGTTGTTGGTTTGCGGGTGGTACTTGAACGCGGCAACGTCACCAAGCACCTGCAGCAAGTCTTGAAAGCCAACCGTGCCATCTTCGTTCAAGTCGGATGGGCAAGAGTTGTCGGGGTAGTAGTTCACCGAGTACGGCGACGGTTCGCAGGGATGACCGTTGCCGCAAGCAAAGCGAACAACGCCACCAGACGAGAAGTAGTCGGGACCAGTGAACCGCGCGATATGAAACGAACCGGGCCACTTGTCGCTTTCCCAATCGACGTCAGGATTCCAGCGGATCAGGTCGCCGTAGTCAATCTGTGACGCAGACTGGCAACACTGTTGAAATGGCACTTGCCCGGTTGGCTGAGGTTGCCAGAACTTCAGCACCGGCGTGTCCATCAGATCCTTGTGCTGCTGCTGCACCAGCGGGTACTTGTACTGCGGGTTGACGTTGCCGTACTTCTTGCCAAGCGGGCCGTGCAAGATCCATGAGTCACACCAAGCAAACTCAAGATCGACCAAGTCACCGTACCTTGGGCAGCAGCCCTCTGGTCCTTCAAAGATCCAGTTGACCGGCGTGAACTTTGCACCGAGGTAGCCCCATCGTTGATAAGGGTTGGCTTGGATGCAGTCCCATCCGTTTGGTGCTTCGCTGCAAGGAAGCACTGTGCCGTCCGGCAACACCCAATCACCAAACGACGTACGCGCTTGGTCGTACTCGATGCACTCAAGGCAGTTGTCGTACCACGGGTACAAGTGGTCCGGCCTGCGGTTCTTGAACATCTCGCCTTCGATCGCCCACCCAAACGAACGGGCTGGCGTCTCGTTGCCACGGCTGCTGCCGATCATGTACGGGCGGCGTGGGTCACCGTTGGGGTACGAGAACTCAGGATCAAAGCCGGTCTGAATGTAAACGTCAAACGTACGACCAAAGGGCGTCAAGCGTCCAAGGTCATCAATCCACATGGCAACGGCATCAGGATCAGCAGGCGGCCCGCTTTGGATCACAAGCAACGCAAGTAGGCTTTCAATCATCTTCGTCATCGTCCTCGTCTGCATCAAACTCAATCAAGGAATCAAGGTCGGGTGGGTTCAGGTTGTCCCAATCATTCCACAAGGTCAGTTTGGCTTGCTCAACCGCACCAAGAACTTCATGCAGCGACATGTCCCATTCAACGCCCATGTATCGGCAGCACTTCAGAATGGTCATCTGCAACTTGACGCTCGGATCGGTAGCCACGGTTTATATCTCCTGAAGGCGGATAAGTTCCGCGTTCCAATTCTTTGCACAGAGCCGGTTCGGTCGATCCGTCTTCGTTTCCGCGATGAGCACGCAGCACCCCAAGCAGAGGTATCCATACGGCTGGCCCATTCCGGCGTGAGCGGACCGAGAGTACCCACGTTCGCATACCAGTATGGCAGAGGTACTTTGCGGGTTCGCAGGCATTGGGTTGGTGGAACGGGTCGGTGGGTGTGACCACGCACGAAGAGGCGATGAGAATGACCGCCAGTGAAGTTGTTGAACTGAAGGGCTTCCAGTTCGTCTGAAGTCTGCCCGGCATCGAAGCCATGAAAGAAGACCACCTGCAATCTGTACCTGCCCACGCTGGTTCTTTGCATACGGATATTGCGCCCACTTTGAGAACTCAGGCCACCGAGAGTCGCGGCCTATTTCGATCATGTCCCGCAAAGCCTTCGGAATCCGGCGCGGGTCACGCTTGAAGATGTTGTCATCGTGGTTGCCGTTCATCCAGATAAGGCGGCAGCCCTTCGGCAAGGCTTCGCGGATTGACCGCAAGAAGTTGCTGGCATGCTCGAACTCGTCCGCAAGTGTGTGGTCATGCTCGCCTGCGTGGACGCTGGCTGCTGCTGCTTCGAGCAGATCGCCGCAGTGGACAAAGTGCGTCAGCGTCTGGCCAACGTCATCGAGTAGATCCATCAGCCTCGCGTGAGCCACCGGACTCGTGAAGGGCGAGTGGCTGCATGAGATGGCTGCGATGCGTGCCGTGTCCACATTTGTATATCGGCAGTCCCGCTGGCGTTCTGTTATACGCGCACGCGCGCGCGGGCAAACTGTCTGAACCAGTAAACAGACAAACCCGCAGAAGTGAGAACCACGGGCTTGCTGGCTCACATGATCGGGAGGCATGGAGCAAGGGAACTGAATTGTCACCTCACCGCAGGGTTGCGGGCCTTATTTGAGGCAAGAACCTCACCCGCACTTGCGAACGAGTGAGGCTGGCGAGTAGTCCATCCACACGCCGCTACAGAAAGGAAAGCCGCCGATGGTCGCCAGATCACCGACGGCAGGAGGGTGGTTACTTATGGTACAGCCTCGCCACTTGGTTGCAAGCAATTTGCAGAAGTTCAAGGCGGTCATCCACGTCAAAGTTCTTCTTGTAGATTCTGAAGACGTACGCGCCATCTTCTCTGGATATGCCAACGTACTTGGATGCTTGGCTGAGGCCGAAGCGGTCGCAGGCTGATCCAAAGAACTTCAGAGGCTTCAGCCATCTTGGTTCAAGATATCGGCAAGGCGGCAACTTCCCAATTTGGTGCATACGCTCAATCGGCCTGCGTGGGCACCAGTGGTTGTATATGGCGTCGATCTCAAGCAACTGACGTCGAAGTGGTGACTTGGGCTTTCTCATAGTTCAAACAACGTTTCTCGGTAGACCGGGCGGTACAAGTTGGCCTTGCGTCCATACCGGGTGACACCGACTTTGCCTGACTTCTCGATCAAGCCCTTCTTGACCAGATAGTTGAATGCTGCCGAGCATGATTGGTGCGACATCTCAAGATCCAGTTCAGCCCGGTCGCATGTGACCAATCTGGCCTTTTTGATGTATTCCAGTACCTTGCCGCGAACTGAATCTGATTTGAGTGCGAAGGCTTCGTTGCTGCACTCGTCGTTGGCTTTGGGCTGCTTGCCCTTTCCTCTTCCTACGGTCATGGGTTCCCTCCAATCAGAACGGTAAGTCAAAGACCAACTTCGTCAGATGCTGGTCAGGTATTTCAATCTCAAGCACGTCAATCAGTTCAAGGATCTTGCTGCGGTTGGTGAACTCCTCGGCCTCGTCAGTGCCGTGTTTGAGTTCCAGAAAGTATTGCTGGTGGTCGATGCTGTAGCCGTAGGCCACGCGTCCACTCGGATGGTCAACGGTGTAATGGCTCATTGTCTGCCAAACTCCTGCTTGATCGCACCGCGTAAATACGCTGCCGGGTTCTTGGCTGTCGCAATCCGTGAGTCCAAGTCTTGCAACCAGACCTTTCCTTTTGCCGGGCCGTGGATGCCCTCTACGAGCTTGGAAGAATCATGGCCGTGGTAGGCGTCAAACCGTTTGCAACGCCCCAGCGGGCAACCTCGACCTTGTATGGCGATGATTCAGGATCGAGGCCAGCAGCCTGCAGTCTTGACTCCGAATCGGTATTAGATTCAGTCAGTGATTGCTGAGGCTCTTTTTGTCTTTCTCTCTCTCTTTCTTTCTTTGGCATATGGGTTGGCAATGCTTCCGCATATGCGCTAGCATTATCTCCTTTGCCCCAACGGGTTTGCGCTGCCTTGCGACCCTTGGCAACTCGGTCGGCTGCTGCGTCCATCTCGGCCCGCATCCGCTCGTTGAAGAGGCCGTCGGTGGCCTCGTCCACTTGGAACTTGTCACGGATCGCCTTCCAAGTGTCAACGCTCATCCCGTCCGCCAGACGGCTCAGGCGGTCAAAGTCGTTGGGCAGTTCGCCGGACTGTGCCTGCCAGCAGAGAAGGCGGATGTAAGCACCCACCTCTTCGTTGGACAGGTGAGCCGTGCCAGCCATGAACGCGCCCGGATACCATTTGACGAAGGCGAAGTTCATACCAGATCCCCTTGCAGGCTTTGGGCTGCATCGTCCAGTTCAATCATCTGACCTTGCAGCCTGATGATGAACTGGTCAAGCGTGTTCAGTTCCTGATCGGTCGGCTGCTCGGCCATGAGATTCTGGCTCAAGTCATTGATGCACTGGCTCGTGACCAGTATGCGCTTGGTCACTTCGCGTAGGTGATTCATGCGTGCTGGTGTCATGCTTCCACCTTTCCAAACTCGGCCTTCGCTGCTTCGATCACGGTGTCAATGATGGCCTCTAGTTGCTGCTCGATTTGCAGCAAGTCTTGGTCATGCCCGGTCGCTTTGAGTTCTACGGCAGTCTCTTTGATTTCTTTGCACTTGCCTACGATCGCCAGCAGGTCAACGGCTTCAATGTGAATGGTTGTCATGTCAGTTCCCTTCCTTTATGTTTCGGCGGATTTCAATTGTTCTTTGAAATGATTCTGGCAGGCATTTCATTGGCACCATGAAGGTCATGCCGTACGCCTTCATCATCACAGTGTCGTTGCTGGCAGGCATGTTGTCCCACCGCTTTGCTTCGCCGCAGAGTCGGCACAGACAAGTCGTGTCGCTTATCTCTTGCCAGTCATGCAAGCACTCTCTTCGCTTGAAATGATCTCGCCGCTGCCGAGATTTGTTCATCCTCATGGTGGTCATCTTTGGGATCGGGTGGTCCTTGTATTGGTAGCATTTTGTTTCCTCTCTGGTTTCGTTTGGGTTCAAGACCACCGCCCGGTGCGGTGGCCTCTGGCTGTTTTCATTAGAACGGAATCTCACCATCGTCAATCGCCGGGCGAGTGTTGCCGAACGCAGCCTTTGGCTCTTCGTCCAACTCAACAACCTCAGTGACTTTCAGACTGAAGAACCGCTTGCCGTCCTTCTCTTTGACCCACGCTGCAATTTGCAACTTGCGTCCTTCGATCTCAAGCGGGCCGCTGTACGGTGGCCGCTTGCCTTCTGCCTCGCCATTGTTGAACAAGGCACCGTTTCCTACGTCGTTGTACTTCTTCACGCTGTTTCCTTCACTCTTTTGAGCCACGCTTTCAGTGTGACCACGGGTACTTCTTCCAACTTGCTGGCCTTGTATTTGGGCAAGGCGTCAAGCAACTTCTGCATCTGTTCATCGGTCGCCCGGTCTTCAATCTCAACCGCAAGGCCGACGGCTTCTTGCTCGTCGTGCTTGTACGTTGAATCGTCGCGGGTGTCCACTTCCAGACCGTCAACCCGTGGCAGCATCAGGATGTCACGAAGCCAGTACGAGAATGCTGTAGTCAGTGCGGCACTCACCGCCTTGTCAAGCGGGCGACCGTTGCCGGGGATTGCAGGGTATGTGACCTCTGCACAAAGGCAGTCTTCTTCGGCTTGCTGATCCGTCGCCAGAGCCACGCAGAAGTTGTTGATCACCATGCAACCCAAGTCGGTTGCTGGATTCGACCACGACCGGCGATAGGCCACAAGCCCTGCGTCGTGCAACGCCTTACGGCAAGCCTTCAGCATGTCTTCGGCACTGGTGTAGTTGTAGCCGTGGTACTGATTCTGCGAGCCTTTGCCCACGGCTTCCAATGATTGTTGTGCGGTCTTTAGAGCCGTCCACACGTTGGCCTTCCTCTCAGTTGTCATGCTCACGCCTCCTTTGTGACAATGTTGAATTCGGATTTCGAGCCGCCTTGGAGTGCGGCCCACTCTTTGATGATCGCTGCTGCAATCTGTCGCCCGCCACGGTAGTTGATTCCACGGCGTTCGGCTTCGTCAATCACGATGCGAATGGCTCGCTCGTCATTGATCTGAATGGTCAGAGGTAGATTGTTCATCTGGCTTCCTCTCTTGGTTTTCGTAGGCGGTCACAAAGTCTGCCGCCAGATCAGACGCGGTTCGGATGTTCGGCGCGCTGCCGATTCGGATGTCGTCACCATTGAGCCGGTCACGGACGATCCACTCTCTCGCCGACTTTTCGATCACGATACGGTGAGGTGCATTCATCGGGTCAACTCCTTCAATGCTTTTTGCACCTTTGACCAGTAGCGGTCAAGGTTCTCTTTCTTCTTGCCCGTGGCACGCAGGGCAGCAGGGCCGCCGTTGTGCATACGGGCCATCGCTTCGGCTTTGGTCATGCCTTCGGGGATGCGGTGCGGCTTGGCATACCGGGCCATATACGCCCGGAAGCAAAGCACGCTGGTGTCCAGATCAAAGACGGAATCGGGCCACTTGCCCTTGATTTTGCTGTCTGTGAAATACGGCTTCCCAATTTGAAACCCACCCGCGCTGGTGTGGTTGTCTCCCCAGATTTCGCCGGTGCGGCAGTTGGTTTCGACCTTCCAGATGGCACGCTCCAGAGGAGTCATGTCGATGCTCAGGGCTACGGTTGCAATCAGTGTGGTGATCATGTCAGTTCCTTTCCGAGCGTCATTGCCCGATGTCCTATCATACACAGTCATCGGCACAATGCAAGCCGGTGATCAGACATTATCCAACATTTTTGAGACTTTTTTCCGATGATGCCTGTATGGCGAAATTCATGGGATTTGAGAATGTGGAGACGTACACGGCTTACGACCGGCTGACACGGGATGCCCGCGTGTTCGCCGCTGAGTGCGTCCTGAGGGCCAAGCAGCAAGACAACGGGCAAGCAGTCGCCGGGATGCAAGAAGCCCTGTCAGACGCTTTGTGGCAGGTTTGCAGCCACGGATCTGGACGGGAACCCGAAGGCGTGGTACTGCTGGCGATGGCCTTGCTCGAGCATTCAGTTCAGCAGATGGCCCACGGCGAATTGCTGGTGGCGTTGCATTGGCACTTCGTCGGCCAGAAGCCGGGGGACCAGTTGGAACTGTTCAGCCAAGGCTGATCGTGCTGCCCACGGCAAACGAGGCGTCACCGCCCAGCATGCTGATCGGGTTGGTCACGGCTGCGTTGTTCAAGGCTGAGTCAAGCAGCAACCGCCCGCCGCTGTAGTTGTTTGCGGTCGTGATCGTGAAGCCAGCGGTCTCGTTGTCGCGGCTGGTGAACACACCGTCAAAGATGTTGAGCGTGGTGATCGTGCCGCTGCTGCGGTAGTCGCAGGATCCATCGGTGTCGATCTCAATGGTCGGGTACGCAGACGTTCCAGACGTACGCAGCGTGCCGCCAATCACCGAGGCCGTGCCGCTGATCGTTGACGCACAAGCAATCGTGCCTTCGGTCACTGAGATATTGGCAAGCCCAGTGATGCTGCTGGCAAGATCAATCGTGCCGACGTTCGAGCCGTTCATCTGCACCGTGGTCACTGCGGCAGACGAACCGACCGTCACCGTGCCACTGAGTCGGCTGGCAAGCAACGTGGTGATCGCGGTTGATGCGTTGCCCTTCAGGTTCAAGAACAGAGGCGAAGCCGAACCGCCAGTGATCCGAAAGTCTGTCCAAGTGCCGGTGAGGTATGCCGCTGTTCCACCTGAAGCAAACTCGCAGAGCGGCCCGTCAAGGTCAAGGTATGTCGTGCTGCTGCCAATCGTCCCGGTGAACCCGCTGCCCACTCTGAACGTGATGCCGGTTAGACCAGTTGCCGCACCGCCGATGGTGTCGCTTGTTGAATTGATGATCAAGGTGTCATCGTTGGTCGGTGCAGTACCACCCCAGTTCGCAGCGGTCATGAACGTCTTGGTTGTGGCTGACTCGCCACCGGTCCAGATCAGAGTTGCCATCAGTCAGAATCCTTTGCTGGCATCAATTCGTTGAGCCGTTCCTGTCTTCGCTTGCATCCACAGCCCTTCGGCTTCAATCGCCGCAGCGGTGTCTTGTTGATATATCGGGCAACTTGGTCGCCGAATCCATCAATGGAATCACGGCCTGCTTTTTGGCAGGCTGCACAATCTTCTTCGGTCGGTCGCTCGTGCCGGTTGAGTCCGCACATGCGGTGGCCGCGATACTCAATCAGGTGCTTGCAGATCATACCAAAGTCACTTGTGGTGTATTGAAAATGGTTGAGCCTGTTGGGGCTGGAGGAAAAGCACCGGAGAAAGGTGTAATGATTGCGGTATATGCAGGGCCAGTCAAAGGATGATTGACTCCAAGTATCGGGTTAGTCATTTCTTCGAGTCGTAAGTTTACCTCTTCGTCCCACGCAAAAGCCGGGAGCAACATTGTTGGAACTGATACTGGATCTCTTGCGCCGTCGTTGTTGGTTGCATACTGAGTGGTCAGAAAGAACTCGTACGGTGTTTCCGGCAACAGTGGTCCGCGTTCTGTTGAGAACGGCCCGCTCGGAATGCCAGTCTGCAGACATGTTGTGTAGTTGCTTTGGATTGCAACTGCGCCTTTGTATGATCCGCATGTATAGGAAATGGGGAACCCGCCTACATTCTCGAACGGGAACGCAACACTGCTGTCAAACAAACGTTTTGGTTGTTGAGACGGAATCGTTCCTTGACTCGGAATAATCGCTGGAATAGGTCTTGTGCTGTAGTCTGATTCCTCTTCACCTAATGGGTGGTAGGTGATGTCTTGGAGTACATCGCCAACAGTTGGCTTTTGGAAGTTCGCAAAGCCATCAACAACGGCTGGCATGTTCTCTGATCCTTCACCAACTTTGACACCGCCAAACACGGACGAACTGCCGTGCGATATCCAGAAGAACGGGATTGAAGGTAGTTGTACGATTGCGTCAGTCAATGCGCTGTATTCGTACTGCAGGTAGTTGTCTGAACCGCTTCGATACCCGAACTTGATGCTGCCTGCGTTCTCAGGGTCTTGGTCATCAAAGCCAACGACAAGGTCAACAGGAACGGGGGGAAATGGAGCGGGCCGCAATTGAATGTCAATCGGTGATGTGATCGGCACAGTCTCAGCACCAAGAACAAACTTGTTGAACGTACGAGACAAGGTCACATCGTTATCGAATCGATCCAACGCCGGAAACTTGAACTGAAGCGTGATTGAATCAGGGAACTGCGTGGTGAAGTCAAACAGCAACTTTGGGTGACTTGCTGTGCCGTAGTACCGGCCTTGCTCTGGCTTGACGCATTCTTTTCTTGGGTTGTAGCCCACGGTGTAGCCAATAGTGTCGCCGCCGTAATCAGTTGACGTTCTTGAAGTCACAAGGGCTGGATTCTGGTTGAACAACTGTGAAGCAGCAAAGAAGATGCCGTCACCTTCGAGTTGATCAATCTGGTCATCGGATACGCCAGCAGGCTTCTGCCAGACGATTCGCGTTCCGCCTATCTCTGCAAGTTGCTCAAACGATGCTTGCCGTGGCGGTTCTTTCTTCTTCCATCCACGATGCCTCAAAGAGAAGATTTGCGCTAAGTTCGTTTGACCAGTGATGTCGCCATCGTCCCACCACACTTGCGGATCGGCCTTACTTGGAACGAACACAAAGTCTGAGCCGTATACAATTGGCACGCCAAAGGTTGATGCCTGCCCACCTTCGTATATCTCTGTACTTGTGTTGAGTTCGACTACGTCACCAAGATCAAGCCACCAAGTCACGTTGCCAACAAGTTGCGCTTCGCTTGGCAACGGTATAACTGGTTCAACTTCGATGAACTGAACCTCTACGTTTGGAGCGTCACAGCAACAACGAACCTTGAGGTTCATGCGTCACAAGGTCCGTCAACATTGACCGCAGAGTAGAACATGGCAATCGTGCGGTACTGGTCGTCAGGATCAGGATTTCCCTTGTCATTTGTATCAACCGTGCAACGCAGAAGCGTCAGCATGACCAGAGGCCCGCGTGCGTCATTGTGTTGAGTGTCAACGACAGGGCCGGAACTGACCGTGTTTGCGCGATGGATCGAGGGCATAACAGCGACGTTCTCAGGATACGGTTCTAGGTTTATGCCAAGCAGCGCGCTGTTGCGTGACGTTGGCTGCCCGTACTCAGCACCATTGATGCCGGGAATGAACGTCGGGTCAGTTGGCGAGTTGCCGCTTTCTCTGGCACCGTTGAATGTCGAAGCGGTCAAACCTGTTGGCGTTGCGTTGATGCCGACTTCTTCCCATGTGTAATAGAACAGCCGCCTTGGGTTGGTGGGCTGTTGACTTGGGTTGCTGGTGTCTTGAATCAAGAAGTACCCCGTCAGCAACGCAGGAAGGTGATCGGGTTTGGGTTTGGAACTTGACGCTGCGGCCCGACATCACCAAAGAACTGTTCGCTCTGGTAGATCGAGTTTGACATCCTTGACCACACTTCAGGCGTGAGGTTGCCAAGCCCTGTTGTGATCGGTGGTATTTGGCTCACAGTCGAATGCCCAAGTTGCGGAAGTCAAACAGTTGCGGAAAGGGCTGTTGCCATCCGACACGGAAAGCCTTGCCCGGATAGTTCTCCCCGCCATCGCTGTCAAGATCTGAACCAAGCCGAATGACGTATTGGCCTTGGCGGTTGGTATCCCGGTCGGCAACTTGGATGCGGTGGTAGTATTCGTCATAGGCAATCACATGCTGAATTGCATACTTGGCCCCAAACTGTGTATTGCCAAGGAAACGGCTATTGGCTCCGAGGTACAACAACTGCCCAACGCTCGCACCGAGGAACGTGTTTGAGTTGCGCTTGCCTGCGTACCTCAGCAGATCGCTCAAGAACGTCACGGCTGACGTTGGATTCGTTTCGATTTCAACGTCAATGACAAGCCTTGGCTCAGTGTCAAGCACGCTCTGTGGATCACCGCCAGCATCAACGGCGATGCTCCAATATCCGCACCAAGTTCACTACCTTCATTTGGGTTGTTGAAGTCAGCCGGTGCTGTCTCTCCGCTGCCCGGTGGGCGACGGAATGCGTCTTTGAACTTGGCTTGTACAGCAAGGTTCCAAGTCTGTTTGAACGATGGACCCGGCCCGATGTCAGGACCAACCAGAGAGTCTGTGCTGTAGTCAGCAGTCACACGCCAAACGAGCGTGTTGTCAGGATCACGCTTGCCTTGGATCTTGACGCAGACCAACGTTGGGTAGTCAGGGTGAAACGACCCGATGCCAACGCCGGTTGCTTGGATTGCCTGCAAGTCGGTTGTAAGTTGGTCAGCAGCCTCATCAGCCTTGACAACGAATCGGCGTTGCGTCGTTGTGGTTGGCCCTGCTGCATCAAACTGCAAGCCGCCAGTGTCGCCGAGTTCTGTTGATGTCACGGTCATGTCAATGCTCCACCTGTCTGCTGCTGTTTGATTTGATTCAGAACGGTCTCGATGGCCTCAAGCACTTGCGTTTGCTTTGGTGCTTCTTGGTCTGATTTGCTCTCTTGAGTCTTCACGCTTGGGCTGGCTGCCAATGCAAACTTGAACGCACCAATCGCAGTCTCACCAATTGACTTGACGCTGAATGCTTTGCGTCTTTGCTCGTCGGCCTTGCGCTCTTCTTCTTGCTGCTTCTTGATCTGGTCTTGCTGTGCCTTTGCCAGTCGGTTTGAATCCTCCAACTGCTTCTTCAATTGCTCAGACCGCAGCCGCAAGAACAGGTTGTTTTGCGCTTGCTGCCTCTTTGCTTCGTTCTCGGCAAGCAATTCACCAGCACCATCGACCTCTTCAAGTTTCTTTTTTCTCTCGTCAAACAGAGCATTTATGGCTTCAAGTTCCGACTCGTACTGGGACACAATTTGCAATCGGTCAATCTCAGTTTGCAACTCGTTCTTTGCCACCTCGTCTGAAGTCTGTGCCAACTCCAACCGCAAGCGTGCGATCTCAAGTTCCTTCTCACCAGTTTGCAGTACCTCAGCGATTGCCTCATTGCGCGCCCGGTTTTTCTGTTGGGCTTCGTCCATCAAGCGGTTCTGCTCTTTGATCTGGTCGTTTACTCTCTTTTCGTTGTCGATCCTTGCCTTGTTTTCTGCAAGCGCACGTTGGATGCGTGCTTGCCGTTCCAACTCGTCTGCTTGTGCTTGAAGCACCTTGACGGTTTGGCTCCCACTATCTCGATTCTTTGCAGCCTCCTCTCTCAGGGCTTGCGCTTGTGCGAGTTGTTGGTCAAACGCTACTTGTGCTGCTTTGTTGTCTGCCTCAAGCAGCAAGCCGCGTTGTCTGAGAATATCAATCTCGTTCTTTGCAATTTGTGCTCGTGCTTGTGCGCTGGCCTTGAAACCTGCTTGCTCTTTGTTTGTCCTTTCGGTTGCTTCTGCTAGTTCTTTGGCCTCATCAGCAGCCAACCCGAGAGCAACCGCAAGTTGACGACCAGCAATGGCAAACTGATTGAACACGGGGACCTTGGCAAGCACGGCCTCTGTGCCTTTGTCTAGTGCGTCAATGCCATCGCTTGCACCTTCAACGGCTTCACTTGCTTCGTTGAATCCTTGAGCAAGGCCGCCAACGATTGCACCAATAGCAGCAAAGCCAGCAACCACGCCAAGGGCTGCTGAAAGTTGGCTTTGGAATCCTTGCACCGCACCAGTGGCCTCGAAGAATCCACCCTTGGCTTGTTGGGCTGCCTGACCAATCTGCTGATCGGCTTGCGCAACCTTTTGCTTTGCTTGGTTCAGCCCTTTCTCGAGCGGGCCAATATTCGCTTCGACTGCAACAGTCAGGGAGCCAGCAGGTAGGTCAGCCACATATCACCTCAACTTGATGAACTCTTCGACTTGCCCAAGCAGTCCGTTCCACTCAGGCAATGTTAGTTCTATCGGCTCACCGACGCCGGGGAAGAAGTGGGCAAGCAACGCACGTTCGCGTGTCCAGTCACGCTTGACCCAACTCAAACCCGGCGTCAGCCTTGATCGTCCGGCTTGATCTCCTCAAGATCCGGGTCAGTTGCTTCAGGCTGTTCGCTGCCTTCCGCAAATGGATTCCAAAGCCCACACACTTCTGCCGACGCTGAGGCCAACTCGCCAAGGTCGCTGATTGCATCTAGCACATCAGGTTGGTGCTTCGCGGCGGTCAGGGCTGCACCGATGAACAGACGCGCACCAAGTTCGGTGTACGCTTGCCGCTTGACCTCTGTGCCTTGGTCCCACGCTTGCCGCATCTCAGACACTTTCGCCACGGTCTGCTCGTTGTTCAGCCGACGGCTTGGCAATCGCTGATCATCTCATTGCGGCGTACCTCAAAGATGCGTTGCCCCACCTCATGGATCTGGCGAACCGTCAGGCGTGGCACAGTGAACTCTTGCCCGTCAAGTGTGATCGTGACTTCTTTGATCATGTCATTCCTCTCAAGTGTGGCGGCAGCGAGACTGTGGTTTCCGTCCAGTCCCGCCGCCGCTTAGTTTCAATACTGACCAGACGGTTGATGTCGTTGGTCAAATAGTAGAACGATAGAGCGAGGCGTTGTGCCTCTTCAATTGTCTTAGCGTTGCTGCCACACTTCCTCGTGATGATCTTGCCGGTCTTCAGCCCTTTGAACTGAACCACCGTCAACCAATCATCTGGCTGCCGCCTTTGATTCATCTATCAACCTCATCCCAAGTCAATGTGATTGTGCCATCAAATTCACCATCAACAGAACAAGAAGCATCACCACCCATTGTACTGGTCGGTGACACGTTGCCGATTACAGCACTTCCGGACCACATGCAATCATTGGTTGATCCTGCTTTTAATTGGACAGCAACACCACCAGAAGACATAGCAATTGCACTTCCTGAAGCCGGATCGGCTGCCGTTGGCATTGGTTCGCCATCAACATCTCTTTGCATGATGCCAGAGGCCGAGAACGTGCCTGACATAACTCCGCCTTTTTTGGCTGCAAAGGTATCACCAAAAGCGGTGAGGTCAGTGATGGTCTGACTGAAAGTTGCAGACCAAGTGTTGAATAGAATTTTGTAGCCGGTGACGCTGCAAGAGCCGTCGGAGCCTGTGATGCGTGCCATGTGTTAGATCCTTAGACTGTGGCCCCAGTGCGAAGCCTGAATTCAGTGATGACTCTCAGGTACTCGCCCTCCACTGAGCGAATACCGTCGTTGGTACATTCGATTTTTGCACGCCCGTGGTTGTCAATCGCTGGCGTGCCGTTCTGCATTAGGTCAAACAGTTTGGTTTGGAGTACTCCCAAGGCTGCCATACCGTCTTGCTTCCTGTTGTAAATATCGACTTGGAACAGATAGTCCTTGATTGTGCTGCCGTTGAACGTCTGCTCAAACGGTGCGCTGATCAACTGGAAGATGCACAACGGCACGGCTTCCATGCTTGGTGCTTCTTGCTCGTAGATCCGTCCACCCACTGCGACATAGAACCCGTTCACGTTGAGTTGCTGGCTGATCAGTTGCGTGTAGAACGCTTTTACAACGTCTTGGCTCATCGTCCACCTCGCTGTGCAACGAACTTCTTGAATACGTCATTGGCAGCATTGATGGCGGCTTCACGCATCTGTTTGACATTGTTGTTCAGCGAGTCACGCATGTACGGCCTGGCTGCTTGGTTGATCACTCGGCCCTTGCTGTCAGCACCGACGAACCCGAACTCAAGCCGGGCAGCGTAGACCAGCGATGTGCCAACGCGCACAAATGGCTTTTTGCCTTTGTTGTTTCGATCATCAACTTGGATGCTTTGACCAAGTGTGCCAATATTCCGATACGGGCCAGCAGGTGCAACCGATGGTGGGTTCGGTGGCCTTGATGACTTGAGGTTGAGACGCTCCTTGATCTCTGTCTGCAACAGTGTGCCCGCTGCGAACACTGCACCAGCCGCCATCTTCTCGCCAAGTTGCATGACCAGTTTGTTGTTGAATTGATAACTCATGCCACCGCCGTTGAATCTTCGGAGCAGTCAACCACAACGTGGGCAAGGGACGCAGCACCAGCAAACATGCCAGGCTTGATCACACCGACCACTTCCAGGAACCGCACGCTGCTGTCTGCCGGATCGGTGAACTTCAGCCGGTTGGTTGGTGCGATGGTCACGCCTGCATCGAAGTACACGCGGTGCGTGATCACCAGTTCATCACGACCGGCTTGCAGAGCTCCGACGCACCAGCAGGCTGAATGAACCCGGTGACGGTTGAGCCGTCCGAGTACGTCAGCACCGGGAAGCCTGACGCATCGTTCGCGGTTCCGGCGGTCTGGATGGTGATTGACACACCATGCTTCGTGATGAGTTCGGTGACGCTCATGACTTCCGATCAATGAACTGAGCCAGAAGTTCTCTGATCCGCTCCGATGATCGGATTGGATCGGATGCACGGGTGTACGAGTATGAGCCGATTGACTCAGACTGCATGGTTGGGTTCTCGGCTTTGTTGCTGTAGGCGTACTGCACCAACTCAATGCAGGCTTGTGCAAGGTCAGCAGGTATCTCGGTCAGCCCGTCAAAGCCTGCGTCATACTCGACGAGGATGCCCGCGAAGGTTTGTGGCATCGGCAGCCCTGCGTCAGTCCGCTTGCCGTAGAACAGCATGTCAGCCGTGTCAACGAACTCAAGCGTGGCACGGTCATCGTGAATCCGATACGGGATATCGTCGCGGTCAGGGAAGTAAATCTGTGCCGATGAGAGCATGACGTTCACGCCGCCAGT
>FUIF01015532.1_pt1 | contig 29184 bp, 49 predicted proteins | sample 1003461 | NCBI WGS metagenome assembly FUIF01 (sample SAMEA80401918, study PRJEB19352) | marine metagenome
AAGATGCGGGCGCTGATCGATCGTTTGGTGAAAGACGAAGACGGGCAACCGACCAAGGAAAGTCTGGTGGCCGGCAAGGCCATCACGTACGACGACACCAAACCCGACCAGGCCGCCACGATGCAGCGCTGGCTGCGTCGCGGTGTCATTTGCACCGAGGACGAGTACGAGCAACGCGTGGCCCAGATGGAGGCGCGCGAGGAAATGGAGCAGCAGGTGGCCCAGCAGCAGGCCGCGGCGGCGGGGGATCGCGACGCGCAGGCCGCGCAGATCGAGAAGCTGCAGGCCGAGCTGGAGCGCGAGGCGGACCACAGCGGCGAACTGGAGGGCCAGGTGGCGGAGCTGAACGAGAAACTGGCCGCGCTGGAGGCTGAACTGGCGGAGGTGAAAGCGGAGCGCGACGACCTGGCCGGGAAGCTGGCCGCGGCGGCGCCGGCCGACAAAGCGGCGGCGCCGGCCGACAAAGCCAAGAAGTAAGCCGCCATGGCACTTTCCAGGGTAACCGCGCCAACCGCCCAGCCGGTCACGCTGCCGGAGCTGAAGGCGTACATGCGTTTGACGCACTCCGACAGCGACGTGGAGCTGCAAGGGCTGATCGAGGCGGCCACCGAGCTGCTGGAGGCGCAGACCTACCGGCAGATCGTCACCGCGACGTGGGAGCGGCGGCTGGATCGGTTCCCTGCAAACGGTGTCGCCATCAAACTTCCGCGGCCACCACTGGCCGCGGTCACTTCGCTGCAGTACGTGGATCCGGATGGCGTGGTGCAGACGTGGGCCGCCAGCAACTACGTGGTGAGCAACCGCACGGTGTACGGCGAACTGTGGACCGCGCACGACGTGAGCTGGCCGGACATCCGATACGAGCGCGAGGCGGTGCGCATTACGTTCACCGCAGGCCAGGCGCGCGCCAGCGTGCCGGAGCGCATCAAAACGGCCGTGAAGGCCATCGCAATGCAAATGCATGACTACCCGGGCGAGGCCACCGTGGGGGCCGCTGTGATGGAGCTGGCGAGCACCAGGCGGCTGATCGACTCGTTGCGCCTGCCCGACATTGGCGACAGCTGGTGAGCAGCCAGCGCCGCGGCGGCCGGCCGGTTCGGATCTGGTTCCAGCGCGCCACCGAGGCGGCGGACAGCACGGGCGAAATGATCGAAACCTGGTCGGACCTGTTCGACATGTGGGCGTTTATTCGGCCGGCATCAGGTGGCGGCGAGCGGTGGCTGCAGAACAACGAATACCAGGAAACGGTGTGGGACTTTAGCGGCCGATGGGACAGCCGCATGGAGACACTGACCAACGCCGATCGGATCCGCTGGGGTGATCGCGTTCTGGAGCTGGTGACGATCGACAACTTCGACCAGATGGGCCGCGACGCGAAGCTGCGGGCGCGGGAGGTGGTGGCCGGATGAAATTGGACGTGGGGCTGGAAGGCTGGGACGAACTGGATCGCCAGTTCCGGAAGTTCGACGCACGCACCACCGTGCGGCTGATGCGCAGCGCGATCGGCAAGGCCATGAATCCGATCCGCCGTGAAATGCGCGCCATGTTGCGCAGCGCCCACCGGTCCAAAAACATCACCCGGTCCCTGCGCATCCGGACCAGAGTTTTGGGCGGGCGCCGCGGCGGTGAGGTGGTGGCGACTTTGGGCACCGGCCGGCGCACGTTCTACGGCATGTTCCTGCAGTTCGGCACCCGGTTCATGGAGAAGGACAGCCAATGGTTCACGCGTGGCATTGAGTCCGGCCAGTCCAAAACGTTCAAGACGTTCAAGGAAGGACTGTGGGCCAACATCAAGCGCGAGCTGGCGAAGCGGTGAGCATTCAAGAACACATCACCGCGACGCTGAAAGCGGACGCCGGCCTGGCGGCGCTGGTGGTGGCGCGAGTGTTCCCACTGAACGCACCGCAGCCGCGCGGACAGTCCGGCGCGCTGCCGTACGTGACTTACGAGATCAGCAGCGGCGAGCGTGTGCACGCGATGGGGGCCAGTCCAGGTTTGCGCAGCGCCACGTTGGAGCTGACCGCGTGGGCCAAAACCTACGCGGAGCTAAACAGCGTAACCGAGGCCATGGAGCTGGCGATCAATCGGCACAGCGGGACCGCCAACGGCGTGACCGTTCAGGACATCCTGCACGACGCGGGACCGCAGGAAGGCAAAGACGATCGCACCGGCCACCTGTGGGCGGTGTCGGACTTCACCGTGTGGTTTAGGTAGGAGGCGACATGCCCGAGCACGTACTGACCAACGCCGCGGTGTACGCCGCAGGCTACAACCTAAGCGGAGATCTTCAGGCCACCATGTTGGCGGTGGACGTGGACATGGTGGATCGCACCCGCATGGGTGCCAGTTCGCGCAGCCGCATGCCTGGGCTGATCAACGGCACCTGGCAACACGAGGGCCTGTGGCAGTCCGGTGCGGACCTGGTGGACCCGGAGCTGTTCACGCAGATCGGCCTGAACGATCAACCCGTGACGATGGCGGCCGAAGGCGCCGACGACGGGGAGGTGGCGTTTCTGTTCAAGGCGACCAGCGCTGAGTACACGCACGGCGGCAGCATTGGCGAGGCACACGGGTTTAGTTTCGGCGGCGAGACCACCGAGCCAGTGGTGCGCGGCACGATGATGCACAACGCGAGCCGCACCGCCACCGGTTTGGGTACGGCCAGGCAGCTGGGCGCAGTGGCTGCCGGCCAGTCGGTCTACGCTTCGCTGCACGTGTTCAGTGTGTCCGGAACTCTGCCCACCTTGGACGTGATCGTGCGCAGTGACGACAACGCCGGCATGAGTTCGCCCACCACGCGTTTGACGTTCACCCAAGCCACCGCGCGGGCGGGCGAGCTGCTGAGCCTGGCCGTACCCATCACTGACGACTATTGGCAAGTGGACTACACGATCGGCGGCACGACGCCGATTTTCGAGTTCGCTGTTTGTATCGGCATCAAGTAGGAGCACCACACCATGCCCGAGCACGTACTGACGGACGCGAGCGCAGTGATCAACGCTGTGGACCTGTCCGACCACATCTCCGAAATTCGGATCAACTACGCGGCCGAGATCCAGGACAAAACCGCGATGGGCGCCGCGTCCCGAGGCAAGCTGCCCGGGCTGCTGGACTGGAGCGTGGAAATCACGTTTAACCAGGACTACGACGCCGCGAAAGTGGACGCCACGCTGTTCCCCCTGGTGGGTGCCGCGGCATTCACGTGCACGTTCAAGTCCACATCGGCCGCGGTGAGCGCGACCAATCCGAGCTTCAGCGGCAACTGCCTGCTGGAGAGTTACCAGCCGATCGGTGGTTCGATCGGCGAAATCCACCGAGCGCCGATCACGCTACCGGGTGACGGCACACTATCGAGGAACACGAGCTAATGACGAACGAAGCCGCCACACAAGACCCGAACCGAACACCACCGCCAGAAATGGCGGTCGGCGCCGGCACGGACAGAGAGCTGTCCGCCGACCTGATCCTGGGTATGCAGGACACCGTGCGCGAGCGTGTGGACGTGCCCGAGTGGAACGGCCACTGCTATGTCCGCGGCCTGACCGCCCAGGAGCGTGACGCGTGGGAGCGTTCGCTGTTCGAAATGAAGGGCAAAAAAGCGGTGCCCAAGGACAAGAACGTGCGCGCGCGCCTGGTGGTGATGTGCGCTGTTTCGAGCAGCGGCACGCCGATGTTCAAACCCGAGCAGGCGGACCAGCTGGGCCAGAAGAACGGCGCGGCCGTGGATCGGCTGTTTGCGGTAGCGCAGCGCCTGTGCGGCATCACGGACGAAGAGGTGGAAGCGCTAGAGGGGGAGTAGCGGCCAGCGCCTGGTTGCAGCTGAAGTACGCACTGGCCTGGCACTTCAGATATGTGAACCCGGACCAGATGCTGGCGGAAATGGGCAGCAGCATGGACGTGGCGCGCTGGATCGCGTTTTTGAATGTCCGCGACAGAGTGACCGAGGGCGGCGAGCTGACGGAGCGCAAGCCACCCGAGCAGCAACAGCTGGAGCAGCGGGCCGCGATCGGCCTGCAACTCCGCCGAGCTAAGCGAGGAACCCGTGGCCCTACTAGGTAACCTGCTGGTGAATCTCCGCGCCAACGCGGAGAAGTACGTGGCGAACATGGAGCGCGCCAGGCAACGCACCCGCCAAACGGAGAAGACGGCGCGCGATCTGAAGCGCACGTTTGTGTCCATGGGCAAGGCGGCGCTGGCCGCGGCCGGAGTGGCCGGCATTGGCACGCTGGTGCGTTCGAGCCTGCAAGGCGCTGACGCGATCCAGAAGCTGCAGCAGCGTATCGGCGGGACCACCGAGGAACTGTCGGCGCTGCGGCACGTGTTCGAGCTGAGCAGCGTTTCGTTCGAGCAAGGCGCCCAAGGCCTGCAGCGGATGACACGCCGAATTGACGAAGCGGCACGCGGCACGGGTGAGGCTAAAAACGCACTGCGCGAACTGGATCTGAACGCGCAGGCGCTGGCGAAGATGGAAGCGCCGGAGCAGTTCCTGGCGGTGGCCGATGCGCTGTCCAAGGTGGACCAGCAAGGCCGCCAGACTGCGCTGGCCATGAAGCTGTTTGACTCCGAAGGCGTGAAGCTGCTGCAGACGATGCAGGGCGGCGCTGAAGGCATGAAAACCATGATGGCCGAGGCCAAGCGGCTAGGCCTGGTGATGAGCCAGGAGCAGGTGGACGGAGCGGTGGCCGCGCTGGATGCCATCACCAGGCTGAAAGGCGCGGTGAACGGCCTGGCCAACACGCTGGCCGTGCAGCTGGCGCCGCACATTGAGGGCGTGGCCAATTTCTTGGGCAAGGTGATCCCTGCGTCCGTCAAGTTCGCGGTGACCGCGTTTCAGACGCTGCGACACTTCGCGCTGTCCGCTGCCATCACCATTGCGGAGGCGTTCGAGTCTGTGCTGCGTCAGCTGGAGCTGTCGCCGAAGGTGCGGGCGGCCATGGAGACACTGGCCGACATTGCGCCCATGACCGTGGGCCGGCCGGCGCAAGCGCTGATCGACATGCAAAACGCGATCGGCGGCCTGGGCAACAGCAGCGCGCAAACGATCGCGCGCATGCGCAAGAACCTGGAGGAACTGCAGCACGCGTACGCGGTGGCCGGCAACGAAACGGTGACCTACACCGCCCGCAAGCGCGAGCTGTTGGACCTGCTAAAAAGCGTGGGCGGCGCCACCGCCGAGGTGTCGAAGGAACAGAAGCGGCTGGAAGACCAGATGAAGTCCACCGCGGCCACCATCACGCGCGACGTTGAAACGGCACACGAGCGGCACAACCGCCAGATGGCCGAGGCGGAGAAGCTGCTGCACAAGAATCTGATCAGCGCTGAAACCTACTGGCGCCAAATCAACAAGCTGGCCGAGGAACTGCACAACGCGGAAGAGGCCGGCCGCGTCGCGTTCGAGCCGGCCAAGGCCGCGCTGAACGAAACCCAGCGCGCGGCGCAGCGGGCGGGCGACACCATCGCGGACGCGTTCGCCAATGCAGCGCGGACCGGCAAGCTGGAGTTCAGCGACATGGTGTCCAGCATCCTTACCGACATGGCGCGGCTGATGATGAAACAGCAACTGAACCCGCTGATGGACGCGATCGTGGGTGGCCTGGGTAAGAGCGGCGGCGGCACGGGTGGCAGCGGGCTGCTGGGCGGCCTGGTGGGTAGCCTGGCCAGCGGGATCGGATCGCTGTTCGACTTTCTCCCAGGCCGCGCGAGCGGTGGCGCGCTGCCAGCGGGCGGTGGTCCGGTAGTGGTAGGCGAGGAAGGGCCGGAGCTGCTGGTGGGGGCACGCGGGCACATTGTCCCGAATGACCAAATGGGCGGCGGCCGGACGGTCAATATCACGTTCAACGTGAACGCGTTGGACGGTGCCAGCGTGGTGCAGGTGCTGACCGCCAACAGGCGCCTGATCAGTGGCCTGGTGGCTGGTGAAATGGAGGCGCGCGGGCAACATTCCGCGCTGAGCGTATGAGCGGCACTTTCCCCACTGACCTGATCCCAGTTGGTGCGCAGATAAAGAGCATCACCAACACCCGGGTGTCCAACCCGCACAGCGCCAAGCGCACGGCCAGGAGCGGCGACACCCAGCGGTTCATGTACACGCTGCCGTATCCACCCATGACCCGAGCTGACTTCGCCAGGCTGTACGCGTTCATGATGAAGCAGCGCGGCCAGTTCGCAGTGTTCCAGATCGAGCTGCCACCACCGTTCAACGCGCCGCAGGGAAGCTGGGCCACAGCCACCAGCGTGAAGGTGGACGGAGCAAACCAAACCGGCCGCACGTTGAACCTGAAGGACTTCACCGCCAGCCAGTCTGACGTGGTAAAGGCGATGGACTTTTTCACCATTGCGGGGGACCTGAAGGTGTACACCGTGGTGGAGGATGCGAGCAGCGATGGGTCCGGCCTGGCCACGGTCACGATCGAGCCTGCGCTGCAGATCGAAACCCTGGCCGATGGCGCAGTGATTACCCACACCAACGTGCAGCTGACGGTCGCGGACACGTCCGACGAACTGCGCCTGGACGTGGACACGGCGCTGCACGGCCGGCTGTCGCTGGAGCTACTGGAGGATCCATAGTGGACAGAGGCGCCACCGCGGCAATGGTGGCCGAGCTAACTGCACGGCGCAGCATTCCGTTCTATCTATTCGAGGCCGACCTGACTTCTGGACCGGTCCGCAATTGCAGCCTGTCCCGCGATGTAGTGTTCCAGGGCAATACGTTCACCGGAAACGGCCACTTCGTTTCCTTCGAGGCGCTAGAGGAAACCGCACAGCTGCAGGTTAAGCGGGTAAAGGTCACGCTGTCCGGTATCGATCAAACCTGGGTTTCGCTGGTGCTGGCCGAGGCGATCCGGATCGTCGGGCGCGAGATCCGGATCTGGTTGGGCGCCATTAGCGAGTCCACCGGCACGCTGATCCAGGATCCGTTTCTGTTGTTCGCTGGCGAAATGGATCGCCCCGTGATCAGTGACGAACCTGGCCCGGGTGGGTCCACGTTTGTGACCGTGGAGGCGACCAACTTTCTGGCCGATTGGGACCGCCCGCGCGGCCGGCGCACCAACAACCAGGACAGTCAGCTGCACTTCCCTGGCGATCGTTCGTTCGAGTTTATTGACCAGATAGACAAGCAGCAGAAATGGGGCGCACCTTGAACCTGGACGACCTGGTGGCACGGCCGCGGAGCGCGCAGTGGAGGGGGCACTAGCGCACACCATGGGCCGGCTGGACTCCCAGCCATTCAAGTGGGGGCGCACCGATTGCGTGTGTGTTGCGCTGTCGTGCATTGACGCGATGACCGGCAGCACGCACGTGGGCCGCGTAACGACCTGGACCGACGTTCGCAGCGCGCTGAAGGCCTGCACCGCCACATATGGCGGGCTGAGCTCACCGGAGTTTTTTCTGGTTGGCATTGGCGCCAAGCGGCTGACCGATTGGCGGTTCGCGGCCAAGGGCGACGTGCTGGTGGAGCGTGGCGTGGACCTGTCCCGCGGCGGTTCAATGATGATCTTTCAAGACACGCGACTGTTCACCAGTAGCGTGGAAACCGGGTGCGGCTGGGTGCACATGCGCGCGCTGCAGGGGCGCGAGGAACTGGTGGCATGGCGTCTGCCATAATCGCGATCGGCGCTGCAATCGCCGGCAGCACAGTGGCGGCGCTACCCGTGATCGCCGGCCTGGGCGCCGCGGCGGCATCAGCCATTGGCGCGGTGGTGTCGTTTGGGATCCAGTACCTCGGCAACAAGCTGCTGGGCACGTCCGAGAAACCGCCAGGCGCCAGCCGGTCGCAGCTGCAGCAGAACCTGGAGTCGGGCGTACTGGTCAACGTGACCAATACAGACAGCCCGATCCCTGTCGTGGTGGGCACCAGGCGCGTGGGCGGCATCCGCATTTTCGGGCCGCGGGTGTATGGCAACGGCAACAGCCATGCCGCTGGCGTGTTCGTTTGGTCCGAGGGTTTGATCGCTGACATCCCGGAGCTGTACGCGGACGACCTGGCGGTGTCCGATTCGTTCTGGCAAGCCGGCAGCATAGAAACGGTCAACTACCTGGGCAGCGACGGCCAGGCGGGCGACGCGGCACTGGAGGCCGACGTGCCCGAGTGGACCGCGGCGGACCACGCGGTGCCCGGAGCGGCCTACACGGTGGCGCGGTTCAAGTACAACCGCGATCAGTTCCCGAACGGGTTTCCAACGCTAACAGCTGACATCAGTGGCGTGATGGTGTTCGACCCGCGCGACAGCACGGTGAAGGCCAGCAGCAACCCGGCGCTGATCATTCGCCACTACCTGACCAACACGCGGTACGGCCGCGGCTACGACACCGGGATCCTGGATGACGATTCGTTCATAGCGGCGGCCAACTACTGCGACCAGGTGGTGACCGTTCCGGACGGAGCGGGCGGCACGGTGAGCCAGGCCAGGTACACGTGCGACGGTGTGATCGACACGACCAAAGATCCGCTGCCGATCATGAATGAGCTGCTGGCGGCCTGCCGCGGCTACTTGGTGTGGAGCGCCGGCAAGTACAAACTGGTGATCGATCAGGCTGGCGCCAGCGTGTTCACATTCACGCGTGACCACATTGTGGGCGGGCTGACGATCCACGGCCTGGAGAAGCGCAAGATCTTCAACCGGGTCCACTGCCGGTTTTTCGACAAAACGCAGGACTACAAACCGAACTTCGCCACCGCGGACTCGGCCGCGTTCCGCTCCGAGGATGGCGGCAAGCTGCTGGAGTCCACGATCGACCTGCACTTTGTGACGGACTACTACCGCGCGCTGGCGGTCGCGTGGATGGAAATGAAGCGCAGCCGGCAGTCGCTGTTGGTGACGTTCGAGGCGGTGCTGGAGGGGCTGCGCTGCGAGGTGGGCGACGTGGTGGCCGTCACGCACCCGACACCGGCCTGGGAGTCCAAGCTATTCCGCGTGATGCGCGTGGCGCCGAAGGAATCCCACAACGTGGAGGTGACGCTGGTTGAGTACGACAGCACGGTGTATGACGCGCTGACGCTGGACGAACGCAGCAACAGCCCGAACACCACGCTGCCCGATCCGCGGTTCCCTGGTACGCCAGGCACTCCGAGCGTGAGCGAATCCACCTACGTGACGCGTCAGAACCTGGTGAAAGCCAAGGCCGATGTGACCTGGGTGGCTGCTGATGATGTGTTCATGTACCAGTACGTGGTGGAGCACCGGCTGACCGGCGCCACCGAGTGGATCGCGAGTTCGCCGATCAGGGCGGATGGCCGGGAAAGCACGGGCGGCACGTACACGCACGAGCTGCTGGACCTGGCGCCAGGCAACTACGACGTGCGCGTGACCGGGTTCAACCGGTTTGACGTGGATAGCTCGAGTACGGCTGCCACGTTCGAGTTGATCGGCCTGGCCGCACCGCCGGCAGCACCGGCCAATGTGACGGTGGCGGCAGCCGGCAACACCGCGGTGATCACGTTCGACCCATCCACCGACCTGGACGTGACGCACGGCGGCAAGGTGCACGTGTTGCACTCCAGACTCCAAAGCAGCGCGACGCTGGCTGACGCGGTGAGCATTGGCCGCGGTCCAGATCCAGGCACCGCCACGGTGGTGGGCCGGCCGCTGCTGCCTGGTACCTACTTTGTGGTGTTCGAAGATGCGGGCGGAGTCCGGAGCGACCCAGGCAGCGCGAGCACCAAAGGCGCGCAGGTGTTGGCGTATAGCACCGCGGCGGTGATCCAAGAACATCCGAGCTTCCCAGGCACACCCGTGAACGTGGCGGCGGGCGGCGGTCAGCTGAAGCTGTCCAACTTGACCAACGTGGACGACTACGGCCTGGTGGATTCGATCACCGATTGGGACAGCGAAGGCGGGATCAACACCAGCGGCACCTACACGTTCAGCGCTGGGATCGACCTGGGCAGCGTGAAACGGGTGCGGCTGCGCCTGGAGCTGACCAGCACGATCGAAAACCCGCTTGATACGATCGACGCGCGCACCGCTGACATAGACACGTGGACCGACATTGACGGGCAGTTCAACGGCCAGGCGGACGTGCGCGTGTTTGTGCGGGAGACCGACGACGATCCGAACGGTAGCCCGACATGGAGCGCCTGGCAGCAGCTGCACGCTGGCGAGTTTGAGCTGCGCGGCGCCGAGTTCTACGCCGAGCTGTCCACCCAGGACAGCACCTACAACGTGATCGTGACCGAGCTGGCGGTGCGAGCCGAGGAGATTTGACTATGTTGACGCGTGCGCTACTGAATGAGGCCATGCAATTGGTGGGTTATGGCGACCCGATAACGGCCGAGCATGAGGTGGAGGCCGCGGCGGAGCGGTCCATGCTGGCGACGCCGCGCCAGGGCGGGTGGCTGGTGCTGGTGCCTGGCGAGTGTGACCTGGCCGCGGACGCAAAGGAGCCGCGGTACTACTTCGACCCGGACGCCAAGGTGTTCAACACGGTGAAACACCAGCGGCCGGACATGATCGTGGCGGTGTACCGACTGATCGAGGCGTTGGACGAACAAGGCGTCGAACTGCCACCCGAGACTCGCGCATGGTTTGAATGGACCAAGCAGCGCGGCATCGAACAGATCCGGAAACGGCCAGGCGCAGCAGCGGGTGAGGTGAGCGAACTATGAGCCAGCACGACTATGACATCCTGAACCAGTCTGGCGCTGCGTTTCGGGCTGACTTGAACAACGCACTGTCGGCCATCGTGACGCTGAACGCTGGGGCGTCCGCGCCCACATTCACGTTCGCGAACATGTGGTGGGCGGATACCACCACCAGCCTGCTGAAGAAGCGAAACAACGCCAACACGCTGTGGGTGACGCTGGGCGATCTGGACACCGCCAACCTGGGCCTGGCCGACCTGGGTTCGGTTGGCACGTTCACGGCCGGCATGCGCGGCGAGATCACCACGCTGACCGATGCCGCGAGCATTGCGATCAATCTGGACGACTCCAACAACTTCACCGTGACGTTGGGCGGCAACCGCACGCTGGCCAACCCGACCGGCACTCCAGTGGCCGGCCAGTCCGGGGTGATCATCGCGGTGCAGGACGGAACCGGCAGCCGGACGTTGGCCTATGGCAGCCAGTACAAGTTCGAGAATGGCAGCGCGCCCACACTGACGGTGGCCCAGGCGAACGCGATCGACGTGCTGTCGTACTTCGTGAAGTCCAGCACCGAGATCCTGATCAGCCCGTCATTCAATTGGAGCTGATGGCATGAAACTGCGGCCGGTCGATTCGCTGCCGCGGCCACTGCGTCGCGCGCATTCTCTGATCCCGGGATCGCCACCGCTGTTCGGCGGCGGTTCCGCCAACATCGCGCAGCTGTCGCACTCGCTGCGGTTCAACGACGCCGACAGCGCCAACCTGTCCCGCACGTTCAGCGCCGGCACGGCCACCAGGTGGACCAAGTCTATGTGGGTGCGGCGGGCGGATTTGGAGGTGGGCACGCTGTTCGCGGCCTACAGTTCCGCGGGCAACTTCACCGAGGTGGGTTTCGGGGTCCATTCGGGCGATGGCGAGCGCCTGGAGTGGGTGGAGCAGGTGGCCAGCAGCAACACGGCGGTGAAGTCCACCACCATGAAGCTGCGCGACGTGCACGGGTTCTATCACCTGCAATTCACGTGGGACACGGCCGCAGGCACGGCCGCGGACCGGCAGCAGATCCGGATCAACGGCCAGCGCATCACCGATTGGAACGCCGACACGGACCCGGGACTGTCCGACAGTTCGTTCTGGAACACCGCGATCGCGCATCACATTGGCCAGGACGGCAACAGCGGCAGTTACTTCCACGGACAGCTGGCGGACGTGTATCTGGTGGACAACCAGGCGCTGACCGGCACCGAGTTCGCGCAGTTCAACACGGCCACCAAAAACTGGACCGTTAAGATCTTTGGCGGCAACTTCGGCACTACGGGCTACCGACTGACGTTCAGCGACGGCACCAACACCACCACGCTGGGCGAGGACTCCGCGGCGGGCGGTTCCAACGATTGGACCCTGAACAATCTGGCCACCACCGACCAGCTGACCGACAACCCGAGCAAGGTATACACCGCGCTGACGCCGCTGGAGTACGACAGCACCGGCACCCGGGCCGCGGGCACCTACTCCGAGGCGAACATGAAGTGGGTGGGGCCGTCCGGAGTGGACGGGATCGCGGTGTGCTCGCATCACTTCCCGGCCTATGGCAACTGGTACATGGAGGTGACGCTGAACGCGGCCGAAGCGGTGGACATTGGCCTGATGGACTTGGCGCGCAGCCAGGTGCATGACTTCAGCACCACGATCGGGGATCTGGCGGCCTGCTACACGTACCGCAGCACCGGCAACCAGGAGCTGAACGGCAGCGAAAACACTTACGGCGCATCGTTCACCAACGGCGACGTGATCGGGATCCACTTCGACCGGAGCGGGCCGACATCTAGCATTACGTTCTACAAGAACGGCAGCAGCCAGGGCCTAGCCTGGACCGCCATTGTGAACAACTCGCCATGGGTGTTGACGTTTGGCGAGGCGTCCAGCAATGCGGACATCACCGTGAACTGTGGCCAGCGGCCGTTCGCGCACACGCCACCCACCGGAGCTGTTGGCCCGTCCACTGTGGAGCTGAACGATCCGCCCGAGCTGGACGGCCGCGAGCACAACGGCACGGTGTTGTGGACCGGCAACGACTCGAACCCGCGGACCATCACGGACACGGACGACTTCAAGTTCAACGCCGGCACGCTGATCACCAGCGCGCGCGCATCCGGCAGCGCCACCCGTCAGCTGTTCAACAGCAATGTGGGATCGGGCCGGCGCCTGCCCACTGCCAGCAATGCAGCGCGAACCGACTTTCCGAGCCAGGGGTACAACACCGACTTTCCGCTGGGCGGCATCAGCGTGATCAACGGCGCGAGCGGCGACAACGACGTGAACGACTCCACGATCGGCACGTACTGCGCGCACGGTTGGGAGAACCACAACGCATACCACCGGCACTTTGCCTGGACCGGCAACGCCAGCAACCCGCGGAACCTGGCGCACGGCATGAGCGTGACGCCGGTCTTTGTGATCGGTCGCGTCAACGACACCAGCAACAGCGGCAGCTGGTACATGGGCCATCAGCACATGGCCGGCACGACACCGTGGAACTATCACGTAGTGCTGGAAGGGAGCGCGGCGCGGGTGTCCAGCGCCAACGTGTGGAACAACACCGCGCCGAGCGCCACCAACGTGACGATCGGCAGCACGCTGAACGCCAGCGGGCCGCTGTACTTGGGGCTGTTCTTCGGGGAGGTGGAAGGCTACAGCGCGTTCCCGTATTACATCGCCAACGGTTCGACCGACGGGCCGTTCGTGTTTACCGGGTTCGCGCCTAGCATTCTGATGATCCGGCGCGTGGATGCGGGCGGCAATTTCATCATTCTGGATCGGCGGCGGGACACGTCCAATCCGCGCCAGCAGCGCATCCGCTGGAACGACAACGCCGCGGAGGCGTCACTGTCGGGCGGGGTGGACTTTCTGGCAAACGGGTTCAAGATACGCACCACCGACAGCGACCTGAACACCGCTGGCGGCCGGTACGTGGTGGCCGCGTTCGCCACCTGGCCCACCCGCTACGCGCCGGCCGACTGTCTGATCCCTGATTAGGAGCCGCCACAATGCCCAACGAATCGCACATCATCCTGCCGAACAAAACGCCGCCCAAGTTCCCGAAGCGCCAGGTGGCTACGGTCAACGGAGAGCTGATGTTACGCTGCAACAACTGCGGCGGGTTCGATTGGACGATCATTGTCCGGCCGCGGATGGAGCACGGCGACGCGACGATCGCCAGTGTTACGTGCAAGGGGTGCGTGCGAGCGCACAAAGTGGAAGAAGGCCTGGTCGGCGGCAGCCGCACCAACATGTCCGGAGGTAAACCCAATGGCGAGTAGACTGGAGCAGCTGCAGGACGCGGCGGCGAAACTGCGCAAGAAGGCGGCCGAGTGTGGCGAAGACACTGCACGCCGGGAGCGGCTGGAGCAGCGCCTGGCCGAGTACAAGCAATCGATCCAGCAGCTAATGGACGGCAAGCCGGAGTACGACGTGCCCGAGCATGCCGATCTACCTGTCGGCGCGCGCGTCAACACGTAAAGGGGAGCGACGATGGCAACGATCCACCGCTACAACAAGTTCCCGGAATACTTCGGCGACAACACGATCGACCTGGACGGGGACACGTTCGCGGCCATGCTGATGAACAGCAGCCACGTGTTCACCGCCACCCAGACCCAGCGCACTGACGTATCCGCGAACCAGATCGCGACGGCGAACGGGTACACCCAAGCGACGGGCGGCGGCACCGGCAAGCTGTTGACTTCCGTCACGTGGGTGGAGTCCAGCGGCACGACCACGTTCGACTCGGCCGACATCAGCTGGTCCGCGTCTGGCGGTTCCATTGCGGCCGACGACTGCGTGATCTTCAGCGACACCGCCACCAACGACGAGCTGTGCTGGTCCGTTGACTTCACTGGCACGGAAACCGCGGGCGATGGCACCACGTTCCTGATCACCGTCAACGGCAGCGGCTGGTTCAGCATCTGAGCTGGCGCACCACCTAAGCCAAGAGGGGCAACCAAATGGCCGACATTACCGAAGCAGCCATGGTCAAGTTCAGCAATGAACACGTGCGGCCGATGGCGCGAGCGCATGCCGAGCTGTACGCGGTGGCGTCGCGGTTTCTGCTGGAAGCGGGCACCAAAGGGATCATGTCGAAAGGCTACGCCGACGACGACGTGATCGTGGGTGATGGCGCACCGGACGATGGCCGGCCGACCGTCACTTACGGCGAGATCAGGGCGATCCATGCGCTGGCGCTGGCCGTGAAAACGGATCTGGAGGCCAACGGCAGCGCCGACCTGAACACGCTGCTGGGTGTGTACAACGTACCGCTGATCGGCGACTGACCGTTCCCGCCACATAGGGCCGCCCAATGGCGAAGCCTACGATCGTCTACAACAACAGCACCGGCAGCGCGACAGCTGCCAGCGGTGCCGGTCCAGCCACTGCGCTGACCGGCACCAGCGCGTCCTACTCCGGCAGCGTGTTCACGCTGGACGGTTCGCCTGACTTGTCCGGAGTGGCCACTGACGGGTCGCACGCTATCTTTGTGCAAACCACCACCGGGCGCCGGCTGTTTGAGATAACGGCCGTGGACGATGGCGCCGACACGGTGACCGTGGCCAACGCGCCGTCCGGCACCAGCAGCGGCCTGTCGTGGGCGCTGGGTGGCAAGCGCAATAGCCCGTTCGACACCGACGACAGCACCCACTTGTCCACGCACGGCCGGGCTGGGTGGTACTACGACCTGGAGGACACCGGCAGCGCATACACGCTGACAGCGCAGCAAAACATCATCGGTGGGGATGACATAGACGGGCCTGTAAAGCTGATGAGCAGCGGCACGCGGGCGCTAATTCAGAGCACCACCGCGGTGCGCACGATTGGGTTCGCGACGGACTTTGTCCACATTGAAAATCTGGAGATCTTCAACAACCGCGGCAGCGGTTCGATCGCGTGCATCTATTCGTTCCACTCCGGCAACATGAACAACATGGTGGTGCGCAATTGCCACCTGCGTTCACAGACCACCAGTTCGCATTACCTGCTGCACACCACGCGCGCGACCCAGTGTTCAGTGATCGAGGGGAATCACTTCGACGGCAAAAGCAACACGGGCGGCGGCGCGGCACGTGGCTACTACATTGGCGGGTCTGGTGGTGACGCACCCATGGCCAACATCATCGCCAACAACTACTTCGAAGGCTGCAGCAACGGCGTGGAGATCCAGCGCTGCCCGGGCACGGTGATCATTGGAAACATTTTCAACGACTGCACCACCAACGGGATCAACCTGGCCGGATCGTCGCGGACGGAAGCCTGCAAGATAATCGGCAACACCATCTACAACGCCACATCGGCCGGCATCAATTTTGTGAACGCGTTCGACCAAATCGGGTGCGTCATTCTGGGGAACATCATTCACAGCTGTGGCACCTACGCGGTGAACGCACAAGGCGCCGAGCCGCGGATCTGGTCCGACTACAATTTCTACTACAACAACACCAGCGGGGTGGCGCCATCCAACACCATGACCCAAGGCGCCAACGACAGCACCAGCGACCCGGGCCTGACTGATCCGGCCAACGATGACTTCAGCCTGACCAGTGGCGCGAACGCGAGCGGCGCAGGATGGCCGGCCAGCTGGTTGGGCCTGTCTAGCACCACGGGTGAGCCTGACGCGGGCGCGGTCCATCGCGCACCAGGTGGAGCTGGTGGGATAATCGGCGCCAGGCGCAGATTGCAGATCCCAATGTAGGAGCGAGGCATGACTGGCAGAGTATTTACGGCGACTTTCGAGAATCAGGCGTTGACGGCCGCGGCGGACTTTTTCGAGCTGATAGCGCCCACCGAGGGCCAGGTGACGCTGTTGGGCTGGGCCATTGGCCAGGACACCGAGGAAGGGAGCGCGGAGCATGAAATGCTGCGCCTGCAGGTGAAGCGGGCCACCGGCGCTTATACGAGCGGCAGCGGCGGCGCGAGTGCTACACCGCAGCCCGTGGACCAGGACCTGGGAACCGTGGCCACCGGGTGCGCTGTCGAGACTTGCAACACCACGCAGGCCGCGGCCGGTTCCGGAGCACTGAACACACTGTGGGCCGACACGTTCGACGCGTTCGCCGGCACGGCGCTGATCCTGCCACCCGATTACCAGTTCACGGCGAAGGGCACGGACGCGCTGATCCTGTCGCTGGCCGCGGCGCCTGCTGACAGCATTTCGTTCACCGGGTCCCTGATCTTCAGGATCTAACCGCAAGCCATGGCGACGGGCACTTTCTACCCGGCGCGGTTCCTTCACCGGTACGTCTACCCGAACCAGCGCACCCAGCGCCACCCGTTTGCGGCTGGCGGCGGTGCGACTGTGGCTGCGCCGCACCTGGCGCTATCTCTCACGATGCACGCGCCGAGTGTGGGCGCGGGCGTCAACGTCCAGGTTCCCCACCTTTCCCTGACCTACACCGACTACGCGCCAAGCGTGGGCACGGGCGTGAACGTCAGCGTGGACCACCTGGCGCTGTCGCTGACGATGAACGCGCCAAGTGTGGGCACGGGCGCCAACGTGCAGGCGCCGCACCTGGCGCTGACGTACACCGACTACGCGCCGGCCGTGGGCACCAGCGCGGTGGTGACCGTGGACCACCTGGCGCTGTCGCTGACCATGTTCGCGCCGAGTGTGGCGGGCGGTGCCGGGATCAACGTGCCGCACCTGTCACTGCCGATCACCATGTACGCGCCGGCCGCGGGGGCTGGTGTGGTGGTGCAGGTGCCGCACCTGTCGATCCCGATCACCATGCACGCGCCCACTCAAGTGGGACCGCAGGCGCCGCTGCTAGATACAGCGCTACAATTCACCACCGGGTCGCGCCTGGTGTTCACCACCGGGTCGCGGCTGGTATTCATCCGAAGTTAGGAGCAAGCCATGCCCGTGCGCGCGCCAGAGCACTACGAGATCGCCAAGAGCGCGGACCGCACGGTGATCGTGTCATTCGACACCGAGCTGGAAGCAGGCGAGACGCTGAGCGGCACGCCAGTGTTCACCGAGCTGAACGGCACCAGCTACCTGACCTTCACTCTGCAGCAATTGAACACGGCCGCGATCGACGTGAAGGGCAACACCGTGGCCGCGAGCCGCGCCGCGTTGGCCCAGGTGACCAGCGACACCGCCGACGTGGACGTGGAGATCCGCGTGAGCTGCGCCACATCCACCGGCCAGAACGTGGTCGCGATCATCAGCCTGTCGATCGCTGCAGACGGGACGTAACCGCCCACCACCAACGGGAGCCGCCACTATGATGCCCACCGAATCGATCGAACCGCGTCACGCGTCGATCCTGACTGTTCACGGATACTTCGCAGAGGAAGGCCGCAACACCGTGGACCGCTGCCACCACTACTTCCGCCAGGCGGGCCTGGTGGTGCATGAATTTGATTACACGTGGCTGAACGGGCCGCTGTCGGGCCTGGTTGGCGCCAGGATGTTCAACGGCCAGCGGGCCACCCGGCTGGTTTACGAGCAGCGCAACCGCACCCAGAAACCGTGGCGCGTGGCGCTGGGGCACTCCAACGGGTGCGCCATCCTGTACCGCGTGCTGTTGAGCTACCCGGAAATGTTTCACCGCTACCTGTTCGTGAACCCGGCGCTGGACTCGGACGTGTACTTCCCGCACCCAGACGAACGGCCGGAAGGTTCGCCGCGGCCGCAGGTGCTGATCTATTACACACCGGGCGATCTGGCGGTGACAGCAGCTCAATGGGCGCCGCAGTGGATGAACGGCCTATGGGGGGACATGGGCGCGGTGGGCTACCAGGGCGAGGAGCACCCGGACGTGCTGAACATCGACACCAGTATGGAGGTGTACGGCCAGCACCGGAGCACCGGCCACAGTGACAAGTTCAGCGGCGCGAACGTGAAACCCTGGTCCGAGTGGTTCACGCGTGACGCGCTGGCGGTGTGGCAGTCGTGACGGGCGGTTACACGGGCTGGGTGATGATGTGTGCCGCGCTGTCTGGCCCGCCCGCGAAGCTGGGCGACTGCGTGGAGTACACCCAGGCGCGCAGCTACGGCACCAAATCGGGCTGTGTGGCCGCGCTAGGCGCCGAGCTGAACGCCGGGAAGGCTGACGCACTGCTGAAGGAGCTGCACGCCAAGGCGGGCCAGGTGGCTGTGGTCACGATGCTGGCGTGCAAACCCGGACAGCCTGCAACTTCAGCCAGTGTTAGGGTGCGCCCACCATCTGGAACAATGGGGCGGGGACGATGAACGAACAGGAGCGCAGGAAGGTGTCACGACAAGAAAACACCAGGCGCTGGATCGAGGTTCTATGGCCCATGCTGATCGTGGCTGTGCCCGTGGTTTGGATCGGGTCGCAGTACATCAAAGCGGTGGACGATCTGGTGGTGGCTGTGCAGCAAATTCAGCAGGACCGCCAGGAGGAGGCGGTGCGCTGGAAAGGCATCACAAAGGACATGGAGGTGATCCAGTCGCGCATCGAATCCGGGATACTGCCGGGGGCTGCGCGCGAGATCGCGGCGCTTCGCCAGGCCGCGGCGCTGACCGAGCAGCGCACCGCATCACAATTGCAGGCGATGACCACGCAGCTGGCGCAGTTCAGCGACCGGCTGGTGAACCTTTCGGCGCGGCTGCGCGAGCTGGACACGCGGGCCACCCAAAACGCGGCCGGCCTGGCGGAGCTGGTACGCAGCCAGGAGAACCAGTGGCCGATCATCCGAGCGAACCAAGGAGAGCGGCACCGCCACAACGGCGACTGAGCGCGGGCAAAAAAAAGCGCTGACCAGGGCCAGCGCCAACAGGAGGAAGCACGCGGCCAGACCACCCGGCCGCGTGCCGTAGTTTACGCCATAGCGCGCCGCAGCCAACCGTTCAGAAACTTGCGGCGCTGTCCGGTCGCAATGTCCCGATAGAACGCCACCTGCGTGGCTCGCACTGCGGCCAACACTTCACCCGGCCTGTGTGCCCACCAATACCTGGAAGCTGCGCGCGTCTTGCGGCCTATGATTCCATCCACCTGCAGCTGGTTGGCGGACGCTGCCGCGTTCAGTCCGGCCTGCAGGATCTTGGCTGCGCGCGTTGGGCCAGTGTTCACGCGTATGTCGAAGATCTTTGCAGCCAGGCTCCAACCGGTCGCGGCCTGGTTCATGCTGTTGGGGTTCCCGTCCAGCAGCGTGTGCTCCAGCGTGTGGTACTTCGCGGCACTCCATTCGCGCTGATACAGGGCGATCGCTTTGTCGCGCGACAGCGCGCGAATGTCCGCGCCATCGATCTGGCCATCCTGGTTCACGTCACCGATCCAAAGCGGCAACCGTTCCAGGTAGCGCAAGCTGATCCCGTAGTTGGTTTCGCCGCCACTATCGGCGGGATCGTTCACATAGCCACCTTCGTGTTCAAGGATGACCGGCGCGACGTGATGGCGGAAAAATTCAGTCGGTTTCATGTGTGTATCTCCAGCGGTTTGGGGTGGCCGTTAGGCCGAGGTGTCCAGCTGCGTATCGTCAGCCAGGCGTTGGGGGGACTTTGTGGCGATCGCCAGCCAGGCCGCGGCACGGTCGCGCAGTGTTTCCACGCCGCGGTCCACGTCCGTATCGCCGGTCAGTTCGAGCGCGCAGCCGCGGGCGGCCAGTTCCATTAGCCCGACACGGTATTCTGCCGCGGCATTCTGATCGGCCATGGCGTCCTGCTGAGCGACCAGCACCTGGTCCACGCGTACGTCCAGTTCCGCGCGCAACGTGCTGGCCCGCACCTGGGCCGTGTTCACATCACTGCGCAGCTGTTCGATCGTTTCCATCTGCTGGCGCAGCACTTTGGCTGCGGTGGTTTCGAGTTCCGAGCGGGACGTGGTGGGCCGTTCGCCACCGGCTGCGGCGCTGTCCAGCGCGGCGGCCAGCTGTTCAATTTCAATGATCACAGTAGGGTCTCCTGGTGAGGGTGGCGGCGGATGATCCGCCAGGTGGTGACCAGGCGCCCGAGCACCTGATCGGGTACTTTGCCCGCGCGTTCCACCAACTCGAGTTGCGCTAGTTCGGCCAGGCGCTTGCGCACGCTGGGCAGCGCGATGCCGATCGCGTTCGAAATGTCGGCGGCCGTAACCGCCAGATCTGGCGTGGCTCGAGTCCCGCCGTTTGTGGCGGTGACCGCGGCCAGGTGTTCGAGCACCGCGCGCTGGACCGTGCCGCGGTTCGGTATCGGCGGAGCTGGCGGTGCGTCCAGGTTCGCCGCGATCGTCACGATGTTGGCCAGATCTGGATTGCGCACGGTGTCCCGAAAATCGACCAGCGGCGCGTCGATCGGGGGTGCCAGTTTGCTGTTGGTGGCGGCCATGGCGGCCGAGACTACCGGTCCCGTTGCCAACTTGGCAACACTCAGGCACGATGCCCGCTCCGTTGGAACACCGGACCAGGACATGACAGACGCCACCAAAACACTGCGAGACATACGCGAAGCCACCGGCATGAGCCTGAGGCAATTCGCGGCCAACGTGGACGTGTCACCCAGCACGATCACCCGAATCGAAACCGGCGCGCGCGACCCTAGCAGCGCGCTGACCAAGAAGCTGGCGCCGGCCTATGGCCTGAGCGTTCCCGCGTTCTGGGAGCTGCTGCCCAATACCACCGACTAGGACCCGCAACACGTGCCCGAGCCGCCACCAATCGAGGCGCACGTGGATCTCCGGGACTTTCCCTGGATGCCGCTGGACGTTCAGAGGGTCCGAGCTTCCACCACCGCGCAGCAATCAGGCGACGCGTTCCGCGCTGCCGTGCTGTTGTGGTGCGCCGCATGGCATGAGGTGCCAGCCGGCAGCCTGCCCAATTCCGAGAAGCTGATCGCCGGCATGGCCGGCTACCACGTACAGAACGGCCACCTGCCCGATGAGTGGTTGGCCATTCGCGAGGCCGCGCTGCGTGGGTTCAAGCAGCACAGCGACGGCCGCCTATACCACCGGGTGATCGTGACCAAGGCGATCGAAGCGTGGGGACACAAGCAAGGCCGCGAGGCCGAGAAGCTGAAAGCCAAGAAGCAGCGAGACCAGGCGCGCGAACGCCAACGGCGACGCCGCGAACGGCAACGACAACAGGAGCAAAACCAATGACCACCACCGACATGATCAACGCAGCACTGGAAGCTGCCCACATCGCCACCCGAGCGCCTGGTGCGTTTGTCCCGATCGAGAATGGACCCGGCGCTGCGTTCCGCGCCGAGCTGAACGCCGCGCTGCATTCATTCACCGCCCGGGCCGCATACCTGCAGGTGCGGGTGGGCAACTTCGGCGACGACGACCAACCGGAAAAGGCGCGCGCGGACCTGGTGCAGTACGTCACCGTGGCCTGTCGTGCCATCGCGCACGCGTACGGCCTGGAGTTCCGCGGATCGGACGCCGCGGAGGTGTTTGAACGCAACCACGATCGGATCCTGATGCAGCACCAGGGCCAGGGCGACATGTTCGGGCTTGGTGACAGCCGGCCGGTAGCCCGAGTCGGCGACCAGCTGCTGCTGCAGTTCGATTCGCTTGGCGAGCGGCACGCGGTTTTGGTGTCGGTCACGCCACCCGAGCCGGACCGCACGCGGGAGCATGACCTGTGACTCTGTACCCGGAGCGGCGCCGCGACGCCATACGCGCGCACGGTCTGAACCCCTACGAGACAGAATTTAGTTGGATCAGCCACAACTGTGTGAGCTGCGAGGCGCCGGAGGTGTTAGTGCGTGACGCGTCGCAGGCGTGCGACCCGTACTACTTCTGCTCCGACTGCGGCCGGGCCTGGTATCGGTCCGACGAAGGGGAGGTGCCGGGGTGAGTTATCCACAGACAGTCACGCGTGACATCACGCGTGACGTGCGCGTGACCACCTTATAGGACATGCACAACTACATATCTCAAAAACAGCGGTCGCCGCGCGCGAGCGGCGCTTTATCCACAAAACTGTCCACAGCGGAGCGCGAGCAGCTGCGGCGGGCAGCGGAGGCGTTCAGGCAATTGGGCCGAAGCATGGGCGTCGCGGTAGCGTCAGCGCTGCGTGCCTTTCAGGAGCTTGAAAAGATGCGAGCGAAGCAAACCGCCACCGAGCACGACGAACAGGTGGCGCTATTCGATTGGGCCAGGCGGGTGGGAGTCCGGAAGTACCCGGACCTGGCGCAGATGTACGCCATACCCAACGGCGCGAAGCTGAAAGCCAACCGGCGCCGCGACGGTTCCCGGTTCAGCGTGGAGGCTGCATGGCTGTTGGCCGAGGGGCTGCGGCCTGGTGTCCCGGACATCCACCTGCCAATAGCCAGGAGCGGGTGGCATTCGCTTTACGTGGAAATGAAGTCTTCCACGGGCGAGCTGTCCGACAGCCAGGTGGACGTGATCCCGCAACTGGTGGAGGCCGGCAACCTGGTGGTGTTGGCCGATTCGTGGACATTGGCCGTCACGTTCCTGGAGGCGTACCTGCGCACCGAACCCTGGATCGTGGATACGCCAGCCGGCAGCGCGCCATTCGAGCGCGACGACTTCGAGTGTTTGGCAATCAAGGGCGGGCGCGGCAAGTCCGCGCTGGAGTATCGGGCGCGCACCGATCTGGACCGGCTGCGGTGGAGGTTTCCAAGACGATGACCAACGCAACCCTGGCGCCATTCGAACCGCCACCGTTACCCGACCACCGCTACGGCCTGGTGTACGCCGATCCGCCGTGGACCTACAACGACAAGGCCAAGGCGGGCGAGCGCGGCGCCGAGTTCCAATACCCATGCCTGACGGTGGATGAACTGGCCGATATCGACGTGCCGAGCATCTGCCGCGAGGACTGCATGCTGGCCATGTGGTGGACTCCGCCACTGGCGCGCGAGGCGCTGGACCTGATGGACCGCTGGGGCTTTCAGCTGATCACCATGAAGGGGTTCACCTGGCACAAGCTGACAAAGCGCGGGTTTTCCTTTTTCGGCATGGGCAACTGGACACGTGCCAATACCGAGGACGTGCTATTCGCGCGCCGCGGCCGGCCGGCGCGCATCGCGTCCGACGTGCGCCAGTTTGTCGAGACCTACAAGCCGGACACGCACAGCCGCAAACCGCACGAGGTGCGGGTGCGCCTGGAGCGGCTGCTGAGCGACGACCTGCCGCGCATTGAGTTGTTCGCCAGGCAGTCCGTGCCTGGTTGGACCACGTGGGGAGCGGAGGCACCGCTGCCACCCATCACACCGGAGGAGATCCGAATGACCACCAACACCCGCACCGATCGAGCGGTGCAAGCCACCCACCTGTATGAGTACAGCGCGGCCATTCTGAAAGCGCTGTCCCAATACTTCCGATCGCCGGTCAGTGACAGCCGCAAGGTGGTGGCCAGCTGCCTGGCCAGCTATCAGGACGCGTGGGTGAAAGCACGCACCCAGGACGAAAACGGGGAGGCGGCGGACGGGCTGAACGCCGCGCTGCTGGCCGCGGTGGACAAGCTGGGCGAGCAAGCGCTGGACGGCACCTTGCTGGACGCGGACTACATCACGCCGGAGGTGTCCGACATGCTGACCCGGATCCAGAGCAAGTACCGCGACGACGACGACGACTACAACCCGAGGAAATGACCAATGCGATCGATTCTAGGGGCCAACCTGCTGCCGCTGCTGATCAAGATGCCGCCATCAGACTTTGCCCGGGCGGGCGTTGAGTCGAAGGGCTGCTACCCGTTCAAGCGCAAGGGGTTCAAAAAGCGCAACCGCCAACACTCCGGATCGATTCGCCAGCGCCGGCTGGGCACGCGCCGGCTACAGCGGAGGAACTGAGCCGTGATGAACGAATACGGGCAATACCCACAGCGCTGCCGGCATTGCGGCGCGGTGATCTGGTGTCGTTTGCCCGGAGCAATTCAGAACCACCAGAAGCGATGCGCAACGGCGACGAAGGCCGAGCGCGATCACTGGCAGGACAAGGGCCGATGGCCCAGGAGGCAAAAAATGCAAATGGGATTTGAGGCGCGATTCGCGCCGATGGTGGAAGACGGGAGCAAGCGCCAATCGTTCCGCGCCTGGCGGCGGCGGCCGTTTCGCGTGGGCGATACGCTGCAACTGCGCAAAGGCCCGCGGACCGCGCCGGAGCTGATCGGCACCGCCACCGTGGAGGAGGTGCTGGCGTTCCGGGTATGGCTGCCCTATCAGGAACGCGAAGGGCAGCTGCTGCTGGCGGATGAACCCACCGACTTGTCGATGGGCGACACCCAGCGCTACGTGCAGACGTTCGATCAGTTGGAGGCCATCGCGCAGGCCGATGGGTTCGATCACGTGTGCATGTTCTTCAGCTACCTGGAGCGCGTGGCGCTGACCGAGGGCCAGCTGGTCAAGTGGGGGGATCTCACGCATGCGGGTGCCTAAAGAGTGGGAGCCGTACCGGATGCAGCCGCCAGGCATGCCAACCACGCACCGCGGCCAGGACGTTGGGCTGTTCCAGCTGGGCGTCGGGTTCGCCAAGACGCACGGCTATGGCCTGCAGGTGATCATCGCGGGTGACCACATGAACACCGGGTGGGAGCACGCGAGCGCGAAGCAATACCTGGGCCGCGAGGATGGGCGGGACCGTTGGCGCTGCCCGACCTGGCACAGCATGACCTGGTTACGCGACCAGCTGTGGGGCAACGAACAGCTGGCCGTCCAATTCCACGTGCCGATCTTCGAGCACATCAACGTGGACGACCACGTGCTGCACCTGTGGGTCTATGCGGGCGAAATTCCGCAGCCACCGGAGTGGATGGTGTGAGCGCGGCCGAGGTTCGGATCATTCGCGTGGTGCGGCCGTGGCTGTTTATCGCTGGCGGCAAGGGCCACACGCCGCGGGCCGTTTGCGTGATGTGCGGCGACCACAACGTGGGCTACCGCTCGCAACGAGCCAAGGGAAAGCTGGACCGCAAGCGGGTGGCCAGGTTCCTACGTGCGCACCGGCGCTGCGGTTTCCTGTGATACGCGGCCAACGCACACCACGCAACGGCCGCGACGAAATGGAGGACCAGAAGTTCCACCGCTGCCTGGCGCGCCAATGCCTGACCACTCCGGACCTGTTGGCCCGCATGTGGCACCGGCAAAGCGTGCCAGGCACTGACCCAGGCCGGCCGCGGTGGCCGGTCGCAACCCTGATCGAAGTAACGGACCTGGCGCTGCACATGGACGGCGGATCGCTGAACTGGATTCAGCGCCGGGGTTTCGAGGAATGCCTGCGCTACGCGGAGACAAAAACAGCGCAGCAACAACTGGACTTTTAGGAGGTTCAAATGACCACACCAGAGACACGGCCGGCGCAAATGAACGTGCAGGCCAAACGCGGCAGCGGCACCGCCGAGCTGATATGGCGGACCAGTCCCGAGGACCTGCGCGCGACGCTGGAAGCTACCGAAGCGGAAAAGGGCGACGCGGTGACAGTGGAGGTGCCCATGCCCGTGGATATGGCGCTGGGCCTAGTCGCGCAGCTGGCGGTCGCTTGTCTGTTCGCGAGCGAGCTGGAGCGCGGCAAGATCGCCGAGCACCTGAGCAACCTGGCGCACACCGTCAAAACAATGCCGATCCCAGGAGCAGCGCATGACACACCAACAACCCGACAGTGACCAAAGCGGCGCGCACGCGGTGCGCCTGAACATGCTGCCGCTATGGCGTGACGATGCACCCGTGGGGGCGTTGGAGCGGGCGGAGCCTGGCGAGCCTGGCCAATCCATCCACCTGCGTTCCGGAGCGGTAGAAGTCCAACTCGAGCTGGAGGCGCCAGGCCTGCATCGCGGGACCGTGCCATGGGCCGAGGTGCCACCGCTATCACGCGAGGCCATGGACGAAGTGGGCCAAGTGTTCGACGCGTTCGTGGACGGCGCAATGGACCAGGACGACCTGCTGCGGTGGGCGATCGAGACGGTGGACGACACCGACAAGCTGCCCGGGTTTGTCCCGTTCGAGGTGATGCAGTTGGAGCGCCTGGCCGACGACGGCGCCCACACGGTGGCCGCGGCCAATTGGCCCAAAGCGCTGCGCACCAGCATGGACTACCTGAACCTGGCGGTGATGGGCGGGCACATGGTGGTGCACGGCGGTGAAAGCCGGCATTTGCGCCTGGAGGTGTGGCTGGCCAACGGTGCGGCCTGGTACGACCACTGCGGCAAGTTCCACGGCGACGACTATTGGGTGATGGCGGTGCACGTCCGTGCAAGCGCGAAAACCCGCAACGCATTGGCCCAGATGACCCGAACGGCGCGCGCACATCTGGCAAAGGAGGAGAGTTCATGAGCATTCAAGGTTTGCGGGTTCAGCTGGGCGTGACGCTTTCGGACACACGGGTGTTCACCGCAGAAGGGGACGAAATCACGGCGCAGCTGGCGCTGAAGAAGATCGAAATTAAGCACGAGGTGGGCAGCCTACCTGTGGCTGTGTTGGTTTGTTTGGTTGGGCAATTGGTCGAGAACCCTGAATCAGACTGGCCGCAGGAGGACGAATGAAACCGGGCGACAGCGTTATGTATCAAGGCCAGCGCCAGCGGGTGCAGAACGTCAGAACGCGAACCTATCGCGACCAGGTGATGGTGGACCGCCACAACCGGCGCTATGGCTGGGAGTCCAAGCTGGGCGACCAGTACACCCAGGTGCGGCTGCAGCTGGGCCGGACCCAGACGTGGGTGGACCTGCGCCGCTGTCGTGAGGTGGCGGCATGAGTTACCCGGGCGGAAAGGGCGGGAGCTGGCGGCAGATTGTCGCCAACATGCCGCTGCACCGGCACTACTGTGAACCGTTCGCTGGTGCTGCGGCCGTGCACTTCAACAAGCGACCCAGCGAGCACCACGTGCTGGGCGACATTGACGCCGATCAAGTGGCGCGCCTGGCGGCCATGGAGCACCCGCCCAACACCGAGGTGAAGGTGGCGGACGCGTTGGAGCTGCTGCAGTTCCGGAGCGGGCCGTGGACCAGCGCCGATCTGGTGTATTGCGACCCGCCGTACCTGATGCACACCAGGACCACGCAAAAGGGCTACTACGCGCACGAGTTCGCCACCGAGGAACAGCACGAGCGCCTGCTGGCGTACCTGCTGACCATGAACTGCATGGTGATGATCAGCGGCTACGCCAGCGACCTATACGCCGACATGCTGTCCGGGTGGCGGGTGTACGACTACAGCACCAGCACCCGGGGCGGCGCACGCACCGAGCGGCTGTGGATGAATTACCCGCACCCGTGGGTGCTGCACGACTACAGCGTGCTGGGCGCCGGTTACCGGGAGCGCGAGAACCTGCGCAAGCGCCAGCGCCGATGGGCTGCCCAATTCGACGGAATGAGCGAGCACGAGCGGCACGCGATGCTGATCGAACTGGTGGGCCGTGTGGATGCGCGGGTGTCGCACCAGGTGGTGGCCATGGCGTCACCGCTGCGGCCGGTTTGCGAACAGACGCACCTGAAAGCCATTGCGGAACTGGAGCGCGACGATCGACACATGGCCCAAGGTGAACGCGTGCGCACCGCCAGCGATGGCGGTGTCAGCTGATATGCCTGGGCGCCTGTTGCCATGTCGCCGCGGCGGATGCCGTGAGCTGGTGCGCGGCGGTGGATTGTGCGAGAAGCATGCCCGCGCCAAGCGGGTGCAATACGAGAAGACCGATGCGGCCAAGTCCGCACGGGTGCGATATGACAAGCAGCGCGGCAGCGCCGCGTCCCGAGGGTACGGTGCGGAGCACCGCCGATGGGCCAAGCAGATACTGTCCCGGGACATCATTTGCGTGTGCAAGGGTTACGGGTGCGACCACGCACCCGGCCAGTGCGGCCACCCGGCCGAGCATGCGGACCATATCGACGGCGACAACCAGAACCGGGCACTGGATAACGGGCAAGGCCTGTGCGCCAGGTGCCACGGCCGCAAGACTTTGAGAGAACAGAACCGATGGCGGAGAAGCTAAACGACGACCAGGAGGCGGGCGCCAGCGACGGCGCGCGCACGATGGTGGAGATCATTCTGGTGGGTGCCGGCTGCGTCGAAGGGTGCAGCCTGGTGCCTGCAACGTATACCCGTGAACAACGGGAACAATGGGCGAGCATGCTGGACGCGTGGGCCAGCGAGCAAGCCGCCACAACGTAACCACGCAGCAAAGGAGATCAGCACGATGTTGATATTGACGCGCCGAGTAGGCGAAAGCCTGATGATCGGGGATGAGGTCACCGTGACGGTGTTGGGTGTGAAGGGTAACCAGGTGCGCATTGGCGTGAATGCGCCGAGGGAGGTGGGCGTGCACCGCGAGGAGATATACGAACGGATTCAACAGTAGCGCATCACCGACACCGCGGACTCGTAGGTGGCCACAATGCGAGGCGCACCCGTACCACCAACCGCGCAGGCGCTTATCGCCGCCAAGGTCAAGCTGGAGCGGGACGTGCTGAAGCTGGTGACGCAATGCGAGCGCAATACCGGCATGCAGGTGTCCGACCTGCAGCTGCAGCGCGTTGAAGCGAACACGACCAGCGGCACCAGCACCGTGGTGGTGGGTGTGCGGGCGGAGCTTCGCGTGCCGGACGGGGGGCACCTGCCCGAGCTGCTAAGCGAAACGGACTAGGTGCCGGCCGTCCGCGCGCCGGCTGTCGAAGGGGAGGGCGGTTCGAATCTTCGGGCCGCCCGGGTACGGGAC
>FUIF01017662.1_pt1 | contig 29141 bp, 39 predicted proteins | sample 1003461 | NCBI WGS metagenome assembly FUIF01 (sample SAMEA80401918, study PRJEB19352) | marine metagenome
GCTGATAGAGCTTTCTCTATTACTGTTACTGTCGGAATTATAATGAGGACAATTAACTAATCATGGCTAGTACATATTTAACAAGAACACCAGCAAGTTCTGGAAGATAGTAAGAACTTTTACTTTTAGTTGCATGGATTAAAATTGCTAATGAAAGCTCACATAGAAATATTTTTTCACAAACTGGTGGTGGTGCAACTTCTCAAAGAACTTATATCCTTTTAAGTTCTTCTAATAAAATAGTTGTTTCTCAATATAATGGAACTAATACAGAATTTAATTTATCAACAGATAGATTATTTAGAGATGAATCAGCTTGGTATCACATAGTAGTTGCTGTAGATACTGAACAAGCAACTGAATCAAATAGAATTAAATTATATGTTAATGGAGTACAAGAAACATCATTTAGCACAGAAACATACCCATCACAAAATTTAGATACTTATGTTAATACTACAAATGAAATTGGTATTGGCTACGATACTAAAGTTGCTTCAAGATATTTTGACGGCTCAATGGCTCATGTTCATTTCATAGATGGCACAGCTTATGACGCAGATACTTTTGGTGAAACAGATACAGATACAGGAATTTGGAAGCCTAAAACTGCACCTAGTGTTACTTATGGTACTAATGGATTTTTCTTAGATATGGCAGACAGCTCTGCTATGGGTAATGATGTATCTGGTAATGATAATGATTGGACTGTTAGTGGTACATTATCACAAACAATAGATACACCTTCAAATGTGTTTGCTACATTAAATCCTTTAGTTCCTATTGGTGGAACATACTCAAATGGTAATTTAGTTCATACTGAATCTGGTTCAAATTATAGAAGTGCAGTTTCAACTTTAGGTGTTTCATCTGGTAAATATTATGCAGAATGTGAATTTGGTAAAGGTTTAGGTATTATTAATTCTGAAAAAGGTTATGGATTAATGATGTCAGAAAGTTCAAGATATATAGGGGTTAATACAAATTCAGTAGGATATTATAATGGTGCATTATATTATAATAATACTACTCAAAGTGGAACTTGGGATAGTTTAACTGATGGAGATATTTTAATGGTAGCTTTGGATATTGATAATGGTTATGTTTATTTTGGCAAAAATGGTACATGGCAAAACTCTGGTGACCCTACAAGTGGTGCTACAGGTACAGGTGGTTTTGCTTTATCAAATATAGATACAGGTGGAACTTATTTTATAGGTTGTTCTGATGTTAGTGGTTCAGAAAGTAAAATTAATTATGGCAATGGCTACTTCGGCACAACAGCAGTATCAAGTGCTGGTACAAATGCTGGTGTAGGTACTTTTGAACATGATGTACCAAGCGGTTACAAAGCATTATGCACAAAAAATATTAACGCAGAGGAGTATGACTAATGGCACAGATTAATAAACCTTCACTTCATTTTAATACTAAACTTTATACAGGTAATGGAACAACAGATACTGCTATTACAGGTGTTGGTTTTCAACCAGATATGACTTGGATTAAATCAAGGTCTGCTGTTGCAAGTCATTCACTTACTGATGCTGTTAGAGGTAATAATCAACAAATATATGCAGATTTAACTAATGCAGAAAATACATCAAGTAATTATGTTAAATCTTTTGATAGTGATGGTTTTACTCTTGGCGCAGATAATTTAATAAATGCTAATTCTGCAACATTTGTTTCTTGGAATTGGAAAGCATCAAATGCAACAGCAGTTTCAAACACAGATGGCTCAATAACATCTAGCGTTTCAGCAAATACTACTGCTGGATTTTCTATTGTGTCTTATACAGGAAATGGAACTGCTGGTGCAACGATTGGTCATGGATTAGGTGCAACACCAGCTATGATAATTCAAAAAATTAGAAGTAGCACAGGAAATTGGTTAGTATATCATCATAAAATACATCAGCACCAGAAACAGATTTTTAAAATTAAACACAACAGACGCAACTGCTGATGAAGTTACAATTTTTAATGATACTGCACCTACAAGTTCTGTATTTTCTGTAGGAACTGAATCTACTATAAATGGAAGTGGTAATACTTGTATTGCCTACTGTTTCGCAGAGAAAAAAGGCTACTCTAAGTTTGGCTCATACACAGGTAATGGAAATGCAGATGGAAGCTACATTCATCTGGGTTTCAAACCAGCTTGGGTTTTAGTAAGACATACTGATTCTGCTGGAGAAAATTCGTTTATTTGCGATAATAAAAGAGCTGGTTATAATGCAGAAAATAATAGATTAATACCTAATTTATCTACTGCAGAACAATCAGATAGTCCAATAGATATTCTATCTAATGGTTTTAAAGCTAGAGAAACAGGAAATAAAGTTAATGGTAGTGGTAGAAATTATATTTACATGGCATTTGCAGAGCAACCATTAGTAGGAACTAACAACATACCATGTACAGCGAGGTAAAAAATTATGACAAAAGCAAGAGATTTAGCAAACTTAATATCTGGTGGATTTACAGAAGCAGATATACCAAACTTATCTGCAAGTAAAATTACAAGTGGTACTTTTGCTGATGCAAGAATAGCGGCATCTAATGTATCACAACATGCACAATCATTTGACGATAACAAAATTGTTAATGATATTTCTACACTTGCTTTAAGACAAGCTAGTGATGCAAACAGAGGTGCTTACAATACTAACTCACAATCAGTTGATGTATTCCAAGATGATACAGGTATTGATACAAAATCTAATGTTAATAGAACATCAGATGAATATGTTGCTAGTATCTATACAGCAATAGAACAATTTTCAAATGACAGTAATACTATTATGTTATTACACTTAGACAATAATGTTACAGATAGTTCATCAAATTCAATTACAATTACAAATAACAACACTGCAACATTTACTACTGATAAAAAAATTGGAACACATTCTTTATATTTAAATGGTACTAATCAATATCTTTCAACACCAGATATTGAAGGTGTAGATAGTTCAGTTGTTGCTCCATCAACTGGAGATTATACATTTGAAGGTTGGTTTAAATATTATGATACAAGTATTACTGGTACAGACAGATTATATGCAATAGGTAATAGTGGTACTCCTTCTAGTGGTGCTACACCAATGCTTTCATTAGGTAGACCAACAGCAAATACAAGTGAACTAAATTATTGGGGTAGTGTTGGCTCTGTAAATCACAACTTTACTGTTGGTACATTAGATACTAATTGGCATCATTATGTAACTATGAGAGTAAGTGGAACAACATATACATTTGTTGATGGAGTTAGAAAAACAACACAACTAATTTTGATGACAGTACATTTTTACATAATGGAACTATTTTTATAGGTGCAAGGTCTGGTTCTTCAAGTGAATATTTTAAAGGTTATGTTGATGAATTAGATATTCAAATACAGGAAGATACTCTACTTCTGGTTCAACTGGAGATACAATATTTACACCTAATCAAGTTTCAGCAACTAATGCACCAGCGGACACGTAGCCGCGACCAAACCCACCCGTTCCCGGCGTATACGCCTTGTGCTTATTCGTGATCCGATCAATCTCCTCCACCAACTTCAATTGCGGCGGGGCGGCTCTGTCTATTCGGTCGTTCCTTCGTTTTGGATATTGATCGCATAGTTCGCCATAGAGTCGGCGTCGATGCCACTCCGGTATGCCTGCTCGTAGTCGAGATCGGGGAGTTCGCCCTCGCTCTCCTCTTGATACAGCCGCGTTACTTCATCGATCCATTTCTGATACATATTTGCCTCCAATCAAAACAAACCCGGCTGAAGGGCAACCGACACCCACGACCAAACAGCCACACCGCCCAGCGACGCGGCAACCCACGAACCGCCCGGCCAGGACGGAAGAACAGCAGCCCCAGACCCGCACCAGACCACAGACACCCGACACCCCAGCCCGGCCGCCAAAGCCAGCGACGACCACGACCCGGACACAGGCCGCCCAGAACGCCAGGACGAAGCAGGCACAACCCCAGCCGGACAGCCCGACGACACAAAGCCCACGAACGGCCCAGCGCCAGCAGCCACAGCGCGCACCAGAGCCGCCGACCGGCGCGCAAAGGCAGCCCGCCCCACACCCCAGCGGCCAGAGGCCACCGACCAGACCGCGCACCCCGGCGCGGCAGAACGGACAAACGCATCTGCGCCAGAGGCGCAGCCCACAGCCACCGAAGCAGGCGACGGCGCAAGCGCGCCGACAACAGCGGCCACCACAGGCGCAAAAGAGACAGGCAAAGAGCGAGAACCACAGAAACCGACCACAGCGCACCCCCAGAGAAACAGAAAAAGAGCCGACAACAACGACGGCGACAGCCACCCGGCGCAAGCGGCCCAGAGCGAAGCGACGGGCCAACGCAGAGCCGGGACACCGCCCGACCAGCAGCAGGGCGGGCGACCAGCAAAGGCCACCCACCCAAGCCGGCGCGGTTACGCGGCCGCCGGGCAAAGCCACCCCAGCGCACCGGCAACCCGGCGCACACCGCGCACCCCACCCCAGACAGCCCAAGAGCGAGACGAGCGGAACGGCGAAAGCACCCACGAGCCACCCACGGCCACCGGCAACGACACACCCCAGCCACCAGAGACCGGGCGCACAGCCACCGACACCCCCAGCCGCGCAGCCCAGCGGCCAGCGAAGCGACCAGCCGCAGCAGCAGACCGGAAGGCCAGCACCAGCACGAAACCCGAAGGAGAGCGAGGCGAACGGCGCAAGGACACCCCACGCAGGCCGCCAGAGCGGAAAGCAGAGCGGAACGCAACAGGAGCAGAAGCGAGCGCGGGAGGCGCACAGGCAGCGCACAAAGGCAGACCCGCACACGCGCAGCACAGCCCACAGCCAGCGCAAACACAAGGGGAAACGTCGCCGCAGGCGACGCAACCCGCCCAGCCCGGCCCAGAGCCAGAGACAACGCCCGAAGGCGAGGACGAGAACGCAGAACCAGCAGAAGAACCGCAAGAGCAGGAAGCCACAGGACACCCCCAGAGAAAAGAGAAGGAAAGAGAGAAGCGACAGCAGCGCCGCCGCAGCAGCCGGACCAAACCGGCCCACAGCAGCCGCGGCAGACACGACGGCCACACACGCACCGGAAAGAAGCAGCACCCGGAGCCGCCACCCCCCGGCCAAGGGCGACGACGCCCCAGCAGGAAGCAGGCGGGCGGCAAGAGCGCAAGGCCGGGGGCGAGGAAAGAGATAAAAGAAGTAGCGCGCCGTAGGCGCTTCCTTAGAAATAATTCCGAGCAATCCGCCATTATGCCTTGCGCTCTTGCCGTTCAATGTCACTGATCCTGTATTTTTGTCAGGGGTTGAAATTGTCACTACTCACCAAAGATAAGAGAAGAACCCGCCTGCTACACTGCTCAGGCGTTCGCCCCGGCCCAGGGGTTGGCGGCTTCGCTGCTTCTGGTTGTGTGGGCCGAGCGATGGCGATTTGGGGCGGTTCGGCTGCTAAATATAAATGTTGTTCTTCCTTATGGGTTGTAGGGGGTTCGGGGGTATCCCCCGGCGCGGTGGCGTTGTACTTGGAAGCGGCCTGTGGCGGGTCGGGGCGGGGCGATAAAAGAGTCGCGAACAGTCGCGATCAGTCGCGAGAGGAAGGAATGTTTTGTAGGTGATCTGACTGGTAAAGTTTACCAGTCGGGCAGCGGAGGGTGTCGGCCCGGCTGGAAGGGGGCAAGGGAAGGCGTGGGCGGCGTAGGCGGGCGGGCGGTTGTTTGCCCTGGCCCGCCGAAGCTTGACCCGCCGACCGCCGCGCCGACCGTAGCCGTGGCCGCCCCGCAGCGGCATGACGAGACTTCCCCACACCCCAGACAACCCACAGACCTGGCCCAAAGCCTGCCCCGATTCCCGTCCGGCAATCACACCCCCACACTCCACACCCGACACAACCACAAGCAGCGACGCCAAGGCCAGCGGGCAGACCCCAGCCCCTACGAACCAACATACCCGTATTCGCTGGCCCGTGCATCGTTCCCGTCAGATACGTTCGGGGAAGGTTGCGTTCATCAACAACCGCACTAGCTTGGGTCGAAGCAAATAGGCATTCGAGTATAACGATGGATATAGCGTGCCCGGTTGTTTGGGCCGTCTATATCCTCTCGTTATACCGAATTCCGGTCGTCGAGTACTGCTGTTTGCTCGCGCTGCCGATTGGGTTGCTTTCCGGTGAAGGTTCTGCGGTTGATTGAGTCGCTCGAATGGCTGTGCTACAATGGGCCTAATGAACCTCAACGAATACCAAGAACTTGCCGCCCGAACGATTCCCGAAGACCTGACCGGTGATCGCCTGCTGCTCAATGCCATACTTGGCGTCAACGGGGAAGCGGGCGAAATGGCGGATGACTACAAAAAGGCCGAATTTCAGGGACACCCCTACGAAGAGGACAAGGCCATCAAGGAACTTGGCGATATTCTCTGGTATGTGGCTGCTGGTTGCACGGCTTTGGGGATTCGGTTGGAATGGGTTGCGGAGAAGAATGTGGAGAAGCTGCGGCAGCGTTACCCGGACGGCTTCTCTGAGGAACGGTCTATCAACAGAGAGGAATGATTGTGCGGAAACCCTGGGCGTGGATATGGCAACTGAGCGAATGGACTGGTGTCGGGCTGGGTCGCTTCGCTCCTTTTGTGTTCGAGCGGATGATCGGACGCAAAGGAAAGCGGATTCAATGAGTGTCCACTTCTCATCTGCAAAAGCCGAGTGGGAAACCCCCCAATCCCTCTTCGACCGCCTCCACACCGAATTCCGCTTCACCCTCGACGTCTGTGCCCTTCCTTCTACTGCCAAATGCCCTAACTACTACACACCTGAAGATGACGGCCTGGCCCAGCCCTGGCACGGCGTCTGCTGGATGAATCCGCCCTATGGCCGTGAGATTGGCGAATGGATGGCGAGGGCGTATATAGCCCCGGTTTGGGATGGTGCAACAGTCGTTTGCCTTGTGCCTGCGCGCGTCGATACCCGCTGGTGGTGGGACTTTGCGAGACATGGGGAAGTGCGTTTCCTCAAAGGTCGTCTCAAATTCGGTGGCCACAAAAACTCTGCGCCGTTCCCGTCGGCGGTAGTCGTGTTCCGAAGCCCGGCGCGTGCGAGTACAGAGTATTGGGAGTGGTCGCAAGGTGATTGACATTGGAACGGTTGTGCTGTACAATCTGCTTGCGACCCGTTTGTCGCCGTTTCCTCCTGAGGGTGCAGTATGGTTGAGAGTGCTGATAGTGTAACAACACCCCATTTCATCGACGCCCGCGCTATCAGCACTCTTGACGCTCTGATTGCTCGCAGTGTGGCGGCTGCACCGGACGGCTATTTTCAGGTGTGGATGTACGCCCAGATTGAAAAGGGCAGGGTGGCTCAGGTAGGTGTGTCGCCTGTGGTCGGGGAGAGCATCCGGTTTGCGGATGGGGGGCGGCGTAGGTGACAAGGTGACAAGGTGAGTGGGTGACTGTTACTGACCTGGCTACTTCTTCCTGAGCTGAGAAACGAATAGAAAATCAGCCCGACAGACGATAAGCGCGGGGCTATCTTCGGATAGCTCGGCGCTTTTTTGATTGGTGTTTTTTATGCTGACGAATGAAATCCTGTTGATTCTGGGGCCATTGGGGATGGTGATTGGTATTGTTGCCGGAATCGCTATCTATCGCATGCTCTGGTTGGTGGACACAGCATCGATGCGGGAAGAATTGCATGAGCTAACTCAGTACAATCGTGCGCTGCAAAGGCAAGTGGTTGAGATGGAGAAAAAACTATCCGAGGTCGGCGAACGGATGCGGACGCTGGAAGAGGTCAACAATGAGCTGATGCAGCAGGTTCGAAGGAGGATCGGTGAATGAATGGGATCGCCTTCCTAATGAGCCTGTTCTTTGGTACGACCGTTTTGATACTTTTCGTTTGCTGGGCACCGGACGCAATTTGGACGCGGCTTATCGGGCGTGTCGAAAGATTGAGAGTGGTCGGGCGGGGGCTGTCTGGCGCAAGAATGCGGAGAAGTGGAACTGGCAGGAACGGGCCGAAGCCTGGGATGCGGCGGAACGGGAACGCTTCCGGGCCGAAGACGAAGAGCGCCGGCGCGTTGCACGGGAAGCCCGGATTGAGTTGTTACAGAGTGCTCGGGCTGGGGCCTGGAAGGCGATACAAAACGCTCATTTGTCTGAACTGAGCGAAGAAGATGCCCGGTCGATGTTGGGGTCTCTGCGAATGTTGCTGATGGATGCCCTGCGCGGTGAACGGCTGGAACTTGGAGAGCCAACGGAGATTGTAGGCGACGTGGAAGTCAAGCCGTTCCGGGCCGACGAACTGGCGAAGGCAGAGAGAGAGCTGCAAGAATGGAGAGAAAGGCGGAATGACAATGTTGCTGATGGGGATGGGACCGGACGGGGTTGAAGATATCTACTCCCGTTACTCGACAGTCAAGAGCGGCGAACTGGCAGGGTCGGCAACGGCGGCCCAGATGCCTGATGTTGGCTGCCGATTGGTGATGTTCAAGGCGGCGGCCAGCAATGCCGGGAACGTCTACATCGGCGGCTCTGGGGTGACTGTACCCGATGGGAGCACGGACACTACAACAGGCTGGGAACTGGCGGCGGGTGAGGAAAGTGGTTGGCTGCCGGTGGACAATTTGAACCGGTTTTATCGCATTTGTGACAACGCGGGCGATGATCTGGTCTATCTGGCGCTGGATGCGTAGCAATGACTGGGATTGTTCCGCGGGTTAGTGGGTTGGGGTTGTTGAGTCGGCGGCGGAGGGCGGCGTCGTCGTTCATCTCCCAGTGGCTGCTCCGCGACGATTTCACGACCGACGAATCAGCGCCGATTGCCAGCCCGCGCACGGCAGAGCCGGGGCCGGGGACGTGGAACCGGGGAGGATCATCGTCGTTTTATTTGATTGAAAACGGACGGCTAAAAACAACGGGGACGGCTGATTGGAATTCGACATTTGCCTACAATCATGGGGAATCACCAGCGGCGGGTGTGGCGGCAATGGTGCGTTTTGCGCGACCGAATCCAGACAGCAGCAATGGTCAGTTCGGTTGGAGTGGTACGAATTATTACCCAAACATGTGGTTTGGGTCGGGCGACATTGCACCGCATTTTTCAATGAGCAACAAGTATTTATCCATTGGCGTTGGGGTGACCAAGGATGTTTTCGCCGTGTCCTGTGGGGCTTCGGTGGCAATCGTTGCGGATGACACATTGCAGTATGTGGATACTCATATTGGTCAGTATTTCGGGTTCGCCCCCAATACGGGTTCTGAATGGCTAAATAGTTTACGAATTGTCGAACTGACCGCCCCGTGGAACACCGACTACGGCATTGCCACTAGCCGAGTCGCCTCGCCGTCCAACGGCGAAACCACGACGATGGAAGCGGACGCTATTGTCGAGTTTACCTGGACGCCAGCGGCAGGCGAGACGCTGGATTTAATGGTGCGCCGGGATTCGGATGCTGACTGTTGGTCTGTGGTGTGCGCCGAATCGACAGCCACAAATCCAGACACAATCAAGCTGATTGAGCGCAACGGCGGCGACACAGAGCGTAGCAGCACCAGCCAGACATTCAGCGCCGGGACTGCTTACCGGATTGTGGTGGTGTGCGACGGGTCAAGCATAGAGACTTACGTTGCCAACGTCGCCAAAAACAGCTACGCCAGCGCCAGCCACAACCAGACCAGTACCGGCGTCAAGGTGTCCGGCTTTACGACTGGCAGCGATCTTGTGGCGTGGCCTCGCACACTGAGCGGCGCGGCAAAAGCGGCGCTGGATGAGGTAGCGAACGCATGAAAGCTCTGATTGTGATGGCCTGTGACGAAAACGGCAGACCGCAGACGGCTGAAAACATCGGCTGGACGCACGTTGGGTCTGACGGCATCGGCGGCACGAATTACCGTGCGCTGATTGTGTCCGGCACGGCTGAGTCCATTGACGCACTGTCGGCGGCGGTGGTGCTGACGCTGACTGAGAGCGAAGAAGAACATTGGCCGGAGATTGATCAGCAGTGGCCGGAGCAGATGGCGACGCTCAATGGCTTTTTGCAGAGTATCGGCGCTGACCCGTTGCCAGCAGGTACGACGCCACGTCAGGCGGCGGCGTTGATTGCGCCGGAGGCGGACTTGAAGGCGTTCGATGTTAGTGACTGAGCGTGTGGAGTGGCTGAAATGCAGCGAAGACCCGGCCTATTTTCTGGATGTGTACTGTTGGATTTTCAATGCATCGCTGAAAGATTGGATACGCTTTTCGCTCTGGCCTGCACAGTTTGAAGTTATCGACGCATTGGCGTCGGGCAAGCACCTTATCATCCTAAAGGCTCGACAATTGGGTTTGACCTGGCTCTGTCTGGGCTACGCACTTTGGCTGATGCTCTTCCGGTCTGCGGCTGTGATTCTGCTCTTTTCCAAGCGCGAGGATGAAGCGCAGGAACTGATGTTCCGGTTACAGGGAATGTACGGGAAGCTGCCGGAATGGATGCAATGCCGGTCTGTGCTTAAGAGCAATCTGGATCAGTTTCGATTGTCGAATGGTTCGGTGGCCCTGGCCTTCCCGACAACGGGCGGACGGAGCTACACAGGCACATTTGCCCTGGCAGACGAAGCGGACTACATCCCGGACTTGTCGAGATTTCTGAATGCAGTCAAGCCGACGGTAGACGCGGGGGGGCAACTGGCGCTGATTTCGACCAGCGACAAGAGCCAGCCCAAGAGTACATTCAAGCGGCTTTTTCGGGCAGGCTGGCGACGGCTGAATGAGTATCGGGCGCTCTTTTTGCCGTGGAGCGCTCGCCCGGAACGCACAGCCAAATGGTATGAGACTGTACGCCGGGATATGTACGAGCAGGATGGCACAGATGACAATCTCCAGCAGGAATACCCGGCCACGCCCGAAGAAGCACTTGCCGCCCGCTCTCTCGATAAACGCATCCCGCCTGTCTTTTTGGAACGGGTGGCTTGTGAGGCCTCGGCACTGCCGCTGGATTTCGTGGGGGGAAGATGTCCCGGTTGTTGACGGACTCGGACTCTTTGTACTCCCGACCGCGGACAGGCTTTATGTTGTCGGGGTCGATGCTGCAGAAGGTAACCCAACGAGCGATGAGAGCGCTATAACGGTACTGGATGCGTACAGCGGCGAACAGATGGCCGTGTGTGCTGGGCGCTTTCAGCCGGATGTGCTGGCGGCGTATGCGGACGTCTTAGGCGTTTTCTACAATCGAGCGGACATAATGGTCGAACGGAACAACCACGGCCATTCTGTCCTGCTCTGGTTGACTGAGCACAGCGATTTGCAATTGCTGAAAGGGCCGGATGACAAGCCGGGTTGGTTGAGCCACGCCAAAGGCAAAACGCTGCTCTATGACGGTGTGACCGTGGCCTGTCGGGATTATGGGATTGAACTGCACGACAGCGAGACGATTCGACAGCTTGGCGCGCTGGAAGGGGCAACCCTGAGAGCGCCTGTAGGCGATAACGACGACAGGGCGGATGCCCTGGCCCTGGCCCTGGCCGGGGCGAGTGCGCCGGGGATGGGGGCTGATGCCTCTACGATTTCGGAACCGCCTGTAGATGTGGTGGCAGAGGCGGACAGGCAGGGTTTTTAGCCACTGATGAACGCTGATAAAGGCTGATAGATAGACACGGATGAACAGCGACAGGATGACAAGAGGAAGGGATGACAAGATGAAAGTACCGGGTGTGTTGGCGACGGCGTTGATTGCGGGCGCATCGACGTTTCTGCAGGTGCTGGCCAGTGGAATTTCTGTGCTGGATGTGTGGTGGGCACCGGTGACAGTGGCGTTGTTGGGCGCGCTGCTGAAATGGGTAGACGTGGCTCGGCCTGTGAAAAAGGGCCTGATGCCTAATGGCACGTCGCGGAAAATCGAGAATGGTTCCAAACTGCGTCGGTTCTGGCTGGGATAGGCGGCGAATATGAATTGGTGGCTGCGTTTTCGGGCGTGGTTGGCGTCGGTTGTTGCGGTGGATGTGGGCAAGCCGAACGATGGCGTGGATCGGCCTTTGTTCTCGTCTGGCACACAAATTGATAAGGATTGGTCGGCGCTGTATAGGGAACTGACCGATGCGCGGGAAGCGTGGCGCAAAAATCCCCTGGCCCGGCGTATTGTGGGGCTGATTACCTCCTATGTGGTTGGCGCTGGCATTCGGGTTTCTTCGGACAATCCGCAATTCCATCGTTTCATCGGTGCGTTTTGGAGCCACCCGCGCAACCAGATGGACTTTCGGCTGGATGCTTGGTGCGATGAATTGAGCCGGTCGGGGGAACTGTTTCCGGTCCTTTTTACAAATCCGCACGATGGAATGAGCTATGTACGGGCGATTCCAGCAAGCCAGATTGAGGAAGTGCGCTGGCGTGACGGTGACTATGAAGAGGAGCTCGCCTATCGGGAAACAACGGGACCGCAGGAAGAGGAAAAGTGGTGGCGTTCGCCGGTAGGCGACAACGGCGAAGGCGACGAGCTCAAACCGTGGATGCTCCATTATGTAATCAATCGGCCTGTGGGTGCGATTCGGGGTGAATCGGATTTGGCCTCTATTTTGCCCTGGCTGCGGCGCTACAATCGTTGGTTGGAAGATCGGGTGCGGCTGAATGGTGCTGTCCGTTCCTTTCTGTGGGTTGTGAATGCGCCGCGCCGGTTGCTTGGTGACCTGCGAGAACGCTATCGGAAACCGCCAGAGGCGGGCACGGTGCTTGTGGCAGAGGATAGCGAAGAGTGGACGGCTGTTGCACCGAGTTTGCAGGCGCGTGATGCGTCTGCCGATGGCCGGGCGATTCGTTGGATGGTAGCGGCGGGCGGTCCGGGTACTTCTCTGGTGGATTTTGGAGAGGGAGAGGACAGCAATCTGGCGACAGCCAGAGCCGCGGGTGAACAGCGCAGGCGTTTTTTGCTGCGGCGGCAATCCTATTTCTGCTGGGTGTTGGCCGATCTGACGGTAACTGCCTACAACCGTTATTTGGATGTACGGGGGCTGCGTTGGAAGCGTGCGACGATTGCGGACATTGTTGTATCCCGGCCCGACATTTCGACAGAGGACAACCAGACCCTGGCCGAAGCGGTGGTTGCGCTTGTGGATAGCCTGCAAGGATTGGAATTGTTGGTCGGCGAAAGTGATGCGCTGCGCTCCTTTGCGCTGCGGCTCTTTGTCAAATTCGTTGGTGAAAGCGTGAGTGAAGAGGAATTTTCTGCGCTGCTCGACGGGCGGCGGGAAGGCCTGGAATCATAATCTGCGAGGTGGTCTATGAGTGAACGATTGAGTATTACATCTGAGCCGCTGGTTGGGTCGTTGTCTGTGAATGGTGAGCTGCTAAAGGCGGACGATCTGCGGGAATTGCGGCAAAGGCTGGATGCGGGCGAACTGGACGCCATCGAGTTTGACGCGGTGACATTCCGGGCTGTCTATCCAAATGCAAACTTCTATCGCTTTCGGGACGGCGATCTTTCGGCGCTGGCTTCGTCCTTTAGCGGTCAGCCCTTCTTGCGCAATCACGATACGCGGGACATTGGCAGCCGGGACGGGACGGTGGATAAGGGCGGATTGTCCGGCAATGATTTTGTGCAGCGTGTGCGGTTGACCACAGCGCGGGGGATGCGTTCGTTTGTCGAGGGACAGATAGACCGCTTCTCTATCGGTTGGTATTTCGACGGCGTGACCTGTTCTGTCTGCAATGAGGATTGGTTTGGCTGCGGTCACTGGCCGGGCCGGAGCTATGTGGTGGAGGGGAGCGATGCAGAGGTTTGCGAAATTATCTTTGAGAATCCCAGCGGCAAAGAGACCAGTGCAGTGAATACGCCTGCGGTACAGGGCACTGGCATTTTGTCGGAATTGTGTGATTTGAAGGAACGACTTAGCAAGGAGCGTATGATGTCTGAGGAAGTGAAGAAAGTTGAGGTCGAGGAAGTGGTAGTGCCTGATGCTGGTTTGGGTGCGCCTGCAGGCGATCCCAGCGGCTGGGGTGCTTATCTGCGTGAACAGGCGATCAATGCGGCGCTGGTCGGTTCTGGTCTGCCTGGGCGTGCGCAGTCGGTTGTACGGATGGCGCTGGAAGGCCGGGAGGTTGGGCCCAGCGACGTTGACGCGGCGATTGAGGCCCAGCGGTCCGTTCTGGCCGAAGCCGAGGAAAAGAGTGTTGTACGGGGCGTTGATCCGTTGGATGCGCAGGCGGACAGCTTGGAGAAGATGGCGGCTGCGATTGACGGGCTTATCTCTGGGAAGCGTCCGACTGGTCTGGGTGTGCGCCCGCTCTCCGGGATTCGGGAAGCGTACATTGCCCTTTCGGGCGACTACGAAATGATGGGCAAGTTTGTGCCTGAAAATGTGGGGCTTGCCAACGTGACCAGCAGCACAATGGCGGGTTTGGTTGCCAACGCGCTGAACAAAGTCGTGGTCAATACGTTCCAGTCGCTGCCGAAAGAATTCCTGGAGATTTGCAGCGAAGAGGATTTCAATACGCTGCAAGATGTGGACTGGATCACGTTGGGCGGTGTGGGTGAACTGCCGACCGTGAGTGAAGGCGGAGCCTACACAGAAATGACCTGGGACGATCAGACTGAGACAGATGCCTTCGTGAAAAAAGGCGGCTATCTCGGGCTGACATTGGAGGCCATCGACAAAGACAATACCCGGCGTTTGCGTCAGGCTGGCCCGGCGCTGGGTCAATCGGCCTGGTTGACGCTGCTTAAGTCGTTCTCGGCGATCTTCACCAGTAACAGCGGCGTAGGGCCGACAATGAGCGATAGCAAAGCGCTCTTCCATGCCGACCATTCCAACCTGGGCACAACTGCGCTGTCCTACGCTGAATGGGAAGCGGCACGCACGGCCATGCGCAAGCAGACCGAACTGAACAGCGGGGAACGGCTGGGTGCTCTGGTTGTGCCCAAGTATCTGTTGGTTCCGCCTGATTTGGAAGGGACCGCGCTGACCGTTCTGCTAAGTGAAGGACAGCCGGGTACATCCAACAACGACGAGAACCCCTGGGCCGAAGGCGAAGGGCGTGATGCTCGGCTGGCAGCGGCCAAGCGGCGGGTGATCGTGATGGACCTGTGGACGGACACAAACAATTGGGCGGCTGCGGCTGACCCGTTGCTCTATCCGTCGATTGGCTTGGGCTATCGTTTCGGACGTACGCCAGAGATATTCAGCGTTGCCGACGAGAACAGCGGTCTGATGTTCAGCAATGACGTGATGCCGATCAAGGTGCGTTGGTTCTATGCCATCGGGCCGACTGACTGGCGCGGGCTGTACAAAGAGAACGTGGCGTAAGCCTTACCCCACCCTACCCCTCCCCAGGTTGGGGAGGGAACTGATTTGTGCTTGTTTTGTGATGAAAGGATAGGTTAGCAATGGATGGTATGCGATATCCGGTGACCGTGCATCTGCACGGTACATTGGCTGCGAATGCAGAGGGAAGGTTTCAGCTTCCCGCGCCTATGTCTCTGGTGGAGATTTCGGCGGTGGCAAGCAATGACAGCGATGCTACGTTGCGGGTCGGGACCAGCACGGATACAGACGGAATTATGACAGCAGCGACGATCGGCGATTCGGGGACACCGGCGATCAAGGGACCGGCAGAGTTTGACGGTGCGCTGGCGGATCAGGTATCGCCGGTGCATCTTGCCGACAACACGATCATTGACTGGCTGCTGGACTTTGACGGGTCGAGCGGCACGGCTGGGCAGAATGTGACGTTGCTGTTTACCTTCCTCGAAGGATAGGCGAAACCGTGCAGCAGGGTTTCAGAATGGCAGGATGACCGGCGACGGTCGTTCTGTCATTCTGCTGTTTTATGAGAGGAGCGAACGGATGGATCTGAAAGGTATTGCGGGCGGCGGTTCGTTTGATTCGATTGCTGCTATTCGACTGCTGGCGCGCAAGGTAGCGGCATTGGAAAGTGGCGCGCCTTCGGCAACGATGGAAAGTGTTGCGCCTTCGGCAACGGCCCGGCACGTGTTTTACAGGCTGCTCGATGACCGGGCGGCCAAAGCGTTGCTGGATGGGGGGCTGGACGATATCGAGTCGGTGCGCAAGGCCGATGACGGGCGTCTGCTGGCGCTGAACGGTATCGGGCCTTCGACGCTTAAGACGATTCGGGAGGCAATCGGCTAGTGGCGGCAACATTGACGAGCTTGACTGACCGTGTGGAAGCGTTCCTGATGGACAGCGGCAACTCGATATGGGACACCGGGACGATTGCAGAGGCTATCAGGCAGACGCTGCACGAATATAGCCGGGTGTGGCCACAACAGGCTGTCGGGACAGTGACAATGGGCAGTGATACGCGGGAAGTAGATGTGTCGGCGCTGACCGGTCTGCTGGGTGTGCGTCGGGTGTGGCTTGACTATGATTCGAGCAACCCGGAAAACCCCCCGCGCTGGGCCAGTCACTTTGAACTATGGCCGGGCAGTATCCTCTATGTTGGCGACATTGAGCCGAAGAACAACGATGTGCTGCGGATTTTCTACACGGTAATGCAGACCCTGAACGGTCTGGACAGCGAGACAGTGACCAGCATCCCGCTGGACCACGAATCGTTGATTGTGATCGGTGCTGCTGGCTATGCAGCCTTCTCGCGGTCGGTCGATTTGGCAGAGACCGCGGGCGTTTCGGCTGTCTCCACGCCAAACTTGGCGGCGCTGGGTAGTCGGCTGCTGCGCTTCTTCCGTGAGGAGCTCTACGACCTGCGAGAACAGAATCAGTCGAGCGGTGCGGGCGGTCCGATCCGTGGCGGTGGCTGGGATTCGTTGGTGTAACCCCTATGGCAATCAGATACAGCAGGAATCCGCGCAAGCGTGTGATTCGTGGCTCGTCGCGGGACGAACTGCGCCGCGGGGGTCGTCGTCGTTCAGAAGAGTTTGGCGGCGACGACTTTCCTTTTGTGCGGCTGGGTCGTTCTGCGATTGGCACTGTGCATGACGTTGTGCAGCGGGTTGGCGACGCCATCATCGGCGGCGACTTTGGCGGCAATGCGCGGGGTAGCACGGCAATTGATATTCAGATTGATCGTCGGGATTTCTCTGCTCCGCCTGTTCAGGATGCGACGCGGGTCGCTTCGGGTGATGGGGCTGTTCTGTTTGGGAGACGGTCGCGGGCTGCCGGGGATCGGTCGGTGGCATTGGGTATCAATGCGCTGGCGGATGGTGACGATGGTATTGCGTTGGGCGGCGGGACGGCAAGCGGTGAACGTTCATTGGCTGTAGGTAGTGCGGTGGCTTCGGCTGTGGACACTGTGGGGATTGGGGGCCAGGCGCTTGCCAGCGCACAGGGAGCGATAGCGATCGGCGGGATTGTCGAGGCGAGTGCCCAAGCTGCGATTGGGATAGGGGATAATGAGACGTATGCGACAGCGTTGGCGGCGATTGCCGTAGGCAGCGAAGCGCGGGCGGATGGGGTACGGGCTGTGGCGCTGGGACCGGTTGCCGGTGCGGAATGGGATAGCGAAGGCGATCCGGTTGCGTCGGGTGCTCGGTCGGTGGCGATTGGATTTGAGGCGTACACCCCGAACGATGACGAGGGCGTGATCGCAGTCACGGCGCTGAAGATGCAGACCAGTCGGACCGGCTCTAATCCAGCTACATTCACCTATGAATCCATCATCACCACTGCAGACACACCCACAGCGGGCCGTCTCGCCAAATGGACGGATGCAGACGGAATCGAAGATGCGGGGTATGCGGCTACGGATGTAGCAAGGCTGAGTCAGGCGAATACATTTACGCTGCCATTTGCGATTGAGGACCCCAGCGAAGCGACAACGAGTATCAAATTTGAGAATACAGACGTCACAACTCGACAGGTAAACTTTATTCTGAAAAATGCGGGACGGGAATACTCTTTCAGAAATTCTGGTAACCGGTTCGCTATCTATGACATTACCGATGGAGCGGAATACTTTACAGTCCGTGGCACGACCGGCCGCATTGGAATTGGGACAAATGCGCCGGAAGTGTTGCTGCACGTACAGACTACGGATACTTCGATTACCGATTTTCTGATTCTGGAAGGGGATCGGAATGCGGCGGATACGGAGATCGGGATACTCTTTGTTGATCGCTCGGTTATCAGTGGCGGTCAGAAGGTGGCGCGCATTTGGACGGACAGACAGGCGAGCGGTGGCAATTTTGATTTGGTCTTTCAGGCCGGTGATGCGGGCGCGGCGGGGCTACAGAATGAGAGTATCCGCATTGACGGCAATCACGGCCGGGTAGGAATGAATGTGGCGTTGCCTACCGGACAATTGCATATTGACCAGTCGTCTACGACCGCGGCGATTCCAGTGCTGAAGTTGGATCAGGGAGATATTTCGGAGGGCTTTGTCGATTTTGTGGCGGCGTCGGCGGGGGATATCAGCAATCCGATTACGACGCGCACCGCGGGCAATTCGATTCAGGGCTTTGTGAAGATGGAAGTCAACGGGGCAAAGTATTGGATGCCCTACTATGATGCACCCACCAGTTAGGGGGATAGGATGACGTCAAAGGAATTGTCGGCGTTGGTGGCGATATTGAATCGGTGTTGGCCACTGATGACACAGGCGGAACGGCTGTGGGTGGGTAGCCTGATTGGACGGTTGGAGTTGCTCGTAGACGAAGAAAAGGAGCAAGAGGACGATGGCGATATTCGAGAATGAGGCTGTGGCGGTTCCGGTTTCGATAGGCGATATTGAGATTGTAGTCACTGAGTCGCCGGATGGCGCAATGGTGCTGGGCTATGGGGTGCAGGTCGTATTGTCCGACGGCGAGATTCGGGAACGGCGGGGGGATGCGGGTCCGATTGTGGAGGCGCTGGCGAGTGAGGAGCAGCGGGATACGCTGGCGGCGTTCGTGGGGATGCTGCGGCAGACGGCGGAAGAAGAGATGCTCTGATTTGGAGGGAAGGCAAAAGGCCCGGTGCACTGTGCATCGGGCCTTTTTTGATTGGGGGTTAACTTCTATGGTGTTTCGACTTCATCGAACATCCGTGCGCACCTGGGGCAGAGAAAGAGCCAGGCAGTCGCTCGGGTGTCGCGCCATTCGTCGCCGCCAACGGCAATGAGGCGGGTTTCGGTGGCAGGCTTTTTGCAGAGTTCGGGATCGCAGATGCGTGCTTTGCGCTTTCGTCCGGCTTTGAGTTTGCGGCATTGATAGCAGGAAGAGCAGAGTCTTGTGGGTCTGTTGTGCTTGTAGTTGCAGGTTGGGCATATGCGTGCTTTCATCCTTTGGCCTCTCCCTCTTCGATCAGTTCGTAGAGGAGCTTATCGTGTTGCGACTGTGTTATGTAATGTCCGCAGTTGTCGCAGTGAACGGGTTTGCCCTCTTGCAGAGCGCTGCAAGAGGGGCAGAACCATAAGAAATCAGTCCAGTCAATCATTATTGTTACTCTCCTATTCGTAGACCGTGAATCCGTCGTTGTCGGCGGGCTTGGTTGTATCGACGGTGGGCTGCTGGAATTGTTGGTACCAGTCGTTGTCGTTGGGCTGGGCTGGGGCGTTGAGTAGCTTGGCCTGTTGACTGGCAAGGCGTTGTGTGTAGCGGGCGGCGTCCCTCTCGGCCTGATTCAGAATGCGGTTTTCGCCCTGTACGATTTGCCCCTGGGCCTTTGCTTTTATTTCAAGGGGCTTGCTGATTTCGTGAACATGATCGCTCATTGCGGTCATGGTTTCGCGTACAGTGGTGATGGTATCTCGACGACCGGCGAAGTTGCCAACTGTGTAGGCCGTGATGAAAGCCAGCCCGCCGAGAATCAGAATGGCGATGCCTGCGCCGAAGCGAGTTTCCAGCCACCAGATGACGCCTCCGAAGATAATCAGGATGACGACGAGAAGCGCTACCCGGTCCCAGAGTATGGGGGCGTTGCGTGTGTGGTTCATAGTCATTCTCCTATGAGTATCCATGCGGTATTGGCGAAGACGGAAACAGTGATTCCAAGAAGGAATCCATGCAGGGCGATGCGGCTGGGCAGACGCTCCGGGTGGGTGTTTGGGTTGGCCCAGCGATTGACGAGTTTGGTTGCGACAAAGCAGGCGATCAGGATAGCGATTCTCATTTGCGTTTATTCTCCTGTTTCTCTCGGATTTTTCGTATCTGTTCCCAGACTTCCTTATCCTCACAGTTTGATTCTACCCACGCTTGGCCTTCACCCGGCGGGGTCAATTCACGATTGACCGCGTGCCGTATTGCCGTCTCTGCATTCCAGGCAATCGGCATTTCTCCGAATGCGTCGTTACGCCAACTCTTCCCGGTTTTGAGGTCTTTTCCGCCTTTTGTCACAGCCAAAAGATTGCTACGAAGCAAACGAAAGGCCCAACGTGCTTGTGTGTCGGGCACGTAGAAGCGGGCGCATTGGCTTGTGCCGACGAAGCCGAAGAAGACGGGGCCATACTTGAGGTTCTCGAAGGTCTTGAGTTCTATCTTCCAGAGTGTGGCTGCTTCCCGGATACTCATGCGGGCGGTCCATTCCTCATACCGAAAAATGGGGACAGCGTATTTGTAGAGTGCGCCGTAGACCCGGCTGCGGCAGGGGGCACATAGGGGTTTTTGGACCTCAAACATATGCAGCGTGCCGTCCCATTTGCTGACCCGACCCGCGTCCCGTCGCTCCTCTGGCGTGGCTCTGGTTCGGCTGGTGCGCTTCTGGCGTCTGTCTGCTGCGGTTGTGCGTTTTCTCCTGGGCATTTTGCTACTACTACTCCTTTCCTACCTCTGTTTTGGGCTGGTAGCGGCGAAATTCCTGTGCGTAGGCAGTAGTAGTAGTAGCTTTGAGCCGCTGCACCACTTCATCCGCTTTGCGCTTGTAGGAGCCGCCTGTGTTGACGTGGGGGCCAAAGAGAGCCCGGATAATGGCCGTCAACCCGCCCCGGCGTAGTTCGCCGCTGGTTTCGTCGTAGAAGTCCCGGAAAGTCTCGACGACGTTGGGCGGGATGTCTTCGGTTTCGGGCTGGGCTTCGGGTTCGGGTTGGATGGTGAACGCCCGCTCCGCGGTGGGCCAGTGCTTGCGAATACCCGCTACCATCTGGGGCACTTCCTCTTCGGGAATGTAGTAGGACTGGAAGCGGATCACATCCGGGCCGCCGATGTAGAGAAATGAGCCGGTTTTGAGCGGTAGGTATTGCGCTCCGGTGTCTGGGCGGCCAGTGGCAAAGCGGGCAGTCGTGGCGTCCTGCACTGCGCCCACACAACGAACGGTGATGTTGGCAAGACTGATGTTGCCGATGGCCTTTTGCGTCGGGTGCTGAGTTGCGAGTTTAGAACCAATGCCGTTGCCCCGTCCCCGGTTGAGAATGTCGTTGATACGGGCACAGGTCTCTTTGTCGTCGTTGAGTGCGGCCAGTTCATCCACGACCAGGCGGATGTGAGGCGTCTTTCTGCGCTCCTCGACACGGCGTTCCAGTTCGTCGCTGAGAGCGGCGATCAGGTCGCGGCTTTCATCGGCGGTACGGGCATGGGCGACAACCTGGGGCAAAGCGGAAAGGTCCGCCAATTCAGCGTTGCGCCGGTCCACAAGCCACAGTTGGCAATGAGCGGGGCTGGTGTTGATGGCAAGCGATGTGACAAGCATCTGCATGAGGGTGCTTTTGCCTGCGCCAGACATCCCGGCCACCAGGACGTGATGCTGTTCGCTGGTGTCGAGGACAAAGGGCTGCTCTCCGTGGAAGAGGCTATAGCTCAGCCCGGCCAGCATCTTGCCCGGCCCGACTTGCCACTGCGCCTCTGTCCATCGTCTGGAGCGGGGGCGCGCAGACGGCACTTCGATTGCCAGGGGTAGATGTTGAAAGCGAACAGGGGTCGGCTGCTGGCGGTTGTTGCTGATTATTTCGGCGATGGAACTGTGCAGCCTGATCACACCCTCTGGTGTCTGTCGCGTGTCGAGTACGACGCGATAGGTCCAGAACATAGGTGCTATCAGGCTGCCCGCCCCGTTTGGGTGGATTCCGGCGCGAATGTCGTGGGCCTGGAATAGTTCGTTGATCAGTCCGATCTCGATGCGGGCTGCGTCTGTGGCGTTCACGGGCAAAATCTCCTGTTGTGTTTGCCCGCCGGGGATGGTATAGTCATCCCCGACGGGCCTTGTCGGGTCTCCGTCAATAGGCACAGCCTTTCGTACAGGGGGGGGCTGTGCCTATTTTTGTTGGTGGAAGGCTTCGTTTTGCAACTCGGCCAGGGCGTTGACTGCTTCGCCGCTGTGCTGGTGCATTTGTTCGGCGAGAGAGAGCAGGATGTTGACCCGCGTTAGGGATGGCGTTTTGTCGGGTTCGTCAGCGGGTAAATAGAGTTGGCTGAATAGCTCCGCCGCCAGTATTCCGGAAATTGTCACCGCCTGTAACGCTGCCTCTCTGCTCGTAGTAGGGTCGGGAACATCCTCGACAGAGATACTCACTGACGGGGATGCCTTGCCGTCTGCAGTGGGTGGGTAGCCAGCGGAGGCCGTCTGTCCGTTTGCAGCCGTCCGACTGGCAGTGCTTGGGCTTGGGTTTGCGGCGTTTACGGGGCATGTCATTTTGTTGGTGTTCCTCCGATTTTGTCCTCTGGCGTGAGTTGGCGGATTTCGTCGCGCAGGCTTTGGGCGTCGGCGCGTAGTCGCTCGTATTCCTGACCGAAGCCGTAGTTTTCGGCGGTTAGATTCAGATTGGGGTTGTTGAGTTCTGTGTGGATGCGTACGAACGCGCCTACGAGATTGTTCAGTCGTTCTTCTTCGTTCCAGCTTGCTGCTTTGCGGTCTGTGACAGGAGCATCGTCGGGCTTGTCGGTGTTGCCGGCCGGCGCGTCGCCCTGTTCGCCCTGCGCTGCTATCTCCTTCAGTGGCTTTTTCTCCTGAAGGTCGCTTTTGGTTATGTCGTAGTGAATGCTCCAGCTTCCGTGTTTGCAGCGGGGGCACGTTCCGCCGTGTCTCTGTATGTGGTTGCAGAATAGGCAGCAGTGAAGCTCGGTTCGGTTGTTCCCGATATTTGCGGTGTCAATGGTGCGGCCATCCGCTCCCCGGCGTTTTGACTGGTAATCTTTACCAGTCGGCCCGGCCAACGCTGCGCGGACTTTGGCTACTGTCGGGTGTGTGGTGTGAGTTACCCGGGCAATTTCTCTGTCGCTCCATTGGCTCCATTCTTCGTCACGGAGCAGGGTTGCAATGGCGTTGCGTTTGTCCTGATTGGTGCGGGGCAGTCCGTGTGTGGCGTTGGCACCGACGGCGCAGAGAATGGCATCCCGCCGCGTGCCCTGGCGGACTTCGGTGGCGATCTCCTTGCCGCTGCCGTGTGCCTGGCTGTGGGCTTTGTGGCGGTGGAAGCCGTCGCCCAGCCAGTACGCCTCTCCGTCGTAGTAGACGACCACAGGCGGAAAGATATCGCCCCGTCGCATTTCGTCGGCGTATCTGGTGACGGTTTCGCTGTCGAGTTGCAATCGGGCCTGTGTGCCGCCGTCGATACGGATTTGTGTCCACGGTAGATGGGTGATGTTGCGGCTCTCTGTGGCGGTCTGTCGTTGGTGTCGGTGGCTTTGGCGTGTCATTGGTGGGCCTCGGCAAAGAGTATATCTTCGTCGGTGAGTGTCAGTTGAGTGATCAGCCGTTGGTAGGCGATTGCGGCGTCGTTGTAGGGTGCGTATTCGTAGAGCGTTTGTCCGTGGGCCACGGCTTCACGGACGGCAACACGCTGGGGAATCGGTTTGGCTATGATGCCGGACCACTTTTCATGGAGAACGCCTAGATTGTACTGGCTCTCGTTGGTGCGATTCATAAATTGAGGGAGTACCAGCAGGGGCGTAGGTGCTTTGTTCTCCCGGCCTGCGATATCCTGGGCTGTGGCTATGGTGCTGTGTACGGCGTCGATGCTGAGATAGTCGAGGGCGGCGGGAATGATCAGGGTGTCGGCCATACTGAGGGCCACTTCCTGAAAGTAGCCGCCCGGGTGGGTGTCGATGACGACAAAATCGTAGATGATGGGCAACTCCCGGAGTTCCAGTGATAGCAGGTCGAGGGGAATGCCGATGCGGTCGGCTTCGCGAGCTGCGATTTTGGTGTAGGAGTTGCCGGGCAAGAAGTCCAGACCGGGGCGCTGGCTCTGGCGTATCTGGTTGCGTAGGGGCTGGCTCTGGCTGTAGAAATTGAAGATGCCCGGCTCCGGGTCCATCCCCAGATGCAAAGCACAATTGCCCTGGGCGTCGAGGTCGATAAGTAATACCTGTGCGTCCTGCCGGCTTAGACCGTGGGCGACGTGGACGGCGGTTGTGGTTTTGGCGACTCCGCCTTTTTCGTTGGCTATGGTGATTGTCTGCATGGGTCTTTCCTTTCAGTCGAATAGGGATGGTTGGGATTGGGTCGGTTTGTCGTCTGTGGCTGTGAATCCTCGGATACAGAGGCCGCAAATTGTAGATGCTCGAACGCTGGCGAGTGCTGCTTCTTCCCACGGCCGGGGCCAGTCTTTGGGCCGTTCTGTGGGCAACTCCTCGCAGACGGTCTTGCGGGGATGGTTGCCTCGCCATTCGGTGACCAGATGCCATTTGCTGGGTGCTTGGCGCACTCCGTGGGCAGGCAGAAAGCGGATGACGGTCTCGGGCGGAATGAGGGCGGCCATTAGAGCAGGCTGTCCTGGGTGTATTCGTTGGTGCGGTCGGCGTCGGGAACGTTGGCGGCCTGCCGCAGCCATTCGAGCGCGGTGAGGGCTGCGTCGGCGTCGGCAAGCTTGGCGTCGATTTTCATGGGTTGGTTGCGGAAGACGTATTCTCGCATCCGGCGCTCGTCGTTGATGAATTTGAGGACTCGGCGATAGGCGGTTTGTGCGTTCATTGGAGGGCCTCCTTCTGTGGTATCAGGGTCTGGGCCAGTGCTTGCAGTTCGACAGTCCAAAGTTCGGGCTGGTTGCCTTCGGCTATGTTCCAGCGGATGTATCCGACGGGCTTGTCAATGTCGGCAAAGGGATCGGGGCGGATTTCGGTGTCAATGTAGATGCCGTCCTGAGTCATATATTCGTGCTTGTGGCGCTGTTTGTAGAGCCAGAGCCAGCTTATGAGGGCGTAGAGTTCGGTGTCGTTGCGCTCGTCTATGTAGCGTTGGCGATTCTTCCAGTTGAGCGCCTGCATCCAGTCGGCGGCGGCTGTTCGTATAGTCTCAGTTAACTCGCGTGTATCGATCGGGTTTTCTTGCTTTGACAGCAAAGCAAACAAATCAGATGTATGGTGATCACCACCACCACCATGTTGATCTTGAACTTGATCTTGAACTTGATCTTGAACTTGATCTTGAACTTGATCTTGAACTTGATCTTCATTGCGAGTAGGTCGCGACTCGCTCGCGAGTAGGTCGGGACTGATGCGTTTTACCAGTTCGGAACGATAGGCAGATCGGGAATGGAAGGCGTTTAGCAGTCGAAAGCAAGCCTCTTCGTCGTCGGGTACAAGGCCCTGACGGGTTCTGGTCCATCCGGGCGGCGGCGGGAATTTGCTGGCTTCTTCTTTGGTATAGGGTAGGTTGCTGTTGTGCTTGCGGAATCCTTTGAAAAAGAGGACTGGACCATCTGGGCCGTTGTAGCGAATGACGAGGCCGATATCTACCCATTCTTGAATAAGGCTAGGTGCTTTGTCGAGCATTTCAATGCGGAGTATGGCGGCTTTGGCCCAGAGGACTTGGGGGCGTCCGTCGATCAGTCCGTCCCGGTCAAGGTGTGGGAGGGAGAGCAGATAGAGCAGTTGAGCTCGCTCGCTGATCTGGTTGAGCTGGGGATCGGTGCTGGCGTCACGCGCCAACATTCTGGAGCGTGCCATTGGTGTTCTCCTGTGGTTGTTGTGAGAGTGCGTGTCGGAGTTTGGCGGCAAGGGTTTGGTAGTGAATGAGAATGTTTCCCGCTTGCTTGTCGCCGCTGTTGGCTCGGAGTTGTAAAACGCTGCTGCGATGCTGAAGTGCGACGAGGGCCAAGTCGGCTTCGCTGCGGGTTAGGGTGATGAAATCGGCTTGCATAAGGCTTCCTTTCGGTATATGGTATCTGTTTTGCTCCTGCTGACAATGACCATTGCAATGTTGTATACTGGGGACCGGACGACGGGCCTGGGGAGGTTATCGTCCGGTCCCCGGACGGTGGGCGTGATTCTGTACACACTACCGGGGGGGTTGTAGGATGCGATTGGAAGAAGCAATTGCCTTATTTCTGCGCGCCAAGCGCGCAGAGGGCAGAAGTGAGCGAACCATTGAGTGGTACGGGGATATGCTGCGGGCGTTTGTGGCGTTCCTGGAACGCGCGGGCGTCAACGGTTCGGACTGGCTGCATATGGGAACGATTGACGCGTTTCTGGCTACGGAGAGGGAGCGGGTGTCACCGGCGACGGTGGCGGCGCGCTACCGGGCGCTGCGCCCGTTCTTTGCCTGGGTGGAGGAGCGTTATGGGGTGCCGTCGCCGATGGGGAAGAGCAGGCCGCCGAAGGTGCCGAAGTCGGAGCCTCGACGGGCAGATGGGGCTGACGTGGATCGGCTGCTCGCCTCTATCCCGCGGGGAACGTGGATCGATTTGCGGGACCGGCTGATTGTCCATATTTTGGACAGTTGCGGGCTACGCGCTTCGGAGGTGTGCGGTCTGGCCCTGGTCGACTTTGATTTGAGTGCTGGGATTCTGATCGTGCGAGACGGCAAGGGCGGGGACTCTCGGCCTGTGCCGTTCTTGCCCGAAGTCGGGCTGGCGCTGCAGGCGCTGCTCTTTCTGCATCCGTCGGTACCGTCGGCGGTGCTGCTGCCGTCTGCCGATGGTGGCAGCCTGGGCGCTGGGTCTCGGCCGCTGACGGCTTCGGGCCTGCGCCAGATGCTTAAGCGGCGCTGCGGGGCGGCGGGTCTGGACTATATGAACCCGCATTCATTCCGGCACGGATTGGCGATTCGGCTGCTCAATCGTGGGGCTGATATGTCGTTCGTGCAGGCAGTCTTGGGCCATTCCCGGATTGCGACGACGGAGCAGCACTATGGCCGCTGGGTTGTGAGTGGGCTTGTGTCGCAGTACCGGGATGTGATGGGGCGAGGGCGATAGGGGAGAGGTTGATACTCGATCAACGTCTGTGACGCTGGTTTTTGTCAGTCCGGCGTTTGCTGCCGGGCGGCACACTGGTTGATTGTGGATCAAGAGGTTGCGGGTTCGAGCCCCGTTAGGCGCCCCTCGCCCTTACTGCTGGATGTACTATTCGGTTGTAAAGGTGCTGTGCAAAGCCCGTTGTCGCTGTCACTTCCCGGTCAGAGCGACAACGGGTTTTCCATTGCTGCTACTTCTGTGATCTTGGAGAGAGCTTAGGCTTTTCGTCGTCGTTGCCGTGAGTCGAGAGGTATTGGTCGATGGATCGGCGGATGACTTCGGACTGTGGTACGCCTGTACGCTTACTGTAGCGAGACAGGCGTTCTTTCTGCTCTTCGTCCATGCGAACTGTTGTGTGCTGCAATGGTGTTCTCCTAGCGGTGCTTCATATGTATATCGAATGGTATACATAGTGGGAGGATACATTGAGTTTTGCTGCTTGTCAAGTGATTTTGGCGTGATACGTTGAAATTTTAAGGTTCAGACATGAAAAAGAACCGGCGCCCATACCGCAGAAGCTTATATTCCTGGAAGCGTACTGAGGAGCGCGGGCGCGTTCTTCTTGTATTCATCGGATTGTATTTGTTGGGTTATGGGGTGGCCTGGCTGTTGGGTTTGGTGTAGCAGTACCTTATTGCTGCTGTCTTATTTCACTACCACTGCCGGAGATCGTCCAGCTTGTGGAGAATCGGTCACTCACTTATTCATCGAGGCCGGGGGTCTGGGGGCGGCACGCCTCCCAGAAGCGCGCGGGGAGACAACAAAGAAGGCCCGGTCACAGTGACCGGGCCTTTTGCTATTCTTCCTTCTTTTATCCGTGATAATCGGGATCGTCGTCGTCTGGCCTACCGCCGTGCTTGATCCACGCGCTGGATTCCGCCTCGGCTTCTCCGTCTCCAGCATCGCCGTTTTCGTCGGTCTCCTCCTCCGGCGCTTCGGACGGCGGGCTGTCGGCATCTGGTGCGGAAGGCCGCTCTAGTTCTGGTTTGCTGACAGTGATTGTAGCTTCGCCGTTCGGCGCTAAAGAAGGAGAGAGGGCGATATAGTGACCTTTCCAGTTGTCGCTATCATCTTCTCCTGTAACCTCTACCATAGCCATAGCCTGGGTCTTATTGAGAACCATCGGCAGTTTGGCTTTGTAGAAGTAGAGAACGAATTTCGCTTCCTTCTTCTTTGCCTGAGTGTTGAAGAGCTCCTGCACAGTTGATTTTTGGATGTATACGGTAATGGTTCGGCCTTGCAGGTGGGCGGCTTTTAGCCATTTGTCCGGGTAGAGTTGTGAGACTTTCATCTTGCGTTCCTTTCGGTGTGGCCCGGCTGCCATCTTCGACAGCCGGGCGATTGGTTGGGTTGGATTGATTATACGGTCAGGCCTGTTTTCATCCAGCGATCAAACTGTTCGGCTGTTAGCTGCGACTGCCATTCCCGCGCCATATCGGTTTCTTGCCGCAATCGTCCGGGCAACTCATTCGCCTGTTCCAGCCATTCCGCGCAGGCGATCAGGTCGTGATCTGTTGCGGGTGCGTGGTTGTTGATCTGTGAATTCCAGTTTACACGGCAGAGAACGCCGACCCGCTCAGACCAGAGCGCGCCATTAATGAACAATAGATAGGTGTTGGGGTAGGCTTTTTGGCGTTTGTGATTACTGCCGCGTCCATCACCGATAATCCGTTCGGCGATCTGCTCCTGCACAAATCGCCGGTAGATGCTGGCTGCCAACTTATGCTTGCACCACTTCCCGCGGCCAATCATCGGCGCGCCGTTGGCGAAGTCTGCGCAGGTGCAGCGACCAGCGGCGACAGTGTAGGCGTGTCCATCGGTGCGAGTTTGGGACGCCACGGCGATTCCCTCACCGCTCGCCCAGATACCGTTATCGAGTAGGATCGTCTCGGCGCGCTCCAACCGGGCGGGGATACCGTGAATGTGGCTGTGCTTCTGGCCTAAAGAGTGGATCAGGCGTTTGACGTCGTAATAGTCAGGTTGTACAATCATCGTGCATTTCCTTTCTGGATAGAGGGGTTTTGCATCCGGCCCGGCGAGTGTTCGTAGCACTCGGCCGGGTCTTTGTCTATTCGGTCGTTCCTTCGTTTTGGATATTGATCGCATAGTTCGCCATAGAG
>FUIF01005150.1_pt1 | contig 28998 bp, 37 predicted proteins | sample 1003461 | NCBI WGS metagenome assembly FUIF01 (sample SAMEA80401918, study PRJEB19352) | marine metagenome
GGACTTATTGAGCAACAAAAAGCTTTAATGAGTCCGCGACAATTTCGCCAAGAATATGAAGCTAGTTTCGAGAGTGCGACGGGCCGCATATACGACGATTACGGCAAAGACAATAAGACCAACGAGACGATAGCGCCCCATGAACAGTTGTATTGGATGCATGACTTTAACTTCACTCCGCTTTCAAGTGCGGTTGGAGTTAGGCGTGGTGAATCGCTTTACATACTTGATGAAATTGTATTAGAAAGCGCTGTTGCACGCCAAAGTGCCGAAGAGTTTTGTGAGAAGTTCAAAGACCACCAGAACAAAAAACTATTGTTATTTGGCGATCCAGCAGGAAGAGCAGGCGAGAAACACGGACACGCTAGCGACTATACCGCTATGGAGCAGGTGCTTAAAGAAAATGGATGGGACGTCAAAAGACAAGTCAAAAAGAAAGCACCTGCCATCGTCGCACGGCAAAACGCTGTACGAGCAAAGATTAAAAACGCAAATGGAGTTGTCTCGTTATATGTCAATCCAGCTAGAGCGGTATACGCTGATAAGGGACTGGCTACCGCCCAAGTCATTAAAGGTAGTGCATATCAAGAGGCAGTCACGGACTACCAACATATCACCACAGCAATAGGCTATTGCGTCGAGTACGTGTGGCCAGTTAAACGAATACAAAGCGACGTGAAAGTTAGAGACGTTCAAACGGTTAGTAAATGGAGTCAAAGTGGAATCTGAATTGACAGACAGACAGTTGATGGAAAAGCACGATTTCTTCATTCGTGAGTTTTGCGATATTCAGAACGTGCATCTTGATGACCGAGAGCAATGCTTACAAGACCGACGGTTTGCCACTATTGCTGGCGCTCAATGGGAAGATTTAAGTGACCAATTCGCTAATCGGCCAAAGTTTGAAATCAATAAAATACACTTATCCATCATTCGTATTTTCAACGAGTACAGAAACAACCGAATAACAGTAGATTTTGTGAGTCGTGATGGTTCTAAGGCTGATGACCTAGCGGATTTTTGTGACGGTCTGTACAGATCAAACGAGCAAGATTCTAACGCGCAGGAAGCCTATGACAACGCTTTTGAGGAGTCGGTATCAGGTGGTATAGGTGCGTGGCGTTACTGTGCAAAATACGTTGACGAAGGTGACCCAGAAGATGAACGGCAAGAAATTGCAATAGAACCAATCTTCGATGCTGATAGTTGCGTATTTTTTGATTTAGGCGCTAAACGGCAAGACAAGTCAGACGCTACTCGGTGTTATGTAATCGAGAGTATGAGCCACGGACAATTTGAGGATGAATTCGGATATGATTTAACAAAAGACATGATACCACCTGACGTTAGCCAGTTGGTTGATGAGTCAGGCTTTGACTGGGTATCAGATGACTCGATAAAAGTTGCAGAGGTTTACGAAGTTGAAGAGAAGAAACATAAGCTGCACATTTACAAGCTTGTAGACGGGACCGAATACAAAGTTTATGACGAGGATTTAAAAGAAGAAAAAGACTTCCTTTCTGCCACTGGTGCTAGAAAGATTAAAACGCGACAGATTAAGCGAAGATGCGTACACAAGTACATTATGAGCGGCGCTGAAATCATTGAAGACTGCGGATACATTGCAGGCGATAGAATCCCTATTGTAATGACGTTTGGTAAGCGCTGGTATATTAACAACGTAGAAAGATGTATGGGCCATGTTAGGCTGGCGAAAGATGCCCAGAGACTTAAAAACATGGAGATAAGCTCACTAGCTGATTTATCGAATACAGGATTCCTTGAGAAGCCCATATTCACGCCAGAGCAAGTGTTAGGCCATGAAGATAGGTGGGCCAACGAGAACATAGAAAAATATCCGTACATGCTGTTAAACCCAATTGAAGATAGCGACGGAAACTCTATACCTAGTGGGCCAATTGGCTACACAAAACCACCTGCTATACCTCCAGCGATGGCCGCCCTACTACAACTAACAGAAAGCGACATTCAGGACGTGCTAGGCAATCAGCAAGATGGAGAAATGGTGACGGGTAACGTCTCTACAGAAACTGCTATGCTGGTCCAAAACCGCTTAGACATGCAAACTTATATATATATGAGCAACTTTGCCAGAGCAATGCAGCAAGGCGGTAGAATATGGCTAGGCATGGCGAAAGAAATCTATACAGAAAAGGGCCGTGTTGTTAAGTCTATCAATGCTCAAAATGAAGTTAGCCAGAAAATAATTAAACGACCAAAACTTGATAGTAAGGGAGATCAGTATTTTTCGAATGATTTGACACGAGCGAAGATGGACGTTGTTTCTAGCGTAGGTCCGTCTTCGAGTACTGCTAAGCAAGCAGCAATCAAGAATTTGACTAATATGCTGAATGTGATAGCTGATCCAGTAGATCAAAAGGTTTTATCCTCTGCCATTTTGATGCATACCGAAGGCGAAGGGACAAGCGATATAAAACAATATTTTAGAAAGCAGCTATTAAGAATGGGTGTAGTTGATCCCACAGAAGAAGAACGAGAAGAACTTGCACAAGAGATGCAGAACCAGCAGCCAAGTCCACAAGACCAATACTTCATGGCTGAAGCGGAAAGATCCAGAGCTCAGGCGGTAGAGTCTCAAGCTGATGTTATTTTAAAGCAAGCTAAAGCCGACGAGACGCAAGCCAAGACAGCTAAGACGCTTGCAGAAATCGACGCACAAAAGCAGTCTCAAGCGTTTGAGGCAATAGAAAAGTTAGGTCCAAGCGTTAACCCGCCCCAGGTTACGGGATCACCAATACAAGGATTATAGAGCGGCTGAGTATATCCGGTCGTTTATATGGCACCACCCGCCATTTTGGGTGAGATAAAGGGGAAAAAAAGTGAGTGATGAACAGGAGTTGGAACTTGATGAGTTGCAAGAAGAAGGGCAAGAAGAGGAAGCCGAAACCGAGCTATTAGAAGAATCTGAAGATGAAACCGAGAAAGAAGAGCCGGACGAATCTGAAGAGACTGAAGAAGATAGTGAAGACGATGGTTTTCTGATTGAGTTAGATGACGAGCCTGAAGATGATGAGAATACACCCGTCATCAAGAAAATACGTCAATCTAACCGCAATAAAGACAAACGAATCAAGGAACTTGAAAAGCAACTAGCCGAAATTAACCAACCAAAGGTTGAGGACGAACTCGGTAAGAAGCCAGACCTTGAAGACTTTGACTACGACCAAGACGCTTTTTCTGATGCTTTGCTTGAGTGGAACGCTAAGAAGCAAGAAATTGAATCGAAGCAAGCCGCACAAAAAGAAGCAGAAGAGGCAATCAATCAGGCGTTTATGGAAAAGCTTGAACGGTTTAATGATCAGCGCTCAAAAGTTAAGAATGATGATTATGAAGTGGTTGAGCAGCACACCCGTGATCAACTCGGAGAACTTCGCACTAACATTCTCATTCATTTGAGCGAAGACCCAGCGCGAGACTTTTACCGCATTGGGAAAAACACCGAAAAGCTTAAGCAACTTGCAGACATTAAAGACGACACCAAATTCGTTTATGAACTTGGAAAGCTCCACAACTCAGGAAACACCAAAATGGCTAAAACACCAAAACCAGAGAAGCGCGTAAAGGGAACCGCCCCCAGGTCAAACCGTGATGCCAAACTACAAGCAATTTTTGAAAAGGCTCAAGCATCGGGAGACTTTACCGAGTACCACCGATACAGAAAGAGCCTTAAAAACTAATTTAAGGAGGCCTAACCATGGCTAATGATTTTTCGAGTAAGGTAGACATTCTATTCAACGACATTGTTTCAAACTTTGAGGCAATGAACTTAACCGCTAAAAACGTGTCAGTGTTTCGGCCTAACGCGGGCAACCTGCAACAGGCTGGCCAAACGTTTTACCGAAAGTGGAAAATGATGACCCAGACCGAAGATGGTCGAGATATGAGTTCATCATACCGCGACCTAACCGAGTTGACAGTTCCAACATCGCTCACTGAGTCTCACTTGCGTAACGTTCCTGTACAGTTGACAGGTGTTGAAATCAACTCACCTCACCTTCGTCAGTCGATCATGGAGGCGGCACAAGTTCAGCTTAACAATAAAGTTGATACCTTGATAGCTGATGAGATTGCAGACAAGGCCACCCTTGCAGTGGTTAACTCAGGCGCAATCGACACTTACACGGAGGCAGGTGAAGCGCGCGCTTTGATGATGGAGCAGCAAGTAACTTCTAGCGTTCGTTGTATGATGCTGAACCCACGTATGGCGCTACAGCTAGAAGGTAACCTTGCTTCACGTCAAACTATGCAAGGACCGCCTCTGGACGCCTACACGCGGGCTATGTTGCCATCAATCGCTGGATTCCAAACTTACTCCACTGATTACGGTAAAACGATCACTGGGAGTTCTGGCTCTGGATATTTGGTTAATGGTGCAGCTCAGATCACTACACCAACAGCCAAAGATGGTAACGGAATCCCTGTTGATAACCGTACTCAGACTTTGACGGTAGATACTGGTTCAAATGCCGCGGTTGGTGATGTGTTCACTATTGCAGGCGTGAACGCGGTTGGTCAGATCAACAAGCAGTCTACAGGTCAGCTAAAAACCTTTAGGATCCTAGCCATTAACGGTGCTGATTGGACTATTTCACCAGCCATTATCCCTGCTGATTCTGCTACGGATGCAATCAAGGACTATGCAAACGTAGACACCAGCCCAGCAGATAACGCGGCTATTACAATCCTCAACACAGTTACCCAGGCATGCTCATTGTTTTACGAGAAGTCAGCGGTTGAGTTGATTACAGCGGATTGGGATACCAGCGAGTTTGCCGATACTGGTAAAAAGGTTAGGAAGTTGACTACTGACTCAGGTATTCAGGTGGTTATGCTTGCTGATACAGATATTGATACACTTAACACTAAGTATCGTATGTTTGTATGGGTGAACGCTAACGTTTTGAATCCAGAAGCATGTGGGATCCTCCTGCCCAATCAGACTTAATATCATAGGGGGCTTCGGCCCCCTTTTTGAGGGAATACATTATGAAAATGATTTACAAGCCAGGAAAAATGCTTAATCTTCGCGGTGTAGGTTCGGTTGACTACAAAACTGTAGAAGATGATGCAGAGCTAGAAAGTGGTTGGTATGAATCGCCTCAAGAGGCTGTAGAATCAAAAGAAGTGGCCAAAACGTCAGAAAGAATACATTTAGAAACTAAAGCCAAAGAGCTAGGAATAGGTTTTAACGCTAGAACGACTGATGAAACGCTAATCGAAAGAATAAACGAGGCTGAATAATGGCTTGGACCAAGCGCCAAATTATAGAATCTGCATTTGAGGAACTTGGGTACTCTGATTACTCTTTTGATTTGAATGCTAAGCAGTATGAAAACGCTTTGAATAGACTTGATGCTATGGTGTCAAGTTGGAAACAGCGAGGTTTGGTGCTTGATTATGTTGTGCCTACGACAAAAGGCGGTAGCGATTTAGACGACGATACACTAATTGAGTACTATTTCGAGGCGTTGTATTTAAACCTTGCGGTGCGTGTTGCGCCGATGATCGGCAAGACTCCGAGCCGAGAAACCAAGCAGGCTGCGAATAGAACATTCAGAGAGTTAATGAATGATTCGGTCACTCGATTACAAACGATATACTCTGATGACTTGCCTGTAGGCGCGGGTAACCGAGGTATAGAGGCGATAATGCAGAGTATTTTACTGAGAGCCGTGACGGTGGCTCTAGTGGCTCTGGTTCTATTCATGAGCCGGTAAGTTTTGCGACTTCAGATTTTGATTATTTAACGCTTGATGGCCAGATTATTACACAAAACGCAATAGACTTATCAACAGATGTTGACGCTTCGAGTGTTGCAGAAGTCACACCTACCTCAGGTGATTTTTTATTATTCTGGATACATCTAGCTCAAGCGGATTTAGAAAAGTTGATTACGACAATTTGCCTGGAGCTGTCGGTGGTGAAGCCAACACGACCAGCAATGATGGCGCGGGAGAAGGACTAGCAAAGTCAAAAGTTGGTGTTGATCTACCGTTTAAGTCGTTGGTCGCTGGTACGAACGTCACCCTTTCGAGTGATGCTGACACGGTAACAATTAATTCAACTGGTGGCGGTGGTGGCGGCGATGTAACTAAAGTGGGTACACCTGTTGACGGTCAAGTGGGCGTGTGGACCGGAGACGGCACGATTGAAGGCGATTTAGCATTAACCTTTGATACTACTGATGACACGTTAGTCATTGGCGCGTCAGGCAAGCTTGCGTTTGGTGCTGTGGATGTTTTAAGTGATTCTGCAGGCACTACTACCCTGCAAAATATCGACGCCTTAGACGCCACCACAGAAGCCACGATTGAAGCAGCCATTGACACCCTTCCAAATTTGACCAGCGCCACCAGCTTATCAATCACTGAGAGCCAGATAAGTGACCTTAGCCACACGGTTGATTTTATTTCCAACGTGGCCACCAACAGGATAATAGGACGAACCAGTGCAGGCAGCGGCAACAGTGAAGAACTAACAGCCGCACAAGCCAGAACGTTGATGGATGTGGACCAAGCAGGAACCGACAACTCCACTGACGTTACTTTAGCGGGAACGCCTGACTACATTACGATTAGCGGTCAAGTCATTACAAGAAACCAAATAGACCTTGCCGCTGATGTAACGGGCAACTTACCGGTTGGTAACCTCAACTCAGGAACGGGTGCAAGTTCGAGTACATATTGGCGTGGTGATGGGACATGGAGTACCCCCGCTGGTTCAGGTGATGTGACCAAAGTAGGAACGCCCGCAGATGGTCAAATAGGCGTATGGACGGGTGACGGAACCATTGAGGGTGATAGTGCCCTTACGTTTGATACTACTGATGACACGCTTGTGATTGGGGCCTCTGGAAAGCTTGCGTTTGGTGCTGTGGATGTGCTTTCAGATAGCGCAGGCACCACAACGCTACAAAACATTGATGCAATCGACGCTACCACAGAAACAACACTTGAGGCAGCGCTAGAACTTGATAGCTTGCAGGGTAACCTTGGTGTTAGCCACCTAAACAGCGGCACAGGTGCAAGCAGTTCGACGTATTGGCGAGGTGATGGAACATGGGCTACCCCAGCGGGAGGTGGTGGTGGTGCGTTTGATTTAGCAAACAGAAATGACAACACAACAGAAACGCTACCAGAGTCTACAGCGACACGGGTAAGCATTACCACAGCAACGATTACTAAAACCCTTCCTGCTCTATCTGGTGTGACTGATGGCGCGGCTATTGCCGTTACGCTTGATGCGGTTACAGAGGGCACAGGATCGGTCACAATTTCTCGCGGATCAACGGATAACATTGACTGGTACGGCACGTCTATTACGTCTATTGATCTTCTTCAAGATGGGGATAGCGTTGTTTTATATGCGGATGCGGATAATTCTCTGTGGAGAGTGATTCACGATGGAATTATAGGCCCATGGTGCATAGCGGAGCGGTCTGGCGCTCAAACTATATCGGATGCAACGACCACTAAGTGTCAATATAACTCGGTTCCCGCTGGGCAAGATCCTAGAGGCATATTTGATGCTACAACTAACTACAGATGTACACCAGATGTGCCTGGTCTTTATTATGTTGATGCGTTTCTGATGGGTTATAAAGATGAGGGCGGCGGTGCATCAATGGCGGCGTTCATTTATAAAAACGGGTCATTAGTGGCTCAGGCACCATCTAATAGTTTTACTCCATCGGAATCAGAAGGTTATGCAGGACATAAAGTGTCTGGATATGTCGATTGCAACGGGTCTACCGATTATATCGAAATTTATTGTCATTACCCTAGCACAGCAGCGGGTGGCGGCCATAGTTTTGCAAACGCAACCACGCGAGGGGCAGCTTTAAAGCCTAGCCTTACGGTTTTCCGAGTCAAATAATACAGGGTTTTACAATGGCGCTTGTTGACGGATTGAGACACTTATACCCAGGAATAACAAATAATCAATTGCATTTACGGGATGACTCGGACGGTAATGGTCCGTACCTTGAATGGCTAGACCCCTCACTTGGGACACCACCTACCTTAGCAGAAATTCAGGCAGCAGAATTACTTTACCAACCACCCAGCATGCTTGAGGATTCACGAAGCCAGCGACATCCAACAACGTCAGAGCTACAAGCTCAATTAATATCTGACCCTGACCGTGTATTATCTTACTACCGAGCTAATTTATTAAAGCTAAAAATACAGCAAGTCGCTATTAATAATGATTTGTTCGACGAGGTTCCAGACGGTAGAGGTGGATACGAAAAATAGGTAACATGCAGAAGGCCGCCAAGTATTCCCAATTACCTGGATCTCCAAGGAACCCTAGAGCAAATTCCCTTCTTGCTTGGGAGGATGATGTGTGGACATACGTTCAGACTAGGTGGGTAGCAATCCTGAGCGGTGCAACCCCGCCGACGTGGGAAGAACTCGAAGCCGATATTGACGCTAATCATCCAGAGCCATAAACATGCCTCAACTACCTATATTGACAGGAACCTACACCGACGACAAAGGAAATATGAGGACGTCATACCCTCATAATTTAGTGCCTGTTGCTTTGGGACAGGGTATAAGCCAATACTACCTAAAACCAGCCGAGGGAATTACGCAAAATGCGACGATTAGCGGAGAAGGTTTTGTTCGTGGTGGCATTAATTGGAATGATGTTCTTTACCGGGTGGTGGGTAGCGAGCTTGTATCAATTGATATTGATGGCAATGTCACAACTATTGGCGACGTAGGAAACGACCAAAGGCCGGTAACTTTAGATTACAGCTTTGATCGCTTATCTATTACAAGTAATAACGATTTGTTCTACTACATACCGGGGTCAGGGCTTTCGCAGGTTACGGATGGAGATCTTGGTAACGTCATCGATCATATATGGGTTGATGGGTATTTTCTTTGTTTGGATGACTCTAACAACCTTGTGGTCACTGAATTAGCCGACCCCACAGCGGTTGACCCATTAAAATATGGTGCAAGTGAGGCGGACCCTGATGACGTGGTGGCGGTGCTAAAAGTTAGAAACGAGCTCACATCATTAATCGGTACACAATTGAGGTATACCAGAACATAGGTGGGTCAGTATTCCCGTTTCAGGCCGTAGAAGGCGCTACAGTTCGACGTGGGGCCGTTGGCACGTACATGTGTTGCGTGTTCAAGGAAGCAGTGGCGTTCGTTGGAAGTGGACGCAATGAGCCTGTGAGCGTGTGGATGGCTAGAGGTGGATCAAGTGTCAAGATCGCTAGTCGTGAGATTGATTTAATGTTGCAGGAGTATGATGAATCTACTTTATCTAACTTGGTGATGGAGGCTCGCACACATCAAGGTTTAGAGCTGTTGTATATCCATTTGACTAATATCACGTTAGTTTATGATGCAGCAGCAAGCCAGGAAACAGGTCAATTGGTGTGGTTTACGCTTGGGTCGGGTTTAACTGAATCCACGAAGTACACCGAGTATGAAGGCCGCTACCATGTTTGGTGCTATAACCGATGGAATGTTGGAAGTCCAAACACCAAGACGATGGGGTATTTAGTCGATAATGATGGTGAGCACTTCGGGCGTGATGTAACGTGGATATTCGAGACGGATATACTCTACAACGAAGGAAGCGGAGCTATTTTTCATGAATTGGAGCTAGTGGCCATTCCAGGACGTATAGCGGTTGGTGAAACCTCTGTTGTGTCTACTCAATACAGCTTCGATGGAAGGTCATGGTCCCAACCGAAGACGGTAAGTGCCGGCACTTCTGGGGATCGATCGCATAGGCTTAGATGGTTGCAACAGGGCCACATGATAGACCGAAGAATACAAAGGTTTTACGGGCAATCTAAGGACCGATTAAGTTTTCTCCGATTGAATGCTAGAATAGAACCGTTGGGGGTTTAGTATGTCAGCACCGGAACCACTACAGCCAACACGAGAAGCGTTAGAAAAAATGGCTCCAGATAAGCGAACAGCCCGACAAATTGAGCTATTATTTATAAAGGTTCAAGATTTAGAAACGCGTCTCGCAGCAGCCGAGGCGACGATAGCAGCAGAACACCCCTAAGCTGAGTATTTTAGCATCCAGCGGCTAACACTATAACTTGTTAGTGAGCGTCTATGATAATCGTACAGAAAGAAAATTATTCTCAACTTTCCAAAGACTGGGAGTCCATTATTCCTGTTCATTACGAAGAGCTAGCGCTGGACCGCGACAAGGTTCCTTTGATGGTGGATCACGATAAATACTTTTCTCTTGAAGAAAACAACGCTCTTTTCATAGTAACTATTCGAGATAACGGGAAACTTATTGGTTACTACGTCGGATTCATTAGTTCAGAAATGCACTATGCTTCGACATTTTCATGTATGACCGACATTTTTTATGTGTTGCCAGAATACCGAAAGCAAGGAGCGGGAAAAATTCTTTTTAGCCATGTTGAGAAAGAGCTTAAAGAAATTGGCATAGACCGCTGGTTTGTATCTATAAAAAATCACTCTAAAGCAGGTGCGGAGGCGATGATGAACAAGCTAGAGTTTACTCCGATTGAAACAACGTATTCAAAATGGATAGGTGATTAATATGGCAGTTACGGGTGGGATAATGGCGGTTGGAAGCATGGGCGCTGGAATCATGGGTTCACGCTCAGCAGGCAAAAAGTCAAGCAAATACCAAAAGCGCGAACATCGCCAAGCGCGTTACATGATGGAACAACGCAGGAAATTACTCCAGCCGTTCATGGATGCTGGAACCAAAGCATTGGGCGCTCAGTCTGCGCTATTAGGTCTTGATGGATTCGACGCACAACAGGGCTACATAGATCAAATGCAATCCTCCCCTATATTCCAGGCGCTACAAGAACAAGGGGAAAGTGCTCTGCTACAAAACGCAGCCGCGACAGGTGGGTTAAGGGGCGGTAATACTCAAGCGGCGTTAGCTCAGTTTAGGCCACAAATGCTTAACCAGATGATACAGCAAAGATTCGCTAATCTTGGGCAACTTGGGAGCCAAGGACTAACAGCCGCAAGGACTGTATCAGGTGATCAGGCAAACGTAGCGGCACAATTGGGTCAAGGAATGCGGAATATGGGCAACATCCAAGCGGCTCAATCGATGGGAACAGCTAATGCGATTGGTCAGGGCCTTAACCAGATTGGTCAAATGTACGCGCTAAAAGGTTTGATGGGCAGTGGATTGGGTACAGGGATGAATACACAAGGAATGCTGTCAGGCCCGAGTGGTCACATGATATTTTCGTGAGGTTAAAAGATGTATGACTTTACAATGAAACTACCTAGCGCAATGCAGCAAATGGGCGATGTATTAAACGTCGCCAATGCTTTTAAACAGAGAGAACTTGCTGACCGACAAATGGCAATGAAAGAACAAGCCTTTAGAGCTACACAACAGAAAGCCATGCGGTTCCAGAGAGACTTGGCTAATCTTGCCGAAAAACCAACAGTTGAAAACATACTTAAAACATGGGCAAGGAATCCAGAGCAACACGAAGCGCTTAAAGGTCTAATGGAGAATGCTACGGAGCAGGAAAAAGAACAGAACTTTGCAACGCTGCGAGACCTTTTCATGCTCGGACAAAATGAGAACTATGAGCAGGCGCGATCAATCATCCAAGAAAGAAAACAGGCCGCTATAAACTCTGACGATCCAGAACAGGCAAGGATGCTTGATCTTTTATATCAACATTTAGACGAGAGCAGCCCGCTCTATAACCCTGGAAACTTTACTGGATCACTTGGAGTGAGCTTGTCGGCTACGGATCGAGGTCGAAAGATGCTGGAAAGTATGGCGGGCCAGGACAAAACAAAGTCAGAAATAGTAAAAATAGATGCCGAAACTAGAAAGCTAAATGCCGAGGCTAATTACAAGAACCTAGAAAGTGCGTCTATTTCTAGCAAGCTACGCAATGCAGCGGCTAAAGCTGAATTAGACAAACTTAACACTTCAATGGATATTCAAGCCAAAGGTGGTGATTTGGGATTTATGCTTGAAAACAAAACCATTTCACCTTTTGTCTATAAGGCAGCTACTCAGCGAAAAGAATATCAAAACCTTTTACAAAAAGGAAAAGAGGCAGAAGCTAATCAAGCGCTATTAAAGTTAGAGCAAACGCAAGACGAAATAGAGCAAAAGCTAAACACCAACAGATCGCAAGCTAATTCCGCTTGGCGACAAGTAGCTCAAGCCAAGCAAATTATTGAAAGAATCAAAGTCAATCCAGAAACACGCAATGTAATCGGACCACTTGAAGGAAACAGGACCATTGATGATGTTAGCTCATTGTTTAGTCGTGAAACTTTGAGAGATGTGCTTCCATTGTCGGGTTATGGTCCAATTGAGAAAAGAGAAGTAGGCGGAAATCGGAGAGAAAAACGAATAGAAGCTATTGCAGATATTGAACAGCTAGTCAATGTTTTAACTCTTACCTCGTTTAAAGACGCTAGAGCAGCGGGTGTGACGTTTGGGGCAACGACAGAACACGAGTGGAAGCTGCTCCAAACACAACTGGCCAACTTAAACAGAAGGTTAGGAGAAAAAGCGTTTTTCAACACATTAGACAGAGTTGCCAATTCGCTCGATGGAATGTATGAAGACATCGGCACCAAATACGGTTTTGATGACAACGAAGACGGAGAATATGATCTTCCTCCTATGGAAAAGGACATTGTAACGATTAAGCAAGACCAAAACAGCTTACCAAGACTAGAACAAGCATTAAAAAAGTATTCACGAGATCCCACAATACAAGAGGTGCAATAAATGGCTAGATTGGCCGATATAGAGCACGCATTTCTGGAGGCGGACAAGGCTGGAGATTATGAGACGGCTGGGTTCCTTGCTGCCATCATAAAGGATGAAAGGAAACGAAGAGATTCAGGTGGTGATTTGTCAGGTGATAACGTGCCTTGGACATCTGGCGTAGGAGAAGATGACACGCCGATAATAGATAAGGCTTTGGATGTTGCTCAGGGTGCCGTTGAAGTGCCTTGGACAATGGCGACTGGTCTAGCTGGGCAAGGTGTTGGCCTTGGAAATATGATCCATGAAGGTGTAAAGGCGTATTTCAGAGGTGAGGCAGAGGGTACAGGTGGATGGAAAGCGGTTGACGAATACATGACAGCTAACGGAGGTAGGGCACAGAAGAAGCCTTCAGGGTAGGATCCGAGGCCGTCACACATCAACCTAGATCAGAAACAGCGCAAGGTTTTTTTGAAGCGGTTGACCCTTATGTTAGATCATTGCCACCAATGTTAGGCGGTAGCGTAACACAATCACTTGTAGCGGCCCCTCAAGCCGTTCGTGGTGTTGCGCCTATGGTAGCGGCTGGCGTTGAACGTGGAGCCTCAAGGGTGGCGTCAGGGGCAAGAAACCTACCAAGCAACCTTAAAACCAAAACGGTTGACGCATTTACCAAACCGCTTGAAGGTCCAGAGGCAGAACGAATACAAACATTACAAGAAAGCTTTGACCCTGAATCAGCGCCTACCAGTGTTTTTCAACCGTCAGAGCCTTTTGATTCTGACAGTATACGAGAATCGGTAGGCAAGGTTGGAGAAAAGGTTAGAAAGGTATTTAACAGGCCAGCAATGTACAAGGAAGGAGAGGGGCCGATAGCTCAATCAATCGGTGCTGCGCGTTTGGATGATGCTCAACGGCGCTCTGAGATTGCGCGTGGTGTTGGCGTGCAACTTACTAAAGCCAGGGCCAGCGGTGAGCCTGACTTGATTAAGTGGGAAAACGACATTTTAAACGACTTTGAAAAAGGACAAGAACACAGGCAGTTAGCACAAGAAAACAACTCCGCTATTAGATCAAAATTTGATGAGATGATGGAGGATACTGGGTACACATTAGGAACAGACTACGAAAAAGGATCTGCTTTTGATAAAGCCTTTTGGAAGCAATTTATAAGCGAAAAAGAAGAAGTTAAAAAGGCATACAAAGAAGCAGAAGAGGCAGGCCACCAAGACGACCCTATAACACTTGATGATTTTGCAAGTTACATCAATGAAAATGCTACGCTAATTACAGAGGGTGGCGTATTAAAACAAGCGCTTAATCAAGCTAATTTAAAAGGGATTGTTGATGTTGAAATGGTTGAAGCTAGGCCAGGGCTAGAGGTTGTAAGAGTTACACCAAAACCAGCCCCTATTTATGAAACAGAAAGATTGGCTAGGTTCATACGAAACGCTGTCAAAGGACGATATGACGAACAAGGAAAAATAGGCAGGACTTTAGTGGATGCCATAAGTAATAACCAAGAAGGTAAAGGCGGACCTCTTTATGCTGCGGCAAGGAAAAGAAATAAGAAGTTAATGGATGACTTTGTAAACAATAGAGCTATAAATGACTTTTTGGTGTCACCTAAAGACAAACGCAAGAGAGCAATAGCACTAGAAAATGTAGTTGTTAAGCTTATTGGCGACACTATGAGTTTTGACGATACAAAGCACATCATCAACCTTCTGAAAAGGTCAAAAGATGGTAGGCAAGTCATTAAGGAAATAGAAAGCGCTACGATTGATAAAATTCAACAGTCAACCTATGCAAACGCCACATGGACCGGATTATCTGAAGAGGCAAAGGCGTCTTTCGCAAAAATAAATAGCCAAGTCGAGAAACTAGATAGAACAGGAAAGCTTGACCTACTTGTCGGAAATGAAAAGGCCCAACGTATTAGAGATATAAGAGACGTTATAAAATGGCTTAACGTAAATCCAGATGGAACCTTTAATAACTCTCGTTCAGCGTATATGGTTAAGGGCATGGTTACTAAGATGATGAAGTCGAAAATACCATTTGCCGACGTTATTGATATTGTGAAAGAAAACATTGAGGATAAAAAAGTTAGGGCTAGGATAATTGATAATTTAAGCGGGTTTACTTCACAAGTCACAAGTGTTGATAGAAAAGAAAGACGTAATGAGCCTTCACCCGAACCTATTAGAAATTATGTAAGAACAGATACTAAAAACTTTGAAGAGACAAGGACACCGGACAATCAGAACCTCTTGCTAGAGGGGCTTGATATTGTAGAGGTTCCTGTTATAAGCATTAAACAAAGCCTAGACGTGCCACAATTCAAAAGCGGGGCTAATAATGATGGTGTTGTTGATCCGTTAGGCGGTAAATTTGATCGTACAGGCGTTGGACCTATTCAGATATGGGAAAGGTTAGACGGAACTAAGGAGGTTATAACTGGTAGGCATAGGTTAGACTTAGCAAGAAGATCTGGAGAAAAAACTATACCTGCCCAGATTCACTATGAAAGCCAAGGATTTGACTCTAACAAAGCAGCCACACTTGACGCACTTTTAAACATACGAGAAGGACAAGGAAAGGTAAAAGACTATGTTGCATTCATCAAAAACGCAAAACTCACAAAAGAAGAGGCAGACGCACAGGGAATATTGGCAAGAGAAACAGGAAAGAGGGCTTACACCATCGCAACGAGTGGATCTGATGAACTCATTGCCTCGCATGGTGCAGGTGAAATCAGCGACTTAGCAGCGGTTAAAATATCGGAATCAAGCCCAAATAACGCAGCTCATCAATCTGTAGGGATTAAGGCTATACAAGATGGAAAAAGTATATCCTTTGCTGAAAATCTAGTTAAGGCAGTAGGCCATATTGCAGAATATAAGAAAATAGAGAACCTTGATCTATTTGGTTTTGATGATTCCGCAATTAGGGAGGCTGAGAAGATGGCAAAAAAAGCAGCGTATATACAAAAAGACATCCAAAAGAAAATTAGCGCGGTTAGAGGTGCTTCCAAAAATCCAAAACTAGCAGAAGCTCAAGGTGTTAAAGTTAATGATCCAGAAGGACTAAAAAAAAGAATAACAGAGCTAAAAAAGAAAAAAGCTGAGTGGGATAAATGGCCTACTAACCCTGAGCTGGTGAAGATCCTAAAATCTAAGTTAGAAGATAGCTAATGATGCTATTAAAAGGAGTCATAAAATAATGGCAGCGGTAACCGTACTACCACCCTATCCACACTTTAAAGAAGTAGATGGAACGCCACTTAATAACGGATATGTTTATATTGGTACAGCGGGTGTTGACCCTGAATCTAACCCGGTCACGGTTTATTGGGACAGTGCACTCGGAACAACAGCTTCACAGCCAATACGAACAGTGAACGGATATTACAGCAACTCAGGCACACCGTCAGATATTTTCGTTGATTCAGATGACTTTAGTATCACGGTTCGTGATAGTGCTGGCACTCTGATATTCACCAAGTTAAATTACAATTTATCTCTACCGTTTACTACGTTTGATTATCAACCGGAAGCAACTGGATCTGTTGAAAGGGACATAACAAGCAAACTTTCGGAGCTTGTTAGTGTAAAAGACTTTGGCGCGGTTGGTGATGGTGTTACGAATGACAACGCGGCGTTTACGTTAGCCGAAGCCTTGACACAAAACTATATATATTTGCCAGCGGGTACGTATATTGTCACGGGATTAACCCTCAACAAAGAGTATTGGGGCCCAGGGCAGATAGAGCTTGATTCCACGTTGCAAGATAGGTTTTTTGATGAAGCCGCACGAGGATTTAAGTTAGAAAGCGACTTTTTTGCAGACTCAGGCGCAGCGGATTCCTATGTGTTAACGAAGGTAAACGGTAGACCTATTACTGCGTATGAAGACGGACAGATAGCTAGATTTATAGCCGATAACGCTTCAACAGGTTCGGCTTGTACAGTCAACATCGATACGGTTGGCTCTTCTTCAATTGTGCTTCCAGATGCCAGCAACCCCGCCAGCGGTGATATTTCCACGACTTATGAAAATGAAATTGTCTATGATCTAGCCAATACAAGATGGGTGTTGCAAGATGCTGATTCAGTATTAGAGAGCACTGTATTTCCAGCAGAGAGCCAAGCAGCAAGCGGGTATATACAGTTGCAAGGTGGTCTATTGATTCAATGGGGTAACAGCGGAACATCAACCGGAGGAACAACACACAGCTTTCCTACTGCTTACACTACGTGTTACTCACTGGTTGCAACAGGTGAAAATGGGCTAATATACATTCAAGCTGATATTATCAGTGCCACACAATTCACGTTAACAAGTCACTCAGGAACCCCAAGCGCTTCATGGATTTCAATCGGAGTTTAGACGATGACATTATATTACAGTGAGTCAACCCGTGGTTTTTATGATGATACGTTAAAAAACCACGCCCCTATACCAAGCGATGCAGACGAGATCACGAAAGAAGAACACACAAGGCTTTTGGCAGAACAATCTCAGGGCCGAGAAATCATCAAAGGTCAAAACGGCAGAATTGAAACACGGCCAAGACAAGTAACCCCACAAGATCGAACAAAATCCCTTGTAAACGCGGTACATTTACACGTTGACGATTACGCTCAATCTCAAGGCTTTAGATCAATTCTAGACGCGATAAGCTACGCAGACGAACCCACCGAACCCACCCGACAAGCGCAAGGAATCGCACTAAGACAGTGGCGATCACAATGCATGGTAGTTTTAGATCAAGAGCTACAATCAGACCCATTACCACAACCCCCAGCATTAATTGCTAGACTACCAGCGGCCCCATAATGGACCCCTTAACTCTTAACTGGCCTGATTTGATCGAGCGCGTTGGTGTACCTATGGCTATGTGCTTATTCATGGCTGTGATGTACGTCAAGCAGTCTTTAAACGCACGAGACGACCGTAAAGAGTGTGCTAAGGACTTGAGGCAATTGAGGTCTTACACTGATCGTTCGCTTGAGAACATGCGCAAAAATCAGAATGCAGAACGTGAAAAGTGGCTAGAGTCTATTAATGCATTGACGCACGACCTAACTAACGTCCTCGACAATTTGTTAGAAGAAATGAAAATTAAACGCGAGCAGGAAGAGAAAGCGGCTAACGAAATCATAGAACATATTGATAGGGTTATTGGGGATAGGAATGAACATTGATATTAAAACTCTGTTGCTACCTGATAGAACGCTAGGCATAGGTGAATACGAAGATTTTAGCTTTTGCACGCTTGAGCTACCGTGGCGATTTAATCAGAAGAATAAAAGCTGTATTCCTTCTGGCACCTATGAGTGTGTAAAGATAAAAGACCACTACCGATTTGGCAAATGTATTTATATTCCTGATGTGCCAGACAGATCGGAAATTTTTGTACACGTGGGGAATTTTACTAGGGATATACAAGGCTGTATTTTGGTAGGAAATGGTATTCGAGACATTGACCGAGATGATAAGTTTGACGTTTCAGGAAGCACGGCGACAATGCAAAGATTGTGGGCCATGCTACCTGAACTATTTACAATTACTATACGCCGCCACTAGAGTGAATCAGGAACTCACCAATTGAAATAATACAGTACCCATCTCCAGCAATAGCTAACAACAATAGCACTTTAAAAAATAGACCCACCCGATTAAACGCTGCTACACAAGCTGCAATGTTAACCAGTACCAACAAAATCGCTATTACCTCAAACATTGTTAATCCTCCGTGATAAAATCAGGTAGCCGATACGTTGGCCATCCGTACCGCTCCTCTCTTGCATCGTCTAGCATGTGCTTTGTTAACCTCCAGGTCATAAACGCACACCCCACACCAAACCATACCGCACTCATACCCGCCATCATAATAATATGTGCCATCATTTCCATCTTTCCTCCATCCCTAGACTTTCAGCATACTCTAATCTATCCGCCCACCATTCTATGAGATCGTCACATTCGCCATTATACTCATAAAGATGAGCAGGATAGGCCACAAGCTTGCCATCGATAAAATGAGCCGTGGTGAGCATTCGAGGCGTGTTTCTAGCCTGTTCCTTAGTAGTCACGTGACTAGGGTAACGGCACCAGTACAGCCGCTCTCCTATCTCAGCGTGTGGTAGTCCGTAGACTGCGATCACAGCCGAACGTGGAGCACCAGGCATCAACAAATTATCTATTCTACTTTGACAACCGCCCAGCAACACAAATAAGAACAGCACAGCAGCCACAAGCGCTATTGCACAACCCGCCTTGATTAAATCCTTACCAAACGCCTTAACCTCTTCTTCGTTCATCGCCTCAAACCTCATAGATGTTATCGCCAGTGCCATCATGCTTCATTCTAAGCTTGTCCTTACGGTCTTTCTTTTCGTCACCGTCACCGTCATCGTTTGCGGCTTGCAATTCGTCTTCATCTGCTACTGTATAATCAGTGATCAGAACAAACGTCAGAATGATTGCTACCAGCATCCCAAGGATAGTAATACGGCTACGCATGGACGACGCCCTATCACGCGCTTTTTTATGAATAGGTTTATCTTTTTCCTTGTCGCCCGTCAATTCCAAGCCTTGGTAAAACAGGGCGAACTCAGGGGCATACCCTAGCACTTCGATGGCTTCCCGCTCTGCTTTGATGCGTTCGTCGTAATCAGCCGTCATGTCCTTTCTAACTTGGGCTCCGTTATTATGATTTCCGGTCGCAAACATCATAACCTCCTGCCAAAACATGAAATCGTGCTTCTCTTCCATGAGATCCACCGTGTTGTATTCTGGTCCCCTTCTAGCGTCGTAGTATGCGTTGTAAGTGATTAGGGCGTAATAGCTACAGGCAGCACCACAAACGAACCCCACAAGGCACACAATCGCTCTGATAGTGTCGTGCTGTGAATACTCCCACACTCTCAACTTAACAGCACTGGCAGCTTCACCGAGACAGTAAAACATGCCAAATTCTATACCCACGTACAGTACACCGAGCATTGTCCCGCCAAGTAATACGCCCATCCAACCATTAAAATAGCCATCACCTGAAAAAATCATAATCACCGCAAGCGCGCCAACTAACCAGCCTGCATTGTGAGTTTTGGTTGCGAGACTTTTACCCAACCCTTTCAACTTTGATACTCGCTTTGGTTTTGGCTTTTCCGGTTTGACCTCTTCCGGTTTGACCTCTTTAACGTCTTTTGCTACTGTTGATGTAGTCATGCTTCACCGCTCCGTGTTGTGTGTCTGGCCCTCCAAGTGAGGGCTTTTTAACCTTTAACCAATCCCGATATAATCAAAACAACCAAGACAATCACTATTGCTTCCATTGCCCAGCCCTCTCGATTAAGTCATTGCACGCATTAATCACCCTTATGCATCTTTCGGTTTCCAGCTTGATATGCTCTAACGTAGCAATGCGACATTTGCGAGTAAGTGCTGGCCTTTTTACCTCTGGCCAGTCTTCGACACACTCTAAAATATCTTCTATCTCAAGCGTTGATTGAGCGTTCCGAATCTCATATTCCCACATCGCTTTTGAAGCAGATTCAAGATCAAAGTAACGGTGTCCATTAACCAGAAAATAGTCACACTCTTCATTGATCCACCGATCAATACTGTGTGAGTAATCAAAATAGGCTGATCCGACCGACACGTTAAACGTGTGTCGTCCATCTTCCTGAATGTCATATTCAAGGTAGCAACCACGTCCAACACACGGCATGACTTCTATATGCCAATCTCCGTAATCAAAATAAATATCTACTCGGTGTGAGTCTGTAAACATCCTTGTATCTCCTAATTTGTTAATGTCCATAACATTGTAGTAACATAATAATAACAAGCAAGGATTAACATGGCCTTTTTTGTAACAATGGGGAAAAAAATGAAGAAACTATCTGACGAAAAAATAGTGGCGATTGTTGGCGAGCGTAGGAAATCGCTAATAATGAAATGGCGTAATGAAATGGCTAAAGAGCTTGATAGGAATGTAACAATTGGCGAGGTAATTAATTGGCTGATAGATAAAGAAAGTTCTAAGCGTGGTGAAGAAAGGCCAAAGGTTTTTTATTAGGTGCCCGTCTTTCCGAGCTGTCAGGTGCTTATCACACCGTGAATACCGACTCCTGGTGCGCATCCATCGGGATACTCCCAACGGTCCAGGCGATACTGGTAAATCCCAGTCTAGCTACTCGCATACGGGAACGCTGTTAGCTGTCCTTATCGTGTTTTAATTTAACCAAAGTTTCAGCCGCTTGTATTTGCTTAGTTACCTCAATCGCTCTAAAACTCGGAATCCGTCGCATATCACTTGGCTTAGCGGTTGTGTACCAACCCCATGCAGGTTTTGGCTTCAGGTCATTGCCGAACCCTAACACCCGAAGATTCTCAGGCACCGTAGGTAGGGGCGTTGGCTTTGAGTGCGTAAACATGTATTTGTCCGTTTTCATTTGCTCAAATACCCCACTAATCGCTCAACTCTATCTAACGTCGATCTACTACCACCCAAACACATTAGTTCATGGCCAATATCCTGCATTAAGTCTAGCAGTTTGGCTTTGTCCAAGCTTACCATTTCCACAGGCTTTTCAACTTCAATTATTTCCCCCGTTTCGGTATCGACTTCTTCAACGATTTTAGTCTCAACCTTTTTCGTGGTGTCAGGAATATGGTCCTTTTTGGCTTCCTGCTCTGCTATGTGGGACGTAATCCTAGACTTGATTAAATCAGGTAGCACTGACACGTCACAGCCATCTATAAGCTTGTCGGCGTCTTTGAATAAGTATTCATATTCACCGACGTTATCGGCAAAAACTTTGCATCTAGCGGCTAGTAGATCGTGCCTAGCATCTATTTCCGCCTTGTATTCTTCTAAAGCGTCCTCTAATTGATTGGAATACCCCTTTAAATTCCTGGCGTTTTTTGGCACAAACGTAAAAACGTCCCAAGTAAATCCATATTTAAAGCGCTTCTGAATTTCCGAAACATAAGCACTTGCACGAATGCGTGAGGTCTTCAAAACAAACCTTTTTATCTCTTCCTTTTTTGTCTTCACATCTTTAGCCAGCGGCAACCTTTTACCTCTAGCCAACTCAGAAACAGCACTTGTACGCTCTAGCACTTCGTAAAGTTCTCCACACTGTTTTATGATTTCCTCTTGACGCGATTTAATGCCATCCTCAAACGCTTTTAAGGCTTTGACGTTTGTTTCAGCAAGTGAAAAATCTTCGTCCGTTGACTCTTTTGTCAGTTGTGGGATGTTAGCTAGATATTCTTTAGCAGCAGCCTCAAATTCGTCAATGTTGCTAGTGACTGATGGTGCTTTAACTTCCGTGTATAGAATTGGTAACATTTTATTCGCTCCGTGTTTAATAAATTCTAAAATGGGATGTCATCCGAGAAATCTTCAACTTGTGGCGCTTGTGCTGGCTGATCAGCACCCCATCCACCGTTATCACTTGTGTGGCCATTGTCGGGCTTGCGATCACCGCCAAGCATTTGCATTTCACTTGCAACAATTTCCGTAGTGTACCTATCTTGGCCGCTTTGATCTTGCCATTTTCTAGTTTGCAACTTACCCTCGATGTAAACCTTGCTACCTTTAGTTAGGTATTGGCCGCATATCTCAGCGAGTTTGTTAAACGTAACAATTCGGTGCCACTCGGTACGCTCTTGTTTCTGTCCAGTTTGTTTATCCTTCCAAGATTCAGAAGTAGCAACAGAAAAGCTTGTTACTGCTCCACCCGACGATAAGTAGCGAGTTTCAGGGTCTTGACCTAAATTCCCAACAATAATGACCTTGTTCACACCTTTAGACATTGCTTCTAACCTCAATAGTTCCATCAACCAAACCTGATTCAGTTCTCTGCTTACTTTTTGCTACTTCAATCACAATGTCCTGCAAAGCCTTAACCGCACTTTCAGACCACTGCTTACCAGTCTTGGCTATTACCTTTTCGACGCCACCAGCGCCCATTGCGTGAGCCTCCGCAGCCAGTTTGTGCTTGCAAGCCTCGAACTCTTGACGAGTTATAAACTGTGGTTGTGGTTGTGCTTGTTTAGGTTTGGGTGGTGATGCCAAACCTTGGGCGTCGTTGTCCTCTGCATTGTCAGTCATGCCAAGTATTGCAGCGTATTGATAACGTCTCATGTACGTTATTTGTGAGCCTGCGACCTGTACAGGGTTCTTACCAGCCCCACCCATCAAAACAGCATCAGGAGCCACAGCAAACGCTTTAAACCATTGGCCGGACTCATGGCATAGCAAGGTAGTTACTTTTATCTTGTCGCTATCAGAAGACTCTACAAACTGACTCACAGCCAATCCGTATTTGGGCAGCACAGACTTCGCAATATCAATATACTGCACCAACTTTGCGTAGTTGTATCCGTGTGCCTTGGTATCACAAACAGCGTTTTTTAACTCACCTTGAGCGGCACTTATAGCTTTCGATATTTCGTTTATTTGTTCAGACATTTCCATTATTTAATTCCCTTTCAATCCGTTTTTTAACTTCTTCCCGATGTACTTCAACTTCCTTGGGTGCATCAATTCCGATTCTAACTTGATTCCCTTTCACGCCTAGCATGACGACTTCAACGTCATCGCCAATACAAAGAACTTCTCCAACCCTCCGTGTTAGGATTAGCATGTTACCTCCGAGTGTTTCATCCGTAACCGTTACCGTCACCGTCACCGTCACCTTCACCGTTACCGCAACCGTAACCGCAACCGTAACCGTAACCGTAACCGTAACCGTTACCGTTGTTGCTTTCTTTACCCAACCTGGACATGTGGGGCGCTCCGAATAGATTCAATTGCTTTGACCGTACAAGGTAGGATTTCTATTGCTTCCAGCCATACACTATCAACTGATTCAACAATTTTAGATTTATCGTGCTTGACTCCGTATTTTGCACAGGCAGAAAGGCTAATGCTTTCGGCTGCCCACCATTTCCACATTCTTCTAGCGTCTTTCAATATAACCTCATTGCCGTCCTTCTGATCTAGCGTACCGAACCAGACTCCCGCGCTATAGGTCCGTATAATCACCTCTTTTCCTATCATGCAATCTAAGCCTTCGGGCTTGCGATCACCACCAAACATAGATGCCAACTGTTTAGCATCACCAATTGTCAAATCATTAATGTTCATGTTCGATCCTTATTAATTAATTTAAGCAAATGTAGTATACTACATAAAACATAGAAAGGAAGTAAAAATGAAAGAATTTAAGTGTACTCATTTTAATGGTTCATCAAGAAAGATAGTTTTTGATGAGGCAGAAAAAAACCCAGTTAGAATAGTCACAGGGGCCAGCAGACACAAAAAAAGAAAGCCGTTAGTGTTGATGACAGAAGAGCATTATTTCGCTTTAAAATTGATTGAGAGTTTGGTTAATAAAGAATAGGGGCGACGTTCCCCTGTTTTATCGCACAATTCGGGCCTTAATTATTTCAGGACCGTCCCCTTTTATGTGCTCAGGTATCCACGTCAACCCCTCAACAGTACGGTTTCCATCTCTATCCTTGCCCTTGATTTTGGCCCCTTCTGGCAATCGACGCCAGTGGCCAGACACGCGCCAGGAGTGGTCCCATGTTATGTTTCTACCGACCGACTTAGACATACGGCTATGACCGTCTGAAGGTGCCACTACGATATAATCCTTAGGTGTGTATTTGCGCCTTTTTTTTCCTTTGCCGATCATCGTAGAGCGTGGCTTAACAGTGCCTCTTTGCATTTTTTTATCGTACATTGCAGAAAGGAATAACCAGCGATGCGAAACAAACCCATTATATATTTCACTACTGTGGCCATAGTTATCGAAATCCCAACGATTACTAGCAATATCATAAATGTAAGATGTGTTTTCAGTTAAGCGTAAAACACCCAAGTTATTGCTGTGAGAGAATCGAGCCATCAAAATAATTTCATACGTGCTCGGTGATAGCTCTGTTATGTGATAGCAATAGACAAGCAGCTTCATATCATCATCTAATTCAGCCCCACAATCTAAAATAGGGTAACGCTCAAGCGCTTCAAACGACATACTTTTAAATGGCATTTCATGACTTTGCACATAAATATCAATGTCACTTTCTCGACTAATAACAACCGGAACAGTGCTAGAAAAATCAACCGTAGGCGTTCTTTTTGCTAATTCGTGTAGTAGTAGTTTCATAAGCCTTTCCTTTAATTAGAGGGGTGTTACCCCCTCTCTTGGCATCACCCTTTTAACAGCTTAGCCAGCTCTTTAACGTCCTCATCGCAAAACAGCTTTCTTATGCTACGTGCAGCGCTTTCCACGTCCTGTCGTATCGTGATGGTTTTAGGACGCCAACCAAGCTCAACAGCCGCTTTGTGTGCAGACATTTTCTTGGCCTTCACCAGCTCGTAAAGCTTTGCGGTTCTTTCGTCCTTGGCTGCATCGCGTTCTAATTTTTTTAGCGTGTAGGCTTTAGATGTGCCACGTTCATCATCTTTATTAAGTGTGATATTATCACACTTTTTAGGTCTAGCGTTAGCACCAAGAGATTCCCCACACGCCACTCTATGCTCAGCATCCACATGCTTTAGCAGCTCGGTCCAACCTTCCTGTGTTACTAGGTAGCGAATAACTTCTTCTGCTTTGTGATTGTAAGACTTGAACGCAAACGCCAGTTTAACAAACGTTTCTTCATCCAACTGTAAGCCTACTGGATCAGTTATTAAATGGCGCAGCGAATCGAAACCCATTTCATTGAGTATTAGCAAACACTCTTCATCTTTGGGAACAAGCCTTCTTACTCCGCTTATGAATTCACGGCCTGCTCTGTCTCGCTTCGCCATCTCAAGAGCTTCGCGGTAATGATTAACCATGAAAGCGTGTTTTTTTCCTTCATTCAGTTTAAGCATAAGTTGACTGCTCCAATTCGATCGCGTGTTCTAACATAGTTTGAAGCTCTATGAGTGTTGCAGTAGCACTATTACCAATACCAGCAAAGCTATTAAGTGATTTCCATACTTCTCTATAGTTTGAACTGTCTGGTTTGCGCTTTCCTTGTTCTTGGGAGTCTTTCAAGGCTATACGACCCACCAGCTTTTGAATACGTCGTTTTAAATTGTCCTTTTTTTCCTCCAGAGGTACAATTTCCTCTTCAGTTGTTTTGGTCTCGTGGCCTGGTACATTATCGGCATACTTCAGAAAGTAACAAACATCGCCGAGCGAAAAACGACAATCAGGCATTTTGTTGTGAATCAACCTTGCCGCTGTTAGTTCGTCTTGTGTATATTCAAAGCCACCGTTAGTGAGTGATTCAGCGCCCATTATAGCCTCAAGCATTTCCGGCTCTGTTCTCTCTCCACCACCGCCACCGCACCAGATTCCTTTTTTTTTCTCTTTGAGTTTAACCTCTATTTCCCCTTCTATTTCTTTGGCTACTTTGGCAATTTCTGAGTGATCTAGTACAAATACGTGGCAAGTTTCGACTGTATCTGATTGCTTGCTACGAATACGGGCGCAGCGCATCCAATACTGATAAAGTGATTGTTTGGCTTTCTTGACGTGCATGTATAACATGACTTGCAAACGGGGTATGTCTGTCCCTTCACCTATCATATCGACCGATATTAACCACTTATCTGTACCGCGCTTGAATTGGTTTATTTTATGGTGTGCGTTGTTCATTGCTGAATGAACCACAAGGCAATCCTGCCCAGTTTTTAACATGATCCAGTCAGCGTACTTGTGAGCGGTTTTTATATCCTTAGCGACAATCATTCCACCAGCGTCGGACCATTTTTCTTTTCTAACCTTTGTTAGTTGCTGGTCAGCCTCGGAAAACATTTCCATGAATACACTTTCAAATTGCACCGAAGCCCTATAAAGCGCGTTTTCCTCTTCACCACCGCCAGTCTCTTCAAAGCACGAGTATTCAATTTCCTCTTCTTTTCGAAGAATGATACCGCCAATGTCTCGCTTGTGAATTTGAGGTCTTTGACAGACACGATCCGCTACAGCTTGTCCGACAGTGTATTGAAAATCAGGTATACAAACGCCTTTTTCGTCGTAATTAACAAACGGTATTGCGGTTCCTTCAGTTCGCCAAGGTGTTCCACTTAACAAGATTCTAAAATCAGCCTTCTCGAACGATTCTAAAAGACTATCGCCCCATGAGTTTTTTTCACCACAGTGATGAACTTCATCGAGAATGACCAACACACCACCTTCACAGTATTTTCTTAAGAGTGTTGTGTTGTTGGCCATATAAGAGTAAGTGATGCTCATGCCTTGGTATTCATGATAGTCGCGATCATAAGGAAGGTGTGGGCCGGTTTTTACCTGAAACCCAAACCTACACAAGTCCTCTTGCCACTTGTCTCTCACGTTTTCAGTCGGAGAAACAACAACGACCCGTTCCATGTTCCATTGGTCGCGCATCATTTCCAGCGCAGAACACGCAAAAAAAGTTTTCCCACTGGCGGGTGCTGAAGAAATTAGAGCGCTATTCCTATCGTTTTGTAAAAGCTCTACAACTTCACCAATTGCGTCTTTTTGCCAAGTTCGTAGTTCCATCGTATCTATCACCTTTTTTAAGATTGCAGTGAGCACAAAGCGCCTGACCATTAACGATGTCAGTACTGCCGCCTTTTGAGTGCGGTTTAATGTGATCAGCGTGATAGTTATCAGAGGACAAAAGGTCACCGCAGCACTGGCAATTGCCACCACTGAACAGGTAGAGAACATAACGAGACTTTTTGCTGAATAGCCTAGCCATACCTTTACGTCCTTAGACACCAACACGGTCAAAGTTGCCTTAAATTAACGCTGGACCAGTCGAACTAACCTGATCCAGCGTTAAACCAGTCCTATACCCTCAGGCAACACAACCTTTATACATCAACCCAAAAAAATAATCAAAGCATTCATCCTAATCAACAACACTATCTAGCCGACGAATAGGAGGTTAGATAGAACATAGATTAAGAGTCTGGACTGTCCATAGAGTCATTAAAAGATTGATTCGCCTCTTCTATAGTAGGAAGCAAGTCTTTATAGCCGTTTTCCTTTAACCACTGAATATAGCCCATTGCCAGGTCGTAACTGTCTCCATCCGTGCTAGGTCCAAATAATCCGATTTCTGTAAGCATGTCAAGATAATACCTGTCTCGTATTAACAAAGAACCATAGCTTGCTCTTTCTAAAACAGTAAATGCACTCCGTATGAGTAGCTGATTCTTTATTTCATCAATTGTCATAAATTCACCTATAATTATTTGACTAAAAACATAAGCAAATATATAGTTATATACATTGAACGTCAATAACAAAGGAGCAAGGAAATTGAAAGAGATGACTATCACCGAAGTACAGCAGCAGATTGCTACGGCTTTCGATACCGCTATACAGGAGCCTCTACGGGTGCTTACTCTCAGGGCTAAAGATGGAGTGCGTAGAAAGCCTGTAATTATGATTAGTGAATCTGAGTACCAGAAGCTAAAGGGTGAAAAGTAATGTCTCACGGTTGGATAAAGCTTCACAGAGCAATAACCGAGTGGGAGTGGTATCAAGACCAAAATACATTCAGGTTATTTATTCACCTGATTGTTACAGCGAATCACAAACCTAAACGGTGGCAAGGTATCGAAGTATTACCAGGTCAAACCGTAACCAGCAGAGAGAAGCTATCTAGTGAGTTAAGGTTAACACCGCAAAAAATACGCACATCACTAAACAAGCTAAAATCAACCAGCGAGATAACCATCAAAACAACCAACAAATTCACAGTCATTACTATCAATAAATGGCATGAGTACCAAGGGGCGGAGCAAAAAATGGAAGCAGTAAATTTTGAAAATCAACCATCAAAACAACCAGCGAGTCAACCATCAAATAACCATCAAATAACCACAAACAAGAATGATAAGAATGAAAAGAAGTTAAGAATAAGAAATACCCCCCAAACCCCCCAAGGGGGCGCGGGCATGCCGCTATGTGTGTCTGACATCAATCACAATGATCAGCTATCAAACTCAACACATGATACGCCACCAGACGCCACAGAATTACACACAAGCGAAGAAAAAACCCTAACTGCACCTACCCCTAAGGGTAAGGCAAAAAAGAAGCGTACAGCGGCACCTAAGCCCGATGGGGTAGACCAGCAACATTGGATGATTGGTTGGCGGCCAGGAAGTCAAAAAGGCTGTGTGTGCCAACAATA
>FUIF01017445.1_pt1 | contig 28974 bp, 51 predicted proteins | sample 1003461 | NCBI WGS metagenome assembly FUIF01 (sample SAMEA80401918, study PRJEB19352) | marine metagenome
TTCAATCCCCATGTTTCGCTCCTTCGATCACTTCGATGAGGTCTGCGTTGCTGCGAGGTAACGGCCCTACCACTCCAAGATCTCTTGCGTGGTCGCGGAGTTCGGAGTGGTTCATGTCCTCCAACCGTAAGTCACCGGGGTCGCCGATGTACCGGGTACGCAGCAGGATCCCCAGTTTCTCAGGGTTCACCGACAGGATTGTTTCCCTGCCGATGGCCGACCCTGCCGCGTACTCACGGCCGTCGAATTTCATGTCACGTAGGACCGGGTACTTCATCAGGCGATGCAGTCGTCGAAGAAGTAGCCGAGAGCAGACGAAGTGACAACATGGTCGAACGCCCGGAAGGTTTGCACTCTTGGGAATGCTCCCTCTTCGGGAATGTCGAACCGTTCCGTCAGGATCCCTTGCGGCCCGTAAGTGTTCCAAGTGAACGTTTTACCGGCTGCGGGTTGACGGGCACCTGTCGCGTTCGGGGAGTGAACAAGGAGAGCGTCGTCACCGACAATGAAGTTGGTGGACGCTGCCAGTCCTTCAGCCGACGCGTTACGGACCGCGGAAGCAACCACCACTTCGTCCAGATCCCAAACCGAAGCCACCAGCCCGGCGGTCACAATGCCGGTCTGCGTGTACTTGATCCGGTCGAGAATGTCCGGGTGGTGTTTGATCCCCGACGCCCACGTCTGGTAACCGAAGACAATCTTGTTGCCTTTCCGACCAGTGTTCTGCAGCATCGTAGTGTTGCCACCTTCCACGTCCTCTATCGGAGTGGACGCTGCGTCATCCCACTGCGTGAAGTCGGCTGCACCGGTTTCGGAGTTGTCCCAGGCGCCTGCGATCATTGCGGTCGCTGCGAACTGGACGTCCTCAGCGATCATCAAATCCTGCATCAGCAGCCGTGCGGCGTCCTCCTCAGGGTCGAGTACGGCGTCGGCGTTACCCCGTTCATGTCGTCCGATGTCGTGGGCCAAACCCCACGGTTGGATGAAGAACGGGTTAGTCGACAGGCTGTACTCCCGTCGGGGGACTGCACCCTTACCCGAATACGGTTCCGCGTCCGACCTGAGAAGATCGGCTGACGTGTACACGTAGTAACGGTTCGACTGTTTATCCGAAGCGACAGAAGGGAACACTCTTCGTGCGACGAAGTTGTTCTCTTCTTGGAATGAGACTGCAACCGAAAAGTCGGTTAGAGCCTGGTCAACGTGTAGTTCTGCTGGTGAAGGCATCAGTCAGCCGTCCTTATCACTGTCACGACTCTTCCGGCGCCACCAGACGAACCCGTCTTGATGATCCCGAAAGTGCCTGAGTCGGTCGTAGGGGCAATACCCAAACCGGCAGTGGAGAACCCGACTAGGTCGCCTGCAGCCAACGTCGAACCTGCCATACGGACTTGGACTTCCCGTCCTGACTGGTACGAGATTGCTTCTGTACCAGCAGCGGACGTGGAACCTGTCTGCGTGTGCAGGGTTCCGATTATCCGGTTGGCTGTGTCCGTGGTGGCGGGCAGCACCGCATGACCTGAAGAGTTGATGGTCAACCCTTTGTAACGGTCAGTTGACGCGAAGGTGGCTCCGGCTACGGCTGAATGAAGATCAGAGTCTTGTACTGCCATCAGCTTCTCGCCTCCTCTTTCATTTCGGGATGCTCCTTCCAGAACCGGGCGTTGGCTTCAACGTCGGACTCGTCGTCCTTCTTGTTGGCTTTCACCCATTCGTCCCGTTTGCTGATCGGGTCGGCTTCGCCGCCTTCCGAACCTGTCCCCTTCTTGGAGAACAGTTCAGCAAGGTCAGACCGTTGCGCGGCGGCAGTAAGCCACCCTTCAAGCTTCTCGAAAGAGTCAGGGCGTCCCTCAGCCAAATCCGCAAGAACCGGTCCTACATCTTCAGCCTTACCGAACAGTGGTTCGTATTGCTCAGCTTTGGAGATGTGCTCAGCGACAAGACGTTCCTGCCGTTCTTTGGCAAGATCCTCCTGGACTTTCGCTAGCTGCTCCTGCTGTTCTTTCACCAACTGTTGGACTTCAGGAGCCGCCTTCTCTACCGGATCTTCCACAGGCTCTTCTACCTGGGATTGAAGCTTCTCGATCTGAGCATCCTTCTCCGCAAAAGCATCTTCGATGGTCTTACGAAGGGTTTGATCCTCGATGGCCGAGAGATCCATTCTTTCTCCTGTCTCTATGAATACGCTCTCGGCGTTGGTTGATACTTTAGTCCCAGGGTCACGGGACTTGTAGATCATCACTTCCGCTTCGGGGTTGTCGCCTGCTTCGACCATCCCCACCGAAACGAGTTTTTCAACGAATAAACGGTTAGGCATCAGATGTCCTCTTCATGTTTCACGTGAAACTCTCTCTCCGTCCTGAACCGACAATGCTGAACGCACCCCTAGTTTTCGCTGTTTTCCACGCTGCTTGTCCTTCGGGGTGTCACGGTTGAACTCGTAGCCGACCCACAACCCTTCCCGTTCCGTACTCAAACCCATTGTTTCGGCTTTGTCCTTTGTGATGAACGCCGCCTCGATCAGCCGGGACACGTTGAACTGTTCATGGTCCAAGTCGCCGGTACGGTGGTCTTTCACGTAGTCAACGAACGCTTCTTCTAGTTCCCGTCTGGCTTCGGGAGTGTCGATCACGTCACCTGAGTGGTCTTCGACTTGTTCTCCGTTTTTGGTGATGACGTACGCCCACCCGTAGACGCGGCCTTGTTCGTCGTCGACTTTGACGATTTCACCCGACAGGTGTTTTTCCATGACCGTCAGGTTATCAGAACATGTTTTCGTTGAAGGCGACCCCGTACGGCAGATCCTCTTTTAACACCCGACCGTAGAACTCTTCCATAGCCCACGGTTCAATCCCACCCCCCGGCCTGAGCATGACCACATCATCAGGGAACACGATCGACCCCTGAACCAGGTCATGCGCCGCAAAAGCAGAACGGCGTGCCCCTGTCCTTGCCCGCATTTCTGTCCACCCTGGTTGGAGTGTGGGGTCGCCGTCGTAAACGGGGAGTCCGGTGTCCCAGGTGATGTTTCTCATTTGGGCGGGGGTGACAGCGAAGTCGTGGTCGCCGCCTGCTCCTGGTGTGATCGTGAAATGCTTCTCCAAAAGGTTTGCGCCGAGGTGTTTGGCACGGACGATGGCTCCGGTCCCGAACGTGTGATCCGAATACCCAACTGACCCTTCAGAAAGTGCACGGAGTCTTTCCATTCGGTTCAAATGAGCGTCTGCCATCTGCGTCGGATAAGAAAGGGTACAGGCAAGCAGTGACAGGTTCCCGTGGTCCACCCAACTAACAGCCCGTTGCACTTCATCTTCTGTCGCCGCCCCCGTAGACAGGATCACATGTTTGTGAGTGGACGCCACCAGTTCAATCAAAGGTTTGTGAGTGATGTCCCCCGAAGCGATCTTGTACCGTTCTACTCCTAATGATTCGCAGAATTCGACTGCTTGCTCGTCGAAAACTGAGGCAAACCAGCCTATACCAATGGTTTCGCAGTAAACCTTGACCTCCGCCCACTCGTCGTAGGACAACTGAGATTCGAAATCCTCGTACTGGGTGCTTGGTACTTTCACTCCGACCTGCGCGTACGTTGAAGCGGTGCGGGTGACTAGCCGGTCCCGGTCATAGATCTGCCCTTTGATCCAATCGAAGCCGACTTCTTTGGCAGCGGCACACGCATCTAACGCCCACTGCAAGTCGCCATTGGCTGCACCAATCTCTGCAACGAGTTCCATCACGGACCCCAAAACACATAACCAGCGAACAACCCCGCGAGATAAGCTAGGACTGCGACGACCACAGCCATCACTTTATTTCCCGTACTCATAGAACGGATGTTAGCGGCACAATCCGCGGACGTAGGGACTCCAAGCCCACCACCCCTGCTGATCGTAGATCTTCCTAGCGAGCAGGAGATTTATCGACGGGTCGTACAAATCCTCATACGACACTCCGAAATGCGGCGCCCACAACGAAGCGAGAATCTGCATCAGCCCACGTGCTGACGAATTCGGGTTTTTCGCGTTCGGGTTCCCGCCCGACTCGTACTGCATTAAACACAGCACACGGTTAACGGCGTCTGGTCCTAGATCCCCGAAAAACGCTGCAACCAACGGCAACCACTGGTCGACATCCCCGTTTCCCATACCGGTGTAAGGGTTCTGGTATTCAGGTTCGACCAGGTCGAAGTCGTTGATTTCGATCAGCCAAGGGGTAATGGACAATGAGAGAACGATGCCCGCAATCGTGGACCTCAGACAGACTCCTATCCGTGGAGGATCGTCGCTGTTGGTACGAGAATATCGTAGTAGACGACTTCGTAGGGGACTAGCCCGTCACCCGAATCGAAATGCGCAAGAACGGTCTGCCGTTCGTAAACCGTGTGCGGGTCCGTCCCAAACCCGTTCACATCAACAAACGGGACAGTGATGTGGCCTCCGTCGGTGAACTTGAACAACCCGCCTGGGACACCTGACGTGTCGGTGTTCGTATACGACCTGTCCTCGACTACTTGTCCGTGGTGTGCGATGAGGATGACCGGTCGGACTTCAGGACCAGGATCCGGTTCGTACTCTTCGGCGGGTGGCGGCATTTGAGCTTGGGACTGCTCCCCCGGTAACGCGCAGCGTCCTGCGTACCCGAGGTTGGTGGTTTGGATTTCGTCCATTCTGGCGTCGTTGATAAACCCGTACCCTGACGCACCTCTAGCTTCGGGGAGAAGAACGAACGACACTCTTGCAATGTTTTCGCCTGTTTCAAGATTCACGAGGAACATGTACGCCGCTCCGTACCCTGCTCTGTCCCCTGAGATCCAACCGTACCCGTTGCCCAGGTCTGTGAGGTAGGGGGCGACCCACGCGGTGTAGCGGGCGGCTCCTTCGACCCCGTTGATGATGTCGAAGTCGTTTTTGGGTTGGCCGTTACGTCTGGTCTGGTCGCGGATTATCTGGTCTAGGACACACTGGTCGCCGGTCACGGGCATAGTGGTGGTTGTCGTAACAGGGACGGTTGTGGTTGTGGTTGATGGGGCAGTTGTTGTCGTTGTAGAGGGTGAAGTCGATGTGGTAGATGTCGGCGGGGAAGTGGTGGTGGTGGAAACGCATTCGTCGTACACCGGGATTTCAGGGTGAAGTGCTTCCAAATCGCATAACCGTTCCGAATCCGACGGAGCGGACGCAGCCCCTACCGCAAGCCCGATGACGAACAGGAGGAGAGGACCCCCAACGATGCTTCCCGGTTTCATACGGCATCAGGTTACCCACCCGCAGTGCCGATGCAGTGTCATTGGTTTCCCTCCCCACTCAGGGTCACAGACGACACGTTGCAGAGCGAAGAACGGAAAGTAACAAGCCCAGGTGCCTTCGGAGTATTCGGTGTAAACAACACGGTCACTCAATGCGCCACCACCTGTGAGAAGGGCCACCCAACGAGATTTCGCAGTCACGTTCCACTACCCATCGATCGCATTCGTCCGGTCCCGGACCTCTTTGGTAGGAATGGTGGTCGTGGGTGGTGCACCACGGGATGGGAGTGAGGGTTAGTCGCCGCATGTCGCCGTCCACACACCAGGAGCCGTCGCCCCACCCGTGGATGTGAGCCGGATTGCTTAACGATTCGTCGTATTCGTAGAGGGTGCGGGTTTCAGTCATCGGTGGTATCCAAACCCAAAGCCGTGTCAATGGCCCGTCGCATGTTTTCCTCTTTGTCTTCCAAGTATGCCTCCCGGCCCCACATGACATCTATCGCCGCTTCGTAGTCGATTTCCACCACCCGCCTAGAGGCTGCATCAAGAATCGGCTTCTTGAACCGGGAGCCAAACGGCGGCAATACTTCATTGAGCACCGCAACCAAATCTTCCAGCTTCAGGTAGCTCATTGTTCGCCTTTCAACCCTCCATTTCGATGGCAGACAGGTCGCCCTTTTCGCACTGCTCCAACCATCGTTTCCAGTCCGCTATCTCCCGCCGCTGCTGCCGGACTCGCTCATGTGCCAACAGGGGGTCGAACCCGAGCCGCCACAGCAGCCGGGACCACCAGGGTCGATGGTCGGGGTAGGCGTAGAAGCCTTCGGGGTGTTGTCGAATAATCATTGTTCGCCTTTCAACACTGACTCGCCCCACCATTCGATTCGTCCCTTCGGTGACTTGTGCCGATGCTTCCCCGTATGACGTGGCGTCCGGTCACACAACACAATCAACCCGACCTGATAGGGCATCGGTGCTACGTCGTGGCAGACCACGGAATCGCCGTCAGGGTTTATGTGCGGTGCTACGTCTGCGAGTTTCATTGGTTTCCTTTCAACACTGACAGGACCAACCCAGGAACAGGTTGATGTCTGTCATCGGGCCATCCCGAAGTATCAGGATGATTCGCAATGCTCAACCCACAGATACCGCCTACGTCGGCGTTCGTGTTGGGCGCCACACACACCAGGAGTTTGCGCCACTTCACCGCATCCCGAATCAAGTCGGCCAGTTCTTCGTCGGCGTAATCAGGAACAAATGTCATTCTGTCCCTTTCAACACTGACAGAACAGCAACCACGGGACGCACAATGTCAAACTCCCATGAACCTTCGCCGTTCTGTTCGTCCCACGATGCCTTCATGCGCTCCCATTCCTCGTCGGTGTAGGCGACTTCGTCATAGGCTGACGTGTGCGCCCTAACGGCCCGTTCGATTAGGTCAGGGTCCAACCCCGAACCAAAACAGTCACACTCTTTGAACAAGTGGCAGCCGTTGTGAGTGCATCCCGCCAGGTTGTAGGCGTAGGCGTTGCTGCGCCCACAGCCGGGACACTTGCCACGGTTCGGCGGGGAGCAGGTTGGGCATTCTCCCAAATCGACAAGACGACCAGACACAAAAGCCTTGAATATCTCGTCTTTGAGCGCAATCCGCAGCGAGTCCGGGGCTTGTCGGGCTTCTTCAATAGACGGCAGGCTCATGGCAGCGCCCTTTCCAACAGGTCCGCCCCATCGACCGCCCAAGTGGACTCCTGCAACCTCATAGCCTCCCGCAGATAGTTCGGAACCGTGACCTGAACGTGCCTGTCCAAATCGTTGAAGGCTTGATCCGTCAGTTCGGGGTAGTCCTCCCAGTCCAGCCATTCATCCGATGCCTCTAGTTGGCGGATGGCGAGTCGATACGCCAGGACCGTTGCTTCCTTATCTGTCAGCGGCAGGCTCACGCGTCCTCCTCTACTACCAGCGACGCCAACAGGTCACGAATCTCAGCAACAAGGTTGTAAAGGTCGTCAATGTCCCGGCCCAGTGGATGGATGCGGTTACGGGCCGGATTCAACACCCAACAGTTGGAGTCGTGGCCAGTTCCCTCACAGGCACACCCAATAATCGGATTGCTCATGTTTCGTCCTCTACTACCAGCAGAGCCGAACCCAACGCCGCATCTACCGCATTTTCAAACAACAATGGGTCAGACACATATACAGACCATTCGGGACGGTGGCGACGAATCATGGCTTCGGCTTCGTCGTAGTCGGGTTCTATTTGTTTGTACCGCACCCGAGAACCACCCGGACAGGCATGGTTTGGGGGTTTCCCTGGCGGCGGCGATCCGTTTGCCGTTCGACTATCCCACCCGTCTTGAACGTGAGGGCGGTCTTCTCCGTGTTCGCAGGGTTCGACCCTCCAAAACTCAGTCATCGGTATTTCCGTTCCAGCCATTGCCTCCCGCCGCCAGTAGTAGATGCTCCGTGCAGACTTCAACCAATATCGGGCAAACCTGTCCAGCCGCCATATCGGAGCAGTCACTCCCTCGCCGCCACGGGTCACGTAATCCTTCACCCACCACGGGTAGTTGGTTTGGTAGCTTTGTTCGTCGCTCATTCTTCCTCCAGTAAGGCCAGCAGCCCCGCCGCCCAAGTTTCCGTCCATTCGCGGCGAGCACGTCGAGTCATGCGATTCCACCGGCCGTTAGGATGGCGCTGCTCAAACGCAGCCCTGGAGCCTCGTTCGGTGGCTTGTTGGGTGGGGCGTACACCACGAACACAATCAGGACACGGGATTTCCTGGTCACCTAAATGCTCTCCGGTGCCTTGATCGATATGCTGGTAAACGCCTCGAATTCCGCTTCCGTGGCATGTGGGGCAGGTTTCATACACGGACACAAACCAACGAGCCGCATTCACAATGGCCTCAAGGGGTTCTAACGGCGTCTTTGGTACGTTGGCCTGAAGCAACCAAACATATTCCTGAACCCAATCGTCTAGCGCCTCTCTGAGTTCGGCTTGGTTTATGCGGTCAGGGTCCATACCCAGGATTATAACAGGTGTTCTAGCAACCCGTCGATTCTATGGCGGATCCGCTCAACACCCCTACCGTCAACAGAAGCACGGGCAGTCCGCGACATGTCCTGCCGAAGCCGCTTATCCCGCAACAAGATTTCTACAGAATCCCGAATGTCATCAGCAGACACAAACCGGCCGTGTCCCAAATACCTGTTGCCGTGAGTCGCCCCGAGATGAACATGGGTTTGTTCCCGCTGGTTCTGCGCCAACACCACAGTAGGGATCCCCACGGCAGCAGCCTCATACACTGTTCTACCCGCGGAGGTTACGAGAACGTCGTGGGTCATCATCAAATACGCCACGGGTTCGTCCGCGCCCGCCTCAACCCAGGTCACATCATGGTTCACAAGGGCTTTCGCGGTTTTTTCTCCGAGTTGGGAAGGGTCGGACCCCCCGAACATCAACAGCACTTTGCTGCCTGGGAAACGTATGTCGTATTCGGGGAGTCCGACGAACTCAGGTCGGAGATCAGCCCAGTCAGGACCAGAAACCTCGTTAGGTAAGTCTCCGCGGGGGTACAAAGCGTTGATGACAAGGTCTGCGTGGCGTGCTCCCGGTCCCCTGTCCTCAAACGTGACCACCTTCATCCCCTGCGTTTTGTAGCCGGTCACTTGTTCTGTGGTGGTGTCAAGTACGTCGAGGATGACCAGGTCGGCGTAGTCGTGGCCGTGGATGACGTTGTGATGCTGCAACGCCGACTCCAATAAGAGAGCGCGGTGATGGTGGCCGGTTCCTATCCAATGGTCCTTCCTGGCGAGTACGCCGATCGTCTTCGGTTCGTGGCGGGCCTCCCACATGTCAGCCTGTGTGTCAATGTCGAGGGCTTCCCACTCTTCTAGCATGACAGTCCCCTTCGGAGCCACACCCAAAGCGTCCTCTGAACGGAACATGCGGACCCCTACCTCTTGGGTGATGTCGGATAGGTGCTGCCGGTTCCACCGTTCGGTGAGCATCTGGTCTTTCTTGCGGAGGATGTGCATGTTCGGGGTGATGCAGGTGACTGCCTGGTGGGATTGGAGGGCGTGTTCCATCCTGTGGAGGGTGCCTGCTGTGATACGAGGGCAGGTGGGTTGAGCAACAATGAACGGTCCTACTGTGAAATCTCCAACGGCCGACGCATTGATGTATTGGATGGCGTGGCGGGCTACCTCATCCACCGTCACCGAATCCTCAGACAGTTCGATAGGCCGGTCTACCACGTTGTACCCGTGAACCAACGCAATTGATTTGATTTCCGTGTCCTCCGTACTGACCCACACTTGATGGCCTGCTGATTGGAGAGTGTCAGCGACATGGCAAAGGAGAGGTTTCCCCTGGACAACCTGGACGTTTTTGCGGCGGACTTCCTTCGACCCGCCTCTAGTCGGAATAATCGCGATCATGTCGCCTCACTTCGGCAGGGATCATCCGACACCCATGAATCGGTTCCCAGTCCCGTCCTTCGATCTTCCTCAGGTCGTTGGCGGCAATCAAGAACAAGGCGTAATCGCATGGACTGGTAGCGGGGTCTGGTAGGGCTTTGGAGTCGTGTTCTTCGCACCATTTGATAGGAAGGAATTCAGGTGACACGTTTGACTGTCCTTACTTCCTCCACGCTGATTTCAAACCTTCGGGGTTCACCAGAACGAAGAGTCCACACGTCAATAGTGTCTCCGGTGAGTGTTGGTTGGTCATCGAGTGCGTTTTTTGCTGAGTCGGCTTCAACGATCCAATAGTCACTGGTCTTGTCTCCGACGAGTTTCAAGAGATACCATGCCATGCCTCTACCTTAACAGGCGTTAGGCTGGTATGCTTGGTAAGGATGACAGACGAACGAACCAACCTCGACTTCAATTTTGATGAGGAACTTTCCGGATCCTTTGGGGAACTCCGACGAACCGAAGACCTAAGGAAGTCCGAGAGAAGCGACCTGTCGGATAGTGACGATGACAGTGTCGGCGTACTTGCGGACACTTGATATTTCAAACTGACCACCACCCACCCATTCAAACTCGTTGAAGTCAGCCAACTTCTCCAACGGAAGCGCAGTTCCGTCGCCTTCCCATTCCAGCCTGATTCTTGTGTTCGATCCTGGCTTCCAATTATCACTAGCAAACTTGTTTGCAACTTTCCGATCCGACGAAAACGACGACAAGTTCAGATCCAAACGTTCGCCAGGAACATACTTGGATACCACGTTATCGATATTCCCGCCCTTGACTGTCATCCCTCGATAGAGGGTGTCTGGCTTCTGATAGGTGGAAGTCTCCAGCGCATCAAGAACGGTCTTTGCTCGCTTCAAGGCTGGTTTATCTAGATCCGCGCCTTGGAGAACTTTTTCAATGTCATTTCGGAAACGGGTTTGAGATGATGCCTCTGTCCATTTGTCTGCCCAATCGATGAAGTCACGTTCTCGGGTGCCTGTTGGGTATCTTTCGCGTAGTGAGGCCAAACGGTCTTGGAGTGCGGTTCTTGCTTCCTTTTTCCCTGTTGGTTCCATCGCCTCCACGAGATCATCACCAAGGGGTTGCGTAGTTGGTGGTGGGGGTTGTCTATCTATCTCGGCTTGGGATGCTTCAGATATTCCGATCGTGCATCTACACGACGGGTGGGCGGGAGGGGTTCTAGTAGTGATGGGCCGTTTGAGCGGGCCTTCCGCAGTCTCCCCCAATTCAAACCCTCCGACCACTTCCACAACCTGCCCGTCTAACGCCATACAGATCGGACACGTTCTGCTGTCTTCGGTGGCTATCCACACTTTCTGCACGCCCTGAGGGAGCAGTCCGGCGTCTAACGCGCTCTCCCAGGCGAGTTGTGTACCCATGTTCGCCGCTCGGATCGTTTCGGTTCTGGCGATGTTCTCGGCACGCCTAAGTAGCAGTCGGCGGGCCATGCGTTCTCGTTGAGCGCGGATAAACGACTGAGACGCGCCTGATTCGAATAAGCCCTGTGTGAAACGTTCCACCGCGGCCGCGTCCCGACGTGTTAACCCGACCACATCAGAAATCAGGTTCCGTTGAGTGCGAATATCGAGGCCGGTAGTTTGGGCGTGGACGATGATGTCCCGTATCGCTTTCATCGTCTCCACATCCACCCCTTGAACGAGAGCGGCGGCGGTTTCCTGAGCGAAACGGACAGCACGCGGATTGACAAGTTGAAAATCTAAAGCGAGTTCCCCTGCAGTGATTTCAGCGGTTCTTGTAGTGGCGGCGAGGATCGCGTCTTCGATCGGTGCGAGGTCTTCAGGGTCAAGTCGAATGTCGCCTATTGCGTTGAGGGCGTCCGCTAACTGGCCTTCCTCCAACAAGTCTTCAATGTCGGAGAGGGGGAGTTTCTGTCGGAGGATTTCGATAGCGTTCAGGAAGGTTTGCCGGATTCGTGGTTCAAGGGCGTCGGCAGCAGCAAGAATGTCTTCTTCGCTGATCTTGGTTATGTAATCGACGACCATTTGTCCCATGACCATCTTCGTGTGTCGGTCTGCCAGAACCGTGCTCTGCGGGGAATCTGATAGTCGGCTGCTTTGACCCGTTCTTCAATGGGGTAACACCAGTAGCAGACTGCGGTGATCCCGTCGGGAAACTCATCTCTGTATTCCCGGTTTCGTCCGCATTCAACGCAGCGGATCAGTTTCATGTGTCTGTGTGTCGGTTCCGTACCCGGAAGTTCGCTTCAGCAGCAGCAGTGATATTCCCCGTCGACGAATACCTATACCAGTGAGTACCAGACGCGGTGACTGTCCAATCCCGGTAGTAGACACCGTCAGTGGTACGGAAAATAGACCCGGTTGATGTTGATCCTGTCCCTGAACGCGTGTGTACGGTGTCGGTTCCGTCAGGTTCGGTAAACACCCACGTCAACCCGCCAGGGTCGGCTTTGGTCCCTCCCGTATCAGTGAACGTGGAGGAGGTGCGGACCACGTCCCCGATGTCGTAATAGTTAGGAGCCACGGGTCATCCACCAGTAGAAGATTCTGTATAGGGGGCGGGGGATGCGGTGTCCGTTGATGTAGTACCGCCACGGGCCAGGCTCCCACACAGCCCACCCGTTTTCCTCCCCGGTCAGGAAGAGTGTCCGGTCTGCTACTAGTTCACGCATCATCAATACCCATGGTACCTACCGAATCGTCGTCTACGCTGGTTCCGCCTACAGCCGTGTCCGCTAACCCCGCCGACCCCACAAGAACATCTTCCAGTTGCAGGGTTCCGACCAGGGCGTCATCCACTCCCATCATCGACAGGAGAACATCGTTTACCCCGTTGAACCCTTTAGTTGTTTGCGCGGCGGCGGTGATCTGAGTGACCAACCCGGCCGCTTCAGCTACCGCAATTGAGGCTGCAACCAATGTGTGGGTTTGGACGGTTCCGCCTGTCGCAACTGCGACCGCCTGGGTGGTGGCTACGAGTTTCCGAACAACCGTTACGGCGGCTTCCGCCTGGGCTGCTGATTCAGCGCGGGCGGTGAGAGTGAGAACCACCGTCGCTGCACCAGTGGCCTGTGAGACAGCGGAGGATGCCGCTTGCGGCACCTGGACTTGAGTTGGTGCACCTTGGACTTGGGCGACTGTGACGGCTTGTGCGGAGGACGTGACCGTTAACTGTGCAGCAGTAGTGGCAACGGATTGTGCGGTCCCTGCGAGTTCGTTGATCCCTGGGCCGACGGAAGTGACCGTTCCGGTTGTGGCCGCAACCGCCTGAACCTGCACAGTGGGTGTATGGGTTTGTGTGACAGATCCGGAGGCTTCGGCTACCGCTACAACAGTGCCGGTGGTGACTTCTACTTCGGTGACAGTCCCGGTCGCCTGGTTGACCGCAACCGCTTGTGCAGCGGGCACATGCGTTTGGGTGAGAGTTCCCGTGTGTTGGGCGACACTGATCGCGGTCCCGGCGAGGTCGTTTTGGCCTTCCTGCGTGGCCCTACCTGACGCTTCGGCAACCCCGACTGCTTCGACCGCGGGCACGTGGGTTTGTGTGAGGGTTCCGGTTGCGGTGGCGACAGCAACGGCCTGAGCCATGCCCGCTTCGATTTCACGGACTGTCCCCGCAGCAGTCGCAACAGACTGGATTTCCCCGGCAACCGTTTGGATCTGGGTTACGGATCCTGACGCTTCAGCAACCGCGATCGCAGCAGCGGTGAGGACTTCTGTTTCGGTGACGGCCCCTGTTGTGGTGGCTACTGCTTGAGCTTGGGCGGTGGCCGCATGAGTTTGCGTTGCTGCGCCTGCTGCCTGAGAAACAGCAACCGCTGACGCGGACAGGTTGAGGAACTGGACGATCGACCCTGCGGCTTCTACGACGGCCTGTGCTTCGCCTGCAAGGGTTTCTGTTTCAGTGACCGCCCCTGCCGCGGAAGCAACCCCAACAACCGTTCCTGCAGGTGCATGCGTCTGGACGGTGGCCCCGGCAGTCTCAGCAACCGATTGCGCTTCGACTGTTGAAACGTGAACCTGAGTGGCGGTTCCTGTGACCGCAGCCACAGAGTCAACGGTTCCTGTTACTGCTTGGACTGTGGATGCCGTACCTGTTGCTTCCGCTACAGCGACGGCGGTTGCGGTGAGTTTTTCGACTTCTCTAACCGTCCCCGCTGTTGCGGCGACGGCTTGGATTTCAGCGGTAGCGGCGTGGACCTGTGCGGCAACCCCTGCTGCTTCTGTTACAGCCTGCGCGGTGGCGGTTAACGCCTGAACCTGAGTGGTCTGCCCTGCCGCTGTAGCAACAGCCTGGACAGCACCCGTAAGTTTCTCGGTTTCAGTGACTACGCCTGTGTGCGCGGCTACCGATTGGATTTCACCTGCCGAGACATGGGTTTGAGTTGCGGTGCCGGTGTGTACTGCGACCGCTTGGGCGGTTCCTGCCAGTTCGACAACTCCCGCAGGAACGGTCTGCGGGCGGCGGGCCAACGAAGATGTAGTAAACGCGAAGTCGCCTGGTGTGCCCGCCTCCCAGTAGATCGGATCCCCTGAGAGGAGTTCAGGAAACGGGTCGAAAGCCCGATCAGCGACAGACGCAGGAGGAGTTGTCTGTGTGACCGTCCCCGTAGCAGTCCCCACGTTTTCGGCTTCCCCGACAAGGGCATGGGTTTGTGGTGCCGCCCCCGTAGCTTCGCCTACTGCTTCGACAGACCCGGCGTTTTCGAGGACGACTGTTGCGGTGGCGGTGGTTTCTGCTGCTGCCTCCGCGGCCCCGGCGAGTTCTATTGTGACTGCTGCTTCCAGTGAAGGAAGATCAACAAGAAACCAGCCCGCCCATTGGGTTTGGAACGTGCCGCCGCCGTTGTTCCCGTCAGGCGAATACTTTTCTATCTGCAGGGTGTCGTTCGCTGACACTGCCCCGACATAGGTGGTTGCTATGGCTACGTCTTTGCAGTCGTCCGAAGTCTGGTCGCCTCGTTCGTAGCCGCCGCCTTTGGAAATGTCCGAGTCGGTGCCCTCTATCTCATGTCTGACACCGCCCGTCCACCGTGTGCCGTTCGCTGTGGACCGGTCGGCTTCAAACGCAGCATGTGAGAGGATGTCCGTCGCGCTGGTTACGTCTACGTCGGTGTTCGACTGGCGGGAGAACGGAGAGTCCGCTGTGCCGACTGTCGTACGGGCCGCGTTGATGTTCACCAGTGACGTGCCGGAGACGGTCTGGTTTCCGGTTTCGTCCTCGAACACGGCCATGTTCGTAGTGGAGGGGAGCGCGACGACCATGATCCCGGCTTCGCCTGAATTGTTAGACAGGTTCCACGATCCCGCATCCCATGAACCCCAGTGGGTGTTGGTGTAGCCGATGATCTCAAACGTGAGGTCTTGGTTGGCTGTCCCAGGACGGACGATTCCCATACCTGCCGGGGTTGCGAACTGGCAGGAAGACTGACGTTGATACTCCGACGAGACGGAATGCCAGATCGGATCCGAATTATGTAAGCCTCTGGCTACACGGTGGGTTCTGCCTGCTCCGGTGTCTTCGTTGACGAACCCGTAGACGAACAGGTAGGGACGGTCGGCCTCTTTCAGTTCGATGGCGTTACCGCCGCCTATCTGAATAGTGGCCGTGTCGTTTTCTGTGATGACATCCAACCCGCCGACCTGCGTCCAAGAGTTCGTATGTCCTGACGCGTTGTTCGGTGTTCCGTAGTGGCCGTAGGGGAGGGAATCGGAGTCGCCTGCGGACAGTTGGACGACTTTGATAGCCGTGTCGTCGAAGGTTCCTGCCGGGGTTCCTGACCCTCCGTCTCGGCGGTATTGGATGCGGAAGTCGTCTGTCGAACCGTTGAAATGGGCGATCATGAAAGCCCGAACCCACAGGATGCTGTTGTTGGTGTTCCGTGAGTAGCCGTCGTTCCACGCGCCCGCATAGTCGGCGTCGTTCCGTTGGATTTTGATTTGAATGTTCTGCCGGTTGTTATGCGTCGAGTCGTGTTGACCCTCAGCAACAATCAGGTAGAACCCTTCGTTTTGTGGGGTGTACGTACCGGACGATTCAGACAGGATCGAATCGGCGTCGGTGGTGATGTTGCCCCAGTCGACCGACGCGAACGATGTAGTCGGGAGAGCTTGCCCCGAACCGGTGACTACCGCAAACGAGCCAGCGGCCATCAGCTACACACTTCGTGGCAGCACAAACATCCGTAGTCGGAGTCGGCCATTCCACCAGCAGGGTCGCAGTCCCAGCAGAGTTCGTGGCCGCAGGTAGCACACGGGCATTCCCCTTTAACCTCGTAGAAGCCTGTCGCCCGTTTCCGGATCGTCTTCTTCAGGACGATCGGTTCGGACCCGTACTGTTTGAACCGGGGTTTACCCCAAAACGGTTTCGCCTGTTTCCTAGCGATCCACTCATCACGGGATTCGGTTCTCACGTTGATTTCCTGTTCCCGAGAATGTCTTGGGATACCAGCCGTTCGTCGTCTTTCCTGATTACCTGACGGGACTGCAACCCTGCCCGGATGAACCTTGCCACCGCCGACACGGCTTCGGGGATGGCGATAGTCCCTGCGATGTTCTCCGTGTTCCCTGACAACGCGTAAGTGCCGGGATCCTCCGATGTGATAGACAGGAGAGTGTCCGCAGCCGCCGCGATCCGGGGGCGTGTGTTGGTTGTTTCGGATTGTTGGTCTTCGTCGTAGTCCGTCGGATACGAGTTCAGGCTGCGGTTTCTTCCCCACCCTGCGACCGTGTCGACCAGGTAGTCGCCTGATGTGAGAGTTCCCGTGTCCGGCGGGTCAGGAGCAGCCCCGGACGCGACAGTGTCGAACGTGGGGACTGTGACGTTGTCGACGTCCGACCCTGAGAACACCCGCCACACATGCGCCGACAACACACTGTTGGAAGTGGTGACGGTGACGGATGTGTCCGACGTGTTAGCACGGAACATCACCCACAGGTAGACGACCTGCGACCCGCCCGAGTTACCTGTTTGTTCGATCGTCCAGTCGGTAGGTTGAGTGACCGTCCCCGGGTCGGCGTCGAACGTAATGTAAATACCTTTGTCCGCGGTGCCGGACCCGAGGCTTACAGAATGGGAGGTTGTTCCAGACGATTCCGATCCGACATCGGTTGCGGTGATGTCAGCGACCATGTCACCCTGTACTGATCCCTTCCGCCCCGAACACCGAAACGGAAACGTCGGTGGCTGACTGCGTGTAAATCACACTGTCTCCTGTGGAAAGGGTGAACCGTGGGGTTTCCAGTGTGTCCTCAAACGGGATTTCCGCGTTGATTATCTGCGATTCGACCGGGTTGGAAGTAGACGTGGACACCCACATACGCACGAACATGTTCGTGTCTGTGCTGCGGTTAGTTATCAACCCCCATGCGATCACACCGTCTGTGGTGCCGTTTGTGTAAACCACGGTACGGCCCGTTGACGCTGCGATCCCGGTGGATGTTGATGTTTCCTGTCCGAGAATCTTCCAGGTAGGCACTTACGTGGCCGTTCCACCACCAAGTGTGAACACCAGGTCGCCTGTGTTGAACTGGATTGTGTTCCCCGTTGACACGGTCTGCGTCGGGTTCAGATCCCCCCACGCGTAAATCGTGCCCGCCGTAGTCGAGTTGGCGGAAGCAACGAACCAGCCTTGTGCAGTCGTTTCTGACGGTGCCGAGAAGTTACCGGTGGTGACAGTGATCGTCACTTTGTTCTGGAACGACGACGGACTAGTTGCGGACGCGAGGGTCCAAGTGGCGGTCGAATTGGTAAACGACGTGTGGAAGTCCGTGCTGTTGCCGCCCATCCTCCCTGTGTCCGTGATCAGGTACGTGTCGTTGAGGGTGGTGTGCGTCAGGAACAGGTGCCATGTAGACGCGAACGGTCCGTCAGCTACAGGAGCACCCGTCGCTTCCTGAATGGTCTGCATGATGTCCTGCAGGGCTTCAGCCGAAAATGATCCTGCCAAGGGTTACTCCTTCTCTTCCCATGTTTTGGTGACTTCGTCAAACTCTACTTGAGTTTCCGTGTCGGAAAGGGTTTGTGTGCCTTCTGGTGCTGCGTCGAACCCCGCCCGCTGGCGGATCTGGTCGAAGATCGGGTCTTCTTCGGTGGGGAACCACACCATTCCCGCTTGTGCGGTGTCCTTGATAAACGCACCGAGGTCGTCGAGTTCGATGTCTTCAATTTCCTCAGGAACCAGAACGGGCAGAGACTCCAAAGTGAAATCATTGAGGGCGAATAGGCGGGGTACGGCGGTCCGGTTGAGTAGTTCGGCCATTCCGTCAACCCACCCTTGTAAAGCCTTCTGGAACAACTGTTGTTTCGGTTCCGCCAAAGCTCTAGACCCGATCGAGTCTCTTCCGAGTCGGATGAAATCAGCCAACACAACCCCGGCGATGCCTTGAGCGAACATAACAATCAACTCTTTCACCGCGCCAATACTCGATGAGCCGTCAGCGCGGATCACGTCAAACGTGTACAAGTCCTTGCCGTTCTCGTCGTACTCCAACGGTTGGACAACACCCCACTGTTCGTCACGGTGGATACGGGTGACGAGTTCTTTCGCTTCTTTGAAGAAGGCTCCGTCGTCGAGGATGTCGTCTGCGGGGATCCCCATAACCGGCAACCCGTTCAAATCCCGGTCCGCGCCGATCGTCGCAATCTCCTCCAATCTCTTTTTGAAGTACCACGGACGGTACGCATTCCGCAACGCTGAACGTCCGTTGGCTCCTCTTGCGGTGGTGGTACGGAAATGCACGAACTTCTCAGCGGGGATTTCGCCTTTCTTCCCGTCCGCCGTCCAACGGAACGCGTCCACCTGGCCGCGGTCGTTGTACACCCACTCCTGCCACACCTCCTGCGGCTGATAAGAGAAGGAAGCCCAACCGACTTTCCCGTCATCGAATTTGGATTCGGTGCCGTCGCGGAGTTTGTAGATGATCTCATGGAGGGACCATCCGTAGGAGAGCATGGTGAGTGCGGCGGCGATGAAATCCGACCAGGAGTGTTCCATGTCCTCCATGCACGATTCAAGGAATTCTGCGGCTTCCTGGTCGGCGGGGGTTTCTCCTCCGAGTTCGACCGTCCACTCCACCTGCCGGATGAGCATTTCAATCGCGAACAGGATCTCCCCGACGGTGTCGTCGTTGTCGGTCATCTCACGGAACGCTTTCACCGCCCGATGACCTCTTAATTGTGGGAGGAAGTCTTCGAATAGTGAAGACCAGGATGTGGTTTTGGTTACGCCCAGGGTTTGGGATCGTTGCTTCTGAACCTTCTCAGCCCCGTTAGAGGAGAAGCGGCCTTGAGCGTCACGGGTTTGCGTCACAGGATCATTGTAAACGGGACAGGGGCCTCACCGAAGTAAGACCCCTGTAATGAGGGTTATGTGTCGTAGGACACCCACGCCCTCACCGCACCCCCTGCAAGGATGAGCACTGGCTTCGTAACCGACTGTCAGTCTAGATCATCGAACCCATTGAGCGGACCACCAAAGAGCAAACCCCCACAAGGGGGGTTCACTCCGATGAGGAAAGCCTTAAAGGAGGGGCTAAGTCCGGGGGGACTCAACCAGATACTAGGCGACCAGTTCTAACAAGTACCGCGATTCTTGGTTTCCGTGCATCCGTTGAGTGCCGGTCGGTAAAAACCCCGCCCACTCCACGTCATGAGCGGTACGTATGTCTATCTGGTGGTAACCGTTTCTCCGACACCAGTCGAGGGCGTGTTCTAGGAGGGCCGCCCCTAGCTTCTGGTTTCTTTGTTCCGGGAACACATACCAACCTCGAATGTGGGCTTTGGTTTTGCCTACCAGAAGCACTCCAATGAACCCGCCGGGGGTGGACTTGTCCCAGGAGGCGAACAGTTGCCAGGGAGATTTGAGAGTGAAGTCAACGTGGGCGCCTTCTTCGCGGGCTTGTTCCACCCACTTGTCGGGGAGGCGAGCAACAGGGTGGATTTCAAACATTGGCTAGTTCTAAAGCTGTCTGGATTTCTTGTTTGGCGTTCTGGTATTCGGAGTCTTGTTTGCGTCGTTCCATAAGGTCTAGGTACTGGGTGTAGGCGCGGCTCTTGTGTTGGGTGAACCCAAGTCCTTTAGCCCAGTAGTCGTTTCGCAGCAAGGCTTTGCAGATCCGCCGCCATGATGGCACTGCTTTGATTGATTCCAGTTCGTAGGGTGCTTCGTCTGGCAGTCCCGTTTCGTAGCCGCGTTCTTTCCACCATTTGATATGCAGGAGGATTTTGTTTTCAAAATGGGTTTGGGTCTTCTCTGGCATGGATGAGAGCAGTAGTCCTGCGAAGGACTGCCAAGAGTGTTCATCGGGTTTGCTGACTTTTCGATACCCGGAGATATTCCCTGTCTGGTTTGCGTACATTGCTCCTTGATTGGCCCCATTCACCCGTGCTACTACTCGGCCCCATGTTTGGGGTTCTAGAAGGTGGAATAGCCAGAGGCCACGTTTCTGGTCGTCGCCGTAGGGTTGGCATAGCCGCATGTTGCCGAGCGGCAGTCCGGCGCGGTACATGAGGTCGTAGATTTCGTTGTGGAGTTTGGCGGGGTTGCGGGCGTGGTAAGTCCACAGGTCAGCGGTGGTCCAGTCGTAGACCGGGTAGATGTTGGCGGCGGTGTCGCCTACCCATGTGGTCCATAGTTTTCCGTCGACCGTGGCTTTGTGTGTGTTGGATATGGTCCGCCACCTGTTCAGGGATTCGTCTGATCGGATTGCGATTAGCCCGGCTGCTGGTTCGTTGCCGCCGAACCATTCTCCGAAGGCGGGGGTGAATTCTTCAAACTCCATGCCTCGGTGGAAGAAAGGGAAGAAGGATTCGTCTGTTATGGCAAAGTCGGGGGGTTGCCGTATCCACGATTCTTCGGCGTCGGGGTCCCAGCACATCCAGAACGGGTCGAATGCGGAGACAGCATTTCGTAGGTGTATAGGTAGGGCTATCCAGTAGGGGTCTATGTGGTCCCAGTATTCCTGGTAGCAGTTTCCGATGTGTTGAGCGGTGAGTTCGTATTGTCCTTCTAGGTCGATGAAAACCACAGCGACCTTCCGGTTACGGGCTATCGCTTCGTCCATGACCATGTGGAGTAGGACGGTGGAATCTTTGCCGCCGCTGAAAGCAACATAAACGTGTTGGAAATTGTCGAACGTCCAAACGATACGTTCTATGGCGGCAGTGTGAACGTCGATTCCGAGAGGGCGTTTTAGACCGGCCATGACATTTGGCCTCTCATTTTGCTGGTCCGCCATAGATAGGTGTATTGGTCGGCAATCTCGTTCGCCTTTAACCTTTGTTCGAACGATAGCAGTTTCCACGCCTCGTTTACCTCACTGATCGTGGCCCCGAACTCATAAGAGCAAGCGGCCCGGCCACACCAGGGTTGATGATTTTTGTAGACGTTGGAGAGGTTCTGTGCTGTAGCGACCGGCCATTGTTGGATAACCTCTCCAAGGGCTTCGCCAAATGCAGGAGAGGACAGAAGGGTCACGCAATCTCCGATGGTGTGGTCGCGTTGGAGTCGGGCGTACATCCCGTTTCGCCAGTCTTCCCACAGTAGATAGTGGAAGTGGAGGGTTTCGGGGGTGTCACGCATTTTCGTATTCAGAGTCGAGGGTGTCTTCCGGTGTGAGTACGTCTGCTTCCCATGCTTCTGAGAATTCGCGGTCGGCAAACATTTCCGCTAACCCGGTGATCTGTGAAAGTCGCAGAACCTCATCAGGTTCCATACCTAGATGTTTGGCGATTTTGTTGTCAGTCCAGTTGCGGCGTTTTAGTTCTAAGACGATGTCGGCCATCGCTCCGACTTGGTGTTTGCCGCGGGCACGGTTGTGGCGGATGGTGGCTGCTATTCGGTCGCCGCGGTCGGTGCGTTGGTCATTAGCTATGACTATGGGAAGATACCCGCGGACACGTTGACTGACACGGTCGGATTCTCTGGCTACACGGTTGCGGTGGAACCCGTCGATGACTTCTGTTGAGTTGCCGTCCTTCCAGGTGACTACTGGTTGGGTGTATCCGTCTTCCCATATTGACAGTTCTAAGAGTTCCATTTCGGGCGGCGCTACGGTATTGGGGTTGTAGTCGTTGGCGTGAACTTCGTCCGAGGGAACCCACAAAACTAGATCTACGGGTTGATCCTTGAAAGGGCTGAGGTCGTGGAGAGTGCGGCGTATCTGATTCAGGGCAACAATTTTCTCAGGTTCACTGAGATGTTCCACCGCCATCACAAGTTTGCTTAAAGCATCTTCGACTGTCCACGTCATACCTACCTCCATAGAACAGACGTTAGCATATCTAGAGGCTGAGGGAGGGTTTCCGCAAGTCTGTCGTCAGGTCCACCCCGCTCATATCCCGGCGGCCGCGTTCCTCCCAAAACACCATCACCACCGCATCACCCACATCCGTCGACCGTCCAATGCGTTTCCTAATGTCGTCTTTGCTTTCGATTTGGATTTTCCCTCCTGCTACCTCCCGCCAACGCGGCGCAGTGAGATCACCGAGTAACTGGGGATCGTCAGGTAACGAGATTTCTTCGCCGTCTTCAGGATGCAACAACTCTCGAAGGTTCCACCATGCAGCAGCGCGTTTATTCGCGAACTTCATACTCCCGGACGAGTCCCGCCGGTTGGTTTTGGCTCCTGCCACGAACCTGACAGCGTTCACGTTTTTGGCGCGGTCGACGGTTTTGAACGTTCCTGCTCCGACACCGATCGAGTCAATAATGACTGTCGTGTTTTTCACTGAACGGTTGATGGCCCGTTCCCCCATCAAAAGAACATCTGCTTCCCCGCTTGGGAAGGTTTCGAGTTTGTAGCAGTCCCAGTTGTCGCGCCATGCGATTGCTGACTGGTCGTCTCCGGTGTCTGCTACGTCTACTCCTAACCGTTCCGGTCTGAGATCCCGGTCAATTTGCCTGCCGCGTTCGACAGCAGCTTCCACCCACGCCAACGGAATGACACCGTCTTCTTCTCCTGCGAACTCTGCGAGAACGTGGCAGCGGTAGAGCATGGAGTCCTCGCCCCACTGCTTCCTACGTTGTTCGGCCCATTCTTCAGTGACCCGTCCTGCTTTGATGGCTTGGTTGATGGTGACTTTGGTTGCGTGCCAGTCTTCGAACCCTGGACGGCGGGAGTGGATTTCGTAGAAGCGTCCTACTGGTGCACCAGGTGTGGAGAGGGCGTAGGCGTAGTGTTCTCCTGGGTTAGCGAAATACCCTTCGATCGCGTCCCATATTCCGTCTACGACTGCTTTGCCTTCGTCGACGATGACGAGCATGTGGGATGCGTGGGCGCCTTCGATTAGTTCGGGGTCGTCGGTTGCTGCTCCGAACCCTTCACCGTGATCGAGTTTCAAATGATGTGTGAGTAGTTCTTTCCCTAAACGTGGGCGGGGGATTCCGGTTTGTTCCCAGTCAATCCTTCGGTGCCATTTGTGGATTTCGGGCCATAGGAACCTTTTGACTTGATACCAGGATCCGGCGGTGGTGGGAATCTTCCAGTCGTAACCGAGTGCTTCACGGGTGGTGGCGAACCACCAGAACGCGATAGCAGCGGGCATGGTCTTCCCTGAACCCCGAGGTCCGCGTACTGCTTCCCTGTGGTGGGTGGCTAGGTCGGTGAGTTCTTGTTTCTGGTAGTCGGCTAAATCTATGCCGGGGATGCAGTCTTCAGCCCATCGGACCGGGTTGTTTTCCCATTTGCTTACCTTGACTTGCCGCCATTCGGATAGGCGTTCGTCGAAGGTTTTTAGGTCATCGAGAAGCGTCAAGGTCTGCTTCGAGTGCGTCTATCCACTGTCTGACAGTGTTCTGGTCGGGCATGTGGAGGTGTTCGATTCGTTTGGCTTCTCCGAAGGCTGCTCGTTCGAAGAGTTCTTTGATGGCTGTTAGCCGGTCGCGTTCTGTTTTTCCGTTGAGTGCGATGCGTACGAGTTCGCCTGCTGCGGGGTCGAGGGCTTCTAGGAGTCGACGGTTTGCGGCGTTGCGGACTTGTGGTGCTGATCCTCCGTGTACTCGGCAGACTGTTCCGCCTTTGATGGCTTGAGCGTTGCAGGGTTGTCCGTCTTGTCGGTGTGCTGAGCATTTCATAGGTCGGTGCTTTCATAGGTCAGGGTAACGAATGTTCCACAAGATGGAGGGTTGACTTTCTAAACTGTTTACGATATAATCATGGGTATGAAGACGGCAATCACTCCCTCTGAATGGTCAGTCCTAGCAGACCACACGCATACAACGACTCATCGTCGTACTCGTCAAAACGCGTGGCGGCAAGTCACCGACACCGAAACTTGCGCAGAATGCAAGCGAATCGACAAGGCATATGTAGTTCTCCCCCGGCCAATCGTTGAAGACATTCGTAGAGCCAATCACTACTAAGGAGGTAGAAGACACATGGCAACCACCGACAGAGAACTACTACTTGTACTCGCCGAAGCAGTAGAGCGAATCGCACGGCACGTTGAATACAACGACACTGCCGAGCTTGTCTCAAGAACCACAGCGGACCTACTCGTCGAACAGTCAGTCGAACTGAGACAAGACCAATACATCATTGAAATCGCCCGCAAACAGAGAGGCATCTAAGGAGAGCCATGAAAGTCGGAACCCGTCCCACACCGTTTACCGGAACCCCAACACAGAAACGACTCAACCGGCTAACACACCAGTTCACTCCCAACGGGGAAGAACCACCCGACTGCCTTCAATGTGGAGTGGCCGTCTACCACGTAGCCGCCGACTACCCATGCGGAACTGATGTGCCGAGAGAAGAAATCAACGTGGAGGGTGCAACTCTCGCGGATTTGCATCCGAATATCGGGTTGATGGCCCCCTACCTGAAAGACGAATGATGTGGAGGGCAGCTTTTGTTTTCTTGGAGCAGTCTTTTGTTCTGCTGATGGTGTTAATAGCTGTGTTGGCTGCTTTTGCTAATGACTGGCCGAAAGCGGCAACCTTCATCGGGTTCGCCGTGTTTCTTCGTCTCGGAAGGATGGAACGTGAGTCTTGATTTGGTAGGCCCCAAAGAAATCAGCGAAATGTTCGGAGTGCATCGGGTCACTGTCGACAGGTGGCGCCGCGAGGAAGTGTTACCGGAGCCGGAAGGGTATTTGGCGATGGGACCAGTCTGGACTAGATCCCGGATTGAGAAGTGGGGGAGGGAGACAGGACGACAGGAGGTAAAAACATGACAGAAAAGGAACTGTTGAAACTGGTTCGGGGTGTCCTTCACTACGGGGAACCCGACCCGGTCGACTTGCCCGACGATACTGACGAACTGCTCGCCATCCATGACAAGCTGAATGCGATCCGAGCGGCATGCATGACTCTCAGGCAAGTAACAGATGAGAAGGTGGCGCAACTGATCGGTCCCGGGCAACCTTACGAATACGGCGACCATGTCGTGTCGTGGCGGCACGGATACAAATACAAAGCAACCCCCGAAGCCGCAGATGTGGTCGCGAAAATCTGCGCAGCCGACCACGAAGCCGTCAAAGACTTGTTCAACATGAACGCCATCAGGAAAACCGGGTTAGAAAGGGTTGCGGCAAGAAACGATTTTCCTGTCACAGCCACCGTGGAAACTGTGTTAGAGAAGGTTTGGGATGATGCACCACGGTTGCAGTTCAAACCAAAGGACGCATGATGTATCCACTGAACGACTCTAGGCGGGGCCGCAGTGCAGCCTTCCGTTCAGCGCAGAAGCGGAGTGCAGAACATCGGCGGTGCCCTAAATGTGATCGCAAGTCGGCCATCGTGCGGCATGTGGACGAAGGGTTTGGTGTGGCGCGATGGTGTCGGTGGGCTGACTGTGATTACGAGACGTTCTACGAGTTCAAACCAAAGGAGGTATGACATGGGATTCAGGGTGACACTTAACAGGGACGACCTCGATGCGATCACATCCGCTGTGAATCTCGCCATAGAGGAGTACGCGAATATGGGGTGGGATGACCATATTGAGCGGGCTAACAGAGCACATGAGAAGATAGCCAAGGCGTTCTATCGAGAGGTCAATCGGCACGCGACACCTTTAGAAGACTTCATCGCAAAGGAGGTAGGTTGATGGAGGTTCGTAGCGGACCGTTGGAAGCGTACAAACAATGGCGGGACGAACAAGCCGACGACCTGTTCCGCGATTATCAGGAGGGACTAGCGGAGATGATGCTGGCCCGCGACGGTTATCCCGGCGACGAGGAACGGCGCGCTGAGGAGGCAGAGTATTGGGAGGAGATTCATGGCTAAGACTTCGTTTCTGGATGACTACGAACCGGTAGCGGTCCGGTTGGAGAAGTTCTGGGCCGACCATCCTGACGGGTCGGTCTACACGACTCTGATCGAGGAAGGCGACCCCGTGCACGCATGGGTAGTGAAAGCAGCCCTACAGGTAGGTGACGTGCTGATCGCTACAGGTCATGCACGGCAGGAGCTACTCACTGAACCACCGGGAGGAAACCGGTACGCACCCGAATACACGTCACCGGTGGAAGTGTGCGAAACGTCTGCGATCGGACGTGCTCTAGCTAACGCCGGGTACGCTGCGAAACCGTCTCGGGAGGAAATGTCCAAAGCAGGGTCGAAAGGCGCTCAGGGAGGCTCTGACGGCCCTCTAACGGGCCACGACCGTGCATGGCAGGCGTACATTTCGCATTACGGACCGGAGGAGGCTACGGAGATGTTCCTGAGGGCCATGTCCACGGCGGGTGTGGAGCATGGCGGCACACTGTCTGACGAACAGGCCGAAGAGTTGATCAACGGGTTGCAGGCTTGAAACACCGACCCCCCACGATCCGGGGTAGGGTGGGGGGTCAGTGTTTTGTGTTGTGGCAACATCGGAATGGAGGCCCCGATGGACAATGCTCCATATGTGATAGGAGACTCACATGTCAGAACTTCAGGATAACACAGCAGCCGTAACTTGGGATGTTCCGTTCGCCCGGATCCCACACTGGGTTATCTACCACCCCGAAATGACCGCGCAGGCAATCCGAGCTTTCAGCGTCCTCTCAGCCCGCGCCGATAACACTTCGTTGGAGTCGTGGCCTTCCGTCCCGAGAATCGCCGAAGAAATGGGTGGAGTGTCACGGTCCACGGCCAAACGAGCCTTACAGGTGCTTGTGGATATTGGGGCAGTAACCATCACTCGGAGAATGACGGAAACCGGCGATCCTGACTCGAATATCTACCGGTTACATACACATCCTGCACGGGGTACTACCACCAGTGACATGACCCCCCTTCCAGGGTTGGAAGTACCGGTGGGTTCACCAGTGACAACAGAACTAGAACCAGTAGGAACTAGACCCAATGAACTAGAACTTGAGGATCCGAACCAAACAAAACGCAATCTGATATGGGATGCACTCGCAGTTGTGTTCGGTGAACCAACAACAGAAACCAATCGAACCCTAAGAGGGAAGGTCACACGGTCGTTGACGAAGGCAGGAGCTACCTACGAGGAGATTTTGAAGCGGGCGGGGCAGTGGCCGTTGCATTACGAGGTTCCTTTGACGGAAACTTCGTTGGAGAAGCATTGGGACCGGTTGGGGCGTCCTCCGCTGAGGATGGATGCCGACGAAGCCCGACGACGGGCACGTAAACTGAGAGCAGCGGAAATGGAGGCAGAACATGAGTCCCGGTGAATTCGAAGAACTCGTCGCTTGGATCGAAGCCCGCTGGCAAACCCGCGCCTACTCCCGGTGGGAAGCGTTAGTCGAAGAGTTTCTACAGGTTCCTGTGGAAGCCGCCCGTGCTGCAATCACCGAACACTGGAACGCAGGCAACCAACATCCTCTTGTCCCCTCACAGTTACGGAAGAAAGCCTTGAGGTTGGCTTTCGACCGGGGGATGATGGACCCGCAGAGTTCGCATTGTGACACCCGCGGCTTCCACGGGGTTTTCGCTGTCACCACCCTGGATTCGTATTTCGGGCAGATCCCCACATCGGACGGGTTGAAAACGCTTCCGGTCGGGTTCCGGGAGGGTACTTGTGTGGAATGCGGGCATGTTGTTGTAGCGGAAGAAACCAAGATTCTGACAGCGGGGGAGAAAGCAGAGAAAGGAACACAGGAGGTAGACGTGATATGAAATACGTAATTTGGTTGGCGGCAATAACGGCGGTCCTGTGGGATCGACACAACAACAAACAAAAGGCAGAACGCCGATTGCGCGAAGCGCTGACGAACCAACGACGAGGTCTTGTCGACCGGCTGCGTGACAATCCGAGAGGGCTGGTCCTGTTGGACAATACGGTGCTGCAGGAATGTGAACTCGCTGAAGTCACTGTCCTGGGCGATCACGCATTCATCGCCAACTGCCTGATCACATCAAAATGACCTTGTTTACGTTCGGTACGTGGGTAACAGACGAACTGTTAGACGAAGAAGCCACCCGCCTGTCACAACAACTCAACCAGTTTCTAGATGTGGTGGAGGGGAAGGGCGGGGAAGAGGAAGTAACCAGCCCGCCCCTCCACCATGCTTTATGCCAGTCCGTCGACCTGGATTTTCTGACGTGGGAAGGCAGGATTATTTCGGATAAGACACGGGACAACGGCCAGTTCGACACTCAGTTTGCTATCTGTGAATGCTGCGGGATGAAACAGGCGTGTTTGGAGTTGGCGGTTGAGACGAATTCGGTTTATGGGATTTGGGGAGGGACACTCCCCAAGGACAGGAGGTAAATCATGATTGTTGAGTGTGTGGTGTGCGGCCACCAACTAGACACCGAAGCCCGTACAGGAATCCAATACCGGGTTACTGGTTGGGCTGAGAAACGGAAAGGCGGCGGCGCTAACAAGATCGTCGACCGGCAGCCCGTGTTCGGTGAGTGGCGTCATTCAGCGTGCGCGAAGGAAATCCCTCAGCAGGAACAACTAGCACTATGAGAACCCTGACAATCATCATGGGCGGATTAGTGGCGGGATCGTTCGTGTATTTGGCGTTCAACCCTCCCACGCTGCTTCGTATCGTGGTGCACGGGTTCGCCGCTGTCTCGGTCATCATGTTTGCGTCTCATCTGGCTACACAATTGGACAGGGGCAGGTAGTGTGCGGGGTGTAGATCATGTATCTACCTCCTACCAGGTGGCGGGGTTGGCCCGCTAACAGCCCCGCCTCCTGCTAACATCCGTTCCATGAGTTTTAGAAGCGTGGGAAATGGTAAGACCTCCCTGGGCAGCGCAGCCCTAAACGTGACCAGGGCGGGTAGTAACCGCCCCCAGTGTTAACCCATGAGCGAACAGGAGTTCCCGACACGGTTCAAAGTCCTCGCGGACATCACCGAAAAC
>FUIF01015132.1_pt1 | contig 28967 bp, 23 predicted proteins | sample 1003461 | NCBI WGS metagenome assembly FUIF01 (sample SAMEA80401918, study PRJEB19352) | marine metagenome
AGAAACGTCTAAATTATTCTTCACATATGCAGGTGGATTAGCATTGTTTACATTATCCTTATACATAATATAAGGTTCTCCTGTTTCTACTCTAGATTTAAGTATTTCTACCCATAATCCCATAGCCTCCGGGTCTCTATGCTCTAATTTTTGCATAAAGCTATCATCCACTACAACGCATTGATGTAGGTTTAGACACTGTCTATTAGGGTCCCCTTTTGGTCTACGAATTTGTAAGAATTCCTTAATGTCTGGGTGATTAATGTCGAGGTTTACAGATGCAGCACCTCTTCTAACTGCTCCTTGATTGGTAGCAATAATGGTAGAATCGTAGATTTTTGCCCACGGCACAACTCCTTCAGACTGTCCCATATCCCCACTGCCGATTTTGGCTCCTCTACCTCTAATACGAGATAACCCTATACCAACACCACCGCCGAGGGAGGTTAGTCTCATAAGCTCGGCATTGGTCAAGCCAATACCACGGATTGAATCGGGCGTATCAATTCCAAAGCAAGAGATCGGTAATCCTCGGTCGGTTCCGGTGTTAGATAGCACAGGGGAGGCTAAGTTCAACCATCCTTTCCACATATAACGAAAGAATTTATTCGCTAGGTCTGGACGGTCAAGTCTTTTTGCTACAGTATCTGCTACTCTACGGTATGCTTTTCTTGGTGTCTCATTTGGCAACAAATATCCTTTAGATATAGTTGCTAGAGATATTTCATTCATCCACTCAGGATAATCTTTTCCTGCTTCCCAATTGGAAGTATCTACTACTAAACTCATAACTTATTTTATTAAAATATTGCTGCTGTATCCCACTCCATATGTCCTTTAGAGTAATTAGTTACTCTATTTGCAAAGAAGTCAGTATGTTGCTTACCGGCAATAACTGCATCAAACCATTTCATAGTTTTTAATGCTCCTTTGTCAATTTGAACTGCTGGTACGATTGGTTTTAATCCTAAATCGCTCATTTTAGTATTTACTCTATGACGAATAAAGTTCTTAAGCTCTTCTTTACCTAAATTCTCTAAATCTCCCATCTCAAATACCTTATCGATAAAATCAAATTCTAACTGTAGAGCATTTTTTGCTGCTTCTTCAATATCAGCAACTAATTCAGGAGTTTTAAATTCTGGATGTTCTTCCATTAAGGTACGGAATAACCAGCATCCTGCATCAGAGTGTAGGGATTCATCTCGTACTGACCATTCTACGATTTGTCCTACTCCTTTGAGTAAGTTTCTCATTTTAAATGACAATAAAACAGCAAAAGAAGAAAACAGGTTAACTCCTTCGGTAAATGCTGAGAAGATAGCTAGAGATTTTGCTCTATCATGCCAGTTTGGAGTACCGTCATGACCATCTCTTACATTCATAAGATTTTCAATTTTAGCCATAGTAGCTTCATCTTCTAAAAACTCAGCAAAATTATCTAATCCTAGCTGCTCATTTAATAGAGAATATGCTTCTGCATGTATAGTTTCACTCGAACCTAGCGTAGTACCCATCATTATAATTTCTGGTTTACGGAACCACTTAGTTACCAATGTAGACCAGTAATCATTAACAATAGTTTCAGTTTGCGCAAAACCTTTTAATATACCTCCAATAACATTTTTTTCATGATCTTTTAAATTACTAGCCCAATCAGATACATCTTGTGACATAGGTACTTCTGTATGAAGCCAATGTGCTTGTTGCTGTTTAAGCCAAAAATCAAATGCTTTTGGATATTCGAAAGGTTTATAAACTACGCGTTCGTTAAGTAAACTCATTTTTTAATTAAATTAATAGATTAGACAAAAAAAATCCCCAGGTTAAGCTATATCTGCTATTGGAGATGTTTCCATAAATAGCATATATATTTTACTTTTTATCAAATAATTCCGACATTTTTTCCCTAGTAAGATTAAATACTGGACCTTGTGTAGAATTTAACTGTTCGTCAAGATCAGCCTTACCTTCAAATTCAATATGACCGTTGTTAGTATCCATTTTAACATTGTAAGTCATACCATCTTGTCCGTATCGGTTTTTCATAACATGAACGCGTCCGGTTCCTAGCACTTTATCTTCTTTTTGTCGAGATAGTGAAAGACAAATATCTGCCACCATCATTTTATCGTAAGACCCAGCAGCTTTATCACCTTCAATTACTGAATCTTTAGCACCCATTCTATTTACCTGGGATGGAGTTAGAATAGGAACTTTTAACTCTTTAGCAAGTCCTTTAGTTGCAATAAATACATCATCGATTTCATCTTTACGTTCAGAGAATTTTCCTTTAGAAGGAGCACGTAAATAATCTACGTAATCAATTATAATAAGATCTGGTTTATGATCCATATCTATACATTTCTGTACATGAGATTTTACAGTATTTACTGTAGCATTTTTAGGAGCATATTCCTTAACAATTAACTTACCTTTTAAGTTATCAACTACTTTTTGTACTTCTTTACGGTGGTTATTAACCTCATCAATAGAGTACCCTGTAAAATAGCAGTCAAATCGCTTACCAACGTAATCTTCCCCGAGTTCAAGAGTGTAATAGTTGACTTTATAACCAAGCTTAACAGCATGAGCAGCAATAGCCACCATAGTCCATGACTTACCGCCACCAGGATTACCAAAAACAATAGCCAGGTCCCCGGGCCCAAATCCTCCTTGAATACCATCATTAAGGATAGGCCAAGGACTAGGAATAGTAGGACGGTAGTCAGTTCGATAACGAGTCTCAATATCTTTATTATATTCATGCCCTATATTTTTATCCATACCAGCCTTCATAGCCTTTTCAATAGTATTTCTAATACCATCAAAATCACCTGCTTTAAGTAAATCTGTTGAATTTAAAATAGCTTGCTTCATCTCTTGATTCTTACAGAAGGTAGTAAATTCTTCTTGAACGTAATCTAAATCGTCTTGAGAAGCCTGGTATGAGTTACGTAGCTCTTCTTTTAAAGCTACTTTCAATATATCGTTCTCTACTTTTTGTAACTCTACTTTAAGCACATCCATAGTAATAGTAGTATGGTACTTATCAAAATACTTTACTATCTGATTAATTATCCACTTATGTGCGTCTGAGTCAAAATAATCCTCTTGAAGTACGTCTCTGACGTTAAGAAGAAAACTCTTATCTGTTAGCAATGAGCCCAATACTTTCAGCTGGAAACCTTTTCCATACTGATTCAATGCTTTTAATGTCATCTATAACTTATTTTTTAAAAACCGTTAAACCTCTAAAATTTTCTAACCAACCTTCTGTATTTTTAGTAATACCTTCGATCTTATCTTGATCTAAAAGGTGTAAAAATGCCCCTGATTGAAGGTCGGGTATTTCACTCTTTATTATATCTAATATATGATTTTTTTCTTTAGTATCCAACGCTGTCTCGTGTAAATCCATCAATTTAAAATTAGTTTCTACACGATCCCAGCTATGAATTATTTTAGGAAATATCTTTTTGTCTTCCATTTTATTTTCACAGACTTTGAATACATAGTCTAAGTCAGTAACTTTGTTTACTAAGTCTGGAAATTCTTTTACTATTGTTTTGATCCCAAGTCCTTTTACTCCTGCTAAATTATCTGAATTATCTCCAAGTAGTGCTTTAACTACATTATAATTTCGAGGTAGTACTTTCAGTTCTTCAATAATATTAGTTTTATCAAAAGTCTTCTTTTTCACCGGAGCATAAACTTCAATATTATTATTAACCAGTTGTAAGAAATCTTTATCAGAAGACACAATAGTAACTTTTTTATTATTGCCATCAGCTTGTTTGGCAAGATACGCAATTATATCATCTGCCTCTAGTTTTTCCATTACTATTTGTTGCAAAGGAAGACAGTCTAAATAATCCTGTACTCTTAATAGCTGATTGATAAGTGCTTCTTGTTCTTCTTCTCTAGTATCATAAAGTCCCCAATGAGTAATTCTAGCTGTGGCACGTTGTGCTTTATAGTTAGGATCTATATTCTGTCTATTGCCAGAACCTCCTTTTCCGTCCCATACCACTATTACTCTGGTTGGATCAAATATACGAGTTACGTATCCTAACGAGCGAAGAAAACCCACCAGGCCTCCGATATGCGTACCTGATGGATTCATCGCTTTGAGAAGAGAAAAGCTACGAATTAACATATTCATAGCATCGATCACTAAAATATGATCGTTTAATTCTCTAGGTGGGGTTTCTTTAAGATTTTTTAGAATATCTCCGTAATTCGCCATTAATCTAAGATATTAGGAGTTATAGTTTCTTCTTCTAAGTCTCCTTCTTCGATTAAATCAAAATCAATACTACCAACAAGCTTTAACCAATGATCTTTATGTTCATTCTTATACTTATCAATAGCTCGTTTATCGTCAGGGATAAAACCATGCGAGGTCATCACTACTCTACCTCTAGATTGTACTCCTCCAATATGGTTCTTTTCAACCTGTACGTTAGTACGTTTAGCAAACTCTACCTGAAGGCCATCTTTAATTGCTTTTATCTTAGATGTACCTGGGTTAGTAATATTACCAAAAGTAATCACTAACGTAGCATCATACCACATCGACATACCTCCTTTATTCTGTAACTTTGGTTGACCCATTGGTGATTCAGGTTTCATAGTCCAAACCTTATTGATAGCAACCATAGTATTAGTGTAAGGAGAGTTCTCTTTACGAGATAGAAGAATCTTTTGATTTAAATTATTACCGAATTGAGTAGACATAGCTCCTGCATTCCATTCGTTGTTATTTTTATTAGAACGAACAGATAAATCACAAGGTACTGAACCGATACTGTCCCAGAAGAAGCACATATCAAAAGGTAAATTACCTTTCGCTTGCTCATCCATAAGATCGGCAATATAAACAGCTACATCTTCGATAGTATTTAATGTACCTCTATCGGCATATAGAAAATGCCCTTCATAATCGGTAACAGCACCGTTTTCGTCTACAACTTCTTCAAACTCTAATCCCATTTCTTTTGCATGTTCCCAAGACCATTTCATCTCGGTAATAATGAAGACTGGAAGAACGCCCATTTTTTGAGCGTTCACCGCAGCTTCTAGTAGGGCAGTTGTTTTGCCCGTATCACTATGTCCACGCAAAAGAGTGATGTGACCGGTAGGTATACCGGGTAAGGAAGTTATATCCTGGAAAGCTTTAGATAGAGGAATCCATCCTTGCTCTTTAAATTTTACTGAAGAATTAGAGAAACCTTTTTTCTTCTTAAAATTACTAAGATTAAAAGATTTTCTAACAGATTCAGTTGCTCTTTGTTGTACTTCTTTCTTTTTCGCCATTACTCGTTGAATAAGTCATCAAATTTATCTACAGTTCCTTTATTACCAGCAGTAGCTGTTTCTAAAGTAAAATCGGTTTTATTAGTTCCTAAACTAGCAGGAAGTTCTGTATCATTACCTCCAGGTAATGCAGCAGGTGCATCATCTTCAGCTGAATTAGGATCTAAATAATTCTGTAGTTGCTTTTTGATAAACTCATAATCATACTGAGTAAATGATTCAGTAGGGTTTGGCTGTTTTTTTAACCAAGTATCCACTAAATCATTATTATCAGAAAGAGGGGTTTGTTTAGGTTTAATTCGAACAGTAGTTTGCGGGTAAGGATTACCTTGCTGCTGCTCTACTACTAAGTCCCATCCATTAATTACATCGGTATAATCACCTACATCTTCATCTTCTGCTAAAGCAAGAAGGGCTTTGTAGATTGTAATACCAAATCCCCATAAACGAACTCCTTTATCTTCTTCTCCTCTTACTACAACAGGAGCAAAGATACGAGTTTTAGGTGAGATTTTACCAGATAAAGACCAATTATCTTTATCATTTGTCTTACGTAGTTCTTTTACAAACTCTTCAATAGGATCCTGCTTACCAAAATTTGATAAGGCGATCATAGGGTATTTACCGATGCCGTAATGGAATTTTAACTCCTTAAACGGAAAGGTAGGATCAAAAGCCGACGGTACAATACGTACTGTTTGCTTTCCTAATTGTGGTTTCCAAAAAATTTCGGAATAATCGGTCTTTTCTTTGTCTCGACCGTTGTTGTTTAACGCATCTAATTTTGCGCGGATAGCATTAATGTCCATATATAACTAATTTTAAATATAACTTATTAATAATATAAGAAGAAAAGATTAAAGAGCCAACTATAGCTCAATAATTTTATACAACTTAGTATTTACTCTTTTGAGTTCTGGGCCTTTGGTAAGAAGAATGCAATTTCTATAATCCGGCCAGTTTATTCGGTAGTTGGTATCTAATACTCCACCATTTAACTCCTTGATTAAAGTATTCAAAGCATTGATGGTATAAAGAGTATTTGTCTCTTTTTTTCTATGCACTAGAATGGTATTATCCAGAAAATTAGATACATTTCCGAAATCCACATTATAGGTACACATATATTCATCTTGACTTTTTGAATAAAGTACAAAGATTTTATTGTATATAATTTTATATTTATCTTGTATAGTAGTTAATACTTCTTCTAAGCTTTCCTCGGTAGAAAAAGTACAAAACAGCTTATTACTCATATCCTCGCTGGTAAAAAAAGGTTCGATATCATAATCGAACTTAGGTCTTGTTACATTTGTTATCATATATAAATAGTTGTGCTGTTCTATAACATTAAGTTTGAACTATATTTGAATTTAACAGGGTATTTTCCCCGGTTTTCCATTATTTTCTGTATGTCTTCTAAAGTTTGTTTACCATCCTCTTTACTAAAATCAAATAAAATAGCATCGTAGGTATAGAGAGTAATAAAAGATTTTTTATTCCTTAAATACTTTAGTATATCTTTTAAGATAGTAATATTATTTGAAGTCTCCAACGATTGCATCATATAATTCATAAGCTTGGCTGGGTTCATATCTTCTAGATTGTTTTTAAATTGCTTTTCCTGATTGCGGGTTAAACACATACCCGGTTTCTTTAAAGCTTTTCCACATAACATCTATATACTCCTGTATTTCTTTAAATATTTTAAGATTTTTATGCTCTTCTGGTATTTTTCCATAAATGGCATGAAAATTAATTTGCTTTGCTTTGTTGTATTCTTCATCTGTTATTTCGTCTTTACCAAAGTACTGCTTAGCTAATTGTTTATGAGCAGATTCGTCAGTTAACGGATAATCTAACTGGTCGGCAAGTAATCTCAGGTGGTATCCATCAAAATCAAACTCTACAAAAAAGTCATTTTGAGGTTTAAAGCATTTTCTATACTCCTCTGCTTTAGGGATAGCTGCAAAATTGACCGAATTAAATGTATTTGTAGGTCTAGATGTACTGTTATATAGGTTGTAATCGGTATAAACTACGTTATTATATGTATTATACAAAGGATTTTTAGGTTTAAACATCTTATTAAACCCGTCGTAAACTATTCCAACACCATTCTGCTCTAATAAGTAAAATACATTAGTTGCAATCTTATTATAAAAATCAAAACCGTCAGGTATTTCTAATTCTAAACTATCTTTTATTTGATTGTAAATATCTTCGCATCTTTCGTATAATTTACTAATAGGTATAAGCTTGTTGATATCTATTTTTTCACTATACTTTCGATAATACCAGTCTATTGTATTATTTGAACTAGAATACTCTAATTTCTTATAGAGATTCATAGAATACACTAACGATATATCTATTACTCTTTGTAGATTAAAGTGGTATAGAAGAGTTTTCTTATTTAATGTATATAGTTTCTCTGCTTTTAAAAGAATATCGTAGACACGGTCTTTTTCTACATTAAGTCCATCATCATGAGAAATAGGAATAAAATATCCTTGGGAATCATCTATAGGTCTAACATATACTCCAACAGTAGCAGTTAATTTAGAATGAAAAAAATCATTAGTACTCACTACATCCACATAAAGCGGACTTTGTACCTGATTTTCTAACCATTGAAGCTGTTCTTGAGACTCTAGTAAATAAAACATTTATTAATAACCTTTTTTATAATATACGAAAATATTTCGTATCTACAACCTTTTTCCTGGAGAAGGTATAACTATATCTTTATCCTGTTGTTGGATAGGTTGAGACTGTGCTACTATGGTTTCCTCTACATATTCTACTGGGCTATTAATTAGTGCTTCGGCTCCAGGCATTACAGCTTTTAGATCATTTAATTTTCTTTGGTTTCTTGTTTCTATACCTTCGAGAAAATATCCGTTGACTGTTTGGTCCTTCACAGGTCCTTTTATTTCCCAATCTATACAAACTACCTGTTCATACCTTTCTCTATTTTTAGCTAGCTTAATTGCTTGTGGCCTTAGTATTTCTTTTACTTTACCTGTAGAAGTATTTTTATAAAAACATCTTTTCATTACACCTGCTTGCTTTTCTTTAGAGGAAGGAGGTAGTTTAGTTGATGTAACCTTGCTAAATGAAGATCTTTCTGGTGTGTCCGCAGTTAAGTATTCATATCCTGAGCTAGAACCTAATTCTGCTTGTTCTGGAGATTCAGTAGGGAACAGTCTTTCAGCTTTTGAGAAGTCTCCTTTTTCAATATCCACTGTTTTTCTATCAAATATATCTCCAAAAGAAGTAACAATAAGATTCTTACCAGGTATATTAACTAAATTACCTAGTTTATCTATAAGTGCTTGTACATTGTCTAATTCATCTAGACTCTTAAACGTGTATTGATGTTTTGGTAAATACATTTAATTAATTTTATGCTGGTCCCCAGTATTCAAAATGCCATAATTCATCTAATGTACCGCCAGTATCCGATAATCTCCAAGGATTGTACCATCCATATTTTTTACCTATTTCAGCAATAGTTTTATAATCTGGTGTTTGTATTCTAGCGTTAAGATTAGCAGCTGGTGTTTTAGCTCCTCCTACTGCTTGGTATAAATTACTAAAATCTACGGCTACTCCATAGCCATGAGCTCCGCCTCCGGTATTTTTTCCAAATCTAACAGCAGAACTTATTAAGAAATTAACTCCATTTGATTTTAATTCATTGAACCATTGTAATGCTGCTCGACCTGCTGTTGCTTGGAGATAATACTTACCGTTAAGTAGTCTTGCTGTATCCATAGAACCAGCAAAAGTACTAGGATCTGTATTAGCATCTCCAATTTCTATTAGATCCCCTTGTCTGGCAAGTCTAAATACATCTGAAGCAGAGCTATTTCTTAAATTAATACCATATCTTTGAAAGACTGGTGTATTTTTAGGGCTAGAAGCACCTATTCTATTAACATTAATAATAGGCGCTGGATCTTCTCCATCAACTGTTGCTACTACTGGTCCTGCGGTTCCTCCTGCTGTTGGAGATCCTCCAGTTCCAGGGGTTTCTCTATATCCTTCAGATGCTGCTTTAGATGCTTTTTCAAAATACTCTAATTCTGCCTGTGTTGGAGGTTTAATAGAGTAAAACTGTGTTTTAACATCAGTAGTCCATTTACTATCCTGAATACTATGTGATAATCCGGTTATAATATATCCGAAATCTTCCGCGTATCTTTGAGGTAAAAGTCCTTGTTCTATTTGAAAAGCCTGGCCTATCTTTAGTCCTCCAATACCCATAGTTGTAAATGATAACTCTACTGGGATTACACCTGGTGGTGGTTTGGGGTCATCTTTCTTTTTAGAGTAGGCTTCTACTACGTATTTTTGACAGAATTTTTTATGAAAATTAGAAATAGCAGAAACTAAATCAGGATTAAAATCACCATTATCAAAAGCTTTATCTCCATTAAACTCTCTCCAATAGTCGTAATAATCATCAATCCATTTCTTTAATCTTTTATCTGCAGGTTTTTCTCTTTTCTCTTTTTTCTGTGTTATTTTACTGTTATCGTCTGTTTTATCCTGACCTTTATGTCTTATATGCCTATCTAGTAGCCCTGCGTTCCATTTTAATAACGGGCCTACATTATCTTTAGAGTTCCCTTCAGTACCTTGAGCAGCTATAGAAACCATATTACCTATATCTTTGCTAATTTGACTACTTATATTTACATTAGTCATTGTTGACCTTACTCCTGATAATGATAGGGTTGGTATTAGGTTACGAAGAGCAGGGGTTACTTTTCTATCAACTATATAGAATAAATCATCACGATCATCGTAAAATATATCTAAATCATTTACTCCACCCATAGCTTCATTCATAGCTTTGAGGAGAATTCTTAAAAAGTAAACTATGTTATTATTTTCGTTTCTATCAGAATCTTCATCGGCTTTGACTATTTTATCCAACTCATCTTTAAGGAACTGAACTGATATAAGTATGTTTAGTATGTCGTCGGTCTCTCCTCTTATTAATCCTTGAGTAAAAGCTGACTGTACTTGTTGATGAAATCCGTTTTTCCATACAACTCCCATAGGAAAAGCAGTTCCTTGTCCATCGGGCCACTCTAACTTATTTTGTTCACTATCGTATAAAACTGTTAATCTAGGTTTTTTCGGTAATATACATACCATAGGGTTAATAGAAAAATGCTGATCTGTTGTGAGGTATTTTAGTTTTTTCTCATAAACACCTATTGTTTCTTTATCTTGGTGACCGGTATAAAATTGTGTTAATTTTCTTCCTGTAGAATTAGTTCCTTTAGATTTAGTTTTAGTAGCGTCTACTAAGGTAACGTAGTTATTATAAACATCTAAAACTACGTGTAGTGGAATCCAAAATTCATTTAAGTCATCGTTATCAAAAACTCCCGAATCTTTTAATTCTAAATCTTTTAACCTAAAAGCTGCAAAGTCATTTAATGTTTTTCTAAAATGCTGTGAAGAAGATCTAACAAAGTTACTTTTAGTGTAGATAGGCATTACATCTCCTTCTGATTCTAGCCCGGTTATATCTGCTTGATTTGCCTGTGCTGTAGCTTGATCTCTTTGTCTATCTACTTCCTGTTGCAAGGCTTGCTGTCTTCTTCTTTCTCTATCAGCTTTTTGGTCTTCAGTAAGCTGTTCTTCTGGTATTATAGAGCGGTCTTGTATAAAATTAGCTAATCTTAAACCCTCCCTGTAATCATCTCCTGTAAATAAATTATCTACCTCAATTTGGAAAAAAGCTCCATTTTGATCTTCAACCCGTATATTATCTCCTGGAGTACCGTCTGAGTAATTTGCCTGTGAAAAGGTTAGTCCGTATTCTCCAAACTGTTTGTTTAAATAAAATTCTAACTCTTCTTCTTCTAAATCAGCAAATCCACTATTACCTGTTTCTGTAGGACCAAAAGAATATGTTTCCCCATCATATTCAAAAGAATCGCCGTTTCTTAACTTTTCAAACTTCTCTCTAAATGCATCATTTTGCATAGCTATTTTAGCTTCTGCACCTTGCGGGTCATCTAAAGCAGCTAATAATTCTTCATCATTACCGAAAAGTAAATCTCCTGTTGCTCCGGCTGCTGCTCCTAAAGCAGTACCTGCTGCACTTAATCTTTCTTGTGGGCTGTTAAAAGGATTTAATACAGTTAAGGATGAATCTAAAACTTGATTTATTTCTGTACTGGATATACCTCCATCTACCCAATACTGCATTTCGGTAAAGAGTTTATGATAGATTGATTTTCTCTCTTCTTTACCTTTATCCTCTCTTAAAGGATTCATTTGTTCGGCAGGATATACTTCAGAAGGATCGAAAGTACAAGCTATAGACTCTAAAACACTACCCTTAGCAATAATCTTTACCTTACAGTCATACCCTCCTTGTTCGTTTAAACTCCAATCAAAATTAGAAACATATCCTACAAACGAATCATAGTTAAAATCTGATTGCTGTGCTATTTCTAAGAGTTCTTTTTCAAACGTTAACATAGGATCATCAACGTTATCTCTTAAAAATTTTTTATAAGTTGTAATTTGAGAATTTAATTGTCCAGTATTTTCTGATGATGATAGTTGAATACTATGTCCCCATTCTAATAAAATAGAGTAACCAGGTCTCAGGTATAGCGCCTGCATTACTTCTAGGTCCTCTAAAGTCCATACTTTAAAATTAACTTCTGCTTCTCTTAAAGTCCCGTAAGTCCCTTTAGATTTAACATTAACAGATTCAATACCAGGAGTAGGTCTGAATCCAAGGCTTTCGTAATTATGATATGCACTATCTTTTATATCTCCAGATTTTGCATATCCGTTGGAATCCACATTTATTGGATTATGTTTATTTTGATTAACTCCACCACCTAATGCTGTTGGTTCACTTGGTATACTTTGTTTTAATGTACCGCCCATCAACACATTATTATAAGCTAAATTCTTATCGCCTACTACTTGCTCTACAGTAAATTCTCCTAAAGCTAATAGTTCTGCTTCAGTCTCTGTTATGGTATTAACACTAGAGACCATTCTAGCCCATGCTCCATTGCTATTAAAAAATAAGAGATGTTCTTTAGATTTTTGATTTTGAGACACAAGTTCTTCTCTAGCTATAAGTTGATTTATAACTCCTAGAGACAAACCACCTCCTATAACTTCTTGAGGTTGACCTTGTGGTGTTACTTGTGCTGGTTTTGACATTATCTGGTCTTATTTACTTCTTCAAATAATTGTATAGCTGATGTTTTATCAGCTGGAATCCTTAGCTGTACCCCTGGAGTTACATTTAAAGACCCTTTTTGATAATTATTTGCAGAAGAAATAATCCACCATAACTCTGAGTCTTGATAGAACTCTAAGGCTAAACTATCATACCTATCACCGTATTGTGATATAACATAAATATCGTTTTCACTTAAAGGTATTTCTGGATATATAACGTTTCTTTTATATCCTGTACCTCTAGTGGTTGTTAATGTCGGTATTTTTTTAAAGCGTCTGCCCATTTATTTAATATACGAAATTTATTAACTAGTTGCAAGCGGTATATACCTTACTTTTGTTCCTTCTGGTGCATTAGAATTGGTAATGAATGGATTAACACCTGTTTGAGGTAAAAAGTCATGTATTACTTTAAACGACACACTTACATCCAGTACATGAGGTAAAATTTGATCTTTACCTCCTTCTCCTTCTGGGTTTTGAAAAGATATCTCCCAAGGATAGTCTTTTTGCCATGTGTATTGAACAGATTCTATTATTCCGGGCTGTTCGTAAATATAATCCCCAACAGTTACTTTAGCTATTGATCCTCTCATAAACCTACCGTTTTCTCCATAAGTAGGTGCAGTCACAGAAGCTAAAGTTGCTGCTTTTCTATATAATGGTCTCATTTCCTGTCTAGATTGTGCAGCAATTTTAAATCCTATATTAATACTTCTTTCGAATCCGCTATAAGTATAAAAATTCTCTGCTCGACCTAAATACTTATGAGAATTCCAGCTTCCGTTAAAGCTATCGTCAAAAGTATCTAAAAATGCTCTAAACCCTAAAAAATGAATTTGCTCAGGTGTAAGTATTTGAAATTCTAATTGAATTAAATCCCGACTTCCATTAGTACCTAATTCAGGAGATTCAAAAGCATTTAACCCTTCAATACCTTCTTTATTTGGTCGAGTTAAAACATCTAAAGCATTTAATGCATCAACAGTATTATCATCTTTTACTGTGTATGAAGTTCTATTTCTAGTTACTTTACCAGGATTTCCTAATCCTACTCTGGTTTCTTTATTTACCTTGGTATTTCCATAATCTAGAGCATATACTTTTTGCTCTCGGTATTTACTGTAGTTATCAGTAGCTAAAGGTACATCCGGGGATATATCACTATCTATAGCTCTAAAATCTTGTATGGCTGTTCTAGATTTATTCGGATCGAATGTTGATATTCTATCTTGAGCATTACCAGAAAAATATTCACCTTCGAGATCTATCTTATTTACATCACCTCCTACTCTAGTATCTGTAATTTTTTTAGATGTAAATTTTATTCCGTCTATCCAACTATTAGATCTTACAGGGATCGTACCATCTGCCGGCATTGTAAATCCAAATGGATCAGTAAACTCTATTCCAGATTGAACTGCATTAACATTATCTAAAGTAGAATGTGCAAGGTAAGAAGAACCTCTTCCTCCGTCGTTATACTTATTCGTATCACTTATAGGCAGCCCTGTTATATCTCCTGTTATCCCTCTATTTCTAGTACTTCCTGGTATACTCCCTGATATTGCTGTAGTTTCTCTGAGGAACTCGTCAGCTTGAGTTTGAATAGAGATAGGTAAACCTACTTGAGCGGCAATACTATTATACTCTGTACTTTGTTTTAAAAAGCTACCACCCTCTAGGTCGTTATACTTCTGTTCAAATTGCTTTGGTAGACTAGTAATAGTACCGATACCTTGTCCATCTACTCCGGTATTTAAGTCAATTAACTTTTTTCTATTTTCTACCGGTGCATAACCTGTTGTAAGATATTCTTTAAATTGCTCGTCTCCTGTATTAGTTAAAGTAACTATAAGATTTTGAGCATAATAATCATTCGGTCTTGTAGGAGCTCCTAATAAAGGTATTCTAGCACCTACTCTAGAGCGATTTATATTATCTTGAGTACTAGTTGCAGTTCTTCCACCTCCAGCTTCTAATTGACCATTATCAAAAGTAACTATCTGAGATCGTTCAGGTAGAGGGTCTGATATATCTCCTTCTATAGCTTTATTGGTTATACCAAAAGTACCTTCTAAGGAAGTTGTTTGAACAGCAAACGTTTGATCAAATTCTCCTGTACCTGCAGGGTTACTTATCGGATTACCGTTATTGGCATTTACAATATTAGTAACTGTGTCAGTTTCAGTATATGGCGTGTCTGCACGGTAATTTCCTTGAACTACAGATACATTCTCTGTTACATCACCTACTACATCTTTTTTATCTATTCCTAGACTGCCGGGTGATGGGGTGGTATTTCTTAATAAATCAGCAGGTTTTGATACACTCTGACTGTTCTTAATATTATTTACGTTAGTTAACGTATCTGTTTCTGTATAAGTAGAGTCTGGTGTATATGTAGAGTCGTTGTCTTCTGTAATTAAATCTCCTTCAATCCCTACATGATATTTACCTATATCGCCAGGGTTAGCTGTAGTATTTCTATCTGGTAATTTAGAGTCTGTAATTACTCCTTGAACCGGTACTCTTTCTCCTCTTAAAGCATACTGTGAACCTTCTACTCCACCTGCTCCAAAGAACTCAGCAAATCCACTAGCAGGATCTCCATCCTGTAAATATGTATCAGTTCTAAAAGCTCTTAAGAAATGAGTTCCTGTTCCGTTAACAGGTACTTGTGCTAGAGTTGAACCAGCTACTTGAGCTACATGCTTTAATGTACCTCCTGCTCTTCTTATTATGTTACCTACTTTAATACCTTTTTGGTACTTCTCACTAGATTGTAGTTTTTGTGTAATATCACCTTGCTTTAATAATGCTTCATTTGCTAGGTGTTTTACTCCTGGCTTATCAATAAGCATTTGAGCAATACGAGATGCATCATCAACTCTTCTAGTAATATCATTAGAAGTACTGCCTTCTTGTTTTGTTACATAAGGAGCCTTGATCCCACTATCCTCATACTGTAGAGAACGGAGATTATCCATACGACCTTCGTCGAAGTCCTTTTTTAAGTTCCTTATAATCGGCATATATTACTTATGCTGGTGGATTATCTAAATACTTATCTGGAGTAGCTCCATCTAAATCTAATCCAGAAGGGCTTTGATCGATAGCCGGTTGATTATTAATCGAAGACTGATTGTGTAAAGTCGAGGCTGGGTTAGCTCCTGGTCTAGTTGCAGGAGTTTGTCCTTGCAATCCTAATATAGAATTAGGTAATTGATTATTTAAAATTCCGTTTGCCATAATTGATTATTTAATTTATTATAAATAGATATTATTATAGTTATTCTATTATGAGAATAGTGTAATTGATTTAGCTTGAGTCATTCCTACTTTATCTCCATCTAAGTATACATCTCCTCCGGCTGATACTACTGATATAAGTGTGTCTAATTTAGCAGATATTTCAGCCATACTGTTATCCTCTTCTCCACCACCTTCTCCAAATAATCCTCCAAGAGCAACTAATGGAGTCATTACAAGAGCAAATGTAGATAAAGCTGCTAGTGCAGGCAGTGCTGCTATTCCAGCTATCGCTATTGCTCCTAATCCGGCTGCTATACTCATTAATCCTAATCCTACAAGCATTAATTGAGGCGCTATCATTGCTAATCCAGATAATTGCTGTATAATAGATTCTATTGGAGTATTTCCAAGTAAATTAAAGGCAAATGCCGCTGGGATTAAAGATGCACCTAGTAATGCAATTGCTCCAGCTCCAGCTGCTATGAATGGAAATAAGAATCCTAATCCTGCTGCTGCTAATCCTAATAGAGTCAATGCTCCGGCAAAAGCAAACATCTGGCCTGGGTTAATATCTTTCAGTAGACTGAATCCATATGCTGCAGGAATAAGAGCTACTCCTAATATACCCATAGCTAGTGCTCCTTGTATAATTTGACCTCCAACATTACCTAGTAAAGCTAAGGTTAATCCTAACATTGATAATGAACCAGCAAATGCAAGCATTTGTGCCGGATCTACGTCCTTAACCATTTTTAAAGCTAAAGCAAAAGAAACTCCTAAAGCCAATCCTGCTATACCTAATGCTAGTGCTCCTTTTACAACATTACCGAACTGTTTACCGATAGAAGCTAAACCGTCTCCTAATCCTTTTAAGAATCCTTTTGGCCCTTCTCCAGCTTTAGGCTTTACTCCTTTAGTTGAATCTGCAAGTTTTTTAGTATCTTCTGTAGCTTTTTCTTTTAGTTTTTCTAAAGGATTAAGTCTTGTACCTCCTTTAGTTAATATCATTTTTCCTTGAGGAGATAATACACTATATAAATCTCCTGCTTTAGATTTAACTTTTCCTGTTAAAGCACCTCTGGCTACATTTACAAAGTCTTTAAAACCAGATTTTACTCCGGCCATATTACTTTTAAAATTTTTAAAGAAGCCTACTACTCCTTCTTTCTTATCCATCAAGCTTTTTCCTAGATTTCCTGCTCCAGCTGCTATATTAATAAAGCCTCCTGCTAGTAACTTACTTGCTCCATAAGCTGCTAGTAAATAAGGTGCTATTGGAGCTACAAAAGCTACTGCTTTTGCGATCATTGTAACGATAGGAGCTAAAGTATTTAAAATACTTGCTAGAGGTTCAGCAATTTTAGAGAAAGCAAGTTGAAGAGATTCTGATGCTTCCATTTGTTCTAACTGCTCAAGAGTAACACCTCTCATTGCAGCTCTTTGCTCTTTAGAAAGATTTTTTTGACCTTCTTGATTAATGAGCATTTTACCCATCTCTTCTCTAGACATTCCAAGAGCTTTAGCCATTGACTCTTGCTGTATACGGTTCATTTTAGCAAATTCTGCTGCTGATGCTCCGTTTTTGGCTAATTCTTTAGCTAATCCTTCTAAATCATTGTTTAATGCTAGTTCTCTAGCCTTACTTAAATTTATTTGTTTACCTGTAAGTAACTGTGCTTCTAATTCGCTTTCTATAGAGGATTCAAAATCTAGTAATCCATCAGCTATTTGATTAACCTTAGCTAAATCTAAACCTAATTTTCTAGCTGCTGAGGCGGCTGCTGCTATTTTTGCAGGATTACCTCCTAAAGACATAGAAACGTCTGCGGAAGCATTTAATACATCTTTCATGACAACTCCATGAGCAACTGCAGAATCATTCATAGCGTTAAATTCATTAACACTAGCAACTAATTCTTCTTTATACCCTTGGATAGATGTACCAGATACTTTTGAGAACATACCTAGATTAGAAGCCTGCTCAGATGAAAGTCCTAACAGGTTCTGTGCTTCAGCTAATCTACCTAAATCTTCAGATGAGAACATTGCTGCTGCTGCAACACCGGTTCTTTCTGTCATTTCAGCCATTAAAGTCATTACCTGTGCACCTGATGCAAGGCTACTATTATGGGCTGCTTGTATTCCGGCATTCTGTCCGGTCAGTCTTTGCAATTTTGTAGAAGCAGAATTTAATTCAAATGCTTTACTTACTATAGCAGTGATAAGGGTAAGCGGGTCAAAAAGAGCTTTTCCAAATCCTTTTGCTAATTCTCCTAGACCTTTAAACATTATCTGGAGCTTAGAAGCATCTCGTACAATTTTACCAGTAGCAGGATCAACTCGTTCTGATTCTTCAGCTAATTTTTGCATTTCTGATTGGGCGTCTTCCATAGCTTTATGGAAAATACCAGATCTCATACCTAGTCTTTCCATTAATGCACCAGTACCTTTAACTAAAGCACCAGTAACACCCATTCTATCCTCTATCTTTCTTTGTATCTGCTCTTCAGCTTGTAGCTCGTCAATATTAACTTGATGAGCTTTTTTCATTGCAAGTAAAGCTGCTAACCTATTAGCTTTTTGTGCATCAATTTTCCCCTCTAAATTTAATTCTTTTTGCAGACCAAGAATTAATTCATCTCCTAGGTTAACCGCTTCTTGTTTCTTTTCAACAGTCCTATTTAGTTCGTCTAGGTTATTTTTCTGCGTTTTTAGATTTTCCTGAAGTCTTTGGGATTCTTCTTCAGTAAAAACACCAATAGATTTTGCTTTACTTTCTAGATCAGCAACTATTTTTTGCTGTTCTGTTTGTGCATCTTGAGCATTTTGTAGCTCTCTAGTTATGTCTTGATGTGTAGCGTAAGTATCCGCAAGTTGCTGTGCATACATAGCTTGTTGATCATTTAGATCTCCAGCTATTGATGTAATCTCTGTTACAAGTTTATTCTGTAAAGCCTGTGCTTTTGATATTTCACGGTTAATTTTACCGGCATTACCTAACTCTACTACATTTTGTTGAACGGCTTTTACAACCTCGTTACCTAAATTTCTTAAGGTTTTCTCTTGATCGTTGAGTTTTTGCTTAACACCTAGGCTATCTCTTAGTTCTGCATTTAGAGTACGAGCATAATCTAAAGCAGATGCATTGTTTTCTGCTTCTGCTCTTGCAAATCTATTATACTGATCTCTTAGCTTATTAAGTTCTTCTCTGCTTTTAGCAAATTCACTTGGATCAGGGTTTAAATTATCACCGTTAGCCATTTATAAAATGAGTTTATTATAAATAGTTAAGGCTCGCTTATTTGCGAGCCCTAGTACTATAGGAAGGTTTTTTAATTTTACCGCCTTTCATTGTCTGAGATTTCTTATTAATCTTATCGTATTCAGCTTTTTCTTTTTCATAATGCTCTTGCATCTTTTGAAAAGTAAAATTTCTCAGCCAAATAGGCATGTTATAGACTGTATCATAATCATACCCTCCCTTACCATGAAAAACTATTTCATGTATTTGAGTAAATACAGATAGTCTATACGTTGGCGTCAGGCCAAAGAAAGTTAACCCCGATGGGGATGTCTACTCCTCCTTCCGGTCCATTTTCAGGGTAGAACTTCATGTCTACATCTGGTTGAAAGTCTCTAAGGTAGTTTCTAAATGCTCTAGAATCTCTTGCAAGGAATTCGTTATCTACAAAGGCTCTAACGTTTTTTCTTTCGCTATCACCATTTACCGCTAGTATCATATGCTTTAGACGAGTAGATAATTCTGCTGATGATTCTTTGTTAATCTTTTTTAATCCTTTTACTTCTTGATCAATTGACTGTTCATCACCATGAGAAAGAAGCTTAAAAGTAATAACTTTTCCTGTGGCCGGTAGAGTAAAGTTAAAACTGTTTTCTTTAGCTTTTTCTACATCTGGGTGTAGTTCTTTGTTGTTGAGAAGGGAGAGGTCAATATGCTCTTTTTCACCTGCATACTCAAATTCATAATCTTTACCGTACCCTAAAATACGTGCAGCTATAAGTAAAGCATTTTTATCTCCTACAAGTAATTGATTGTAGTCAATTGTCTTATCAACTATCAATGCCTGTAAAAGCTTATCAATAACAATACCTTTTTCAATATAGTTCTGATTGGTTAGAATATCCTCTTCTTTTGCAGTCATGTACTTCATTTCAATAGTACCTGAGGCGAGAGGTGAATCTGGTGGATAGAGTTTCCCTTTAGAAGGTAAGTCGACTACTTCGGTAGGGAATTTTTGTGTTTGTTCCATAAATTTTATTAATTAAAACTAGTTCTAGATATAAATATACGAAGAAATTATTTTTAAAACAACAAAAGCCCGAAATAAATCGGGCTTTCTGTTATATTTAAGGCTGTATTAGTAATTTAATACGCAATAATCCATTGCTACTGTAATCGATAGCTCTACTGCATCTGGTGCTGACCAATCAAAATCTCCTTGAGACATTGTTTTGATGAATGCACCTTTAATAATCCATTCAGAAACTACATCTCCTACAGGACCTAATACGTTAAGAGTTAAATCTTTTTTGTAGAAGTCTGAGTATCCAGCACGACCAGTTACTGATTCGTAAGATAGACGAGCCCACTCCATTACTGCTTGAGCTCCAGAAGGGGTAATTGGATCATATAGAGTCATATCCATATCATTCCACATTCTCTTTCCTCTGATCTTACGGTAAGAGTTGATGTGGTCAAGAACTACCTCTCCGTCTTCAAAAGAAGGAGCTGATACTGTTTTTACCATGAATGAAGGAATGTTATCCATATACATGATAAATCTATTTTGTACCTTCGGTTCGAAGGCTCTAAACATAATTTCGTTTGGATCTAATACTGCCATGTTATTGTATATTCTTTATTATAAATATCTTAATTTTAATTATCCTACAAATGTAGCTCCTGTTGGCTCAATTGTAAAGTCAAGTACGATGAATTCGGCAGTTTTAGCTGGCTGAATAAAGATTTGACCAATCAATTGGTTTCTATCTACTACGTCTGCAGTGTTGTTTGTATCATCCATTACTACTCTGTAAGCGTAAAGACCTTGTCTTTGTACTACTGATTCTAAGTAAGGATTAACTGTTGCTAAGAATCTATTTCTTGTTGCAATTGTATTTTGTTCGAATACTAGGTTTCTAGCTTGATCTCCGATGAATTTTTTCAATTCAATTAACAATCTTCTTACATTTACACGATCAAGAGCAGATGCTTTAGTTTGTAAAGTCTTCTGACCGAATACTGAAATACCTTGACCTGGGAATGAAGCGATTGGGTTAACTTTATTTGAGTATAGAGTATCTCTTTGAGTTCTAGTCAAACGTCGCTCGGCTTGAATTACTCCTGTAATACCTCCTCTTACAAGTCCGGCTGGTGCAAACCAAGGTGCTGAACTATTATCGGTGAAGGCATACACTCCTGGGATTACTACTGAAGCAGGAACCCATTCGTTTCTACCTGTAGCTGATTGCATTTGCAACCATGGCCAGTAAGAAGCTGCATAAGAGCTATTCAATGCTGCAGATTGAGTACTTAACTCACTTACTGCTGCTGAATAATTTACTAAGTCTACCACTGCGATACAATCTCCTCTAGTTTCTGCTAAAGAAATTAAGCTGTCTATTGGAGTAATATGTGTAGCATTACCGTAGATAAGACCTGGTGCAGATATAATATTGAATACGTACTCTTCTGAGTTTTCTAAGATTGAGATAGCATCGTTATAATCACTACCTTCTAATCCTTGAGTATCTTCATTACTGATATCTTTAAAGAAGTTAGCACCATTTGTACCTGCAGCTAATCCTGGTATTACACTTCCTACTGCGTTGTAGAAAGAACCTGATTGAGCGATTGGTAAGTAGCTTTTGAACCCTACTCCATCTGAACCTGTTTGTACTGTAAGTCCATCAGTGCTTAAGTAATTTAATGTTTGAAGATTAACAGCAGCTACACGAACATAGTTGGACTTATTAACATACTCTCCTGTTACACTAATATATTTAGTACTATCACTGTCAGTGGTAACAGACTTTACTTGATTTCCTACAATCTTCTCAATATAGTTATCTGAGTTAGGGTCTAATGAAAGATTGTTAAATGTTTCAAGTACTGTTTTATTTTTTAAATTATCATCTCCTTGACGAATACTTAAAGTAAACGTTCCTTGATTTTCATTAATATTAGATACTTCCCATCTAAGGTTGTCAGCAGAACCAGAAATTAGTGAACTATCACTATTTTGACCTCCAGTGTCTAAAGAACCTGTAGCATTGTTATAAATTTCACCTTTACCTAATGTAGCTAAAGTAAAAGGTTGAGTACTATCATAACTAGAAGCTGATAGATGAGTATTAGAAGCTGCAGTCCAATTAGATGAACCAGATGCTACTCTTGTTACTAATACTGAACCTCCTCCTTGTTGGAAGTAATTCTTAACTGCAAGAGAAGTCATATATTCATAAGAAGTTGACCCTGAGCTAAAAGTTGTACCGAATTTTCTTACATAATCGTTATACGAAGTAACTAAGGTAGGTATTTCTACCGGTCCTTTTACTGCTGGGCCGATTATGGCTGCACCTGCAACAACAGGGGCTGGTTGGATGAATGAGATATCATTTTCTCTTGTGAATACACCTGGAGAGATAATTGTTTCTGCCATGTTTAATGAAGTTTATTTAAATGTCTTTTATAAATATCAGCTTATTTTGTAAACCAATCCTGCAATTTGCAGGTAGTTACCTGTATATAAATAGGAAGGGAAGGTGCAAAACCCTCCCCTCATAAAAAACATAAACTACAATAAAATCTACTCAACAGTTGGCACTACTTCCTTCTCTGATTTCTCTTCTAAAGGAATAAATTCTCCATTCTGTAGATCGATTGATCCTTTACCGTATTTATCCTCAAGTTCCTTAACTAACTTAGTTTCAATATCTTGAGTATCCGCTAAATAGTTCTCAACATTAGTTCTACGGTTCTTAAGATCTAATTCAGCTAATCCCAACTGTCCTAATTCTGTCTTAACAGCCTGCATTCGCTTTTGAATTTCTTCAATTTGTTGTAACTCTTCTTGTGATAACTTTTGATTTGCCATTTTTTAAATTTATTAATCGATTAATGTATACATTTATAAATATAAGAACTTATTTTTATACATCCAACTTTTTTAGTGTTGGAAATGGAATTATATAAGGTAATTGTATATGTTTTGTTTTTTCAATTATCATATCTGCAAAATTCCAAGCAAATATAACTATAATATCAGGTTTAAATTTAATTAAATGATCCGGAGGAAATATAGGGATTTTTCCGTTGGCTGTCCATTTATTATACCTTTCAGGTGATTCGTCTATGATATAGTTGACTGTTGTTTGATCTAATTCTAATACACTTGTTATAACATTAGCTCGTCCTGAAGCTCCATAACCTGCTATCTTTAGTTTTTATTATCTTCTAAATATGTTTTTAGTTTATTTAAAGCAGCAGTAATACTCTGACTGAAGGTAGAAAGATCTAAGTAAGATTCTTCTTTCTTTATTTGATCTAATACTTTTTGATTACTCTGTCCTTCTCCTATAATTACTCTAATTGAACCTGAATGAACTGGTATTCTTTCAAAATCTAAAATAGTTAGTCCGTGAGGTTCAAATAGATTTTTTAAACTTGTTAAAGTATAGTAGAATAAATGTTCATGATACATAAAATCAAATTGAAATTTATCTACTAAATCGACTAGATACTGTACCTCTATAATAAACTTGCCTTTCGGTTTTAATGCAGCTTTAACTCCTCTAATTAGTTCCTGTATATCTTCAATATGTGCAAAAGAATTACTAGAAAGAATATAATCAAAATGTTTACTTAAATCGTACTTTTTTACAAAATCGTAATTAAAAAATTCATCAACGATAGTTAAGTCTTTAGCCTGACCTAATTTAACTATATTAGTAGCCGGGTCAACACCTAAAGCAGTTATTCCCTTCTGTTTAAGAGCGTAAAGTAAAGGCCCATCGTTACATCCAAATTCTAGTATAGCATTACTTTTACTTATACCCTCTACATCAACAAGCCAATCAGCATACTCATTAAAATGTTTTTGCATTCCTACAGAAGAAATATACCTATAATCTTTAAAAAGTTCTTCTGGGTCTATTAGGTAGTTTGTTTGTACAAGCTTACAGTCTTCACACATTATAATTTTTAGTGGATGTTTTTTTACTTTTCCAGGATCTATCGGAAAACTACCAGCTAAGGGTACTCGGCCAAAATCATAGACTTGATAAAAATTAACTCCGGTACAACTTGCGCATTTTTTTCTTTTGTGGTTACACATAATTTATAGTAGCAAAATTAACTTTATTGTATATTTCTGTTAGGTCTACATATTCATTATTATATGTATATCCTATAGTTTCAATCTCAGGTAGGTCTATTACAGCATCTTTATGTACTTCTATTTTTGTTTTATTTACATTTAGTACTAAAGAATCTACTGTATTTTCATATACCATTAGTCTAGGAGTAAATGAATTAGTATCTATTCTCCTATGTGTGTTATTGTTTTGTAAGAATATTTTGAATTCTGGGTGATTACTTTCGTCAAAGATGTTAGGAAAAGTAAACGAAATTTGATCTACCATCTCCTCTTTTAGAATAAACTGATTAAATATAGAAGTTATATGTCCCCAATATTCTTCAGCATCTCTAAATTTACCTCCTTCTATAAACAGATGTGTATCGCACATATAATCTAACTTATCTATTAAAGGAAGTACTCTCTCTAAATTTTTCTTTGTAAGTATATTAAGCATAAAGCTAGGATACCTATAACCATCATCATTACGGTCATCCTGTACTTTAGAAGTAACAAAATCAGCCGGTTGTCTTAATTCATGAAGTACCACATCAGTCAACAGAGCATCATAATTTAAGAATGTATAGTGGGTATAATCTAAAGGTAGAGCAAATCTACTTACATTTAATATTTGATTTAATGCCGTCCATCCATAATCAGGCATAATATTCTGCATTTTAATCTTTCTGCCATTGACGGTCTTATATTGCCAATAAACCATACCTCTATCTGGGTATGTAATTAAGGGATTGCTCTTATCGTAGATACAGTATTCAACCATATCTTGAATCTCATAAGATACAGGAATATGAGATACTATTAGTATATCGTGTCCTTCCTGTTTGATTATATCTATATTCTTTTTAAGTAACTCTTCTTTTTCAGGAGTATTACAGTGACATAGAATTGCTATTAGATTATTTGTCATAACAAGCTACAAATGGAGTAGTATCCTTTAGTTTATCGTATTTTTGAATATCTTCATATTCTATATAGTTTGTATCTGGGTTGTCACTTTTAAACCAATCTCCATTATTTGTCAGAAGTTGATTTATAATATCCTTCTCAGAGTTATATAATTTAAGAATTTCTTTTTTCTTATCCAAGATATCTTTGATTAATTTATTTTCTGATTTACCAAATACATAGAGTACATCATCGTCACATATTACTTTATCAATATATTCCTTTATATAATTAAAGACTGATAGATGCTGTGGATGTCCGTATTCCCCTATTGGATTATGAGTAACTATCTTTTTCCAATCTCTACTTAGTAGTAGGGACTCTAAATTATAAGATTGAGGAGGCTGCTCATAAAGTATGTCCTCATAATCTAACATCTCCCAAGAACCTACTTTTAATTCTTTCATTACTTTTTCAAACTCCTTACTTCTTACTTTATTTGATTTATTAGTAAGGCAAATTACTTTATATTCAGGTCCGTATTTAATTAATTCTGCTCCTCCAAAAACTGTTTCATCATCTGGATGTGCAACTATCATTAATTTGTTAATTTGATAATCGTTATATGCTTTTTCTAGAATCTCTACATTTTTCTTCTTTACCGAAGGATCTGGTCCATGAATAAAGTAAGGTTCAAACTCATATTCATCATACATTACATCAAATCCTTGATTTAAATAGTAATCAGATACTCTCCTCTCTTCTTTTTTACTGTAAAAATTATTCCAGGTAACCGGTAAATAAGCATTTTTATTTCTAACCATAGAATATTATTTGCAACTCTCTCTTCTGAAAAAGCATTATCATCTACATATATTTTAATACTGTAGTTGTTTAGTTCTTTATTCCATTCAATACATTTTTTAAAAAACGATTTACTTCTCTTATCGTAAAAATAGAATCCTGTTGCTATTAGTCTTTTATTAGGATTTCGCTTAATTCCTTTTAGGTCTGCTAACTCAGATCCATAACTACCTGTTAATTTAATACTACCATGTTTTCTCCAATTGCTGATATCTTTATGGTAGTATCTCATAAAAAGAGGATAATCTTGTAATAAAGAAATATGCTTTAGAGATTTATCTATATGCTCGGTCACAAATGCATCACCATCTAACCACGCATAATTATCGTAACCTTCTTTTAATGATTCTATACTAGCTATATATTTTGCAAAGTAAATAGAAAAATCTTTATTAAATAAATCTGATTCACCTGTTGATTTCCTAGAAGGTTTAGGACGATAATCGATTCGTCTATTAATTACGTTTGGTAGATCAATAGTAGAATCACAATTAAATCCATATACTATCAATTTATATTTTGAGTATTTAAGTAAACTCTTTGCCAATACCTCTATCATTGCAAGGTACCTCTCATCTCCTCCGGTAATCCAAACAAAATTCTCTGATTGTTTTTTATTTAGAATACCTTTTACATTATTGAATACCTGATCAACCGTTATAGATTTTTGACAAATATGCTGTAGTTTAGTACCTTGATTTATAGGACACCAGTCCCAATCTCCTCCATCAAATACAAACTCTTTTTTAACCCAGCAATTATTACATACAGAATTATTTTCAACTTTAGTTAAATTTTGAGTAAATTCATAACCTAGTGGAATAAAATTATTGATCATTAAAGTATGTTTACCCAAAGCCCAATTCATCCAAGATAGTCCTGAGCCTAATCCTATAAATAAATCTGCATGATATAGGTAATTCCAAGTCTCTTCCCAACCTAATTTCTTTTTATTAATGATATTAGGTCCTTCAAATCCTTCATAAGATAGGTTAACTACTTTATAACCTTCTTTATGTAATCTCTTTGCTAGAGCTCTCCATGAGGCATGAGGCCATTCTTTTAATCCAGAAGTAGATCTAGGACCAATACAAATGTATTTTTGTTTTATAGGTCTTTCTTTAGGATTAAAATTAAGTCCGTAATTTACTTCTTTATACGGTAATCCTAAAATATCTGTTGCTGCTTGAATTAAAGGAACAGTATTAGCCTGGATTGGGTTCTTATTTCCATTATCCCATTTGCCGTCTGTTTTAAACCAACCTAGTTTATAATGAGCATAAGCCAGATAAGGAGTATCAGGTTTTATAAAGGTTATATCTTTATATGGTTCTAATCCTTCAAACCATTCATTATGAAAAGTAGAAACCGTAACATGGCATTTATATTTATTTTTAAATTCTATTGCCTGTGGCATCCAAGCTACTGTATCCCCAACTGATTTAGAATCAAAAGATAGTTTTATTCGTTTCCCTTCAGGATTAAATTTATGAATAACTTCTCCATTTATTTTAATGATCCAAGGAATAAAATACTCTTTATTACATTTAGTCCACATATTATTCTGGATAGTGGCTGAATGTATTGTTTGATTATTTCTAGAGTCTATAAATTCTACAAAATAGTCTTTTTTAACATCTCCTTTGACTTCTACTTTTGGACCATATTCAAAAGAAATCTCAGTTGTATTTTTAGGTAAATTGTTATAGAATTCAATTAAATGATTTCCTGCTATTTGTGCTGCATTATCCCAAGTAAATATCTGTCGGATTTCTTCAGATTCCTTTAAAGCTTGTTTTTTATGTGTATCATAGTTGGTATAAGCGTCTCTCATAACTTTTCTCAAGTCATCAAAGTCAGGCTCATAGAATTCACCTTCCATTAAGTGGCGATGAAAAGCATTATACTCTCCAAATTGTGCCGGAATAGTTTCTTTTATCTTAACTGGCAATCCTCTACCTTGAGCAAACTCAAGCTGTCCACTACAGTTAGAATAAATTGAAGGAGTACCGCATGCCATTGCCTCTATCAAAGGTAGGTTCCATCCTTCAGATCTTGCACATGATAAAAATACGTGTCCTTTCTGTAGGTATTTAATATACTCATCTCTAGTAGGGAAATGCTTTATTTTTAATCTAGGATCTGTAAGGTTATAATGTTCTAGTCTCTCTTCTGTAGAATTAAATCCGTCTTTGGCAAAACTATTATCAATAGATAAAACTAAATCTACAGGTTCATCTTTATCAAATTCTTGTAAAAATGATTCTATAATTTCTTTGGTTGATTTTCTATAATCCCATCTACCAAATAAAACAAATTTGAATCTATTATCTTCATATTCCGGTAAAATAGCTTTATCATCAGGTTTGAAAATAGATCCGTCAACTGCTTCAGGTACTACTTTTACTTTTTCAGGGTTAATCCCTTGCTCAATTGTGCACTCTCTTTGCCAGGAAGAAGCAACCCATATCTGATTATATTCTTTTAGCTTTTCAAAAAAGTGTTTAGGCTGTCTAGTAGTCTCCCATACATTATAGGCTATCTTTGGTCCTTGATAATCTTGATAATAATAATGGTGGTCGGTCTCACTCAATACTAAATTAATATCATGATTGATATTATTTTCAAATTTAGTATAGATAGGGTGATGGTGTAGCCTTTTTTCATTATCCCATAATGATTGCTGATGAAGTATTTTTCTATCTAGATTATCTATGTATGGTTCTTGATCATGCGGGGTATCGCTATAACCATCCCATCCTCCACCGATTGTAAAATTACGTACTTTGATTAAAAAGTAATCAGAGAGTGCTCTAAAGAAATTACGCGTATGACTATTATATCCTGTTGTCCCTACATAACTGCCGTGGGCAAAAATATTAGGTCGTTTGTCGGCCATCTATAACTTTTATTTTATAACTAATATACGAATTTATTTTAGGAATTCCAAATATATTTTATAGATTAAATCTGTTTTTGTATGCTTTAAAGTCTTGTTGTATTTCT
>FUIF01001945.1_pt1 | contig 28895 bp, 43 predicted proteins | sample 1003461 | NCBI WGS metagenome assembly FUIF01 (sample SAMEA80401918, study PRJEB19352) | marine metagenome
AAAGGTTTCCTGAGCAGGATACAACAGCAACTATCTACACTTGGTGGTGGCGGTGAGACCAGACTTGAGTTCCTGGATGATGTCGATAGAGACTCGGTTAAAGTTGATGGTAGAGTTCTTGCTTACCAGGCATCAACTGGTAAGTTCATTGGTACTACCAACTCTGGTGGTGGAGGAGGATCTGGTATCACAACTGCTTCAGTTCGTGATTCCATTCAAGGTTATTATGCATATACCACGGACTATTATACCGTTGGTGTTGCAAATACAACTCAAGAGATTGGTGCAGGTGTTACTACATTGGTACAACCTCAGGTCGCTTCGGTATATCAATATATGCCAACTATTATGAGTGGTATCAATACCAATCCTTATGTTGGTACTGCTGCAACCATAGGAACGGGACAAACTGAGTTTTCACTGGCAGGATTGACTGCAGGTGCCTCTTGTATCGTAAGAACTGCACTTGCATTTGACCCCGATGATGATAACTCAAACCTTGACATTCAGTTGAAGTTCACTACTAATACTGCAACTCAAGGAACTGGGTTGACTAATTTTACAATTAAAAAAGAACAAGCACTCATTATGAACGAGGGTGCTAATCAACAATATATAAGTGAGAATCTATTTTCTTTCTTTGTTGGAACAACATTGGAAGGAACCACACAATCAGACGCCGGAAGTTTTAGTATTGAAGTTGTCCCAACTTCAGACGGAGAACTTGAAGTCCTCGCAGTAACCGTTAACGTAGGAGCATAAAATGTCAAGAGCAGTAAAAATCTTTGGTGACGCAGCACTAGGTTCTCTTTTCTTCGAGGGAGTTCCAGTTCCTCCCGCACCTCTGGGTGGTGTAGTTCGAGCGGTTGCGCTTGATGGAAGCACGAATAGAATCAGGGTATTTAGAGACGACCAGTTTCAGAAAAATGGTGTTGATCCAAGAATTCTCTTTAAGAGAATGAAAATCACCCGTGTGAGGGACAAATCGGATCAAAGACTTGTTGAAGATCTTGGATATACTCAACAACAGGTTATTGATTATATAAACGACGAAGCAAACAGAAAGGCAAACGAAGTTGATTTCCAACGAAATGGTTCTCAAGTTGGTAGTGGTAACACAGTAAACTTTACGGGTGCAGGAGTCTCTGCAGTATCTGTAAGTGGTGACGTTGCTACGATTACTATTGCTGGTAACCCTGTTACTAGTGGTATTGTAACTGGTGCTGGAAGTACAACCCTCAGACTCACTCTGAATGACTCATCTAATGTTGATATTGATGTTACTTCAATGAGAAGTACAACATCTATTGGATCATCAACTAATTACTTCTTCCTTAATAATGGTGCTCAACTTGCAAATAATCAACATGATAAAGATGGTGGTGTAGTTTTCTATGGGACTAAAGTAAAGAGGGGAGAGGAACTTGTTTTCCCTGTATCTTCTGCAGCATTACATGTTGGTATATGGAACGGTGGTAATGGCGTAACAGGTATTTCCAACGTAAATGATAGGTCCAACTGGACAACCAAGTTTAGATATTCCTCTGATGACACTAGATGGCAGAATGCTTCTACTAATATTGGAAAGCAAGGAGTAGACATATCAACTGATATTGAAACAGATGCTAATACTTTTGCTGTTAGATTTGATTATGATTCACAGAAACTACAACTTTGGGAGATTGATACTGCCTTTGATTGGCATGTCGCAACTGCTAATGTTGCTGTAGGAGCTACTGAAACTTACATTTATTTCTCATCAGGTGGAAGCACTCAAACAACTCCACCATCGTCTCTTCCAGGTATCACAACTCATAGATCAGCAGAGTGGGAACGGCAATCATATGCAAACGCACCAGTGGTCCTACCATTTATACTGGTGTACAAGATGATGATATCTGGAAGTCTACCAGATCATTGAGACCTGGTATGAAACTGAAGACAACACTGAGTAGTGACACTAAACTTCATCACTGGGGTGTAGGGTATGGTGGCACAGTTGGTTCAGGCAATGGACCAACTAATCCATATCAAAATGCAACTGGTTCCTGGAGATCTTCATCTTCTCAACAAATTAGAGCAGAACAAAACGCTACTTTTAACTCTAACTACACAGGGATATCATCGGGAAGTGATCCTGCTACTTCGTTAAATCTGGAGGGAAGAAATATTTCTTGGAGATACAACTCAAATAATAGTTGGGACTTGTTTGATGAGGACACTGATGAGGTAATTCTCACTGGTGATACTAATCTTGATGGAAGCGATATGTACCCATATCTTTTTGGCGCATCAACTATTAATACCTATGCAACAGAAATTCCACAATGGGAATGGGAGTGGAATGCTGCTCAATGGTTTGCTGAATATCGCGATTGGGAAAGTGGTCGTTCTACAATCACATTTATTAGTAAGATTCCAGGTGCAAAACCACTGAAGACTTCCACCCAAGCAATTCCTACTCAGAGTAATGGTTTCTATTATTTGAATAATGCACAATATAAGGTAACCTGGGGTGAGAAGATGAGACCTGGACAGGAGTTCTCATGGACTCAACTTGCAGATAACTCTCATGGTGCCTCCAAGCACAATATGATTATTGGTGTCTTGAATAGCGACTCTGACGCTTTTACTCATGGTGTGAGATTTCATCAGAATGGTGAACTCAAAGTACAATCACTGCAAGACAGCGGATTTACAGTACAGGCCGGTATTACAACAACTACTTCAGGACAAAGTTGCCGACTGAAGTATGACTATAGTGACAATAAACTGAAACTAGAAGTAGTTAGAAGTGGTGTAAGAGAAACTTTGGCGGTATCTGATTCTGCCCTGGATGGTAATCCAATCTTCATCACTCTAAGTGGAGAATCAACTAGAATTCCTACCACACAGGGTGTTCAGGTGTATGGTTGGGAGATTGCTCACGAACCTCCTGGTTACTATAATCCTTGGAACAACTGGAGAATTGGTAGTTTCCCTGAGAACACTAATCTTGCAGTTGGTATCGCATCTACTGGTAATGTTCTTGCATGGCAAGCAGACCAGGTATGGAGACACAAGGATGGTCTGGCAGCAGGATATAAGATGCACTGGTTGACACCAGCAACTCACCCCAATGGTCAGATTGGTGTCTGGAGTTCTTCTAACGCATCTTCAGGACTTACTAATCTTGAGAATACAGACACTTACTGGGATTGGAGTTGGCAGCATAATACTAGTGAGGAGATTGATGCTCTGAAGGGTTGGACATTTAACACTAGTAACTCTAACTACTCTGCTACTAAGTGGACTGATCCTAATCCTGGTAGCACTAGAATCTCACTGAGATATCACTCTAATAACTCTATGGATTTGTTTGATGAAACTAATGATGAGGTTATCATTACTAAGAGCGTAGCTAATGATGGTAATCCAATCTACCTTAGTTGGGTAGTTGGTGGAGCAACTAACAATCAAAACCAAATGCAAGATGACTTCTTTGGTGGTGGTGATGTTGGAATTGCTTTGACTACCACTGCAGTTTAGTAAGTAAAAATGCTCTTGACTATGTTTGTAAAGTTGTGTAAACTAAATACTGAAAGTAAAAACTTCGGGGGTTATGACAACTTCGACTTTAACTCAACAACAGGGGAGGGGATGGTTTGACTTACTCGACGACTGGCTTAAGCGTGACCGGTTTGTATTTGTTGGCTGGTCTGGTCTCCTTCTTCTTCCCACTGCCTATCTGGCAATCGGTGGCTGGCTCACTGGCACAACGTTCGTAACATCGTGGTACACACATGGCCTTGCTAGCTCGTATCTTGAGGGTGCTAACTTCCTTACTGCTGCAGTTTCTACTCCTGCAGATAGTATGGGACATTCTCTCCTTCTTCTCTGGGTCCTGAAGCTCAGGGAGATTTCGTCCGCTGGTGCCAACTTGGAGGCTTTGGGCCTTTGTTGCTCTCCACGGTGCATTTGCCCTGATCGGATTCATGCTCAGGCAATTTGAGATAAGTAGACTTGTAGGTATCCGTCCCTATAATGCGATCGCTTTTTCTGGTCCTATTGCTGTATTTGTCTCTGTATTCCTCATCTATCCTCTCGGACAATCGTCTTGGTTCTTTGCGCCGAGTTTCGGTGTCGCGGCAATTTTCCGCTTCCTTCTCTTCCTCCAGGGCTTTCATAATTGGACGCTCAATCCCTTCCATATGATGGGAGTGGCAGGCATCCTGGGAGGGGCTTTACTTTCTGCCATTCATGGTGTTACAGTAGAAAACACGCTGTATGAAGATGGTGAACAAGCAAACACATTCAGAGGATTCCAATCCGACCAAGAGGAAGAGACCTATTCGATGGTTACTGCAAACCGTTTCTGGTCACAAATCTTCGGTATTGCTTTTAGTAATAAGCGCTGGCTCCATTTCTTTATGTTATTTGTTCCCGTTATGGGGCTTTGGACCTCTAGCATTGGATTATTGGTCTGGCTCTTAATCTTAGAGCTTATGACTTCGTATCCCAAGAACTGAGAGCGGCAGAGGACCCTGAGTTCGAAACGTTCTACACAAAGAACATTCTCTTGAACGAAGGTCTCCGTAACTGGATGGCTCCTGTGGATCAACCTCATGAACAATTTGTGTTCCCAGAAGAAGTCCTTCCTCGTGGTAACGCACTGTGATCTCTTCACTCTTTAGTTTTATGTTCGCCGCTCTGATGTGGGTTCAAGTCCCACAGTGGAGCGATGACTGGTCCAAGTGTGCAGTTGATGTGCCAGACACATCTTGTCATTGGTACATCACTGCTCCTGATAACACTTTTGGTGAAGGATTCAGTTGGGCAAATGCCCCTTGGTTCTCGGCTGAAGGTCTAAGAGATGTCGGAGAACTACAAAATACAGTCCAATCGCTACAAAAATCATGAATCATTATCTTGTTTTTGTTTGGGGTGTGTGCTTCTCTCTTATTGCAGGTGGTGCTTTTGCACTGATGTGGTCTAACATTCGTGACATCAATAAAATGATGGACGAACCACCTAAACCACGTCACCCAGAAGCACCCTCTCCTGGCGATAAGGTCATGTACGTTGATCTCTCTAAAGAAAGATTAGAGAACCTTTATAATCAAGACTGATGGAACTTATTCGGCCCAATGATCCACAATACTTCTCACAGACTTCTGATGGTTTGTATGATCGACATCACTACAAAGTTGTAGGAAAGAATGGAGACAGTATTGTGGTTGACAATTGGCAAACTGCCCATGAGATATGGTGGAATCGAAAAGCATTCCTTTCACATATCGAAGTCCTGGACATAAACAATCCATCACATAAGGCTCGTTCACAAAAAGGTTTTGGCTGAGTTAGGAATTCAACACGGGGGAGTGGACACTCCCTTTTTTTGTGCCTAAACTAGTATGTAACGACCCGATAAAGATGGATGACAAAGAAAAGGAGAAACAAAAAAGAATAAAAGAAGTAGCAAAGCATCTTCATCCTCACGATGATGAACCCGATCCTACTGCTCACATGGGGAACTATAATTTCCCTCAGATGTTGTTTGCTTTCTGCCTTGGGTTTGTTACCATGTTTGTATTATCAGTCAACGAAATCAACAATTTCAAGGGATGTCCACTCCCAGAGTATTTTCAAAACGAGGTTAAAGGATGAAAGTAGGTATCATTGGTTTAGGTCGAATGGGTGAGGGTATGTCTCGCCGTATGATCAAACAAGGAATTGAAACAGTCGGTTATCGAAGGAACTATGACAAAGCAAAACAACTCCAAGAAGACGGGGGTATTTCAAAGGCTGTCGATTCTTTGGAAACTCTTGTTCGGGTAGTCAAGACAGATAAATTAGCAGGTGAGGTGCCCGGCATCTTTCAACTTGTCATCCCAGCAGAACTAGTAGAGGAAACCATCAATGAGTTACTACCATTACTTGGCGACGGGGATATTGTTATTGATCATGGCAATAGCAACTTTAAAGACAGTCGGAGGCGCGCGATCCAACTTGAAAAATTGGGCATCCAATATCTTGACTGTGGTACTAGTGGTGGTGTTTACGGTCTGGAGCGTGGATTCTGTCTTATGGTTGGTGGTGCAGATCACGCAGTATCTACATGTGCCCCCATTTTCAGAGCCCTCGCACCTGGGATTACCGCTGCAACCCGCACAGATCCACTCAGTTACGCAACCTCTGCTGAGTATGGTTGGCTCCACTGTGGACCAGCTGGAGCGGGTCACTTCGTAAAGATGGTCCACAACGGAGTTGAATATGGAATCATGCAAGCCTACGCCGAAGGCTTTAATATCCTGCATGAAGCTAATGCTGGGGCAAAGTACACCAAGGAAGGCGATGCTGAGGTTGCTCCGATGGCAGACCCGGAAAATTATCAATATGACATTGATGTTTCTGAGGTGGCTGAGTTATGGCGCCGCGGTTCTGTGGTTGGCTCTTGGTTACTTGACCTTACCGCTGATGTATTACGCCGCGATCGAGAGCTTAGCAAATTCGATGGTGGAGTATCAGACTCTGGTGAGGGTCGTTGGACTGTTCACAGTGCTGTGGATCTCGGTGTTCCAGCCCCTGTTATTACTACTGCTCTCTTCTCAAGATTTGAAAGCCGAAGACTTGGACGCTTTGCGAACAAAGTCCTAAATGGCATGAGAGCAATGTTTGGAGGACACGATGTCCGATAACCAATGTTAGCAAGGATGGTTTTCGTATGAAAAAGTTCAATGAGGTTACACTCAATCTAACTGTTTCAATTCTCGACTTCCTGTATCAAGGAAGAGACTACCAAAGGTTTTGGGTTCTCGAAGAAATTGCTCGGGCACCCTACTTCGCTTTCTTGAGTGTTCTACACTTGAGAGAGTCCATGGGACTCAGGGGCCCCGATCATCTTTATTTGATGAAAGAACACTTCGCTCAATCAGTCAATGAAACAGAGCATCTTGAATATATGGAAAGTCGGGGTGGTAATCGTTATTGGATCGATCGCTTTGTTGCCAAACACCTCGTACTCATCTATTATTGGGTTAACGTGGTTTACTATTGGGTGGCTCCTCGTTCTGCATACCACCTTTCTTATGAAGTAGAGATTCATGCAGCAGAAACATATGGTAAGTTTCTTGCTTTGAATGGTCATGACGATAGGATCTTAGAGATCTTGAACGACGAACTGAACCACTCACGAGAACTAAAACTCGCCATGGAGAAAATATGACTTTTAGAGATGTCTTACTTTGGACAGCAATACCCTTTGTTTTATCCACGATATATTTCGGGATACGAAAAGGTGAAAATAACTACTACGAAACAGACAAGTATGATGGAAACGGAACCGCTCACTAGACGCATCGTTATTTTCGGTGCCACTGGTGATCTTTGTAAACGAAAACTTATCCCAGCACTCTATGAGTTGTGGAAGAAGAAACTGCTTCCACATAACATTCTGATTGTTGGTGCATCTCGTCGAGAGTACACCAAAGAGTCTTGGTTAGCACATCTTGGTGATTATCCAGAAGAGTTCTGTTATTGGATGGACTTTATCTGTTGTGATCTTGACTGCAAGGAAAGTCTGAATCAGTTACATGATGAGAGTGCTGACACAACTTATTTCTTATCAGTCCCCCCGGAGAGATATGAGAACGGAATCATCAATCTTAAAGAAGCTGGGTTCCTTGATGACCCAGATCACTCCAGAGTGGTTATCGAGAAACCCTTTGGGCACGATTCTGAATCTGCTGATCATCTACAGTCAGTGGTGGAGCGACATTTACGCGAAAAACAAGTCTACCGCATTGATCATTATCTCGGTAAAGATACTGTTAATAACATCCTTGCCACCCGCTTTGGCAATATTCTACTGGAACCACTTTGGAACAGGGAGTACATAGAGGAGATTCAGATCTTTGCAACAGAGACCATCGGTTGTGAGGGTCGTTCTCAATACTATGAAACTGCAGGTGTCGTCAGAGACATGTTGCAGAATCACATGCTTCAGATTCTGGCATTGATTGCCATGGAAGCTCCTTGTCGAATGGACGCAAGAGAGATCCGAAGAGAAAAAACTAAAGTCCTTTCCGCAACTCGTTTGGGTGAAAAACTTATCTGTGGACAATATGACTCATACCGTTCTGAAGAGGGGGTTGATCCTCTCAGTGGTACTCCTACCTTTGTTGCTGGTGATCTTTACATTGATAACTGGCGTTGGAAGGGAGTTCCTTTTCACTTCATGACTGGTAAGAAAATGCCTTACCAGTGTGTTGAGGTTGTTATCAAACTGAAGGCACCACCTGTTGGACTGTTTGAAGGTGAGACACCAGGACGCATTGTGATGAGACTTCAACCTCATGCCCACCTTGACATTCAGATTGATGTGAAGTCTCCTGGAATGAGCGAGGAGGTTGAGTTGGCAACACTCACTCATCGTTATCCAGATTGGTTGGGGGTTGACGGTTACGAGAAGTTGCTTTATGATGCACTTCATGCAGACCAATCACACTTTGTTCACTCTGAAGAGGTTTTAGAATCATGGAGGATTGTTTCTGATCTGTTATGTGTTGGGAACAAGTGCCCCATCAGAACAACCCCTTACATCCATAAAGAGGGATTGTGGGGTCCGGTTCATAAGGTGAATCAAATCACTAAGTGGGATTACCCATCCTAGTTGACAACATTGTAAATTTTTGTTACAATAAATAAATCACATAACTTCACATGAGGTAAAATGACTGTCACAACGAATGAGTTCGGTCAACAAAACATTTTTGCCAAAGAACCTGAAATGGTCGTACAAGAGTACAACCGTAAAGGACTTGAGTCCCCTCAGCAATTCGCTGAGACTTACAATGGTCGTTGGGCAATGATGGGCATCATCGCTGGTTTCATCTCTTACGCCGCAACTGGTAAATTCTTCTTTGGTATCTTCTGATGACTGAACTTCTTTTCACTACAACCGCTGTTGTCTTTTTTGTACTTCTGGGTTATAGTGTAGAACAACTTGGTGAAACTTACTGATGGAAAACTCTCTGATTGAAGTCATCACATATTATGTGATCGGAGGAGCCCTACTTGTTGGGGCACCAGCAATCTTTTTCCTGATTGTATTCATGCCAGCTCTTCAGAATACGAAGGGACGTATGGTTGGTTACAAAGACCATAAGATATATGGTGACATTTCCTCTTATGAGAACTCACCAACGGACAACACAAAATTCTATCTCACACTTGGTACAAACTCATGAATGAAAGAGCAGAAAAACTTAACGGTCGTGCAGCAATGATCGGATTCGTTGCAGCAGTCGGTGCATATCTGATCACTGGTCAGATTATCCCTGGAGTCTGGTGAACAATCTTTTAATTGTATCAGCAATCATGATAGGGGCCTTCATCATAGCGGCCCTTCTGACTGACGACACGGACGACGATGATCAAGGTGGTGGAATGATGATTCCAGCATATCAGAGACCCCAATAAGGGGTCTCCTTTTTTGCCTCTAAATAAAGTCATACAGTAAACTTTTATGGAAGAAGATATCCCTTATATCCAATTGGATTTAGATGTTGAGGATGTTCGAATTCTTTATTCAGCCGTAAACAAGCATCTCGAAGTTTGGGCTGGTGGAAATCCCGAAGCTCAGTCGAATCTCGTCAGAATGAAATACTTCCTGTTTCGGGTTTTGACAGAATTTAGTTACGACAGCAATCCCTATCATGGCGACTAGAAAGCAATTGTTGGCCAACCAGAAAACAGAAACTTTCTTTCACCAACAGGGTTTACCTTCATGGTAAACAGAGCACCTCACCTGCAATTCTTTGGGAGAAAGGTCAACGTTCCTTCAATCAACCACGACTACGTTGCTCAGGAAAACTATCTAAGAGGGATTCCTCTTCCTGGAACTCGATTGGAGTTTGAAGATCTCAGAGTTGAGTTTCTGGTTGATGAGGATCTGCAGAACTACATGGAGATCCATAAGTGGTTATATGGAATTGGTTTTCCAGACAGTCTTGATCAGATTTATGATTGGCAACAGGATCCCAGTTCACCAATGGATCAGGCAGAACGTTCTCAACTGAACCTTTACTCTGATGGAACGATGAATATCAACAACTCATCGAACATCCCATCATTCAAAGTCAAGTTTCAGAACCTCTTCCCTGTCAGTCTCACAACTCTAGATTTTGATGCATCACTAACCGACTTGGATTATATGAAAGCGGTTGCCACATTCAAATACACCTATTATACTATTGAAGAGATTACTTCCTGTTGTTAATGATTGATCTTGAGACTCTACAGAACATGTGGAAGAACGATACCAAGATTGATCGCGACAACCTACATGAAGAATCTCTCAACACTCCAACACTTCATGCAAAATACTTTGAAGTGTATAACAACGTCTCTCTGCTGAGAGCAAAGGCAGAGAAGAGAAGGTCTGCAATTTACCACAGCAGATACGAATATTACACAGGGAAGGCTGACCCAGAGGTTTATATTGAGAACCCCTTTCCAAAGAAGATCAGAGATAAAGAAACTCTTGCAAAGTATCTGGAAGCAGATGAGGAACTCTCAACAGCAAAGTTGAAGGTGACTTATTACGACACAATGTTGAACTTCCTTGAAGACATCATTAAACAACTCCATCAGAGAAATTACCAGATCAAGAATGCCATTGATTACATGAAATTCCAGTCTGGACTTGGGTAAATAAATAACCAAAGGTGAACCCCTTTGTGAATGGACGTAATCATTGAGAAGATTAATGAGGTGTTTCTTCGCTTGGAGATCTCCGAACCTCACATTGAGATGGAAATAAGAGAAAGATTTACTTTCGAAGTTGAGAACATGAAGTTCATGCCTCAATTCCGTAAGAGAAACTGGAATGGAGAAATACATCTCTTCGACAGCAGAAAGAAAACTCTTTACGTTGGATTGTTGGATAAACTGGTTGCGTTCCTGGACAACCAAGGTTACTCTTATCAATTCAAGAACAACAAGTTTTATGGTCTTCCCTTCGAAGTCAATGAGATGATTTCTCAGGAGGGTGTCAAGGACTTTATGAGTGCCATTGCTCCTGAGATTAGACCAAGGGATTATCAGATTGATGCGGTTTATGGTGCTCTGAGGTTCAATAGAAAACTCATTCTCTCACCAACGGGATCGGGTAAGTCTTTGATGATTTACTCTGTAGTTAGATTCCATGTTGGTCTGAGAAGAAAGGTTCTTCTGGTGGTTCCCACAACATCTCTTGTGGAACAGATGTTCAAAGACTTTGAGAGTTATGGTTGGGATGCCAGCAATCATTGTCACAGGATTTATCAGGGAAGAGAAAGAACTAATGTGAATGAGGTGACCATCACCACTTGGCAGTCTGTTTATAAAGAAGACAGAAGTTTCTTTGAACCTTACGATGTCATCATTGGAGACGAGGCGCACCTCTTTAAGAGTAAGTCTCTCATCTCCATCATGACCAAGTTACACCATGCCAAACACCGTTATGGGTTCACAGGGACCTGGATGGGACACAGACCCATAAGTGGGTGTTAGAGGGGTTGTTTGGACCCTCTTACAAGGTCACACAGACCAAGAGGTTACAGGATGAGGGACACCTGGCAACCCTGGACATTCAATGCATTGTTCTGAAACACACTCCTCAGACATTCGATGCCTTCGAAGATGAAGTCCAGTTCATCATTGGACATACCAAAAGAAGTAAGTTCATCTCCAACTTAGCACTTGACCTGAGTGGAAACACACTGGTTCTCTTCTCAAGAGTCGAAAGTCACGGTGCCATTCTTTATGAGATGATAAATAATAAAGCCAAGGAAGGAAGAAAAGTTTTCTTCATTCATGGTGGAGTTGATGCAGAAGACAGAGAGGAAGTTAGAAAGATTACTGAGACAGAGGACGATGCAATCATTGTTGCCTCTTATGGAACTTTCTCAACAGGCATCAACATCAAGAACCTTCACAACGTGATCTTTGCCTCTCCATCAAAGAGTAGGATTAGAAACCTACAATCTATTGGTCGAGTCCTTAGAAAAGGCAATAACAAAGTCAAAGCAAAACTGTTTGACATTGCTGATGACTGCACTAAAGGATATAGAAAGAATTACACTCTCAACCATTTCATTGAAAGAATCAAAATTTATGTCTCTGAAGAGTTCAATTATGACATCACAACTGTTGACATGAAAGACGACTAGAAAAGGAGTAAGCCTATGATCGAAGATGATTTCTACGCCACAATCAAGTTTAAATCTGGTGAGGAGATCTTTAGTAAAGTTGCAGCTGCTGAGGAAGAAGACAGAACACTTCTGATTTTATCTCATCCAACGGTAATTGATCTGATTACTGTTCGTGGAAAAGAAGCTGGTTATAAGATGGAACCTTGGTTGAAGAGTACCAGTGATGACATGTTTATTGTTGACATGGATGAGGTCATGACCATCTCTGAATCAACAGACATTGAGATGATTGTTTATTACCAAGAATTCGTAAGAAGATCTTCTAAAACAAACCACACCAACCTTGACCGTAAGATGGGATATATCTCGACTGTAAATGAAGCTAAAGCGTCCTTAGAGAGGATCTTTGAGCTCGAATCAGATAAGCCTGCTTAAAGTATTCTTAGCCCCTTTATCCAGACAAAAGCATTTTAACAAAACAAAAGAACTCTTGTAAAGTTCTTCCCTTTTGACATAAAGGTCTAATTGGGTTATCCTTTATTGAGATGAAGGAAACATATGGTTGTTTCGAGTTACGGTACTATGGCAAAGCCCAAGGCAAAAGAACATTACATCAATAACAAGGATTTCTTGGATGCCTTGGAGAATTACTTCGCTCTTGTTCAACGAGAAGCAGAGAAGAATGGAATTGCAAAAGAGTGCATTAAAGACTGGAAAGAGAAACCACCCATTCCTCGTTACATTGGAGAATGTTTCCTGAAGATGGCAAATCGATTGTCATTTAAACCGAACTTTGTGAATTACATGTTCAAGGATGACATGATCTGTGACGGCATTGAAAACTGTGTCCGTTACATGCACAACTTTGATTCTGAGAAATCCAAGAATCCTTTCGCTTACTTCACTCAAATCATTTACTTTGCTTTCCTCCGTCGGATCTCGATGGAGAAGAAACAACTTGAAATCAAGAATAAGATTCTGGAGAAGACTGACTTTGATGAAGTCTTCGATGCTAATGAGCTTGACAGTAACAACTGGAGTGATTACAATTCGATCAAGGATGCCGTTCACAACAAGTTGCGTTATCAATGAAGGTTGCAATCATAACGGACACACATTACGGTGCCCGTAAGAACTCTAAATTATTTCATGATTACTTTGAGAAGTTCTATAATGAGATCTTCTTTCCAAAACTCGAAGAGGAGGGAATCACCACAGTAATTCACATGGGTGATTGCTTTGATTCTAGAAAGGGTGTGGACTTCACAGCACTCGCTTGGGCCAAGAGAGTTGTTTTCGATCCCCTCAAAGAGAGGGGGATTACGATGCACCTTATGGCTGGTAATCATGATTGTTACTACAAGAACACTAACTCAGTAACATCTGTCGATCTTCTTTTGAGTGAGTACGAAAATGTCAAAGTTTACACGGAAGCAACTGAAGTCAATGTGGAAGGAAGGGACATTCTCTTCATCCCCTGGATCAACTCCGAAAACGAACATGACGCTCTCAACAAGATTAAGAATAGCAGTAGCGAGTGCGCGATGGGGCACCTTGAGCTCAAAGGATTTAGAGCTCATCGAGGCTGCATCATGGAAGATGGTCTTGATGGCTCCTGCTTTGAGAAGTTCAGGGTGGTCTACTCGGGGCACTTTCACACTCGATCGGATGATTCTCGAATCTTCTATCTCGGGAACCCCTACGAAATGTTCGCCAACGATGTACTCGATAAGCGTGGCTTTCACATCTTTGAAACAGAAACTCTTCAGAAAACGGAAGTAAATAATCCTTACAGGATGTTTTATAACATCTACTTTGAGGATAGTGATTACCAACTCCTTGACACTTCAGAACTTTCTAACAAGATTGTCAAGGTGATTGTTCGTAAGAAGACTGATGTTCAGAAGTTTGAGAAGTTCATTGATAAGATCTTCTCGGCTGGACCTGCTGAAATGAAGGTCGTTGAGAACTTCCAGTTGATTGAGGCAGAGGATTTTGAAGCAGAAGAATCAGAGGACACCATGTCCATTCTGGCTCGTTATGTGTCTGAGTCTGAAACCGAACTCGACAAGGGTGTAATTCAGAATCTTATCCGAGAGGTCTATCAAGAAGCATGTGAGGTAATCTGATGTTCATCATCACCATTCAGGGACACGAAAAGGAAGGAGCTTACTCAGTCATCGACGAGGATGGTGAAGAGGTTCTTTATATCTTTGAAGAGGAAGATGATGCAATCCGTTATTCTCTTCAGTTGGAGGAGATGGACTATCCTAAGATGAAAGTTATGAAAGTTGAGAATGATATAATGGTAAAGACTTGTGAGATGCATGGACATCGTTATGCCATAATCACAAAAAATGATATTGTAATTCCTCCTGAAATCCCACATGATCCTTTTTCATAATGTCTCCTGGCGTAACTTTCTGAGCACAGGTAACACACCTTCAACAGTTCAGTTGGACAGCCATCCAACCACAATGATTATGGGATCCAATGGGGCAGGTAAGTCCACGATTCTTGATGCTCTTTGTTTCTCACTTTATGGGAAGGCATTCCGTAAGATCAATAAACCACAGTTGGTGAACAGTATCAATGAGAAGGGTTGTTTGGTGACAATTGAGTTCTCTGTGAATGAAACTCAGTGGAAAGTTGAGAGAGGAATTAAACCAAATGTCTTCAAGATTTACAGAGACGGAAAAGAATTAGACCAGAAGGCAAATGTTGCTGATCAACAGAAGTGGTTGGAACAGACTGTTCTGAAGATGAATTACAAGAGTTTCACACAGATTGTGATTCTTGGATCTTCAACCTTTGTTCCGTTCATGCAACTCCCCATCAACTCTCGGAGAGAAGTTGTGGAGGACTTGTTGGACATTAAGATCTTCTCCTCAATGAATGTGGTCATCAAGGATAAGATTCGAAACATCAAATCAGAAATCAAAACTCTTGAACTCAGAAAAGAGTCTTTGATTGATAAAGTTTCAATGCAAGAAGAGTTTATTCGACAGATCGAACAGGACAGTAAGGAACTTATTGATGGTAAGTTGGCGAAGATTAGAGTCTTGGAACAGGAGTCAGATCTGAAACTTGAGGATAATAATCGATTGAACAGTGAGGTTAATGATCTTCGTGAGGAGATGGCAAAGTTTGAAGGAGCGAGTGATGCACTGAGGAAGTATGGAACGATCAAAGGCAAACTCTCTCAGAAGATTTCTGCAATTGTTGAGGAACATAAGTTCTTCACAGAGAACAAGGTTTGTCCCACATGTGAACAGGACATTGAAGAGTCGTTTCGTATAAATAGAATTGGAGACTCTCAAGATAAGGCGAAGGAATTACAGAAAGGGTTCGAAGAACTCAAACTGGCAATCGAAAAAGAAGAACAAAGAGAGTCCAACCACAAGTCGATTTCACTGGAGGTTACTTCACTTCTTAATGGCATTTCTAAGAACCATACTCAAATCTCTTCATGTCAGAAACAAATCCGAGATCTTGAATCTGAAATTCAAACAATTAACGACAGATCAGAAGATCGAAATTCTGAACATGACAAGTTAGAGTCCTTTAGAAGGAGTCTCCAAGAGACTTACGAGGAACTCGGTAACCAGAGGGAGAGTGTTTCTTATCACGACTTCACCTACAGTCTTCTAAAAGACGGGGGAGTAAAATCCAAGATTATCAAGAAGTACCTTCCTCTTATCAACCAGCAGGTCAACAAGTACCTGCAACGAATGGATTTTTACATCAACTTTAAACTGGATCAAGAGTTTAACGAGAAGATTGAAACTCCAATTCACGAAGACTTTACTTACGCTTCTTTCTCAGAAGGAGAGAAGGCGAGAATTGACCTTGCTTTGATTCTTGCCTGGAGAGAAGTGGCAAGGTTCAAGAACTCAGTCAACACCAATCTGATTTTGTTTGATGAGGTGTTTGATTCTTCACTTGACTCTGCTGGATCTGAAGAGTTGATGAAGATTCTTCGTTATGTGATCAAGGATGCAAATGTCTTTGTCATCACACATAAGACTGAAAACAGTGACAAGTTCTCAAGAGTTCTTGAGTTCGTCAAAGAAAAAGGTTTCTCTCGTGTAGTTTCTTGATGTTCTGTTCAGTTTCATGTGTTTTTTACAAATGTTAGTGTATTATGACAAACTCCACTAAATAATGACGTTGTTAGGAATTCACTGAATGATTTGGAACTTACTTTGGAAAGTAAAGAAATTTGATTCTTCCGAACAAATCGTGGATAACATCCAAGATACTCAAGACGATCAGTTATCTCATTACTACCAATGTATAGTTGAGTGTGACCTGGAGCAACATGTTTGTAAACGGAGGTGTAAACATCTTCTTCTTACTTAGTTTTAAATTTTCCAAGGAGGCAAAAACCGAGTGCCCCGTCGAGAGGTGGGGATGGTGACTTGAATGCTAAATTGAGTTACAAAGGCGCCGAGACCACCCCCCGCGGGGTGGTTTTTTATGTTATGGTGTAACCACTGAAACGAACAACCATGATCAACCTGGAGACCAAGGGAATTCTCGCCAAGCTTCTGGCAACCGAGAACTTGGTGGTTGAGCACCAACCCGTTGAGACCGCATCCTTCAACGTTGAGACCCGTGTCCTGACTCTCCCTCAGTGGGAGAGAGCATCTGAGGTTGTTTATGATCTCCTGGTGTGTCACGAAGTTGGTCACGCACTCTACACTCCCAATGAAGACTGGGAAACAAAAATCAAAGCAAGCCAATCTTACCTGAACGTTACTGAAGACGCAAGGGTTGAGAAACTAATGAAACGTAAGTTTGGTGGGCTTCCAAAGACATTCTTCAAAGGTTATCAAGAACTGTCTGATCAGGATTTCTTTGACCTTGAGAATGAGGACATTGCCAAGATGAACCTCGTTGATCGTGTCAATCTTCACTTCAAGATTGGTCACTTTGTTGAGATCCCTTTTCACAATGATCGTGAACTTGAGATTGTTGATCTCGTCTCCAAGTCTGAGACCTTTGAAGATGCTCTGAACGCAGCTGAGGTTCTTTATGATTACTGTAAGGAACAGAAGCAAGATCAAGTTCAAGAACCAAAGGAAGCTCCCCAAGGTCAATCAGGATCTTCTCAAGAACAATCTAAAGGTGGGACCTCTTCTCAATCACAGTTTGAGAGTGATGAAGACTCTGAGACTGAACAAGAAAGTGATGGTCAGAGTGATGACATTGAGGAGGATGAAGAGTTTGGTGATGATGATGAGGTGAAGACTGATAATGCTTTCACAGAGAACACCAAGAAGTTCATCAATAAGAACAAGACTGGTAATCGTAAGTATTACGAACTCGGTGAACTTTACATGAATAACATTGTTATTTCTAATAAAGAGATTCACCAAATCGCTGACTCCTGGTTCTCTGATTACATCAACAACGAACTCTCTTTTACTGACAGTGAGTTTAACTTCTTCAAGAAGTCTGCACAATCTGAAGTCAACTTCTTGGTGAAAGAGTTTGAGATGAAGAAGTCAGCTGACCAATACTCACGAACTTCTGTCGCCAAGACTGGTGTTCTTGATTGTTCTAAACTTCACACCTACAAGTACAGTGAAGATCTCTTCAAGAAGATCAATGTTGTCCCTGATGGTAAGAACCATGGTCTGATCTTCATTCTTGATTGGTCTGGTTCGATGGGTAATGTTCTCCTCCCCACTCTCAAGCAACTGTTCAATCTGATCTGGTTCTGTGACAAAGTTCAGATCCCATTTGATGTTTACGCTTTCACCAACTCTTACAAGTTCGTCAATCGTTATGATCAAGATGCTGCACAGTGCAGCAAACCTGTTCAAGGTAAGATTGCAATCACACCTGACTTCTCTTTGATGAACCTTCTTACAAGCAAAGTTCGTAAGAATGTTCTTGACAAACAGATGAAGAACCTCTGGAGACTTGCTTATTCCTTCAACAGGGCTGTGAGTTTTACTTTCCCCTCACAACTTGGACTCTCTGGGACTCCTCTGAATGAGCACTTGTCTGTCTTCATAAACTGATTCCTCAGTTCAAGAAGGAGAACAATGTTCAGAAACTTCACACCATTGTTCTGACTGATGGTGAGGCACATTCTTTGTCTGTTTATGACAGAAGGTGGAATGATTATCGGAACAAGTGGGAAGTCACCACAACTTATCTTGCTCATGGTGGTGATTATCTCCGCAATCGTAAGACTGGTCACACTTATGAGTTGCCAAGTGTTTATGTTGAGTTCACCAAAGTTCTCCTTGATGACCTCCGTCAAACATTCCCTGACGTTAATCTGATTGGAATTCGTGTCTGTGGAACTCGTGACATTCGCAGAGTGAAGCAGATGTTTGGTGAGTTCTGTGGTGAAGAGGAAGTGAAGAAGATCAGGAAAGAGAAGTTCCACACAATGAAAGACACTGGTTACACCAGTTACTTCCTCATGGTTGATTCCGCCCTGGAAACTGACACCAGTTTTGATGTGAGTGTGGATGCCACAAAGACACAGATCAAGAGAGCTTTCATGAAGAGCCTCAAAGGTAAGGCACTAAATAAAAAAGTGCTAAGTCAGTTCATGGACCTGGTTTGTTAAGGTTCGTTACGGTCCCCTCACATCCCTTGTTTTGGGGGTGAGGGGTGTTATGATGTATCTATCGAACAAACAACCTCCTATGTCCCTTTCCACTAAGACCATTGTTGAGTCCCTCATGGAACTCTATGGTGAGAGTGTAACCACAGCCGATCTCAAGGGATATGCGGCTATGAACGGTACCACTTATGCGACCCTGGTTCGTAAGTTGGAAGAGTACAAGATTGGTCGTGGTAAGTGGAACCTCACCGTTAAGCAAACGCTCGAAAAGACCTTCAATGCTCCAGATGCAAAACCAGTGAGTGTCCAGAACCTGGTACCAGAATGTGATCCAAACTACGTTCCTTTCGGAAGTTTCACTGATGTTAAACGCATTATCAAGTCTGGTATTTTCTATCCTACTTTTGTTACAGGACTTTCTGGCAACGGTAAGACCTTATCAATCGAGCAAGCATGTGCCCAACTCGGACGTGAGCTTATTCGTGTCAACATTACAATCGAAACTGACGAAGACGATCTTATTGGTGGTTTCCGTCTTGTTAACGGTGAAACTGTCTTTCATCGTGGGCCAGTCGTCGAAGCTCTTGAACGTGGAGCTGTACTACTTCTAGACGAACTTGATCTCGCATCAAATAAGATCATGTGTCTTCAGTCCGTTCTTGAAGGTAAGGGTGTTTATCTGAAGAAAGTTAATGAGTTGGTCAAACCCGCTAAAGGTTTTCAGATCTTCGCCACGGCAAACACCAAAGGTAAGGGATCTGAGGATGGTCGTTTCATCGGAACTAATGTTCTCAACGAAGCATTCCTTGAGCGTTTCCCTGTCACCTTCGAGCAAGAGTATCCCACAGTGGCAACTGAACTGAAGATGCTTCTTCTCCACTCAGCTTCTGTTGGTCTCCACGATGAGCGTTTCCTCAAGAAACTCTGTGACCTGGGCTGACATTATCCGTAAGACATTCAATGATGGTGGTGTCGATGAGGTCATCTCAACCCGTCGTTTGGTTCACATCGTCAAGGCTTATTCAATCTTTGGTAACAAACAGAAAGCACTTGAGGTTTGTGTGAACCGATTTGATGATGAGACCAAACAAGCATTCATCGATCTTTATGACAAGGTTGATGGTGACTTTGTGACTCAAGAGATTGACACTTATCACAATGAGGGTTAGGATTAAGGTAAATGTGTGAAACTTTATGATTGAACTTACTGAAGACGAATATGAGCAACTAAAGAGGGAGGGGTTTGAGTACACCCCTCCTGTTGATGATTACGAACATACCCCTGAATATTATGACAGAATGAGAAACATTGATCCAGATCGTCCCCAAACTGATGGAACTGTGAGTGTCAATCTTGACAATAAGATTAGTCCCGCACATTACTGGAAGTATAATGAAGACCTGACTCTAAATGAGGTAAAAGAATACTTGTCGGGAACTTACAGGTCGCATTATACTTCTAAGGATTCGAAGACACAAACTCTTGATTTGATTGAGAGCATTGGTGATGGTGAAGCTTTCTGCCGTTCAAACGCAATCAAGTATCTTTCGAGATTTGGTAAGAAGGATGGAAAGTCTAAACGAGACATCCTAAAAGCAATTCATTATTGTGTCCTTCTTTATCACTTCGCTGGACTTCACCAACAACAAAACAACTACAACTTCTGATAAATGAAACTCTCTGAGACTACACTAAATCTTCTGAAGAACTTTAGTTCTATCAACCAGTCCATTCTGTTCAAGTCTGGGACCAAACTCAGAACAATTTCAGTTATGAAGAACATCCTGGTTGAAGCTACTGTTTCTGAAGACTTCCCCCGTGACTTTGGCATCTATGATTTGAACCAATTCCTTCAAGGAATGTCACTTCACTCTTCTCCTGAACTTGACTTCGCTGAAGATGAGTTCGTGACCATCCGAGAAGGTAAGATGCGTTCTAAGTATTTCTTCGCTGACCCTTCTGTCATTGTGTCTCCTCCAGAGAAAGAGATCAATCTTCCCTCTGAAGATGTGTCCTTTGATCTGACATCACAACAACTGGAGAAACTGAAGAAGGCTGCATCTGTTTATCAACTCCCTGACATCTCAGCAATCGGTGAGGCTGGTGTTGTTAAGTTGGTTGCTCGTGATAAGAAAAACGGAACTTCTAATGACTTCTCCATCGTTGTTGGTGAGACAGATCAGGAGTTTGTCTGTAACTTCAAAGAAGAGAACCTGAAGATTATTCCTGGCAATTACGCAGTTACAATTTCCAGTAAACTTCTTTCTAAGTTTGAGAACACAGGATTGGATGTTGTTTATTATGTCGCTCTTGAACCCGACTCAAAGTTCAACTAATCCGATTAATCAACCAGATCCTTATATTCTGTTTCTTGAAAATTGGATACCTGGAATAGGTGAAGACACTAAACTCCATGACCAACTTCATATTCATTTTGGTCTTGGATTTAGTGTAAATGATGAAGCACGATTACTTGGATTTCAATTGGGACATCACCCAGCAGGAAATTTTTTTCATGTGGTTGTTTTTTCAATCATGAGTCTTACGATTTATCCTAAAGATTATCGTAATACTTGGAAGGACGTGACAGATTTTTATCAGGCATATTTGATTGGTAAATACTGGCAGTCTGTGTCATACTGGTTTATACCAAAAACAATATTATGAGACATGTTCTCTTCACCTTGAAGGGTTGTCCTTTTGGTCTGTTGGACGATGAGGCACATATTCGTAATGTCCTTACTAATGCTGCCACATTATCTGAGAGCACTCTCCTTGGAATTCAATCCCACAAGTTTCAACCTCAAGGAGTCACTGCTGTCGCTCTTCTTGCGGAGTCTCATATCAGTATTCACACTTGGCCAGAGAATGGTATGGCGATATGTGACGTTTTTACATGTGGTGATCACACAAACCCTAGGTCTGGGGTAAGGTACATGTATGAAGCCATGGGGGCAAAAGACATGGTTTCCGAACTCTTTACGAGACCCTTACAATGAACATCTTCGTAACTGATCCAGATCCCATCAAGTCTGCAGTGGTTCTTCCTGACAAACACATTGTCAAGATGCCATTGGAGACTTGTCAAATGCTTGCCATTGTTTGTTCTGAGAAGTGGGGTCATGGGTTTGGGACTCTCCCTAAGGCTGATGGGACACCTTACTTGACTGACAAAGGTGCCTTCCGTAACCACCCCTGTACGGTCTGGCTAATTCTTTTGTGATGAACTGGCAGTGGCTCCTTCATCATGGTCTTGCTCTCTGTGAGGAGTACAGATCTCGATATGGTAAAACACACACATGCCACAACACACTCCTTGAAGCAAAGAAGATTCTCCCCACAGGAGACCCTACAGGACGATCTGGAAAGAGTCCCGAACAGTTTGTCTTTGCTGGACCTGATGAGTTTAAATTGGACACATCAATAGACATCTATGACAAATACAAAATGTATATTTCATCAAAACCTTGGGTGAAAGACAATTACCTTCGTTGTCCTGATCGTAAACCAGAATGGGTATGAAACTCTTAGAAAGAATTGATGAACTCTCAAAGATCGGATTGACTGATGAGGGTGTCTGTAGAAAGTCTGGATCCAAAGAAGATCAAGAAGCAAGAGATCTGGTGGTCCGATGGATGATGGAAGATGGTCTCACTGTTCAGAATGATGAACACGGGAACATTATTGGTCGCCTGGATGGTGAAGGACCACCCATCGTGACTGGTTCTCACATCGACACAGTGTCCACTGCTGGTAAGTACGATGGTGTGTTGGGTGTTCTCGCTGGTCTGGAGGCTGCAAGGACCCTGAAGGGTTCTCTCAAGAGCCCTCTGGAGGTCATTGTGTTTGATGATGAAGAAGACACAATGAGAGGGTCCATTGGTTACACAAAGGACAAACCAGACATCAAAGCTTTCCTGGAAGTTCATGTGGAACAGGGACCAGTTCTGGATGTTCAACAACTGGACATTGGTGTGGTGACTGGCATTGTTGGTCAACGAAGATGTTCTTTCACTGTCAATGGTCAAGAAAACCATGCTGGGACCACACCAATGAGCATGAGGGATGATGCTCTTTACAAGGCATCTGAACTTGTTGTTTATGTCAGTGACATGGCCAATGAGATGTATGATGGACTGGTGGCAACAGTTGGTAAACTCAATGTGTCACCAAATGCCTTCAGTGTTATCCCTGGAAGAGTTGATCTCACACTTCAGATAAGGGATCTGTCTGTTGAGAACATGGAAGGTTTTGTTGAGAATGTCTCAAACATGTTTGAACTTGATTACAAGGTTGAACATGCCTCAAATCCAGCAATTTGTGATGAGGGAATCAAAGAGATCATCAAGTCTGTCTCTCAAGACTTGAACTTGAAACACATTGAGATGCCCTCAAGAGCATCACATGACGCTCAGAACTTCACATTTTGTCCCATGGGAATGATCTTTGTTCCCTCCATTGGTGGTGTCAGTCATTCTCCTTTGGAGAAGACATCTGACAAACATTGTGAAGATGGAGTGAGAGTTCTAACTGAGGTCATCAGAAAAGTTGACGAAACCTAAATCACACCATATGGTGTGTTATAATTTTATTATCCTGAGGAAAGTTGATGAGTCGTAATGAGTTTGTGTGGGTCGAGAAGTATCGTCCACAGACAATTGATGAGTGTATCCTCCCCGACAACACCAAGAAGACTTTCAAGGACTTCTTGGAACAGGGTGAGGTACCAAACCTGTTACTTTCTGGACCACCTGGATGTGGCAAGACCACTGTCGCTAAAGCACTTTGTAATGAATTAGGAGTTGATGTTTATGTCATTAATGGATCCGATGAGGGGAGATTCCTTGATACCGTCAGAAATAATGCGAAAAACTTCGCTTCGACCGTCTCGCTTTCTTCAGCTGCTAAACACAAAGTCATCATCATTGACGAAGCAGATAACACATCAAACGACGTTCAACTCGCCTTACGGGCATTTACTGAGGAGTTTGTTGGCAACTGTCGCTTCATCTTCACCTGTAACTACAAAAACAAAATCATCCAACCACTTCACAGTCGATGTGCGGTCGTGGATTTTGCTATCCGCGGAAAAGACAAACAGTCCCTCGCCGCAAAGTTCTTCGAAAGAATCCAAGAAATCCTCACAGAAGAAAGGGTCTCTTTCGAACCTAAGGTTCTGGCGACGCTGATTCAAAAACATTTCCCTGACTGGAGACGTGTCCTCAATGAGTGTCAACGTTACTCCAGCAGTGGAAAGATTGACGCTGGGATTCTTGCATCTTTCTCCAATGTCAAGACGGATGACCTCTTTGGTTTCCTCAAGGATAAAGACTTCCCAGCAGTAAGGAAGTGGGTTGTTGAGAACTCTGATGGTGACAGTCATCATCTGTTCAGGACCATTTATGATGGAGCTTATACTCATCTCACTGGTCCTGGTGTTGCTGCGGCTGTTCTAATTATTGCGAAATATTTGTATCAGTCAGCATTTGTTGCTGACCAAGAGATAAATACACTCGCTTGTCTAACCGAAATTATGGTGGAGTCGGAATTCAAATGAATGTAAAAGTGATGCGTACAAACATTGGTGAGGAAGTAATCTTTACCCTTATCAATGAAGATGAGAACACCCTTGAGATCGAAAACGCACTGGTTGCTGTACCAAACGCACAGGGATCTATCGGTTTTGGTGCTTGGTCTTATCTTCAAAAGAAAGATACAACAATCGCTGTTAATAAACAGTTTATCGTTTATGTCATTGACGCAAATGAAGAGGTTGTTGAGAATTATGAGAAAATCTTTTCTCCCATCCAAACCCCTAGTAAGAGCTTGATCCTATGAAAAGAGCAATTGCCTTAGCCATGTTGCTTGCTGTTGGTTCTCCAGCGTTTGCTGACTATAGCCAATCTGGTGGCACCAAACAGACCAAGTGTTATAAGACTGTCTATCGTGAGGAGTATGTTCCTGGAACCAGAAACAATCCTGGTTATGTGAGACGGTGGACCGAGAAGAAAAAGGTTCCCTGTAATAATCGGAATCGTGGCCATCGTGGAAGTCATCAACATCCACCCGCACAGACAAACCATAACCATGGTCCTGTCGATGACAACTCCTGTATCGAAGGAGCAGTTCTCGGCGGTATCGCTGGTGGTGGTGCTGGCGCAGCTCTTTCTCGTGGTGATGGACGTTGGTGGGCGATCCCCCTGGGAATTGTCGGTGGATCCATGGTAGGATGTCAAATTGATGGTGGTTGATTTATTATGGAATTGAAAGATTGGTTGAACTCAATCAATAACACAAAGAAGGATCTTCTTGAAGAGGATCCCTCCTTGTCAAAGGAGTACCCTCCTTTTATTATTAATAAGTGTTTGTCAGGTCATATGGACTCTGTTCTTTTCGCCAATGAAATGAATAAAGCCCACTTCCTTGATAAAGATATGCAATATTCGTTTTATCTAAATAGTCTGAGGAAACGACGGAGATTTTCTCCTTGGGTCCGAAAGGATAAGATTGAAGACCTAGATTGTGTCAAACAATACTATGGTTATAGTAATGAGAAAGCATCTCAAGTCTTGAAGATTTTATCTAGAGAACAAATTGACTTTATCAAGAAAAGACTTGACACTGGTGGAGTGAAATGAATCAAACGACTGAACCGCAGGTCAACTGGTCACAGGACCAAATGGTCGAAGTGAGGCTTAGTGAACCGGATGACTTCCTAAAGGTAAGAGAGACTCTGACGAGGATCGGAGTTGCTTCCCGTAAGGAAAAGAAACTGTATCAATCCTGCCACATTCTACACAAGCAGGTAGATACTTTATTGTGCATTTCAAAGAGCTCTTTGCTCTTGATGGTAAGTACGCAAATCTTACAACTAATGATGTCCAAAGAAGAAATAGAATTGCCAAACTCCTGACAGATTGGAATCTGATTCAAGTTGTTGATGAGAATTCAATTCTCAACATCGCTCCACTTAATCAAATCAAAGTTCTACCGTATAAGGAAAAGAGTGAGTGGGTTCTGGAACAGAAATACAACATTGGTAAGAGACCCAAGGCAGAGAGTGAAAACCAGTAATAAAGGTGGGGTTATCATCACCCCATTTTTTATGCTTGCTGTTATAATTAGTATGTAAGAGGTTTGGGTTCTATGGAACCCCCTTTTACGCCAACGGTTGCCTTCGGGGACCACACAACACACTCGTCTAAAGGAGAGTACAATGTCTGTACTAGCACGCTACAACTCTGCAAACATCAACCAACTGATGGAGCGTTTGCAAAAGAACACAATTGGAATGGATGATTACTTCGACCGTGTCTTTGGTGTCGAAGCTCAATCCTATCCTCCATACAACCTGGTCCAAGTCAATGAGGATGAATCTCAACTTGAGATGGCATTGGCTGGGTTCACAGACCAAGAAGTAAAGGTCTACACGGAGAAGGGTAACCTTGTCGTTGAGGGTAAGAAGGCACAAGCTGATGATCGTGAGTATGTCCATCGTGGGATGGCACAACGGTCCTTCACCCGCACCTGGTCCATCTCTGAGGACACTGAGGTGTCCAACGTCACCTTCGACAACGGTCTCCTGGTGGTCACCCTGACCCGTGTTGTTCCAGAGGCACGGAAGAAGCGTTTCTTCCTGGGTGGTGAATGATAAATAAGGTGACTCTACATCCGCAAACGTAGAGAGTGGGGGGTCTAAACACCCCTCTTTTTTTGCATTAAAATGATCAATAAAACTCATGATTAGACTTGTAGTTCTTAAAAGTGGTGAAGACTTGATTTGTGATGTTGAGGAGATGGTGGTGGCTGAAAAGGTCGTCGGTTATTATCTCAACAATCCATGTGTGGCTTCAGTCTCTCCAGATAAGAGAATGGTGATTACTCCCTGGAAGCCCCTCTCAAGTGATACTAAGATTCCTGTGATCACTGACCATGTTCTTACTGTCATCACCCCACTGACCACACTTTTGAATCTTTACGTTCAAACTCTGGAGAAATATGAAAATCGAAAATTTAAAAGTAGTCCTTCTAGTGAACAACCTGAGAATGGTGACACAGATAGAGGAAGTGACAGCGGATCTGGGAGAGCCAGACTGCAAGCTGACTGAACCTTTTGTTATCAATGATGACGGGACTTTGTCCCCATGGTTGTTGGATGTGACCAATGACAACACATTCATGATTCTTTCCGACAAGATCTTGACTTTGTGTGATCCAACTGGTAAAATTAAAGACAAATACGAGAACTTGGTGAAGGGATGAGATTTTACACGAATGTGACAGCTCTTGGAAATAACATCCTTGTCAGGGGTTATGAGAATGGTAGGTCTGTCAAGTTCAAAGAGGAGTTTTATCCCACTCTTTTCGTAAAGTCAAACAAAGAATCAAAGTACAAAACCCTTGAGGGTGAGTCTGTTGAACCCATAAAGCCAGGTACCATTAGAGACTGCCGCGAGTTCTTCAAGAAGTATGATGGTGTCGATGGGTTCAAGATCTTTGGGAATGAGAAGTACATTTATCAGTACATCTCTGAGAAGTATCCTGAGGATGAGATCAAGTGGGACATGTCAAAGATCAATCTGGTCACGATTGACATTGAGGTCCAGTCTGAATATGGTTTCCCAGATCCATGGGAATGTAGTGAGGAGATGTTGACAATCTCCATTCAAGATTACAACACCAAAGCAATAACAACTTGGGGAAGGAAGCCTTATTATCCCACTCAAGCCAACGTAACTTATCATCATTATTCAGATGAGCAGGAGATGCTTCGTGCTTTTCTGAATTGGTGGACGGTGAACACACCAGACATTGTGACTGGTTGGAACTGTCGTCTTTATGATATTCCTTATATCTGTGGTCGGATCAATCGTTTGTTCGGCAACAAGGTGATGAGAGAACTTTCTCCCTGGAATTATGTCAATCATGAGGAGATTACAATCAATGGTCGCCCACACAATGTGTTTGATCTGATTGGTATTTCTGTTCTCGATTACATGGATCTGTATAAGAAGTTTACTTATACGAACCAAGAGAGTTATCGATTGGATTACATTGCCTTGGTTGAACTTGGTCAGAAGAAACTGGATCACTCTGAGTTTGACACATTCAAAGACTTCTATCGTGGGAACTGGAAGAAGTTTGTTGATTACAACATCGTTGACGTTGAACTGGTTGACAGACTTGAAGATAAACTGAGATTGATTGAACTTGTCATCACAATGGCTTATGATGGTAAGGTAAACCTCAGAGATCCGATGTTTCAGGTTAGACTCTGGGACGCGATCATTTATAACTATCTGAAGAAACACAATGTTGTGATTCCTCAGATGGACAGGTCTGAGAAAGAGTCCAAATTTGCAGGTGCTTATGTCAAGGAACCGGTTCCTGGAGTCTATGATTGGGTTGTCAGTTTTGACCTTAACTCTCTCTACCCTCATCTTATTATGCAGTACAATATCTCACCCGAGACACTTCAGGAGTCTCGACATCCCAGCGTATCTGTTGAGAGGATCTTGAATGAAGACATCACATTTGAGATGTACAAAGACTTTGCTGTGTGTGCTAACGGAGCAATGTTCAGTAAGAAGGAGGAGGGATTCCTTCCAAAACTCATGAAGAAGATGTACGCTGAACGTAAAGCGTTCAAGACTCAGATGTTGAAGAGTAAACAGAAGTTAGTTGACATTGAATCTGAGATCAAAAGGAGAGGACTATGACTAACTTTGAAAAGATTACACCAGAAACATACGAAAAGATGAACGAGGAGTTTGAGGAAGAAGGTATCCCCTTTCGAATCATTGTCCCCACCCAAGAACAAATTGATGAATGGAGGCAACGTGATTGACGACAATTTTAAAGACTCTTCTGTTAGAGCACAATTAGATAACATCTGTAAGATTTTGGATGGTGAAGTGAGATATTACACTTGCTGTGATAAAACCACTCAACATCGAAAGATCGTAATTGAATACGATCATCAGAAGAAATGAGATTATTGATCATAAGTGTGTTATTATTGTTGACTGGTTGTTCTGAACCAGAAGTTGTTATTGATCATGAGTGTATGAGTTATTACACAGGTAGGATTGGTCTTGTTTACGCTCAGGAGGTTTGTTAGTAGTGGGATACT
>FUIF01015142.1_pt1 | contig 28895 bp, 45 predicted proteins | sample 1003461 | NCBI WGS metagenome assembly FUIF01 (sample SAMEA80401918, study PRJEB19352) | marine metagenome
CATCTCATCAATCTGTGCCAGTGTCGGTTCGGTCATTAAGCGGCTCCTGTAGGAAAACCCCACCGCACATCTCTGCGCGGGAGGAATGCGACCGCACCGCACACGCGGCACGGTCACTGGAGGAGGGAAGGAAGAAACCCGGCCACGCACGAACGTGGTGCGCGGGCGGGTTGGAGCATTCAGGCGCTACACGCCACGCGGTCGTAGCCATGCTGTTGGCGCGGCGTGAGTCGTGCGGGTTGGCCGCTGCCGAACCAGCGCATGCGGTCGTCGAACATGAGGTCAAGGACATGCCGCCGACAGCACTCATCCTCGGCGTCGGGATACTCGCCGTCGCCGCGCGTGACGCCGATGAAGCTGTGGCAGGTCGGGCAGGTGTGCTTGCGGTAGTCGTCCATGACAGGGTTCCTGTGAAAGAAAAAGGCGGCGTCGCAGTCGTCACCGCGTAAGGCAATTCCATGGACTGTTCGTGACTAGTCATTGGGTTGCTCCGCCGCGCGTGTTAGGTGTACTGTTTGGCGAACTTGCGATAGCCGGTTTCGCCGGGAACAAGAAAGACCGTCTTGCCGCTGACAGTCTTCTTGCCAACGCGAGAGTCACAGGCAAGGAACTTGGCAAGGCAATAGCAGGCGCGTCGGTACAACCATCGCCGGTCGGTGGCCGCGCCCTGCGTTTGAATCATCAATTGGTCACGAAGCTTGATGGCGGCTTTATCACCGTTTTTCTGAGTAATGCCCGTCCGTAAGACTTCGGCAAACTGCGCAAGCCGCACATGGTCTTGGGTGTACCACGCGCGAGCCACAAGTGCCATGATCTTCGCGTTGGCAAGCTTGCACCCGGCAAATGTTTCGACGGCAAAATGAATCGCCTCGGCGTGCTTCCGGTAGTAGGCATACAACTCAAGGCGCGTAGCACTTGAGGTCGCCATGGGGTCGTGCATTGACCTCGCGACAGCCTCAGCTTTCCGAACGATGTTGGTGCCGTTGTCAAACTTGGCGGCGTCAGCAAGCGAGCGCCGCGCGCCATCATCAAGGTAGAGGGCGGCGTCAACTTCAAGCTTGTTGCATACCCACAACCACTGAGCGCGGTCGCTGGAAACAATGGCGCTTAGTCGATGCTGCCCATCAACCAGTCGCCCGTTCTCGTCAAACGCTAACCCTTCGTGCGTGTGTGACCACACGTTGTTGCGCATGTCGCGAGCGAGCGATTCCACTCGTCGCGGTCGCAAGTTGCGGTTGCCTTGGTTGGCCTCGGCTAGCCAGTTTTCCGCAAGGTCTGGTGTGACGTACATGAGGTTGTACTCAGTCTTGGGTTTGGCGGGTCTTGCCATAGTGCGAATCCTTTCGCAGTTAGAGAACACGAACAAGCGCGTTCGCAAGGTCACGAACGAACGCGGGTGATGTCTCATTGAAAATGACCTGAGCGGATTGCTCGACGTCATCTGTGTCGAGCGTGATAAACACGGTGGTGCGGCGTGGGTGTTGAAATGGCCTGGACTTAGTGACCGGCTTCGCCTTCGTCTCAACAATCTCTGCGTCGTCAATCACCTCGCCCGTGCGACGGTCCACAACTTCTTGGACCACGCGCGCCGTCACCTGCTCGCCGCGCTCTTCGGCAAGCTCGACAGCTTCGTTCCATGCGGCGGGTTGTTCGGCGGGTTGCAGCTTGGTGAGGGGGCGAACTTGGGATTCGCACAGGGGTGTTACAATTGTAACGCTCGCGATTCGTTCGCTGATTTCCGAAGCAGAGCAAATCTGTCTTGCACGGCTCGCATTCCACCCCCACCGCTCTTTGCAGTAATCCTCGAATCGGTCGTAGCCTTCGAGGTACAACCGACTGTCGCGAATCTCGGCGAGCGCCTGCCCCACCTCCACGAACGTCTGCATGCCACGCTCGATGACCTCCTCGCATTCGACAAGTGACCGGCTTACGACGGCATCAGACATGGCAACCTCCGTGTTGCGTAAAAGAAAAAGCGGACCCGGCGAAGGGCAAACGACGCCGGGCCGCTGACGCCACATCCTGTTGCGCCCGGTCATCCTGACCGGTTGCCGCTGTATCCATCTCCCGTAGATGGGTGCAATCAGGTGCGGTTTGTCGTATGCGGTAGGTCAACGCAGTTTGCCCTTGATGCCGACGGCATCTCGTGTTTAGATGTCAAAAGCCCGGCCCCGCAATTAAGCGGCGTCGGACGAATGAGCCGTTGACGCGCCAACGTCATCGTCTCGCGTATCGGAATCTGAAGCGTCTGCCTCAGCGTGCTTGCTTGTGGTGGGCTGCGAAGGATTCGCAACCTGTGATTCATGCACGGACGCTCCGCCCTCTTGCTGCGGAGACATCCTGATGCGCTCATACAACTCAAGAGCGTCGCCCACGATGCGGTACTGACTGATCCCCGTCGCCTTGCGCAGGCGCTGCAGTCGCTGGCGCGTGGTTCGTGTTGCGGGAACGTTCGTCAGTTGGCTCATGGCTGATATCCGTGTGCTATCAAACTCGAAGCACATTGGAAGCTTATCCGGTTTAGACCCCCATCGCAACCGAAAATATCGTGATACTTCAATTTTGATATCAACTCAATATCTAAGGCGTTGCTATGCTTGCAGTTATGACAGATAAAAAAGTTCAGTGGAACTGCCGGGTGTTCCGGTCAGTAGCTGAGTCGTTTGACCAGTTGGTGGAACACGGGCATCGTGGCGATAAAGGCACAACTGTGTCCGCCGCGTGCATCATGTTCCTGATGGCGTCGCCGGAAGAGCGCCAGCGATATGTGGATATGGTCAAGCTGGCGGAAGGCCGTGGCGCAGACGGCACGATTCTTCAGGCCGTGGAAACGATGTTGAATGAGCCGCCAGAGGTTGCTGGCACCATCGCCCCGGCTTCAGTAAAGAAAAAGGGCAAGCGCGCGGCGAAGCGTGCGCCTCAGAAGTAAAGGGGGTTCGTGATGAAGTGGCTTACACAGGTCAGTGGCGCGGGCGTGGTGTTGTTCGTGCTTGCGGTGTTCGCGTTCCTGGCGGGCTACGGCGCTGAGTCGTCGGCAGAGACATCCATCCACCAACTCTACGCGGTGGGTTGGTACGTTATCGCCGCTGTGCTGCTCGGCTCGTCAGCGATATGCAGCCAGATCCAGTATTCCATCGCCAAACTAACGCCCACATCAGACAGGCCCACGCCACCACAGCAACAGGCGCAGCGCCCGCCGCAGCGCCCCGCACCACCCCGACCGGCGCGACCTCGCTACCGCGTCAAGGGCATCGAACTGGATAGCAGCAAGGACGTGACCATCTACGTCGATGCCACCAGCATCAAAGACGCACAGTCCAAGGCCGCGGAGGTGGGCGTGGCGGCGACGGATATTACGGAGGCGTGACACGCCGCGCACCGTCATGCGTGGGTCGCGGCGTTGCTGCGAATGGGGTTGGCGATGGAGTATGAGGCGCGGTGACTATTGGTCATCAGACTCAAACAGTGGCGCCGGTGCGAACTTCGGCTTTGCCCTGTCCAGCATCTGTGTGAAGCCATCCTTGTCGTCAGCAACAGCCATGAGTGCCACCACTGCTGACAAGTGTTCTTTGAGCGCTGGATGCCCTCTGTCGTCAGTCAGATACTGGTGGTGTTTGTGGCGCCTTCTACCCGCGGCTGTTGTTGGGTTCTTGCGCTGAAGCTCACGCCTGACGCCCGGCGCCAGACGATCGTAAACAATGCTGTTGGTCAGGGTTCCAAAAATGGCGGAAACTGATTCTTGGGCGGCGGGTACGGGATCTTCCAAAGTCGACACAAACCCTCGTAATACTCGGGCGGAAATGTACGAACCCACTTTCGCAACTCTTTGGATACAAACGCTTCGAGAATCTTTGCCAGCGCATCACGTTCGCGCTCTGCCTGGTAGCCTGTCGCCTCATCAATCAACGCCACGATGCCGGTAGCTGCCAAGCCTCTCATCAGGATTTCAGCCAGCTCCGCAAATCGGGCTTGGCTCTTAACCAGCTTGCCTGCGTCTCTTGCCTTTAGCCACACGTCGAGGATCTGCGGCACCAAAGTAGCTTCGATGCCGAACGCCTCTTTGCCATGCTCTGTTCGATAGATGGTTGGCTCAGAAAGCGCCGCAGCTAAGTCACTATCAATAAACGGCCTAAGGTTGTTCGCAGACAGAAAAACAGGCAACTTGGCGCCGTCCCAATCTGCTTGTTTTGCTCGTACCCAGTGAGAACCGCCGCGTTTGGCGCCGACGGCTCTTGCAAAGGCCCGTTGCGAAATAAGGCGCGTCTCGTCCTCCAATACCGCGCACTCGAACTCCACGTTACCAATCATTAGTGGAGATTCTTTGATTGCTTTGGGCGTTGTGACTGGCGCCTTCCCCCATCTAGCCAGTGCAGCCTTCTTAGCCCGAATCTGCTTCTGTTCTGGCGTCATCTGGCGTGCCGCTGCCTTGCCGCCCTTACTGCCCGCTTCCTGTGAACCAAAATCTGCTGTCATGGCGATTCCTTTCATTGACGGTATACATGCTTAGCAGGGTAAGCATACCAGTATATGCTAAGCTGTCAAGCATCCAACTCTGAAATCAGCAGACGTGGCGCCTGCCCCCGTCCTGCACCACCACCACGTCGTACACCAGCCGCTCACCATCACACCGATAGAACACCTGTGCCGGTCCCTCGCGTGTCGGCACGCACCAGGCATGGATGTTGCCCGCCACCGGCTCGGCACGCACGGCGACGCGCAGGCCGTCAAGCGGCCCACCCACACACCAGACGCCAAACCGACCACGGCAGCGCTGGGCGTTGCGGCGCAGCGTGGCGATGTGTTGCGGTGAGAGGTCCATCAGATGACGCCGGCCAGCCAGAGCAGCCAGAGCGCGACCATGCCCACGGCGGCGACCTTGAACAGCATGATGAGCTTGTCGGTGTTGGCGAACAGCATCAGCACAGCGCCCCGCGTAGTTCGTTGAGCTGCTCGCCAATCTCGGGTTCCACCCACTCAGGCACACAGCCGTGCGGCGTTGACCCACTCGGCCCGCCATGCCGCCCCACCGTCTCTATCCAAGTGAACCAGCCGTGCGATGCGTTGTGGTCGCAGGACTCGCAGCGACCGAACAGCTTGAGCGCGGGCATGTTGTTGAACATGGTCGGTGTCTTTCGGTACATCACCTCTCCCGCTGGTATGGGTTGGCCGCAGGTGATGCAGTGGATGAACCGGCTGTAGCCCACATCCGCGCCGTGGCCCATCGTGTCCATGTCAATCCGCTCGTCAGCGGACATGCCCAGCAGGGCAACCGCCTCCAGCCCGCCCTGCCGCTGTAGCTGCTGGTAGAGCGAGCATGAGACGCGGGCGAACCAGTCGGCCGCGTTTTTCCTCGCCGGACGGCTGCGGGTCCAGGTGTTCATGGGCGTGCCACAGTTCGTGCATCAGACTGTCGGCGCGCGATTGGATGGGTGCCTCGCTGTCAAGGTAGATGGCCCGCTGATCGTAGTCGTAATACGCCAGTGCGGGGTCGCCGTTGACATGCAGGGGGTGGCCAAGGTGGATGGGGATGATGTGACTTCCGACTGTGAACTTCATCTGTTTTTGCCCTTCTCCAAGAGGAAAAGGGGCATCCGTGCCCCGAAAACATCCGTGAGGGCATACCTTACCAGATACCTAACAGGCGGTCCAGCGGTTGAGTGCCAGCAGTGTGGCACCGGTGGGGAAACCGGCGCATAAAAATGCCCCGGTTGATGGCCGGGGCTGGGCTGCACAAAGCGGATTAATGTCACGTCACACCCACATCATCGGACACGGTTCGTGACAAGTCAAGGAAAAGAAGCGGCGGGTGCGGGATTCGAACCCGCGAGTCGCTGTGACGTGACTGCCCGATTATCAGTCGGGTGCATTAATCCTCTCTGCCAACCCGCCGCGTTCTTCACTTGTCATGTACTTATTATATAGGAAATAACTAGACCGTCAACCCCATTCCCTTGATTCGGCGTATTTTTTTATATATTTTATGTATGTCTGAAACCACAAAGAAGATGGGGCGACCCCGTAAGAAGCCGGAGGACCGTCGCGACTACGTCATGCAGGTTGTCTTGACGCAGGCAGAGCGCGACATCATTGATGATGCGGCCCGCATTGCGATGAAAGACGAGACGGTGCCAGGCAGGGGCAAGACTTCAACGTGGGCGCGGCGCGAACTGTTGCGCCTTGCGCGGCGTGTGGTGAAGCGCGCCGGTGAGTAGTTGCGCAACCTCCCCTTATGCCGGACCTATTTAACGTGGCAGTTCTGGAATCCCTTGCAAAACATAGCAAAAACAAGGGTTCAAAACTACTTGGCGTCATTTCGGTCGGTGTCGCGTCCCTGCGTCGCGGTCACATCAAAGCACACCCTGGTCCGGCCCACGTTGCGCGGGGTAACGCAGAGCGTGGAGTTGGTGATAGGTGCGCCAACCTTGTGACTACCCGCGCCGTGCGTCCGTGCAGAACGGGTGCGGTCCATTACGCCACACCGAGCGGTTTGGCTACCGCCCACGAGGGTTGAACCGTTCATCCCGGTGTCTCCGGGTTCTGAGCCAGGAACGGCGTTAGAAGTGGCTCGACGCATGAAAAAACCGCCGCCCTGTAGGTGCAACCCAGACAGGAAAGAGGCGGCGGTTTTTGAATTGGCGCATTGTTCTCTGGGTTGCATGACATCCAGTGTACACTGCGATTGGCCGGCGTGCAACCCTCATCTGGTGCTATCAAAAACCGACCTACACAAGATACATGGTCATCCTGTCCATTTCTCACTAGACAGGCCGGTCTGGTCACTGTATGATATGTACACAGGATGCACATGCCGACGCACGGACGCACCCATCTCGGCAACACTCAGCCCGCATTGCGCCGGGCTGTGTCCTGCTGTTGGGCATTCCTCCGCGAGTGCTTCGTGTTTGTTTGCTTTCTGGTCGGTGTCATGGTGTGCGTGTGGGCGTTGATGCACACGGCTGATGCCAAGGGAGACACGCATGCGACCACTGCCCGCCCTGCTGGTGCTGTCGGTGTTGATGCTGGCCGGACTCATCATTCTGAGCGGCGTCATCGCCGTGCTGCGGCCCTGAAACGTGCGACGGCCAGTGACATCGACGTCCTGCTGACCACCTGTGCAGACCCGGCGACCCATTTGGCGTTGCACCGGCTGAGCGAACACACCACCCACGAGAACCTTGCCGCCGTGCATGAGGCGCTGCGGCTGCATCGCGCGGACCAGAACCGCCGACTTGGACTCATTGCGGAGCGACTTGATGACCAGTAAGCAAACCGTCTACGTGACTATCGTGATTGTCGTGGCAGCGATCAGTTTCATCGGCAACGGCTGCACGTTGGGCGACGTTGTACCGTCGCGCGTGCCGCACGAGGCGGCGAAGGACGACGGCCTGCCCACCAAGTTGCCGCACAACGAGAGCGCGAAAGCCTACAAGCGATGGCGTGAGGATGTGAAGGAAACCGACGCCGAGTGGCGCGAGAACCTTGAGGACTCCGCGTGGTTCGTCGGCATCCTTGAGGGCGCAACGTTCCAGGCGTGGGAAACGTTCAGCCCCGCACTCGCGGCGCTGGGTCCGTTCGGCATCCTCGCGGCAGGTGTCGGCGGCGTGTTCGTCAAGCGGTACGGCGACGTGTCGGCGCGCGACGCGGCGAAGGGTAAGGAGGACAGCTACAACGCCGGGCTGGAGGAAGGTCGGCGATTGGCGATTGAGGCGCAGCGGGTCATCAACACGAACAGGGACCAAGCCTGATGGCAAAGCGTCGCATCGGCAACTATCCCACCAACCTCAACACCGCCGCCGAGTGGATTAAAGTTGACACGCGCCGTCAATGGCGATTGCGGTACTGGCACGCCGCACAACGCGCGAAAATCATCGGCGACACGATGACACCCGGGCGCGTGGCACGGTTCAAAGCGTGGGAGCGCGATGAGTACATCCCGCTCGAAAAGAAGGCGCTGCATCGCGTCAATACGCACCGCCGCAACGTCCCGCGCGCTCACGCTATGCACGAAGCACAAGACCTTGATGATCCTGTCAAACGCGCGGCGTTTCATGCAATGCGCAACGCAGCCCGAACGGATACCCGTTTCGACAGTTTCCTGAAGGTTGAGGACGCGGAAGATGTAGCACAGACGGGGGCGAGCATTGGCAAATGAGGATTTCACAACGTGGACCGAGGACGACACCGACAGTCAGATTACGGTGACATCGGCGCGCGTGTCGGTCAGCGGCTATTACCGCTCTGAGGGTTTCAACGGCGTTTACACCGACAAGGGCGCGGGGGCCATTGACGGCGACCTCGAACACGACCTGACCATCAAGTACGACAGCAGCGTCAGCAGCGGCATCGGCAACTTCTGGTGCCTGTCGCACAACCTGAACGAACCGTCTGACGAAACCGACGCGCTGTCCATCTTCCACGATGGCACCAACCTGCGTCTGCGTGAGTGGGACGGCGGCACGAAGTACTCCGATGACTACGCGATGGGCACGACCATTCGGTACGTCACGCTGGAGCGAGATGAGTCGGTGGGCACACACGGCACGCTCTACTGCCGCATCTACAGCGACAGCGCCCGCACGACACTGGTGGACACGCTGAGCCTGACGCTGCATGACAAAGAAGACTTCCGCTACATCATGATTTTCGCCGCGCAGGGTGGCGGGTCCATCGGTCACACTTGGACCGGGTACGCAGAGGACCTGGATTTGAATGAGGCGGCGGCGGGTGGCACCAAGAACAAGCACATGGCCGTACTTGGCTGTGGAAAGGCGGCGTAAATGGCAAGCAACTACGTCACAGACGCCGGGTCGGGCGGCAACACGTTCAAGTCCACCGAGGACGGGTCAACGATTCACTGGCCGGCAGCCAGTATCGCTCTGGACAACAGCGGCACGCCGGTATTCGCGCCCGGCGACGGTACAGATGGTCTGCTCGTCAACCTGGGGAGCAACAACGATGTCGTGGTGACCAACGGTGGCACGTTCGCCGTGCAGGTCGATGGCGATGCGTTGACGGCACTACAACTCATCGACGACGCCGTGTACGCGGATGATGCCGACTGGACGGACGGCACGTCAAAACACATGCTCATCGGTGGGCTGTACCAGTCGTCGCCGCAGAGCATCACGGATGGCGATGTCGGCCCGCTACAGGTCACAGCCAACGGCTATCTCATCACGTCGATTAACGGCACAGTCACGGTTGATGCAAGCGGCACCACCGTGCCGGTCAGCAACGCGGCCCTGACCGAGCTGGCTGCCGCCATCAACACCAATCGTGTGGACGTGAACCTTGCAGCCAGCGGCGCAACGGTCACCGTGGACGGCTCAGGTGTCACCCAGCCCGTGAGCGGCACCGTGACCGCCAACCTGAGCGCCACCGACAACGCTGTGCTGGACGCGATTCAGGCAGCAGTTGAGGGCACACTGACCGTGGGCAGCCACGCGGTGACCAACGCAGGCACATTCGCCGTTCAAGTGGACGGCAGTGCGCTGACCGCCCTGCAACTGATCGACGACCCAGTGTTTGCCGATGATGCCGCGTTCACCATCGGTACCAGCAAGGTCAACATGGCGGGCGCGACCGTTGACGATACCAGCACGGACACCGCAGACGAGGGTGACGCCGTAGCGCTGCGGGCGACCGCTGACCGCCGCCTGATTGGGATGCCTTACGAATCACATGCCAACCTCGTGGACGGCACCGGCAACGCAACGGGCACCAGCAACACCAGCGTCATCGCCGCACAGGGAGCGGGCATCCGCACATACGTGACCAGTATTCAGGTGACCAACGCATCAGCGACCGACAGCGAGGTCATCATCAAAGACGGGACCACCGAGAAAACACGCATCACCGCACCAGCCAACGCGGGTGCCATCATCCAGCTACCAGTGCCATTGCGAGGCAGCGCCAATACCGCGTGGCAGTTCGCCAGTGCCGACAGTGTGACGACCATGTACGTCGCCATGCAGGGTTACAAGAGCAACACGTAATGCCGTTCATGCCATCCATCCTGATGAACCTGAACTTCGCGGCAAGCGCGGCGGAGGCTGTTGCACCGTCAGCACCCATCTCGCCCGGCCTCGAATGGACCGCGCGCGGCACACCGATGCACTGGCAGACCGAACCGCTTGAGTTCAATTGGACCGCACGTGGCGGCGCGATGCGATTTACCCCCGATGACGTGGAGGAGGCACGATGACCGCCGTAACAACCACCCCGACCAAGGTGATGCACAGCGACGGCACCGAGAACTGCGTCGTCAGCTTCGCCAACCTGCTGGACGTCACGCATCGGGGCACCGTAGCGTCGGCGACATCGACGACCATCGTGCTGGACGCGGGCGCAAGCGGTATCGACGACGACTACAACGACCTCGAAATCGTCATCACCAGCGGCACGGGCGCGATGCAGACGCGCACCATCACCGACTACGACGGCGGCACCAAGACGGCGACCATTGCGGCGTGGGACACCACACCCGACAGCACGTCAACGTTTGCGGTTCAGGAAGTGTTGAGCGGCACGCCGACCGTCACCGAAAGCACCGGCGCTCTGACACTCAGCAACAAAGCTATCAACACTCGCCAGCTTGAGGTTGACGGTATCCCGACCCCGCCAAAGACAGCGGTACAGTTCCGCACGACCGGCGGCAGCAGCGGAACCACGTACAGCATCAAGGTGTCGTGTGGGACCGACCGGTCCGCAACAAAGGTGCGCGTCGTCAAGATTCAAGTCACTGACACATAACGGAAGGCACGGATGCCGACATTGGCGAAGGAACGCATTGTTTACGAACACCGCGCCGAGGCGTTGAAGCCGACACGCAAGGGCAGACGTGCGGCCCGGCGCAGCAACGGCTTGATGGTTGGCGTCGTGTTCGCGGCGTCGGATGGCACGTCGCACCGCTACCTGAATTGCGGCATTCCGACCAAGGCTGACGGCGCGATGGTCGCGCCGATGGATAAATGCGTTTGCAAGTCGTGTGGCTATGGCTATTCCGAGTTGATGAGCAACCATCACGAAACCTGCAGCGAGTGCCGGTGGGATCGGTTGGTGAGGGTCGCGAAGGTGCGCGAGCATCGCTGGGGCGTGTATCTGGGATTCAGCGCGTGGAGCGAACACTTGGCGATGCGGGCGCGATGGATTGACAACCTGACCCCAAGCCAGCGCACGGCGCACGGCATTGTCGAACGAGTCTCAAGCCCGGAGGTGTGACGATGGACGACATCAGGCAGATTGTGGGCGATCGCAATGTTGACACGATTATTGACTACCACGTTCACGGCAATACGCAGCGGGAGATTGCCGAGCGCGAGGGTGTCACGCGGTCAGCGGTGGCGATGCGGTTGATGCGAGCAAACGAACGGCTGAACGAACACGGCATTCGCCCGGCGTGGGAGATGTGACACCTACAGCTCTACTTATAGAGGACCACTGCGCCTCGAATTATGGGCAAACGACGCAAGACAACGCGCACGGCGGGAACGTCAGACGTCGCAGCCGAGTTCGATGTTGGGCGAAACGCCGTCATCACATGGGCGCGGGACAAAGACTGCCCGCACGACGGCGGCGAGGGCAAGCCCTACCGCTTTGATATCGCGGAAGTCGCGGCATGGATGCGGGACAACAACCTGACGGGCAAGCCCGGCCGCCCGCAGTCGGCGCAGTCGGCGACCCGCGAGGAAGCGGACCTGCGCAAGACCAACGCGATGGCCGACAACTGGGAGATTCGCAACGCCAAAGAGTTGCGCGACCTGTTGCCTGCCGCCGAGGTCAAGCGGGCGTGGTCGGCAGTCGCACAGGAGGTGCGTTCCAAGGTGCTGGGCACAGCCGCATCGGTCGGTCCATCACTCGTCGGCATGGCCGCACAGGAAATTATCACCGAACTGGAACGGGCGTTGTCGGAGGCGATGCAGTCACTTGATCCTGACGACGAGCCAACAACAGCACGAAACGCTGCGTGAGATACGTCGCAGCTTTCTGCGACTGCTCAAACCGCCGCCGAAAATCACGCCGTCGCAATGGGCGGAACAGCATCGGGTTATCAAGCCCGGCCGCAGCCGCGAACCGGGACGCTGGCGCAATCGGCGCAGCCCGCACTTGGTTGGCATCATGGACGCCGCAGTTGAACCAGGCGTCGCCGGCATCGTCGTCGTTAAAGGCGCACGCATTGGCTACAGCGAGGCGTGGAAGAACGTTGTCGGATATTGGGTTGACCACGACCCCGACCCGCTGATGTTTGTTCTGCCTGACCGTGAGTCGGCGGACAAAATCATGCACGGCGACATTCGCCCACTGCTTCATGAAACGCCGCGCCTGCGGCAGTATCTCAGCGAGAACAAGAGCGATAACAAGCTTACACTGACTCGGTTGACCAGTATGGACATCACGACCGGCTGGGCGGGTTCGGCTCAGTCGCTCGCGTCGTCCAACCAACGCCGCGTCGTCTTTGACGAGACGGACAAGTTTGACCAGTTCAGTGGTCGAGACGCCGACCCCATTAGCCTCGGTATGGCGCGGGCGAACACATACGCCGCCGTCGGTCGTGCGTTCTACATGCTCGGCAGTACGCCAACGACGCGCGCCGGCCACATCAGCCGACGTGCCGACAACTGCACGCAGCACCGCCACTGGCACGCACCATGCCCGCACTGCGACACAGAGCAGCAGATCGTGTGGTCGCAGGTCAAGTGGTCGCCACGACGTGAAGACGAGGACAGACAGACGCACGCCGCCCGCATTGGCGAAAGCTGCGAGGCGTGGTATGAGTGCAAGCATTGTGGTGGAAAGATCACCGAGCAGCATAAGCCGCGGATGATGCGTGCTGGTCGATGGGTCGCCAACGACCCGACAGCCAGCAACCGTTGGGTGTGTTTTCATGCACCGTCGTACATCAGCCTCATGATTACATGGGCGCAGATCGCCGAGGCGTGGATACGTGCCCAGGGCAGCCCGGCGTTGCTGATGGAGGTGGTCAACCAATACCTTGGCGAGTCGTTCGAGGAACGAAGCAGCGAAACTAAGCCTGACCTCATCAATGAAAAGGCGAAGCACGCCGGGCCGCCGATGGTTGTGCCCAACTGGGCGGCGATGCTTATTGCCACGGCGGACGTGCAAAAGGACCACTTGTGGTACGTCATTCGCGCGTGGGGCGCGGGCAATCGCTCACAACTGGTGCGCTACGGTGTCTGCGGTTCATTTGATGAATTGTGGACGCTGTGGACGCAACCGTATGCCCGCGAAGCAACGGGCGAAGCGGTTGCCGTGCAGTTCGCCGGCGTAGACGCGCGATACCGGCAAGACGAGGTGTACGCGTTTTGCCAGCGCGACCCAGCGCACATCATCCCGCTCATCGGTTCTGACCAGCTGCGGGCGTCGCCACTGGTGACGTCGATCGTCAAGGCGTACCCAGGCGTCACGAAGCGGACCATCAATCCGAACCATTGGAAAGATGTGTGGCACGGGCTGGCCCATGACGACGACGGCACGCGATGGATGCCCCACAGCAGCATTGGTGACGACTACGCGAAACAGGTATCAGCAGAGCATCGCGTTCTCGACCCGAACAAAGGCGCGTACGTGTGGGAGCCCATCAGCCAAGGCGCTGACAATCACCTGTTTGACTGCGAAGCGATGCAGTGCGCCGTGGCGTGGGAGGCCGGTGTGCCGTTCCTTGAAGAAGCGCCGCCGCAGGCGCGTGAGCCGGTGGCAAACGAGCAATACAGCGGACGCAGTGTCCGCAAGACAAACGACTGGTAATTCATGGCTATTGACGCCTCACAACTCACCGAATACACCTTCGCGCAGATCCGCACGGCGGCAAAAGTGGCGATGGTGAACGCTGCCGTGGGCGGTACGCAGTTGTCCATTGGTGGTCGCAACATCGGGCGCATCACGCCCAAGGAAGCCCGCGACTTGTACGAGTGGGCAGACATGATGGTGAAGACGGAAGATAATGCCTCAACGGGCGGCATGATTGCGCTCACCAAGTTTGGTCAGCGCCAATGAGCGAGACGGCACCCACCACCATGATCGACCGCGTGATCAACTACGTCGCGCCGGTGTGGGGTCTGAAACGCGCCGCCGCGCGTGACGCGCTTGCGCTTCAGGCGACGTTTCGTGGCGGCGTGCAGACGCGCACCTCGACACCGTTCGGCACAGGCCAGCGCAGTTACGTGGCGGGCGGATCAGCAAGGCGGGCCAGCTATCGCGCTATGCGCGACCGCGCCCGCACCGTGTACGCCAACAACCCCATTGCCCGCTCCATGCTCAACACAGAGGTGGACAATGTGGTGGCCGATGGTTTTACATTGCAGGCACGAACAAGCAGTGACGCGTTCAACGACGAGGCTGAGGACCGCTGGCGGCAATGGCTGGAAATAGCCGACCTGCGCGGGACTTACGACGGTATTGGATTGCAGCGCGAACCATATCGACTGTCACGACAGGATGGTGACCACCTGATTCTGCTCGTGTCCCAAGGCGTTGAGAGCCGCCTCCAGTTGATTCTTGGTGACATGGTGGATCAGCCAAGGCTTAGCGCCGCTGATCGCCGCGCCGATGTGCGTGATGGTGTGCGTATCAGCCGCACCGGACGACCGACCGGCTACTACATCACAACCTATGACGAGAAGCGCGCACAGCAATCCACGCCGGTTAATGCTCGCGATGTCATCTTCATCGGCAACGACATGGACCCACTGGACGTGCGGGGCAAGTCAGTATTCAGCACCGTCTTTGAGTTGCTCGACCAAGTAAACGAATACGTTGACGCCGTGGTGGTCGCGGCACGAATGGCGGCCATTTTCGGGCTGATTTTCAAAGAGCAGACGGCCGGCACTGCGTTCGGCGGACTTGGCACAGCAACCAACTCGGCAGGAAACGCACAGAAGGCGGTCACGCTGGAGAACGGCAGTCTGCTCTACAAGGGCGCGGCTGACGATGTGGTTCAGGTGCAGGCGCAGCAGCCGATGACGCAGACACCGGACTTTGTGCGGGCGATGATGCGATTGATTGGCCAGCCGTTTGACATGCCGCTAGAGCTAGTGGCAAAGGACATGTCAACAGTCAACTTCTCATCGGCACGTATCGGGCTGCTGCAGTATTACCGAAGTGCCCGCGTCAAGCAGCGCCGTTATGCAAGCCACTGGTCACGCATCTATCGCTGGTGGATCAGCCGGGAGCGACAGAAGCAGCAGGCAGGCGTCAGCAATGCGTTCGTGACGTCGTTTCCTAAAGACGAATATCTCGAACACAACATGATTGGACGAGGTTGGCAGTACACCGATCCGGTCAGCGAAGCGCAGGGCGACTTGCTCAACATCGAACTCGGGCGCAAGAGCCCGCAGATGGTCGCCGCGGAAAGTGGCGAGGACTTCAACGAGGTGCAGCGCCAGAAGCGCGAGGCGGGGTGGCCGACCGACCCACCCAAGAGCAGCATGACACGCGACGCCACATCACAGCAGCAGGTCGCAAGCACATCGCCCAACGACGCCGAAGATCAGGAGGATGACGATGCCGCATGACATCAAGAGTTGCGCGGCCCAACATTTCGGGCCGTGGATGATCGAACCAAAGTGGTTCACTGAAGCGGTGTCAGCGGTCAAGGCGGGCACCTTCAAGTCGGAGCAGGTTGTCGAACGGGGGCCAGACGGCGTGCCCGTTTACGTGTGGGACGTAACCGATGGTGTTGCCACAATCCCCATCAGTGGGCAAACGCAAAAGGGCGACAGTAGTTTCGGCGGCACGTCAAGCGTGCGGGTTCGCAACGCGATTCGGCAGGCGTCCAAGCGCGAGGACGTGACGGCAATCCTGCTACACATCGACTCGCCGGGCGGCACAGTTGCGGGGACCGCTGAACTTGCGAACGACGTGCGTAACGCCCGAGATGCGGGCAAGTATGTGCATACACACTTCTCCGACCTTGGTGCGTCGGCGGCGTATTGGGTTGGCTCTCAAGCCGATTACGTCACCGCCGAGCCGACGACGCTTATAGGCAGCATTGGCGTCGTCGCGATCGTCGAAGATTCGAGCGGCATGGCTGACAAGATGGGCGTGAAAGTCCACGTCATTAGCACGGGCGATCACAAGGGCGCGTTTGCGCCAGGCAGAGAAGTTACTGACGAGCAACTGGCCGACCTCCAACGTAAGGTTAATGACCTGAACAAACATTTCCTTCGCGGTGTCGCGAAGGGCCGGGACATGGCGATGGATAAAGTCCGCGACCTCGCCACCGGTCAAGTGTGGATCGCGGATGAAGCCAAGAAACGTGGCCTGGTTGACGCCGTTGCGTCTTTCGATGAGGTCACGGCACTTCTAACAAAAAGGACTTTCGATATGAACAAGGAACAAGCCCTTGCCTTCATCGACGAGAATCCCGACGTGATTGCCGACCGCATCGAGCAGGCCAAGAGCATGGGCCGGTCTGATGGTCGTGGCGAAGTCATCAGCGAGTATGAGGACAAGCTCGAAGCTGCTGAGGGTGATCATGCGCTGGCATTCGGGTCGGTACAGGACGGGACCGACATCAAAGCAATCACCAAGATTGTTTCTGATCGCAAAGCACAAGCCGAGGCGATCCAGGCCGAAGCCACAGCGCGCGCCGCCGCAGAGCAGCGCGCCGAAGAAGCGGAGGCACGGGTCAAGGCGCTCGAAGCGCTTGGCAGCGGTCAGCCGCCACTCAGCACCGGTGCCGGCAGCAGCACGCCCGACTACGAAGGCATGTCAAGCAAAGAACGCGCGGAAGCGGAATGGGAGGCCAACGAAAAGATGGCCGACGGTCGCAAGCCGCAGGACTTTAAGAAGGATCGCTACACCGCCTTTCGGGTTCAGCAACTCGACAAGCGCGACTGACTCATTACACAACGCAAACCATGTGACCCGCCAGGTGCGGGTTTTTTAATGGAGACACAACATGGCACTTTCTGCTGATACCCCCCGTGAATACTCCCATCGCGGTCTGGAAGCCGCATTGCCGGTGCAGGCGTCATCGACGTGCTTCGCTGGTGGCGCGCTGACCATCGACAGTGGTGGCGAGGTCGGCCCGCTCAGCGCGTCCGATGTCTCGTTCGCCGGGTTCTGCCGCAAGCAGTCCGACAACTCGTCTGGTTCTGCTGGTGACGTTGACGTTGCGGTCATCACCGAGGGGCTGGTCAAGTTGACCATCACCGGGCTGGACGACAACAACGACCACAATGACGTGGTGTATGCCACCGACGACGGAACCTTCACGCTTACGGCGTCTGGCGCTGTCCCTATCGGTCGCGTGTACCAAATCGAGAGCCTGACGTCCAACACAGCCATCGTGCTGTTCAAGGGCGCGGTGCATGAGCACCACCTCGACTGATTGACCTGACTTTCTAACTCAACCCCACCACCCGCACCACCGCGGGTGTTCATCTGGAGACACATCATGGCTGCAAACCAAGGCGGCATTTACAGTGTGTTGGACGACGAGCGGATCAATGCCCGCGCGGACTTCTTCAACGCGCTCGGCGAGCGTGTTGACGGCTCATGGGCGACGACCGTGGGCACCATCATCCCGTCCGACAGTGAGATCGAAAACTACAACTGGCTCGGAACTGCACCGAAGATGCAAGAGTGGCGTGGTCCGCTGCTGGCGTCGGAACTCCCGAATTACAGCGCGACGCTGAAGAATGTCGAGTACGCATCAGGGCTGGACATTCAAAAGGCTGACGTGCGCCGCGATAAGACTGGGCAGATTCGCCGTCGCGTTGCCGGTCTTGGCGAAGCCACGGGCGCGCACTGGGAGGAGTTGGTTGACCAACTCATCATCGGTAGCGAAACCGCAAGCGGCACGGACCTGAGCGGCAAGCCGTTCGATGGGCAAGCATTCTTCGACACGGACCACAGCTACACTGGCTCGAACTACACCACAAACCAGTCAAACGATCTGAGTAGTGGTGTGTATGACGTGGCAACCGCAACGGCACCGACCACCGAAGAAGCTGCCGACATCCTCAACGACCTCGTGGGCAGCTTCTACGCCCTCAAGGATGATCAGGGGCGGGGCATCAACGGCAACGTCAGTTCGTGGCTGGTCATGGTTGGCACCGTCGCACTGTGGGCGCCGCTTAACCGCGCGGCGACCGCCGACAACCTTGCCGGTGGCGAGACCAATCCGGTTCGCAACTTCAACATCAATGTGGTCTTGAATCCGGCGCTGTCGGCGAAGACCACGAAAGTCTACTGTTTCGCAACCGGTCAGCCACTGGGCTCGTTCATCCTGCAGGATGAAGTGGCGGTTGATGTCATGGAAGAAGACCCCGGCAAGCGATCAAAGGTACTGGAAGTGACGGCAACGGCAACCCGCAGCGCTGGTTACGGTCTGTGGCAGAAGGCGATGCTGGCGACCCTTAGCTAAGAAAGGAACACCAATGGCTGTATCAGACACCTACAAGAAGTTGTGCGTGCAATGCGCGGAAGCGACGAGGGGTGGCGACAAAGACGCCATCGCCAAAGCCAAAGCCGCCAAGGGCGCCTACGTTGCCAAGTTCCGCAACGACAAGGGCAACAAAGAGTTGAAGAAGATCATCGCCGACGTACACGGCGGTGAATGATGACCCTTTCACTCGCCGCCACGGAAACGTGGCGGCGAGCCTTTATGACCACCACGTTCGTAAGCTTCTATACGCCAGCTTACCGCGCGCACGCCGAACGGCTCGTCGCCTCACTCGTCGCGCACGGCCTGAAGCATGACGTTGAACCGGTAGAACAGGAACGGGGCTGGTGTGCGACATGCGCAAACAAGGCCGCGTTCATTCAACGGAAGCGACACGAATACCGCGGAGCGGTCGTGTGGTTGGACGCCGACGCCACCGTGGAACGCCATCCACGGCTATTGGTGGACGGGTTCGATGCAGATGTTGCGGTGCATTACCGCAAAGGCCACGAATTGCTAAGCGGAACGCTATGGATCGGCGACACCTCGCGGTCGCGGCAACTGATGGACCAATGGAAGATGGCGTGCGAACACGACCCCGCAACCTGGGACCAGCGACACCTGCAAAACACCATCGAGGCCGGCACCTATGACGTGCGACGCCTGCCCGCCGGCTATGTGTCCATCTTTGATGCCAATATGAGCGACGATCCGGTCATCACGCACTGGCAGGCGTCGAGGGTGATGCGCGGGATGGTGGGCGAATGATGCGGTGCTTGATGGCAGAGAATCAACGGCAGCGCATTCACGAGGACGCGGTTGGACACCGAATGCTCGAATGGGGGTGTGGCGGCACATCGGTGTGGCTACTGAACCGAGGCGTGGACCTGAACAGCGTTGAGCACGACGACCAATGGATCACTGCCGTGCGGCGCGAGGGCGACTGGCCGCACTGGACGCCAAAGGTGGTTGAATGTGAGCCGGGTGCAAACGCAACCGTGCACGAGGAACAGCCAGCGATGGCGTCGGCCTACATCAACGCTTCCGTGCGCGGATTTCGCGTCATCCTGATTGATGGCGTGGCAAGGGGGGCGTGTCTGGTCAACACAATGGTTAACGCAGACCCCGGCACCATTGTCTACCTGCACGACACCCAACGAGACTGGTACGACTGGGCCATCAAGGTGTGCGAACGATTCATTGCCAGCAGCGAGGTGATACTGCCGGCAATCGGCGACTACCCCGCTGAGATGATGCGATTGGTCAGATGCTGCTGATTACAGGACACCAACGATCAGGGACCGGCTACATGGCGGCGATGTGCCAGGCATGCGGCCTTGATGTTGGACACGAGCGGATCGGCCAGGACGGCGTGAGTTCGTGGCTGTTTGCGGTGACAACTGATCGCGTTCCGTTTCATGGTGAAGACCGTAACCGCGGCGCAGCGCATTACAGCTTCGACCGCACCATTCATGTGGTGCGACATCCGTTGAAGGTGATCGCATCAACCGCGCTGACCGACATGAACGGCGCGATTGAGTGGCAATCACAATTCGTGCATGTTGACCTGAAGGCAAACAGCGTGCGGCAGGCACTACAAACATGGGTTGGTTGGACAGACATCGCAGACACCATCGCAGACACCACCATTCAAGTGGAACAGGCTGCGGACATTCTACCAGCCATGCTTGAGCGACGGTGCGCGGTCTTCCCGCCAACGAACATCAACAGTCGCGACCACACACAGTTGACAGTCAACGACATCAAGGCATGTGTGACTGCTGCTGAGTTTGAACAACTTGAAGCAACCGCCCACCGATATGGGTATACGCTGTGAATGCGGCCCTGTTGTCGTGCGGCGACTCGCTCAAAGCGTTCAACCCATCATGGCTGGCGTGGTTTGATACAAGCTGCGCGGTCAACCGCGTCATCGACCACCTGCCGTGCGAGTGGTGGTCCGCGATTGACAGCACGCCAACGGGCAAAGACGCCAAGCCGTGCAACAGACCCAAGTTGTTCACGCGCGGTGATCAGTGGCCGCAGTGGGGCAGGAGGCATCGGGACAAGTTCAAGGGCCACAAACTGCACGAGGAACTCGGCGGCGGTCACACATCGAACGAAACATGGTCGCAGTTTTCGGCGACGTCGGCGCTCTGGCTACTGGGCAGCATGGCGACCCGCATCGACTGCTGGGGTTGCGACATGCGCGGCACAGCTGACTGGGATGGCATCGAAAAGCCGAACTACACACGCAACGCCAGTCGGTGGGCGCGTGAGCAGCACTACTGGCACGAGGCGGTGTACCGCCTGCAATCGAAAGGCGTAGAGGTCATACGGCATGGGCTTGCTTGACGACATCATGGGCGCAGACGCTGAGGCGTTTGTTGACACCGACGCGTTCGGTGAGTCGGTGACGTTCATCCAGAATGGGGAGACGAACACGTACAGCGCGGTCATCGAGCGACAAGGCAACGACCAACTGGAGGAATCGTTCAACGGTGTGACGCCACGCTACACCGTTCATCTGCGCTACGACAGCACGGGCACGGTGGGGCCGGCGACCATCGACGAGGGTGGCGCACGTATCCGCTTCCCGCGACGTTGGGGCGAGGACGCAGAGAACAACGAGCGGCGTGTGCAGAAGGTCGAACACAGCGACAACGGCATGTGGACGCTGCTGGTTTACTGATGCCAACGTTTCGACCAGGTAGCAAGTCAAGCAAGTCGTTCGAGCTTGAGATCGTCGTGGACGAAGCGTCGCTACGCCGGATAGACGATGAGTTGTCGGCGATGCCGAGCAAGATCAAGACGGCGAAGGCGGCGGCGGTTAACCGCACGCTGCGAACCGGGCGCACGAGGCTGAGCAGGATTGTCCGTGATGAAGTGCCGCTGAAGAAGAAGATTGTCGACGATCGCCTGACCATCACCCGCAAGGCCACCCGCAACAATCGCGGCGGCACACTCCGCGTCAAGTCGACGCGCATTCCGCTGATTGCCTTTGATGGTCGACCCACAAAGCCGCCCAGCCAGCGCGGCATCAAGGTCGCCAAACGCGCGCCAAAGATCGGTGCTGGCTACCGACTACGCACGGGCGGGCCGATCATTCGCAAGCGTGGCAGCTTCGTGCAACGCGGGACCAAGACGGGCAACGTCCACATTATGACGCGGTTCGGTATCGGTTCCGACCGCGAACCACGCATCCGCTATGGACCAAGCGTGCTGTCGGTGCTGGAAGACCACGGCATCGACGCCATTGTGCTGGAGTTGACCGACGTGCTGGACAAGAACGTGACACAGCAGATTAACCGTTTCCTCGCACGGGCGCGCGGAAGGCAGGCGCGATAACCATGCCACGAGCACCGATCCTCGAACGCATTAGGCAGGACGTGCTGGCGGCGCTGAGAGCCGTCACGAAAACGAACGGCTACACGTTCAACTGCACAGCGGACACACGCAAACAGAACGGGCCGGAACCGCGCGACCTACTGCTCGTGCTGTACCAGGCAAACACGAACACGACCGACACGCCGGCACTGCGGCGCAACGAGCGATTCCAGCGATTCAGTGTCGACTGCTATTCCATCATCGGCGAGCAGGACGCCGAGGTCATAGACGCCGACGAACGCCTGAACCATCTGCAGGCCGACGTAGAGAAGGCGCTGGCCGCGGACCGCACGCGCGGCGGGCTTGCCATTGACACGCACATCAGAGACCCGGAACTGTTCACACACCTTGGCGACGCAACCGAGGGCGTCACTGTGAATGTCGACGTGCATTACCGCACGAATGAAGACGACCCCTACAAAGCCAACTAACGGAGACATGATATGGCTGCTCCATTAATCACCCGCACTCGACTGGTTGCTGTCAAGCAGGAAGGCACATCGGGCACCGCCGAAACCCTTAACGCCGCAACCGGCGTGATGAACTGCTATGACCCGCAGTTTACACCCGAATTGCCGATGGCTGACCGACCGTCCGAGGGCACCTATGACGCGCCCCGTCCATCCATCCAGACGTCGCGCGGCGGTCGTGTCGGGTTTCGTTTCGACTGTATCGGCGGTAACACCGTCCCGTACTGGTTCGAGAACGTGGGTGTGCCCTGCGGCTTCAGCTACAACGCGTCAAGCAAGACGCTGACCAGTAATGGCAGCGAGAATGACACCACCTCAACCGCGGGCGTGTTCCAAGACGGAATGCTCAAAAACATTGTCGGCGCGATGGGCAACCTGACCATGCCGTTCACAACCGGCGAGCCGTTCATCGCTGAGGTCGAGTTCATGGGCAAGTACGCTGCCCCCACCGACACCACCATCGTGTCCCCCACTTATGAAACCACCCTGCCGCAGCGCGTCGCGTCGTCTACGCTGACGCTTGGCGGTTATTCGCCCGACATCAGCACTGGTCGCATCGTCGTCGAAAACAGCCTGAAACTGCGCGAGGACATCACCGACAGCACCGGCTTCGCCTACTGCGTCATCACACAGCAACGCATCACGATGGAGATTGACCCCGAAGCGCTGCTTGTCGCCAGCCGAGACGCCTACGGCCTGCTGTTGGACGGCACGACCGCCACGGCAACACTGACTATCGGTAGCGGCGCAAACGTGCTGACTATCACCATCCCCGGCATGCAACACGTCGAGGTTGAAGACGGCGATCGTGACGGCATCCTCACCCACCCCATCACTTTGCTACACACCGGCACGTCGGCCATGACCATCGTGTCATCCGGCAGCTAAGGAGCGATTCATGCCCATCGTGCTTGACCCCGACACGACGTTTGAAGTGGTGCTGCAAACCGACGCCGACAAGCCGCAGCCACCGCGATTCGTGTTCCACTACCTGACCACCCGCGAATGGATCAAGGCGGCACGCCTCGCTGAGTCGCTGCAGGACTCGAAGGATGGCGCGGAGGCTATTGAGAAAATCGCCGACGTCGTGTCGGCTGCGTTCGTGCGCGTCGAGAACGCAGGCGATACCGGCGAACTGTTGGACATACTGACACCGGGCGAGCTGATCGAACTGCTTGAGTCTGTGGTCGCACGCATCAAGCCGACGGCTGAAGACTTGGGAAAATAGCTGTCGCCGCACTGATCCGGCATGGCCGCGTGTGTGAACAATGCACCGCCGCCAAGTGCTGCGACCGACCGGGCGCGCCGGGATACTTGGGCATGAGGCTGAAATGTCCATCGTGTGATGGGGTGGGGTGTGCCGCGTGCAGTGACACAGGGTTCATCGAAGTAACCGATTGCCCGCAGCGGTGGATTGGCCCTGATGTGGCAACATTCGTCAGGGTCGCCGACCTGTACGCCGAGGGCATCCCCGTCGTGAGCGGCGGACAGATTGACCAGTCCGCCAATTTCATTGAGTGCTTGCGTTACTGGCAGAACATTGACGCAGCGTTGAGCATGACAGATGCCGAGTAGAACACTAGACATCATCATCGGTGCCAAGGATCGCACCCGCCAGGGCACATCGTCTGTGCGCCGGTCCATCGGCGCAATGGCCGAGGGGCTGCGCACGGTCGCCGTGGGCGCGGGCCTGCGCATCGGCACAGCGGTTGTAGACGGCATCGGCAGAGCGCTGACGGCCCTGCCGCAAAAGATTGCCCGGGCATTCGACGACGTCGACGCCAGTGCAAAGCTCGCCGATCGGCTGGGCGGCAGTATTGCCGGCGTCGAAGGCTTTGCCCGCGCCGCCGAAATCAACGGATCGTCTGCCAACACGATGCACAAGGCGCTAGAGCGGTTGAACCGCTCTGTGGGCGAGGTCGCCGCCGGCATCGGGGGCGATGCGGCGAAGGCGTTTGAAGTCTTGAACCTGAGCGCCGACGAACTGGCGCAGATGCCGCTGGAAGAGCGCATGTATGCGGTCGCCGACGCCATCGCGGAGGTCCGCGACGCGTCAAAACAGGCGGCGCTTGCTAACAAGATACTTGGGCGTGGCGGCGCGGAACTGGTCACCACGTTGCGCGGTGGCAGCAAGGGGCTGAAGGAGTTTGTACGCGAGGTCGAGGCGACCGGCGAGGCCGTAAACCGCATCGACGCCGGACGCATCGAAGATGCCAACGACGCCGTTACCAGGCTGCGCGGAACATTCAATGGGCTGGTGCGAACGATGGCGGTAGACATTGCCGAATCGGTGCGCGTCGCCGTGCAGTCAATTCGTGGCGCGTTGGACGACATGAAGTCGGCGTTCGACGTGGTTGCCGACAACTTTGGAACGCTGGGCGACATGACGCGCAACTTCATTATCTTGTTGCACGAGATGCGAATCGTTACCCTGCGAGCGCTGCGCGACGCGACGACGTTCGCGCAGCGGAAGCTCGGAATTGAGGGCGACACCCACGCGTCGGTGCTTTTCGATGAGGCGCTGCGCCGTGCGCTTGCCCAGCGCGACGCGCTGAGCACTATCGCCGGCAGCGTGCCAACCGCGGCCGGCGGTGGCGGTGGTGGTGGTGGTGGTGGTGGTGGCGACGCCGGCGAACGCGGCGCGGCACGCGGCCGCAGAGACGCGTCACCATCGCTACTGTCCGGCAGGCTGGTTCAGGGTGTGACGGAAGATGCAATCTTCAAGGTGCAGCACGACGAGGCGCAGCGCGAACGCAAAACCATCGCTGAGCAAGTCCGACGCGCCGCCGACCTGCTGCAGGAACTGCGCAATCAAAACAACGGGTTTGAAGACTTTGCGGGGATTCTGTAATGGCTGCTGATTGGACGAAGGCGTGGAGCGGGCGAGGTGCGCAGCGCTCGGCAAACGGGCGCGAATACACCGAAGCCTATCACGTCAACAACGCTGATACCGCAGCGTCCGTCTACACGGCCACGCACTCAGACGGTACACCATTCCCCCGCATCGGTGACCCCCATCCCGATGATCCGCTCGCGGTCGTCAATCGCATCAGCGCCCCGTCATGGCTCGGCCCACAGTTTGCCGAGGTCAACGTCATTTACCGCACATCTGGTAGCAGAGGCGGCGGCGCGTCGCCCGAAGACCCACTCGACAATGAGACCATCTATCGCCCACGGTTCGCGGTGCGCGCCGAATCCACCGATGTGGACGTACACGGCAACCCCATCCTCAACAGTGCCGGTGATGTGTTTGGGTCCAAGCCGCAGGGCACATACACGCTTGTGGGCCTTGACATCATTCGCAACGAGCCAGGGTTCAGCATCCCGTTCGCGCTCGGCTTTGTTGACAAGGTGAACAGTGACGAGTTCAAGATTGCCAACTACATCATCAAGCCAGGCCAGGCGTATTGCGCCAACATAGCGCCGGAGCGCGGCTACAAGCTGTCTGAGCGGTTCGTGCCGATCCTTTATTCGTTCGACTTTCACGAACTGTTTCCCGGCGACGGAGATCCCGTTAAGCGATCATTCTTTCACCATCGAATCATCGACCAAGGCAAACGGGCGTGGGGCTACCCCGGCACGCGTGATAGCAACCCGGCTGACGCCGGCGTGTTTGAGATTCTCGATGGCGAGGGCAAGCCGGTGACAACCGATGTGCTATTGGATGGCAAGGGCGCACCGCTGAAACCCGACAATTACCGCTTCGGGGGGCTGGAGTTTGATGACAACGCTGGATGGCAGGAAAACCCCGACGCGCCACCGCCGGGCGCAACCATCATCAACACGGCTGTCGGGGCGAAGGCGCTGCTATACGACCGTCACCTCGCGACACCAATGGCACCGCTCAATCTTTAGCCCTTTCGACCACAAGACTGGTAAGGAACAGCATCATGGCCGACAAATATTGGATTGGCACAGACGGATCATACAGCACAGCGGGCAACTGGTCACCAACCAACGCCCCCGTCGCCGCTGATGTCGTGTTCATCGCAGGCACGGGCACCGTCATCAGCAGCGGCCTTGACCAGTCTGGCGTGTCGATCGACGGCTTCATTGTCGAGAACTTCTCATATGCCATTGGTAAGCGCAATGAGTTCCTGCAGGTCGCTTTGGGCAGCGGCGATCGGTTTGAGTTCGATGGCACCGGGCAGTCATACATCGACGTCGGCAGTTCCGCTGTCTCGCCCATCATCAAACGCACGGCACGCAACACCAACGTCGGTGGGCTATTCCTGAAGGGTTCCGCGCTTGCAACGGTTGATGTGCTCGGCCCAAACGCCACGGTGAACCTGATTGACGCCACCGTAACGACCGTAAACATTCACAGCGGGTGTACCGTGTTCGTCGACGAAGACTCAACCGTCACCACGCTCAACAACATGGGTGGCACAGTCATCATTGAGGGCTACGTTGCTACGCTGAACAACCGCGCGGGTGCCACCACTTACAACGGCAGCGGAAGCTCGGCCGTGACGAAGATCGACGTCACAGGTGGCAGTGTGGTCAGCAACACCACGCGGACGACCACAGCCGCAGACATCACGGGCGGCACGCTGGACTACGCACAAAGCAATGCCTCGCGAACGGTTACGACACTCAACTATTACGGCGGCACCGTAGCGGGCTTTGAGCATGTTGCTGTGACCACCCTGAACACGAACGGCCGCGTCAACCTCGCCACTCCATCGTGACCCACAAATACCTTGCCACCACTGACCAGCAGCGCAGCGACCTGCGCGCGTTGCTAGACGCCTTTGCGCGCGGAACGCTCGTGCAGGGGCCAAACGTACAGAAGCACGGCAACGGTTACGTCGTCTCGCCAGACGGCAAGCGGGAATCCGGCCAGCGCACACACCAACTGCCCTTCGCCGTGTTCGCTATCGAATCAAGCGCGGCTGATGGCAACCGCTACATCTACACCGCCAAGCTGCAGGTCAAGCCCACCACCGCCTACGACGGTTTTGACGACGCGAAGGTTAGCAACGCAGATTACACGCTTTACAGCATCGCCGAGGTGATGGTTGACCCGCCCAAGGCGATCCCCAGTGGCAGGCAGGTCGTGGCGGTGCGAGTGCCAACCAATAGCGACGCCGGGGGCGAGTGGTGGATTGTCGGCGAGGGTGACGGCTTCTGCATGGTTACGGACGGCAGCACGGAAGCGTCACGGCTGAAACATGGCGTGTTGGAGTTCACCGATTCGTCGGGACTGTCAGGCGACGAATACAATGTTGAGTTCGACGTGGACAACAATGGCGGCGAGCCAGGCAACGTCCTCGTCACCGCCAAGGTGACCGTGCCGGCGGGCGCTGGCGACCAGGTTGGCGTCTACCAGGTCACCGACGGCACCACGACCGCCACCCGGAGCGACAACGGCGTCGTGGAGTTCGACACCGGCACCGTCGGCGCGGGTGAGACCGCTGTTGAGTTCGACGTGGACGACAATGGTGGCAGTCCGAACAACATCAAGGTGACGGGGAAGATTACAAACCCCAACGCCGAAAACCCGACGGGCACCACCGACCTTGGCCCGGCGACACCAGAGACCACCGAGACGGCGCAGTCGGACACATGGACGGCGGGCACTGCAAATGGCGTCACGATCAAGATGTTGACCCGCGTGGTGTACGACCACGCCAGCGACGCCATTCTTTACGGCTACTACCGCACGTTCACCTACGACCAACACGGGATGCTTTACAGCATCAGCGCCGAGACGCGGTACACCATCGACGATCCAGACGAGGGGTGTGCAACATGAGCCACCTTCGCAAGTCATGGAGCGGCCACCTCATCAAGAGTCCAAGCGGGCACATGGTCAATGACCAACTCACCTGGAACCGCTCATCCGGGTCGTCCTTCAGCAGCAATACCAATATGTGCAAAGGCGACGCGGGCTGCGACAGCGGTAACGACAACGGCTTCGTGGTGCGACTCGACACCGTGACGCCACCAGACACAGGCAGCGCGACGCTGACGCTTGGCGGGTTCGCCAACAGCACGACATACGACGTGTGCATCATTGGCCAAGCGGACGGCGGCGAGTACAACGAGCTGACCTGCACATGCGGCACAGCCACGCTCACCGTGCCGAAGCGCAACACCAGTGGCGACCCGGCGTTCACCCGCTACACGGCAACCGGCGCAGTGACCAGCAACGGCAGCGGCGTGGTCACCATCACGGCAAGCGCGACCATCGACGCGAGTGGAACGGGCGGCGCGGGTGCGCACGCGGTCATCCTGTGCATCGACTTCTGTGAGCAATGACATGAAACTGACATTCACCCAAACCGAACACTGCACCAGCCGCGCCAACTGCGCGGTGTGCCGCTCCCGCGAGCATGGCCGGGCAACGCGCGCGGCGTGGTCCTCAGTGTTCGTCATGCCCGATGGCGGCGTGGACTTTGATTGCCCCTTTGGTGTCGAGTGGGAGTTCGAGGGTGGGCTGCCCCACTCCAACCCGCAGCGCAAGGGCTGCTGTGGAGGCACGACATGACCAAATGGTTTGTCGCATCCCCCAGTGGCCGACCTCACCATCCCGCAAATGGGGAAACTACGCGAGTTGTCCCGCCAGCGGGAACCGCGGGGTGGGGGCGTCGGGTCCTTCCCCTGGGGTGGGGTGCATCGGGTATGCCCCT
>FUIF01015150.1_pt1 | contig 28754 bp, 62 predicted proteins | sample 1003461 | NCBI WGS metagenome assembly FUIF01 (sample SAMEA80401918, study PRJEB19352) | marine metagenome
AACGGGACCACTCCGCGCCGGAACACGTCCGCACGGCCCTTGCCCAGGATCAGATCCTGGCGAGCGCGCGACATGGATCGCAGCACATCCTCGGCCGTCTTCGAGGCCGGCACTTCGCCATCCAGGGTGGCCCGGGTCGCCTCGTCCGGATTCCGGAGCCCGAACTCTTCGAACCCGGCCATGACGGGCACCGTGGTCGAACGGCAGTTCGGGTGCGCGGGCGGTCTCGGGCCTCGATCGACCGGCCAGCTCTGACCGTCGAGCGCGTTACAGGTCACGCTGGTGCGCGCATCGATGACGGAAACCCATTGCACGGCCGTGATCAAATCGGAGTTGGCCCGGTAGACCGCCTCGTGCGCGCGCGCCGCGACGTGGTTCATGGACGTCCGGACCACCATGGCGGCATCCGCCCGGGCCTTCTTCAGGATGCCATCGCGGAAGCTGGCCGCCCGCGTGCCCCGCAGTCGCCGCACGATCTCCGACGCTGATTCGCGCGCCATCATGCCTTCCCGGATCGCCCCCATGGCGGCCGCCCTGGTATCGACGTCGAGCTTGGCCGCCCACTCGCGCAGGACGCGACCCCGGAACGGAAGCGAGCGCCGGATCGCACGCAGCTCGTCACCGGTGGGCGGGACGATCAGGCCATCCGGGACTGCGCCGGGCAGCTCGACCCTGATGGCGCGGGCCTGCCAGGCCCCTTCCGACTTGGAGAGATCATCCAGGACAGCCGCGAGTCGCTGGTGGAACTGGCGGTACCCGACCTGGCTGATCTCGGCGATGCGGCGCACCATCGAACGGAATCGCTCGGTCCGCATCCCCTTCAGGCCACGCGAGACGAGCTGGTCGGTGCCGCGCAGCGTGACGTCCACGATGGACGGGAAGACCTCACGGTTCAGAAAGCCGACCTGGCGAAGGATCTCGCCAACGGTCAGCCGCTCGATCAGGATCGCGTGCCTGATGGCGCGATCGAGGAGATCGTCATTTACCGCCATCACTGTCTTGGATCGGGACCGCCTCCGGCAACGCCTCGGCTTCCTCGAGCGGCATCAGCCGGAGCCGCACCGTATCCGGCCCGGACTGGTCCGCCACGATCGCGAGCTTGTCGGCGTTGAGCTGGTCGACGTCGCCGAGCGAGAACTCGATCTCGGCCAGGTTCATCTTGTGCATTAGGAGGCCGGCGAGGTTGCGCCACAGAGCCGCCGACATCTCTTCCGGCTGCGGCGTCATGGTGTTCGCGGCTCCATCGCGCCACGCGTCCAGCCCTTGAGCTTCACCCAGACGTGCCAGCCGCATGGAGTGTGGACCACGCTCGGGTTGACGTTGCCGTCTTCGTCGATGGCGTGATCGAGCGTCGAGACGCGCCGACACTGCGGACACGCGATCACGATCCCGCCACCCCAATCCGACCACTGCCCCGGCTCCGGATTCTTGCCGTCCGGGCCCCGCTCGAGCTCGACGCGGGTGGCGTCACCCACCACCAGGCTGCCTCGCCTTGCAGGGATCGCAGAGCCGGACCTCGCCATCCGCGGTACCGGCGTCGCCACAGTGGAACGGCGCGCCCGCCTCCGGCATCACGAGCGAACCGCACGCCGGCGCTTTCTCTGGCTGCGGTTCCTCGAAGGGCTTCAGGACCGACATGTAGATCGGGGGCATGCGGGGCGTCATCAGCTGCAACCAGACTACACCGGTGCGCTGCACCTCCGCCAGCTCCGCATCGGACAGCTTGAGACACACCGTCGTGCACGGCATCCCGTTCTCGAACTTGCCGACGTGGACCGGGATCGTCTCGACCTCCTCCTCGGTCATGCCATCGGGCGGTCCCATGTTGACGTTGCACTCGTCGAACCTGATCACTTCCATTGCTGTCTCGTCCTGTCTGTTGCGAGAGGGATGCCGGGAAAGGGTGGCGAGCGTTCAGCGAACTTCGCCCTACACGTCATGATGCACTTGCCGACGCAGCCCGCGTCCGCGCAGGCCGGGCACTCGAACTCCTCGAGCATGAGCGTATTGCTGCCGGGAGGGAAGAGGCCGAACGCAAGCTGGCGATTGAACGATTCTGCGACCGCGTTCACCGAAGCGTTCATGATGCGCGCCCGAAACGCCTCGCTCTTGCCGCTCCGGAGGGCGCCCTCGTTGAGCCGGAACCGAACCTCCTTCCACTGCTCGAGGTCAATCGTAGGGAGAGACAAGATCGACCTCGTCGACGAATAGCGTGTTGGATTTCCGCGGGAACACCTGATCGAGGATGCGCGCCGCCGTCAGCTTGGCCGAATCAAGATCCCCAGGGTTCACCGTGCGTGCGACTCGATCGACCCGGCTCAGGATGTCGGCGTACAAGTAGTCGTCGAAATCCTGGCTCGACATCACGTACGAGTCCTGCTCAGCCACCGGCGGCTCGCTGGATGTCATCGTCCTGCAGCTCCATCACCGACATCGGCTTGCTCGTGCGGGTGCGGGTGTAGGTGAGCAGCCTCGCCTCGCCGGGGCGCTTCATGCCGGCCCGCATCAACGTCGCGTGCTGTCGCTTCGCTGCGGCGAGCGCGGCTTCCGGGGTCGTGTGCAGCACGGGCTGAGCGCTACCAAGCCCGTCGAAGCACATTCGGTAAAGCACGTCCTGGTCGGTCATGCCGGGATTCTACCCCAGAGCCCAAATCACAGCCTTGCCCACCACGACCAAGATGGCCGAGCCGTACAGGACGCCCCAGCAGATCTTCTCGCAGACGCTGTACCGGCAATCCTCGGCGGCCGGCATCAGGCTGAAGCGGCCGCAGCAGCGTCGTTCGGGACCGGTGACGCCGGCTCCGGCATCGCGTTCGCCAAGGCCCGCATAGTCTCCTCGTCCGGACCCTGCTCCTCGATCCGCTTCAGGATCGCCTGCACGTCCGCGCTCTCGCGCAGGATGCCGCGCTCCTTCATCTCGATCAGGACTTCTTCGGCATCCAGCGCGCCCTGGCTGTGCGCTTCCAGGATGGTCGGCATGTCCTCGGCGGCGCGCCGGATCAGCATGTCGGCCGGGATCTTGACCCTGACGTCCTCCGGCACCTTCTCGCCGATCCAGACGCCAGCCATCCGGATGCCGTCAGTGAGCCGATCTTCAACCTCGCGAACGTTGCTCTGCGCGTCGCTCTGGACGCCCGCCTCGCTGAGCCAGCGCGCGGCCGCCGTGGGAGCACCGCCCTTTGTCTCCATCGGGCGCAGCCCTTCGGTGTCCATGCGGCGCTCGAGGTCGTCGAGATCCTTCTGGCCGGCCTGGATCGCGGCACCCTCGTGTTCGATCACGGAGAGCTTGGCTTCCTTCGACTCGGTCAGGTTGGCCTTGTTGGCCGAGACCGTCACGCCCTGTTCGCGCTCACGCTTAGACCAACCCGAGCCGAACAGGAACGGGAGCCGGGCGAACTCGAGCAGGTAGCGTTGCCGGCTCGAGCTCTGCCAGTGCGCGAGGTTGAGCCAGGCCACGTGCATGAAGGGCGAGACCGCCTCCATGAATCCGACCTGGTTGAAGTAGCCGGTCACGAGCGGGATGCCTTCGCCGTACGAGAACGTCCCGGACGAGATCATGCGGAACTCGTCCTGGCGCTTCGCCCCCTCGACTTGTTCGTGCAGCTCCCAGGTCCCGTTCGAGTTCCAGACCCGAATCCGCTGCACCTCCTTCATGACGTAGCTGCCACGAAGGACGGTGCCGACCTCGCTGAACCGCACGCTCTGCAGGTGCACGTGCCCTTCTTCGTCGATCGTGTGGGGCCAGTTGAACAACCGGTCGGGCTCGATGCGGAGCATGCGCGGCATCATGTTGAGCTCGTCGAGCCGGGTCGGGCCGGAGCGCGACGTCGGCGCCGAGACCTTGCGGGGCATGTCGACGCCGAGGTGAAACAGCCCACGCTCCCAACCATCTTGGACGAGCTCGCGACCCAGCGAGTGGATCGTTTTGCCGCGCCCGTCCGTGTTGGTCAGCATCTCCTGCAGCCGCGGCGAGAGACTCTCCTGGTTCTGCACCACGACCTTCTCGGCAAAGGCCTTGGACGAGATGCGGTTGACGGCGCCGGTGAAGCCCGGGTGCAGGTACGACATCGCGACGCGACGCCGGTACTCGTCCAGGGGTTCCTTCGGCTGGCGCGGCAAGAACTCGTTCGGGTCCTGGTTGCCGTGCTGGGCGCCCGCCTGGTCCCGCATGCCCTCAGTGCCGGACTTCAGCGCGTTGATCAGGCGCCACAGAGCCGCCATCCGGTCGTAGCCGGGCGCCGTGCTCTGGACGACGTCGTCGTCCTTGGCCCGGTTGAACATGCCGCGCAATAGGTTCAGGCGCACGCTACATCACCTCCGCAACCGTGATTCCGGACCCCTCCGGCGGGAACAGGTAGTACACCGCGTAGCCGATCGCGTCCAGGAGGTGGCTCATCTGCTTCTGCTTGTGCATCTCGTCGTGATTGTAGGAGCCGAGGTAGCGCACCAGGGTCTCGCACGCGGGCGAAAAGGTCAGGCGGCCCTGCTCGAGGAGGAGATTCATGCGGTTGTACCGGTCGCGCCGCTCGGGGTTCTTGCTGCGCGCGTTGACGTCGAAGCCGGCCTCGTGGATCGCATCGAAGTCGGTCGCGCCCGAGCTCGACTGCCGGTTGTTGCCCGACGCATCCGGGTAGATGTCGATGAGGCGGCCGGGCTCACCCGGGGGCGCATCGAGACGCGGGTCCACGTAGAGATCCCGCAGGGTCCCGCACATGTAGGGCGTGTCGGAGTTGGCCTGCTCGTGTTCGTCAAAGACGTGGATCCGGTGCTCGTCGTGCCAGAACACCACCGACGCCATCGATGCGTACTTGCGTGCCGACCCGAAGTCCATCCCGGCCCCAAGCCGGAACGTGCCCGTGGTCGGCATCGGGAGGTCGCGCACGTTGCGCTCGGGCAGGAAGGCGTAGTAGACCAACCCGGTGGCGAGGTTGACGAACTTGCCGTGCACGTACGCGTCGCGCTCCTTCGCGGCGAACTGACCAACCAGGTTCTCCCGGTACTCGGTCCCGAGTGCGCGATTCGCACCCGTGTCGGCCTGCACCATCCCGACGTCGTAGACCTTGTTGAGCTTGCCGTGGGCGAGCTCGTAGCCCCAATTGAGAGACTCGGGCGTGCCGTTGCAGTTGAGCTCGCGCCGGCGAGCCGCGGGGTGACGGATGCGGGCCACCATCGCTTTCAGCACGGCCTCTTCCTGGATGAACGGCTCGTCGATGCAGACCGCGCCGAGGTTGAATCCACGCAGTCGGTCCGGGTCCTCGCCGGAGTAGACGATCACGCGAGCACGCAGGTGCCCGTACGAGATGTAGAAGGTGTGCTCGCTCTTCGTGTACGAGTAGCTGAAGCCCTGGATCAGACTCGACTTGCCGTACAGGAGCTCCTCGGTGGTCCGGACCGTGGTGTCACGCGCGAACGAGTAGCTGGGCGACACGATCGCGGACGGGGCCGGCGCGTTGTGGAGCGCGAGCGCGATCGCGCGCTTGCACAGGATCTGAGTCTTGCCACCGCCGAACCCGGTCACGAGCAGCCGCACGAAGTTCGGGAGATCCCACCAGGTGCGCTGGTGCTCGAACATCCCGCCCGCAACGACGACCCCGTCCTGGATGACCGGATCCTCTTTCCGCCAGAGGCTCACGCCCGGGAGTCTACCGCGCGCGCCGACGACGAGGCTCGTCGATCTCCCGCCAAACCACGACCTCGTCGGGGTCAAGCCCGTCGCGCTTCGCCTGCTCGACGGCGCGCAACCACCGAACGAAGTGCGCGACCAACCGGCCGCCGTCGTAGATCCGCATCCACTCGAAGCCGCCGTGCTCGACGATGCGGAGGCGGATCACCGCTTCGCCCTTCGGAGTTGCTCTTTGCGCGCGGCTCGGCAGAGGTCGATCACCCGGACCAACTCGTCCTTCGTCAGCTCGCAGAGCTGCAGACCCGGTATGCCCATGCAGGCTTGGAGCCACAAGTACCACGTGGGCCGGGTGCTCGGGTCGTGCTGCCAGAGCCGAACGTAGACGGTCGCGGCGTTACGGCGATAGTCCGCTACCGACACCGGGTCGCTGAGGCAGGTCTTCCGCACGGGCCCCACCAACCGAAGCTCGTCCCGGAGTGTGGCCGCCGTCGTGTCCGCGAAGCTGAAGCGGCCCTCTTCGTACCACCGAGTCGTCAAGGGAGATCTCGCTCAGCGATCGAGGGGAAGCGTTGTCGAGCCTGGATCCGGGCCTCGATGTCGTCGGCGCGCGTGCGTGCCCTCTTCGATCGGCGGCCAGCAAGCTCGCGCGTGACCCGTTTATGGCAGGGCACGCAGAGCGTTCGAAGATTGTCGCGCTTGTCGGTGCCGCCCTCGACGCGCGGCACGATGTGGTCGCAGTCGTAGAGCTGGCCCTGGGCCCCGATCAGGCCGCGGCGACGAAGGAAGCGCATCTTGCGCCGCTCGAACCCGTAGGGCCTCTCGCGGGGGGCCTTCAGCGAGAGGCCGACCCACTTCTCGAGAGCGCCCACGTCACGGCTGCACAGCTGGCAGACACCCTTGTCGCGCTCGAACGTCAGGTAACGACGCAGACCAGGGTCGGTCTCCTCGCGAAACTCCTGCACGCACTTGTCCGAGCACCAGCTCCGGCGCGGCGGCGTCACCTCGGTCCCGCACCACCGACACAGCCGCTTCCCCTTCGGGCCCTTGCACCTGGCCGGCTTTCCATCGGGGAGACGACAGTCGAACGGGGCGCGCGCCACCTCGAGTTAGTCCCGAGACGCGTCTCGCTCGCGCCGAGTCCTAACCACTAAGCGGGCCAACGCGATCACGGTCATGGCAGCCCCTTTCGGGGTGTGCGGCTCCACGCTCCACCTCTCCTGCACGGCGGCCTGAACCTCCCGCACCAACGCCTTGGCGTCGAGATCGACTTCCTCGTCGTACGCGTCCGCATTTATTCGATCCATGTCGTCTCCAAAAGCCTCGGGCGCCCTTCGTCGATGCGGGCCCGCGCCATCTCGGCGTACTCCGGCTTGATTTCGACCCCGACGAAGCTGCGGCCCAGGCAGGCGGCCGCGAGTCCGGTCGTGCCGGAACCCGTGAAGGGATCCAGGACGGTGGCCGCAATCGGTTCGTCGAGACCGCACTTGCAGGCAGGATCCCACCGCACGGTTCGGCGCTCGCACATGCCAGCCAAGATACGCGCCTTGGTCGCGCCGGGGTTCTGCGCGCCCGCACCCTCGTAGTCCTTGGTGGTCGCGCCGTCGTAGCTGCCGTCCGGCTTTGCCCCGCACGCGAGTTGATGCTCACGGTTCGGCTCACCCTTCTCGACGACGCGGATCCAGGGCGCGCCGCACTCGGGACAGACACCCTTCTGGCTCGTGCCGGCCAGGATGCACCGCTGGGGAAGCTCGGGCGGGAACACGGCGAAGTGTGCGCCGCGGAAAGCCCGGTTCGTCATGGGCCACACCGTGCGGGCGTTCCGGGTCGCGATCGGTTGGTTGGCCCCCATGCCGAACCCGGCCTCACGGTGCCAGCCGTTGCCGGCCTGCTTAGGCGTCACGCCGCCGTCCTTCCGGCGAGGCTTGGCGCCGCCCGTGGTTGGCTCCCGGATCGCCTCGGCGTCGTAGTAGTACCGGGTCGACTTAGTGAAGAGGAAGATCTGATCGTGCGCGCGCGTCGGCCGATCCTGCGCCGACTGCGGCATCGGGTTCCGCTTCCACCAGATGATCTCGGAGCGGAGCAGCCAACCGGCATCCTGCAGGGCGAGCGCGAGCCGCCACGGCTGACCGACCAGTACCTTCTTCACGTAGGAGTCGCCGAGGTTGAGCCAGAGCGTGCCGTCGTTGCGGAGCACGCGCCCCACCTCCTCGAACACCTCGACCAGATTGTCGACCCACTCCTCGACGGTGGCCTCGTGGCCGAGCTGGCCGTCGACGCCGTAGTCGCGCAGGTTCCAGTACGGGGGCGAGGTCACGCAGCAGTGCACGGACTCGCGTGGGAGCCGGCCGAGCTGCTGCACCACGTCGCCCCGCATGATCTGAAGGGTGCGCCTCATACGTCAAGCAACCAGTTGCCCGGGATCACGCGCTTTGCCCGCGCGATCCGCAATCGAGTCAGCGGGGTGGTCTTGTTCATGCTGCCAAGCTCCTCCGCCCAGAACGGGTCCTTGGGGTTGTGACGCTGCATGTCCTGCTCTCGGTGCAGCAGCTCTTTTAGAGCGAGGTGCATCCTGCGGAAGCAATCGACGCCGGTCTGCGCTTCACGCGCTAGCCAGGCGTTCCAGCCGTCGTTCTCGGCACGGCACGCGGACTGCTTGAGCAGCTCCAGACAGCGGAGCGCGTGCCCTTCGAGATTGGGGCGCGGTCGTCTTTTCGGCTGCTTCATCGGTCGGGCTCCTTCAACTCTCGCACCTCCTCCTCGAGCTCGCGGAGTCGGCGCAGCATGTTCATGAGAAGCCCCGACACGGCACCGAACCCGGCACATGCCTGCTCGAGCATCTTGTCATCGCCGGCGATCTCGGCACGTTTCTGCGTCGCCATCACATCCCCCCACGCTCTTCGACCACGGCCCGCACCGTCACCTCGCCAACCAGGCGGAAGTGTGCGCGGCCGCCGCTCTGGCCACCCTCGGCCAGCAACTGCCGAACAGCCTCGAGCGCGCTATCCTTTCCCTGCCGAAACACATCCTCGAGCGCCGCGCCCTCACCCCAGGGCTGATTCAGCGCGACCTCAAGCTGGACCGTGACGACTGCGTGCGCGCGTGCTGCATTTACCATCACAGCACCGCCACGATCGAACGAGCCACGTAGCCGATCATGACGCCGATGCCGAGCGGGCGTAGCCAGTACCGGCCCGTGGGCCGGATGCCCTTCTGGTCGATGTCGGCTTGGAGCCGCGCAATGGCGTCCCGGATTGAGCCGAGGAACCGGGTCTGGATCCGCAATTCTCGAGAGACGGCCGCGGTCGCGCGTGACTTCTCGAGCTCGAGGGCGTGTTCGAGCTCGCGGATTCGCGTTCGCCCGTCGTCGAGCTCGCGCTCGAGCTGAAGGCATCGGTCCTGCGCGTCCTGGGCACGTTGGTGCAGGGGACCAAGCTGGCGATCGTCCGTCATGTGAGCCACCACACGAGGAAGCCAGCGATCGAAGCGGAGATGTAGCCGATCATGAGGCTTTCGCGCCAGCGAGCTCGCTGGAGCTGCGCCTCAAGTTCGCGGATGCGATCATCCGTCATGGTCCTGTCCTTTGTCGGGGGAAGCGACGGAGCTCAGAGGAACTCCGTCATGGGCTTGTCGGTGCCGACGTCGGCTTCCACCCCGAGCGCCTGCAACATCCTTGTCGAGATCACGCGCTCGCTGTACTTCGCGGCCCGAAGAGCGCAAAGCACGCGGTGCGCGGTGCGGTGATCATACACCCGCTTGACCCCGGTCGGGACCGTTTCGAACACCTGGTTTCCGTTCGCGTCCACCAGCGGCGTCCCATCCGGATGGAACTTCGCCACCTCCCGCCAGGGCCCGATCGGCTCGTCCCAGCCGTGGGTTAGCCGGTGCATGAAGCCCTCTTCGAGGTCGTCCGCCTTCTCGCGCTCGACGTGGGTCTTCAGCTCGGCCCACGCCTGAGCGAACTCGGGGTCGACGTCGCGCCGGCGATACGGGGCCCGTCTCGAGATTCCGATCTGCTCCGCCGCGATCCGGACCACCTTCTTTTCCGACAGCGCGTCCAGGAAATCCTGGCAGCGCCACTTCCACTTGGGCAGCGCGGTCTTCTTCTTCCCGCATCGCTCCTCGTCCGACGGGAAGATGCGGCGGCCTTTCTTGTCGAACTTCGGCTTGGGCTTTTCCGGGGCGGGCTCCTCGGCTGCATCGCCCTCGCGCGCGCACACGGGAGTAGTGGACGTGTCGCTCGGGACGCCACCCTGTCCCTCAGGCGGGGCTGGCGGAGCATCGGGAGGGAGCGGTTTCGGGTCGTCCTGGTCCTGCTGTTGCTCGCTCAAACCTGCCGGCGGCTCCTAGGGTACCGCGAAGGGATGCTGGCTCGGGCAGAGAGGCAGACAGGGAGGCCACGCAGTCGCCTCGCTTGCGCTCGCCCACCCAACCGCCCGCCGAGGGTAGCGACGTGGTCGCGCGGACGTCAAGTCGGGACGGGTTCGGGCGGCCTCTCGCCTCGGCATTGGAGCGTCGGGATAGGCACACCCCGTGCGTCGCGGTCCGACCCCTTCCTGTTCTTCGCCGTGACGCGGATCCAGTCACGCGGTGGATCGAACGGGATCGCCTTTCGTTGCAGCTTCTGCGTCCTGACGATCTTGACGCCGGGCATGCCGACGATGAGGGCATAGCCCTGGTTGATCGGGTGAGTCGACTCGTCGGTGTGCCAATAGCTCGCGAGCCCCATGTCGAGCAGGCCGAGGCGCTTCAGCTCGAGCACCACCTCCGAGCGGTTCGCCGGCCTGACCCAGCACCGCCTCCACCCCAACACGGTGCGGGTGTCGCGGTACCAGACTACCAGCCATTGCGTCGGTCCCCCTTGGCGGGCGCTCAGCGGTCCGAAGCGGATGAACCAGTCCGAGATATCGATCGTGGGGCGTGCCGTCATTTCGTTGAGCCTCGTCGTCGGGTTAGCCGACCAGAGTCGGTGGTCGCTCCGACTTGGCCTTCACGGGCTGCACCGGCATCCCCCGTGCGTCGCGATCGGAGCCCGGCCAAGCTGTGAGCCGGAACCAGTCGTCGAACGAGATCGCCTTGCGGTGCAGCTTCTGGAGCCGAACGAACCGAACGCCGGGCAGGCCGTGAATGCGGACATAGCTCTGGTTGATGGGGGCCGTCGAGGACTGAGCGTGGTCGTAGCCGGGCCACCTCTGATGCAACAGGTTGCGGTCTTTCAGATCCGCTCGGATCTCCCCGAACGTGGCGCGCCTGACCCAGCACCGGCGCCAGCCCATGATGGTGCGGCAGTCCCGGTACCAGATCACGAACCACCGGTTGGGGTTTGGGTTCGCGCACCACCACTTCCCGAACGGCTCTGCGTCGATCGTGGGTCGCGCAGTCATGGTTGACTCCTTCGCCGAGTCGCCTCCGCGGACGCCTCCCCGCAGAGCCTGATGATGCGGTCGCAGACTCGGCCCGGCAGTTCGTCCCAGGCAGAGCCAGCGACCTCGGGCGCGATCGTGAGCAGCCAGGTCCACCACCGGTCACGGGACGCGAGCCGCCACCGCCACAGATCCGAGTAGGCGGTGGCGGCTCGACGCTGCATCTCGGAGAGGTCGGGGCAGTTCAGCAGGAAGTCGTTCAGGGAGCCGAGGTGGTGGGGCAACCCGTCTTCGTGAAAGACCCTCACGCCGGCCTCCCGTCCGGCCCGCACCGGGCCCGCATGTCGCGACAGACCCTCGTGATCTCGAGCGCGGTCGAGGAGTCGATCGCGTGCCAGCCGGTCGACTCTTCGAAGACCGAAACCGTCTGGGGCAACATGGTCCGGAGCCACAAGGACCAGGCCGACCTCGTCTCGGGATTGTCCCGCCAGAGATCCACGTAGGCGCAAACGGCCCGGTGCTGCACTTGCTCGAGCGTGGTCAGGTGGGCCCAGCCCGACCCCATGGAGTCGGCGGTCGTGATCGCCAACCTGTGATCGACCGGTAGGCCGTCATGGTCGTACCAGGTCACCGACACCAACTATCTCCCCCTCTCAGGAACCGCGCCGTGTCGGCATCGGTGCAGAGGCGCTCAACCTTGTGCGCGACGTCGGTCGGGACTCGGTGCCAGCCACGATCGGACAGCTGAGACCCCAGGTGGAGCCATAGATCCGGCACGCACGAGTGGAGCCAGAGCCGCCACGTCGCCCGGTCCTTGGGTCGGGCCCACCACAGCCGCGCGTACGCCCACATGGCAGCATGCTGGGAACGGCTCAGGCGGTTCTCGAGCACGAACCCGTCGTCGAGCAGGCTGAGCGTCACGACCGCCTGGGCGGGATCTTCGGGAAAGCCGTCGAAGAGGTTCCTCATTGCTGCGCGAACCTCCGCGCCGACGCAGCCGCCTCGGCCGCCCGGCACGCCTGCGTAATTCTCCGCGCGACGTGGAGCGGCAGTGTGTGCCAACCGGCCGCAAGGAACCTGCGCGATTCCGGCACCACGATGGAGAGCCAGAGTCGGCAACCCGACCTTGTTTCGGGCCGGGTCCGCCACAGCCTCACATAGGCCAGCATGGCCTCGCGCTGGCGACGCGTCATCGCCCCCCGGCCTCGATAGCCGTCGTTGAGTTGCTCGAGCTGGCGCAGCGCGACCCCGTCGTCGCAGTGGAATCCATCCGAGGGAGGCCTCACTGTCGGGCCTCCAGGGCAGCAGTGCAGAAGCGCTCCGCACGCTTCAGCTGGGGCTCGGTCAGGGACCAGAACTTCAGGTGATCGCGCTTCAAGCCCAGCATGGTGTGAAGCCAGAGCGCCCAGCCAGGGCGAGACCCAGGGTCGCCAGCCCATAGCGCCCGATAGGCGTCCAGGGCCGGCAACAGGAGTCTACGGCGGTGACGATGAGTCGTGACCCCGAGCTGGACGGCGAGATCGTCAAGGACGGGTTTCGCCATCCCGACGCTGGCGTAGCCGGCCCGCGCAATGTCGTGGTCGTCATACACGGTGTCGCTCCGTGTTCCAGACAGCGTCGCAGAGCTGCTTGATCCGGACGAAGTCCGGCGGGGTCATGCTGGCGAACACAAGCTTGCCGCCACCCTCGCCCAGCATGGTGTGGAGCCAGAGCGCCCAACGGCCTCGACGACTCACGTCGTTGTGCCAGAGCCGCCGGTACGCGTACATGGCGGGCTCGACCACGCCAGCAAGGTCGAGTCGCTCCTGGGCCGACATGGGCCCAAGATGGAGAAAGCCGCCGCCGTGCCGGACGATTTCGATCACCCACTCGTAGTCGTCAGGCACTCGGGACCCCTCTCCGATCCAGTTCGGCCACGCAGACGAGTTCGATCCGGCGCCAACCGTCCCGCCCCATGTTGGCGAACTTGAGACGGGAACCCGTGGCCCCCACCATCATCGCGACCCAGTGCGCCCAGACGGAGCGCGTGCCGGGGTTGTCGATCCAGAGACGTCGATACGCCGTGATGGCGCGCCGAAGTTGGTCGGCGAGCTCGGGACTCAGCTTCGAGATCACCCGGACCGCGACCACGATGTCATCCGGCACGTTCAGCCTCCTTCCGGAGTCGCTCGGTGGTGAAGACCCAGGCGCGCCGACACATCTCGATCGAGAACCAACCGATGTGGCAGTGGTGGCGGGGGATGTCCATCACGGTTGCGAGCCAGAGGTAGGCGGCGCGGCGCGCGCCACGTCGATCCCGGGACGGCAACCAGAGCTGGTCGAAGACGGCGTGCACGTGCTGCTTCGCACCGCGCAGCTCCTGGTCCGCGAGCCGGCCCAGCGGCTCCGGCAGAGACCGGAAACCCCGCGGCCCCCGCCCGGCTTTGTGACAACCGACGTAGGCGCCGCACTCGAGACAGATCCAGACCGCGCCGAAGTCGTCCCGGTAGGGGTAGCGGGGATGACCGGCGGTTCGAACGCAGGGCCGCCCGTCGCAGTACGGGCATGGCGCCGGCGGCAACCTGGGCGGAAATTCCGGGTAGCTCTTCACGGCCGCACCCACCGACAGACCTCGAGTACGCGCCGCGCGTGCTGCTCCGTCATGGAGATCCAGGCGGCCGAGATCGTAAGGTCGAGACCGGGCACGACGCAGATCAGCCAGGAGTGCCAGGCCGAACGCGTGTCGGGCTGGTCGAACCAGAGGTCGATGTAGGCCCGGCAGGCGTCCCAGCGGAGCGCGGTCATGTCGCCCACAGATCCCCGCAGCCGCGCCATCAGGCCCCGGAACACCCGGACCCCGTTCATGTTGGTCGAGATTCCATCGGGGCCTACGAACGCCCTCGGCACCAACGACGGCAGCACCGCCGAACGACAGTTGAAGTGCGCTGGTGGCGTCGTCACTGTTTTGCCTTCCTGGCCTCAAGGGCGGCGCGGCAGTAGCGGGCGACGCGCTCGAGTTGCTGATCGTCCATGAGCCGGAACGTCAGGGGTAGATCGGCGCCACCCAGCATGCAGGAGAGCCAGAGTGCCCACTGCTGGCGCGTGACCGGGTCCCGTTCCCAGAGCGCCGCGTAGGCCTCGATGGCGTCGCGGAGCAGGGGGAGGTCTTTCAGGAGCGCGATCTGGTTCCCGTGATAGCCGCCGAACTCCCGCGCGGTCTCGACGTCGTCGTGGTCGCTCCCGACCACCATGCGGCGCTGCATGCGCCGCATCCTCTCCACCGCGTCGAACGTCATCGTCGCGCCTCGTAGGCAGCCAGGCAGAGGTCGTGGACCTGGTTCGCGCGCTGGAACGACATCGAGCAGAACCGGACCGGGCGCCAATCCGGGAAGCAGGTTTCGAGCCAGAGCAGCCAGGTCGGCCGAGCCCCGGGACGATCCTGCCAGAGTCGCGCGTAGGCCCAGGCGGCACGGTTGATGGCTTCGCCGATGTTGCGCGGATAGCTGGTGGTGCAGAACGGTTGCGGGACCCCGACCAGTTCGTCCGGGGCCGGGTCGTGCCCGACGAAGTTGCCGCCCTGCGCCGAGAAGCTTCGCATCACTCTTGCTCGGTCACGTCGAACCGGAAAGGGTGATCCGGCATCGCGCGCAGCTGCACCGTCCGGGCCTTCATGTCGGCGCGGGCGTTCCACTTCTCCAGCTCCCGGACGGCGTCGCGCCGATCCCGACTCAGGGCCTCGATTATCAGGCATATGTGGTTCGGCAACGTGAGCGTGCTCGCGTAGCGCTCGACGTCGGTCGTGAGATCGTCGATAACGAGAGTCAGTTGGCGGCGGCTGCTCATCAGATCTGGCCCCGCATCTCGGCCTCTACCTCGGCCGGCAACCGCCACAGCCCCTGGTTACCCCGACACTGGATCGGAACCTCGAGCGTGCGCGGCTTCCTGATCCACCACGCGTACCGGGATGCATCGTCGTACCACCAAGACGCGACCCCAAACTCCTGGGTGTCAGTCACGGCCCCAATCTCGATCGTGCCGATCACGGATCCGCGCTCCATCATGGTCGGGTCGGGGAAGTCGTCCAGGCAGAGGCCGCGTTGGCGTGCGCAGATCACGACCGAGATCCGCTCCCACTCTTCGTGGTTCGGCCAACGCTGCGGTTGCGAAACATGAACTGCGATGCGTTGCCCGATTAGTTCCTGGGGCGGTCGCCAGTTCCGGTTCTCGATGTTCTTGCCGGCGTTGAAGATCGCCCAGGCGAACGGCTGGTGGATCGTCAGCGCCTTCATGCCAGCACCGCCGCACCGACCATGATCGCGATCGCGATCGTGACCCAGAAGAGATCCGCGATTGGGCTCTCGCCCGGCTCATAGTGTTCGTTCGTTGCCATTCTGGTTCGTCCTTGTCAGAAAGGGATGTCGCCGGAGCGGTCCTCTTCGGCGACGGGGATCCGCGCCTCCGCGATCGGCTTGCCCGTCGCGGGATCCGCGAGGAAATAGCGTTGCCACGACGTCGGGGCGTAGCAGGCAACGACTCGGTTGTCGCGGCGGAGCATGAGGGACAGATCGGGCTGCACGACCGCGGCATCGGCGTAGTAGTGTTCGCGCCCGAACTGGGTCTCGACCCCGTACACGCTCGAGTCCGTCACCAATGGAGCGGCTCCCGTCTCGGGTTCGGAGGTGCCGCCCCGATCTCGAGATAGACCACGATGCGGCGCGGGTCCGGCACGCCCCGCAACGCCACCCACCGCTCCGCGTCCGAGATCCGGTATTCGGGATCCCAGCACGGATCAAACAGGAGTCGCTGCAGGGCTTCCGGAACGTCGCTGGCGTGCACCTCTACCTGACGCCACCGACCGAACTTGACCAACTCGAGACCGCGGTCCGCGTCAGCCTCGGCGTACCCGCCCACGGGCCGAACCTCGCGAAGGCACGCGAGCTCCTCTGGGGAGAAGTCTAGGTCGCGGCCGCGGCGAGGAGCATGTTCGGCAGACCGCTCCCACCGCATCACGCGACAGAAGTGCTTGGCGTCGACCGCGACCGCGAGCGGCATGATCAGCGACCCGTCCCGTGCCAGAACTCGACCGAGTCGAGATCGGTCTCGCCCTGGCTGAAGTAGCTCACCATGACGCCGCCACCGCTGTCCTGGGTGAACCAGACCTCGTGCCCGGTCGCGGGGTCCCGCAAGGCGAAGCCGTCGCCGTCCAGCGGGACCAGCTCGGCGGACTGGACGCGGGACAGCGAGAGAGCCGGACCATAGCTCTCCATCCCGTCATGCGGGCCCAGCGCGATCGTTTCGGCCAGGTCCACGCCTCGACGGATGTCGGCGAAGCGAGCCTGGGTCTCGGCACGATTCTGCTCAGGCGCGACTCGCTCGCACGAGGTGAGGAGCCACAACGCGGCGACCCCCAAGAGAGCGAAGATGGTCAGGACGACTGCGGTCCGGTTGTGGTTGTCGCGAGCTGCGTTCATGAGTCCCGCACCGCCTTTCCGGCCTTGCGCTTCCGGACCAGTTTGCGGTGGTTCTCGATCGCGTCCTGAACCCGCCACAACCAACCGTTCGACTCCCAGCTGAGCGGCCAGCGAGTCGTGACGGTGTATCGGTTACCGGCTTCGTCGAACCAGACAGAGCGGACGTAGCCCCAACCTTCGCGGTTGAAGTACGACTCACCGGGGCCGGCCGTGACCCCCTTGGGGGGCTCGCGCGTGCTGTCCTCGATCGAAACAGGGACGGGGGTCACGGCCACTACAGCGGGAGAGATCCAGAACAGGACAGCCAAACAGAGCAGTAGTTGACGCATCGGGTGCCTCCATGGCTTTTCAAGGGGTCGACAACGGGTCGACCCCGGAAACAGAATCGATCGCGAGCGTCTGGGCGGCGTCCTGGAGCGCCTTGCAGGACAAGTACTGGGTCTCGGTGAGGGCCGAGCGCTGCGTGTAGCCACCCGCTGCGACGTGCTTCACAGCCCAGGCGATCTCGGTCGCGGCGCTGTCGTAGGACCGTCCCATCTGGCCCGCCAACGCGTGCATCGCCATCGTGACCTGCGACATTGAGAGCGTGGTCTGCGAGACCGCACTCGAAAGAGTCTTGAGGGCCTCCCGGATTCGATCGCGTTCCTCGCCCTCGAACTGATCCGCAAGGTCCGGCGTGGCCGCACCAACCTCAAGCAACACGACCAACCAACACGAGTCCGGGCAGCTGGTATGGCCTTCCTTGGTGTCACAGTACTCGGCCGGCGGAACCCACTCGGGTGTCCGCATCGTTCGATGCATGGCGTCCTGGGCAAACTCGTTCTTGACCCGGAAGCGACGCCACTCTCGAAAGATCGTCAGGGTCTTCTCCTCCTCGGTCAGGTCGGCGATCTGGCGCCGCGCCCCCATCAGCTTCCACGAAACTCTGGCGCCGCGCTCCACCTTGGTCGCCTGCTCGCTGTCGAGCGTGATGCGGCGCACAAAGTGACGCTTATCGACCAGGATCGCGATCGGGGCCGTCACCATTCCCGCACCCTCGACTCGATCAGGAACCACGCGAGCGCGAGCCAGAACATGTCGAGGTTGATGTCGACATTCACGTCCGTCGATTGCTTCTCTTGGCGGTCAGTCACGGCAGCACCTCCGATTCTTCCAGTCCGGCCTCGTAGTAGAGCTTGCTCGCCAGCCGACCGGTGCCGGCGTAGCGTCGCAGCTCCGACTCGGTCTTGGCGGTCCGGACATACCGCCGATCCGATTCACCCGGCACATCCGACTTGCCAACCTGGACGAAGACGAACGCGCCGGCGCGAGTCCGGAACAGATCGAGCTCGCACCAACGTTCGCTCCCGGCGCGCTGGCTCGACACCGCCGCCAGCTTGATGCCGTCGAACTCGAGAGGGCGATCGTTGGGTCGCTCGATCCGGTAATGCTTCACCGTTACCACCAGGGCCACTCCATCCAGTGCAGCAGGGGCCAATCGTAGGTTTGCCTAACCGAGTACATCAGGAGCACGGCGCACACCCAGGGGCTGACCAGGCGCCACCACCAAACGACAGCGGGTACGCCTGCGTGACCGAGCCGGAGCGCGTCGAGCTCGCAACGGAACTCGTGGCGGAGCTCGGCCTCGCGCTGCCGAACTGCAAGCCGGACGCGCCGCGCAATGTCACGTCGGAGCTCAGCCGTCCGGGCCTCCGCTTCTCGGATGCTAGGCATCGCGGTCGCCTCCTCGCCAGTGAGCGTTATAGACCCTGACGGCCTCGGTGAAGCCGTTCACGGGCGGCACCGCCCCTTCCTGGCTGTACCCCAACTCGGCCCACCCGAGTTCGACGCAGCTCTCGGCGGCCCGGACCCTTTCGCTTAGGTCGTCCCGCTCGAGCTCGAGGTTCGCGCACTCGCCCATCCGCGCGGCCTGGGCGAGCGCGGCCCGGCCCGCAGCCAGCTCGAGCTCTTCAAGCAGGCGATGGCCCTTCGGGGACAGCGCGCCCGAGGCTCCGGCCAGATCGGTCCCGGCCTCCACGATGTCTGCCGCACACCTCAACAGTTGCTGTACGTGTTCGTCCATACTCACTTCCTCGGTGATCGTGGCTCTCGGCGGCCGAGCCAGATCGCGTGCGCGATCGCAATCACGAAAGCCGCCACCCAGAGCCAAGCTTCGGTCGCGCCAATAGCGGAGATCACGCCGGAACCTCGGAGGGATCTAGCCAGATCGATTCCCCGAACGGGGCCCGAATCGTCTCGGACGTGATCGCCCACAGCATCGGCTTGCCCGGGTGCTCGCCCCAGCCACCGTTCGGATAGCCGTCCGTGAAGTAGATCACGCAGGCAACGTCGGGCTCGTCCCGGGCTTCTTCGAGCGCCTTCTCGAAGATGGTGCCGCCGCCGCCGCGGAAGCTCGGCTTGAGGTCGTCGCCGGCTTCGAACTCTTGTCGGTCGTGCACCTCGGTGTCGACGCTCCAGACCCTGACGGACCGCGGCCGACACTGCGCGGCCGCACCCTGCAGCTCCGCGAGGAAGTGCGGCAAGACCGTCGTCGTCGAGCCGCTCGTATCGACGATGACGAGGATGGTCGGCATCTCTTCGCTACGGAGCGCGGGCATGTAGGTCCCGCGCGCCAGCCATCGCCGGTTCGGCATCGTCCACGAGTAGTCCTCCCGGGCCGACATCTGGACGAACCGGTGCAGGTAGGCGCGCCAATCGATGCGGGGCTTGGCGAGATCCTCCACGAGTTGCTCCACGCCCTTCGGGAGCCGACCCGCGCCCTGTGCCTTCGCTGCCTTCGCGGCCTGGATCGTCGCCTGCTGCCAGTCCGCTTCGGTCGGGGCATCCGGGGCGGAGTCGCGAACGTCGCCGACGACGCCGACACCCGCCGGCAACTCCGGCAGCTTGTTGTAGATCTCTTCCGCGGACAGCCCTTCGAACTTCGGATCGTTCAGGCCGTTCTCGGGCAACCTGAATCCGGCGTCGACCAAGACAGGGTTGATCGCGTAGTCGCACGCGTAGTTCCACCGCTTCTTGTGGCGGTGACCGCGTCGCCAGCAGTGCCCGTTGCTGGCGTGCATGACCTCGTGCGCGACGACGCCCTCGAGCTCGTCCGCGCTGAGCGTGTCGACGAAGGCGGGGTTGAACCCCATCGACTTGCCGTTGCACCACATGGTCGGCCAGTCTGCGCCCTCCGGGATATCGCCGCGCTCCACCCTGGCGTCCTCGACGATCTTGAGTCGGAGCGCGAGCACACCGAAGAAGGGTTGCTGCAGGATGAGGCGGGCGCGCGCACCCGTGACGCGGCGCTGCTGTTCCGACCTAGCCATTCTGGCCTCCCATGTATGGCTGCATCGCATCCACGATCGCCTGGGCCTCGGTCGCAACGTCGCGCCGCAGACTCGGGTCTGCCCGGAGCCGATCAGGGTCGTGCGGGGCCAGCTTCTGCTTTGCATCCGCGACGAGCTGCGCCAGCACGGGATCGTCGGTGAGGTTCAGGGCCGGCAACACGTCCAGCACCTCGCGCAGGTTGGTCACGATGCTGTTCCGGATCACACGATCCTGGTTCCCGAGTCGGTCCGCGATCGTGGACGTCGCCGCGTGGAGTCGCTGCCAGACGTCCCGCATCGCGGTCGCGATCGCCTCCGTCGTGGCGGCTTCCGTGCTGGCCTGCACGGCCTGCATCTGCGCGTCCGTGAGGGTGATCCGGAAGTCGGAGCTGCTCGGCATCGGGAAGTACCGGATCGCGGTGCCGAACTTGGCCTCAACGTTGTCGGGGTAGTCGTCCAGGTCGAACAGGGTCCCGAGCTCGGACCGGGCCCGCTCCCGGAGCGAGTCGTAGTCGGCCACGAAGGCCGCGACCGCATTCTTGAACTTGTCGCGCTGCGCCTCCATCCGGAGACCGAAGTCTTGGAAGACCCGAGTCGGCAACACGCGCGTGCCGTCATCGAGCCAGGGCAGGGTGAGCCGGTAGAACTCTCGACGCAGCGCCTGGCCTACGCGCCGCACCGCGTCGAACGTGGCGGCGTCGGCTGGCATCAGTCGCTTATGAAAGCGTCCCGCCCCCTCCGTCGCACCGTGGGCCTTCGTGACCGCCGTACTGGCGTCGCGATCGTGCCGGCGGCCGGTCCAGATCGAGACCGTGACCGAGCACAGCATCGCGCGGTCCGTGATGGATGCGCTCATCCTCCCACCCCGTGCAGGATCTCGGCGAGCGGGCCGGCGCCGAACCTCTGGAACGCTTGGCTATCGGACATCTCGGGGCAGCGCTGTTGCGAGTCCCGGATCAAGAGCGCGGCGAACTCCCCACTCCCGTTCTCGTGAAGCCGGGTCGCGTAGACCAGCACCTGGTCAAACGTTTTCTTGTCGCACTTGTGCGCGATCGCGGTCGTGACCGCGTAGAGCGCAGCCGGGTCGTCCGGGATCGGCGCCGTCCTCGGGTTCAGGAAGACGGCGTCGATGTTGGGGAGGGCGCGGTACATGCCCAGGTAGGCGCGGAACTCGGTCGCGGCGCCGGCACCAACCGCACCGGCCAGCACGGCGGCCTCGACTTCGGGCGCGAACCCCATCCGGAGCAGCCGCGACGCCGAGGCCCAGGTGCGCGGTGTCGGCGTGTTGACCATCTCGGCGGTTGGATCGAACGCCTGCAAGAGATCGGGTCGGAACCGGATGAACGCGATTACCTCGGGCTGCACGTCGGCCGCGATCGCCCACTGGCACCAGTCGTCCAGGTTGACCTCGAGCTCGACGATGGTGGAGAACCGGGACTTGACCGGTTCAAGGATGCCGGTCACGCCAGCGCGATCTGTGCGGCGGTTCGTTGCGGCCACGAAGGAGACGCAGTCAGGGAGCACGTGATCGTTGACGCGGCGAGCCAGCAGAAGCTGCATCACAGCTGCCTGCACCGCCTGGGGTGCCTGGCCGAGGTCGTCCAGGAAGACGACCAGGCGACTGTCCGCAGTCAGCATCGCGTGCAGATCGCCGAACGGAAGGAAATGCGCGGCTCCGGCATCCGCATCCGGCCACGGCAACCCCTTGAAGTCGGTCGGATCGCTCACGACGGGGTGCGTGACCAAGAGGTCGGCGCCGATCTCGCGCGCCGCAGCCTCGACCAGCCCGGACTTGCCGGATCCAGGGGAACCCGTCACCAGCACGGGCTCGCCGGCGCCCAGGCAGGAGCGCAGGATGGTCGAGAGTTGCCCAGGCCGGACCCGGGTCGCGTCAGCAGCAGCTGTCATGTCATGTCCTCAGGGGGCGCCCCTGGCGGCCCGCTACCGGGTCGCGACCGAGCGGAACCCGATCCGGTAGGCGGCCCTGAAGAACCAGGAGCGCCACCACCTGGCCGGCAGCACGACCGTCACGGGCTCGTCCGGCTGCAGAAACATCATCCGGAAGTCGTTCTCGTTCGCGGAGCTTGAATCCAGGACGGCCAGATAGACGTCCTGCCCGAACCGCTCGGCAACCCGGACTTCGGCCCGGCTCAAGTCGCCGAGACAGATCCGATCGCCGACCCTGACGTCCTCCGCGACTCGGTCCACGTGCCAGTGACCGCGCAGGCGCTCGACGCCGCGCTGGGTCCAATCCTTGGGCGCCATCGTCATGACCGAACCCTCTCGGGCAACACCATCCGGTGCGCCTGGCCCTCGATCCAGAGCGCGTTCGCGGCCGCCTCGGCGTAACCGTTCTGGCCATCCCCGAACGGAGCCTCGTAAGGATCCGCGACGGCGTCGCCGTCCACGTAGACCGCGATCCGGACCCGCTCGGCGCCCCGGACCGGCGTCACGAAGACGATCAGGCCCGGATAGCGCTGGCACGTGAAGCCGACGCGGGGCAAGCCAGAATCCCACTCGAGCAAGCCCTGGTTCCAAAGCTCTGCAACGCCGTCGCCGGCCTGGATCGGCATGATGGCGGCCGTCTTGGCGAGCGAGAGAACCCGCTCCTGATGCGGGTCGACGGGGGCCCGGTTCCCCTTTTGAGTCTGCATGTCTGCGTGTCCTTGTCGGTCGGTCGCGACCTCCGCGGCCGACAAGAGAATGATCGGCAACGGAGGCGCAAAAGTGAAGCCTGGGCTTCCGAAAAACGTGGCCGCGCGAACTACTCGGGCAGTTCGCCCTGCTGGGGGTCGTCGTCCTGCGGCTTCGCCTTCGCGATCGCGGGCGCCATTGCTCCCACGGTACCGGCCGGTGCCCATCCATCTTGGACCGGCTCGACCCGGATGTTGTTCGCGAGCTGGCCCGGCGTGAAGGTCAGCTTGACCCTGTTCGACCCCATCGCCCTCGCGAGCATGAAGAGCTGCTTGGCATCCAGGGGGAGTTCGACCTCGCCCTCCCGACCCAGCTCCGGGATCGTCACGTCGAACTCGTCGAACATGCTGCCCTCGACGGCAGGTCGCTCGTGTTGCTGGCCAGCTTCCGGGACGTTGACGGTGTCGCCACAGAGCAGCGTCATTTGCCCTTCGGAATCCTTCTCGCGCGACGCGTGCATGCGGGCCGCCCGCATTGCGTCGTGCGGGATCAGGCCGGTCCGGTCGCTCTGGTCCGGCGGCACCGGCACGCTCACGATGATGTCGCCGTCGCAGGCGACCAGCCTTGCGTCCTCACCCTCAACGTACAGCTTGGGGTAACAGCACTCGTCGACCTTACCGCGCTTGCACGCAGGCGTTACCAGCACTCGCTTGTCGAGTCTCATCAGTCTCCCTTCCGCCCGCGCACACGAACGTCCGTTGCGTGAGCTATCTGTCTGTCATCTTCGTACACGATGCCGGGCTCTCGGAACCTGGCCCTCCTGGGGCCGCGCATGATCGAGGCGACAGCGTCGTCGATCACGGCGGCTAGATTCGTCAGGTCGCGGTTCCCGCAACCGGTTCGGTCATCCGGGCCAAGGCTGCTCCACGTCACCTCAACCGCGTCCTGATCCTGCAACCAGACGAGGTCGCGTCGGATCTTGTCCGCGCCGAACAGGGGGCGATCCCTTTGCCGCACGGCCCTTCCAACCTCAAGCCTGATTCGCTCGATCGCGGCGTTGACTTCGGGCACCGTCACCAACGCCATCGTGTGGCCCCGCATCTCCATCCGCTTGGTGTTCTTCAGCGAAGGCGGCACCCAATCGAACCGCAGGGTGAGCGGCTCGATGGAACCGAACAGATTCGTGACGGGCCGCGGACGCTCCTCGAGCAAGCGCTCGATCAGGGAGTCGCGAAGATGATCTCGCACGCCACCCAGCCCGATGCCGTCGCGCCAGCGGCGGATCAGCTCTTCGGTCGAGCCCGTAGCTGCGTCCACTTGACGTTGATCTCCATGCAGGAAAGCGACGCGATCCCGTCCGGGGTCACCTGAATCTGGAACGCGACCGTACCGTCGCCCCAATCGTTCTCGCGCGGAGCAACCCGCAGGCCCTGCACGCCCGCGGCGAGATCCTGCACGTCTTCGAGCCCGGTCACGTGGAAGCCAAGCTGGGTGAACGCATCGCGCAGCTTTTGCAGCGCGTCCGGGACCTGACTCTCGATGTTCTCGATCATGCTCATTCGGGACACCTCTCGGCAACTATCTGGCAGAGCTTCACTCGCTGCGCCTCGGACAGCCGGCGGCCGCTCTTGATGACGTGCTCGATCATGTCGGCACAGAACTGCAACTCGAACGCGGTGAGGCCTTCGCCGGAGTCGTCGAGCTCGAGCACGAGCTCGTCGTCGTCCCAACTCTCGAACTGCGCCAACAGGTCTTCAGTCGATGTCACGTCGGGGCCTCGGCTTTGCAATCTCGTCCCGGGGCGACTCGGGCTTCTTCTTCTTCTTCTTCTTCTTCTTCGAGTGCTGGGCCGCGTTCGGGCACGTGACGAAGTGAGAGATCCGAACCTGGCCCATGTCGGTGAAGGCATCTTCCCGAGCGTCACTGCCAGGCTGGTCCCAGATGAACGCGCGGACATGGCTCGCGTTGAGCGGGATGCGCTTTTGCTGTCCGTCCTCCCCCCGCACGGTGGCCCATACAATGTGGGCACCGCACGAGGAGCACGTCGTCCTTGTCGGCTTGGACTTCATCGACTCACCCCATGGGGTCCGCGTCGACCGGGTCCGTCATGGTGTCCGGCTGGACGACGTCGGGCTGCGGTGAGTCGGAGCCGCCAGGGCCGGCCGCGTCGGCCTGCTTCTGCAGGAACGCCTCAGCCATCCCGACGATGCCGCGCGCGCACTCTGCGATGTCGGCCGCGGATCTGCTCGCGATCGCGTCGCGGAGGCTGCCAAGCGCTCCATCGAACGCGTCGATCGTGGGCTGGTCCATGACCGGCTGCTCCTGCTGTTGTTCGTCCGTCATTGCTTTCTCTCCTGGTCTATAGGCCGAGCTCGACTCGGCGCCTTTCGAAGGCCGCCTGCACGGCGGCGAGTATGGGCACGTTGTCGACGTAGGTGTTGACGGCGCGCCCGAAGTCTAGGTTGCGGTCGACGAAGCCAACGCCCGTATTCGCCTCGAGCCGTCGCACCTCGCTGAACAGTTTTTCGTGTTGGCTCCGCCAGAACGCTTGAACCTCGGCGCCGGCATCCAGAGCTTCGTCGATAGAGATCTCCACCACGCGGCCGCGCAGCGGGTGAACGCGCGGCAGCCGCAAGATCTGAATCGCATGATCCATCAGGGCGTCCGTCATGGCCTGCATCTTCCGATCGACAGCGTGCCCCCTGGCTCGGCACTCCGCCGCCCTCTCGCACATTTCGACCAAAAGCTGCACCTCCCTGATGCAGGCGGTCGCGACTTCGCCCTGAACCTTCACCCCTGCTGGCTCCGGATGAGCTGCAACCGCAGCGCGACCATCTGGGAGCGCGCATGCAGCGCATCGTGGCGGGCCTGCCGGACCGCCTCGCGCTGCCTCCGGTTCCGCTCCATGGCTCGATCGCGTAGCTCGATCGCGAGCGAGAGTCGGCGCGGCCACGTAACGAACGCGACGACCCAGCCGAACAGGCCACGCGGCCAGAGTCGCCTATGCGCTGCGGACGTCACGCTCCAGCCTCACGGCATCCAGTAATCGTTCGAGCTCCGCGACCGGCTTCACCGCGTCCAGCTTGCCGCCCTGGTAGTCAACCTCGACGCCGTGCGCGATGTCGATCAAGCCCTGCACGTCGATGCCGGCCTCGACCTGGATCCGCGCGATCTCGGCCTCGGTGTCGGCCCTCTTCCCAAGCCGCCGGTTCGCGATGCGGTTATCGGCGGAGAGCAGCTTGATGACCTCGTCGAGCTCGTCGAGCGAGAGCTCGTCGACGGTCTTGCCGTACCCCCATAGGATCTCTCGCGAGAGCCAACTCTGGGCTGCCGTCACGTCTGCCAGCCCGACGTCCGAGCCCCTTGGCTGCGTTCCGACAAGCATCTCGACCCTGTTGCCGAGCGAGAGCTCTAACGCGGCGCGCTCGTCCTCAGCCCCCGTAGCGGCACCAGCAGGATCGTCCTTCGCAGGGGACGGGGCGGGAGCCGGGGTCTCCGGCGTAGGGTCCGGGCGGAGCGCGGACTTTGCAGCCTCGACGCCACGCTGTGCCGGCTGGGGGCGCGTCGGTCGGAGCCTCCTTTTGGGGAACGTTGAAGTGATCCTCGACCACGCTGTTGCCATCCTTCAGGGATGCCCCGATCTGGACCAGCGCAACGAACTCGTCCGGCGTGATCAGGTGTTCCTTTTTGCCGAGCTTCTCCTCGACCATCTCCCGGGTGACTCCGAGCCCGCCCAGCTTGGTCAGCAACGTCTTGATCTTGACGTCGCGGTCAGCGTCGAGCTCGCCACGCGCAACCCTGTCGGCCGTCTTGGTCGCCTCCATCAGGGCGATGTCGACCAGGTCGCTCGGGACCACGCGCAGAATGCAGTTGCGCTCGAGAGTCGCGCCGTGCCGGCCGCAAAGCTCTCGCATGGTCCGGTCGACGTCGCCTCCCAGAACCTTCTGGGCGTGTTGGCTCAGCAGATCGACGTACTCGCCCTTGCGGAACACTCGACTGCTGACCTTAGCCTCCTCGACCCGGAGCACGTTCGCTTCGACGTCGTGCGCGAAACCCTGAATGTGGATCTGGCCATTCCCGACCGCGAGGACCCGAAAGCCGCTGCGGATGTGTCGCCACCGGCGACCGATCTCGCGCGCCATCCCGACGCTCGGCCCAAGGATCTCAGAGCCGCCGCGCGGGTAACGGTAAATCGCGGTCTCGGCAAAGCGCGGCTCCTGGCACCGCGTCACCACATGCTGCATGCAGGTCCGTTCGTCGCGAGGGTGCGCGAGCGCAAGCTGCATCTGGCTTTCGATCTCGTACTTCTCGCGCGCCATCGCGCCTGCGAGACCGGTGCTCTCCGTCACGGCAAGAGAGGGTGACGCGAGCGATGCTAGTTCATCCATCTGGACTGTCCTCGTCGGGTTGTGGCGCGAACATCTTCCGCGCCGCGTTCGAGACCCGCATGTCACCTCGGATAGGCTGGCCCCGGTACTTGTCGTACAGGCTTCGATTCTGCTCCCTCACGGCCGAGCTGTCGACGACCATGAAGGGTTTCGTCACTTCCTCTGGCTCGCCCGCCAAAAAGGCGGCCGCGTCGAACGGCCCAGCCTGCATCGGCCACTTGACCATCGCGGTCTGGCGGGGCAACCCGTTTCGGCCACGCGTCTCCCGCACGATCTCTTCAGCTCGACCGAGCTCTTTGCGGAGCCGGAACGCGGCCTCTTTACGGCGCACCTTCGCCGCCTTCTCTTCCACGTCGGCCGCGCAGAAGTCCGTCAGGGCATCGCAGGCCGGCAAGGATAGGCCGACCTGGGTCACCGTAGTCTGGTCCCACAGCAGGCGGGCGTCGAGCTCGCTCATCGGCTCTGGCTCACGCTGCCCCACGACATGGATCCGCCACCACTCTTCGAGGCGTTCCCGAATCTCGCGACCAAGCTCAGGATCGCGCCTGAGCTCGTACCAGACGAACTCGTTGCCGCCGAACAGTACGCCGACGTGAGCGATGTCGACACCGCCCCGGGTGTTCGCGTTGGCGAGCTCAAGCTCGGTCGAGACCTGGTACACCTCCGGCAGCGGGATGTCGTCCGTGCCCTGCTCACCCCACCTGTGCCGGATCCGACTGTCGCGAGTCTTGCCCTGGTAGATGATCCGGGGTTCACCCCGGACCGCCCGCACGACCGCGCGATCGAGGTGGGCCGTCATGGCCGGGTTTCCCTTCGCGGGCCCCGAGGTCGCGATCGGAAAACCAGGCATGTAGAGCGTACGGTTCACGCGCCGCACGCGCCGCCCGGTCACGTCGCAGTAGCCGTGCCGGACCACCGCGTCCTCGAGCACCGTCCCCCACTTGGCCGCTTCTTCCAAGCCGGGACTGCGCGGCACCTCGACGCCACGGATCTCAAGCCAGGACTGGACCTCGCTGAAGCGAGGGTCGAGCCTCAAGATCGAGGCCGTACGGGACGCGCCGATGCGGCCGGTGTGGTCCCGCGCGGCCGCCTCCGCAACCGCCTGCCGAGACGTCACGGCAACAGGTAGGCGAGGATCTGGGGCATGCGACGCGTCAGCATCGCACGCAAGATCGCGTCGTAGATGCCATCAGGGAGCGAGCGCGCGAACGCACTCTCGACCTGGGCGCCACGGAAATCGTAGTGGGCCCGGATCTGTTGCTGTCGCTCCTCCTCTTCGGCCGGGGTCTCGCCATCAGGCGCCGGCATCAAGCCCATCTCGACGAGTTCGTCCGCGAGCCTGTTCGGGCCAACCTGGATCTTGACCCTCTCCGAGACGTTCGCTCCGCTCGCGCGCGGCACCAACACCGACTCCGAAACCTTGTCCGCCTTCACTTCAGCTTCCGCCACGGTCCCACCTTTCCTTTCTCAATTTGTGCGCTACCATGCCGGCGCACGTCCAAGCGACGTCCTTGTCGGGAACGAGCCCGGTCGGCCTTGGCCGCCGGGCTCGGTCTTTTCCATCAGGGCCAAAACCCGTTCGACCTCGCCCGACAACCACTCGTCGAACTGATGGGGTCGATAGCCGGGTCCGATACTGCGACTCAGGCAGCGCTCCAACGACTGCGCGATCATGTACTCGTGCTCCCATAGCGACGGAGCCGCCCCATCCGGATCCAGGGTCTGCGACCCCCAAGCCGTCACGACGCTGCACCGATGGCCAAGCGTGATCGGCGTCCCGCAATGGTCGCACTCCATCGAGCGCAACGACGTGCCAGCGAGCCATCGGTAAGAGTCCATCGGCTCTTGGGTGAGCCACCGCATGACCCGAGACGGGTCCGCGGTGCAGGCGGCGCAGTAGACGCTGCGGCTAGCCATCGCGCTCGACCGCCCGGCGGATGACGCGCAGCTGCACGTAACTGTCGGCGACGACAAGGAGCAGGAAGAACCGC
>FUIF01000677.1_pt1 | contig 28687 bp, 37 predicted proteins | sample 1003461 | NCBI WGS metagenome assembly FUIF01 (sample SAMEA80401918, study PRJEB19352) | marine metagenome
GTGAAGGACAAGGATCTCCAATCTTTGATGCTGGCAATTCTGGATGACGGCGAAGAAGAGCCGATCGACCCAAAAGCCTAGTAGCGGACCTGCGCAAGGACAACTGGCTCATGCTTCAGTTCGGAGTCGCCAAAGAACTAGGCATGAGCTTATCCCAAGTCCGCACCACCATGACCCAAGAGGAATTGATCTCTTGGAGCGCCTACTTCCAGATCCTGAACGAAGAACAGGAAAAGGTAATGAAGAAGTCAAGACGCCGCCTTTAAACCGGCGTCTTTTTTCTGCCTAGAATAAGGCATGACGTAGCAGCTTTGGAACGTGGCCTACAGAGCTGACATTGAAATAGCTGTAAAGGGCGCACGGGAAGTTGATCAGTTAAAGAATAAGGTTGATCAACTAACTGCAGCTATTGACAAAATACGCGGAGCCCGTTTCCAAGCTGGTTCTGCGACACGCAAGCTGGGCGCTTTTGCTGTAGCCCAAGAACAAAAGCTTCTTGCTTCTCGAAGAAAGTATAACCAAGAGCTCAGGCAGTCTATTACTTTAGCCGTTGAGTTTCAGAGAAGAATTGAGTCTACCTTACAACTTTTACAACAATCTAGAGCAGTTAGCAGCAGGACTTTATCTGGGTCCGCAGCACCAGTAGGTTTACTACCTACCGCCGGTACAGCAGCCAGATCAAGAACACAAAGATTAGCATCAAGAGCATTGCCTGCTGGCGGGCAAACATCTAACCCATTTTTTGCGGCACAACAAAGTGCAAAGGTAATTGACGAACAAAACGCGACTCAGTCTCGCCTAAATAGAGCCGCTAGGCGTCGTGAACGTGCTGAAAGAAGAGCTGCTGCCGCCCTAAACGGGGTTATTGACGTTCAAGTAAAGGTTATTGATTCCGGTAGAAACTTTACTCGCGCCTCTAAGAATTTAACCGACTCTACCAGTGACTTAAGCCGTGAAAGGGTTAGACAAGTAAGAAACGCCCGAAGACAAAGGCGTTTACAGCAGAAAGCATTACCATTTTCCGCTGGCACGCAATTTGATTCACCTATTGGTCCTAGACCGGCACCGAATAATCTTTTTGGTCAGTTTAGCCCGATTCGCGGTTCGGAGACTTTACGGGGCAGCCCTCGATTCTTGGAGCCAGGTCAAGACGCCGTAGAGACGTGGCAAGTAATGCCCTTATCGGTGGTGCGTTCCCACTTCTATTCGGTCAAGGCGCGGGCGCTTCAGTAGGCGGCGCTTTGGGCGGCGGTCTCGGCGGTTTAGCCGGGGGCCAGTTTGGGTTTGGTGGCTCCTTGGTTGGCACATTTTTGGGCCAAACCGTAGATCAGATTGTTGCACAAGCACAGGAGGCAGGTAAAGCCTTCAACTCGACCGGGACGGCACTGGATTTTGTACGGGAAAAATCATTATTTAGCACAGAGCAAACCGAGAAACGCGCAGCCCAACTTGAAGAACTGGGCCGTGTAGAAGAACTAGCAAATCTGCTCACGTCAGAGCTAGTTAATGTCATCGGGAATAGTGGCGTAAACGCGCTTCAAGATCTCGGCAAGACTACTGATGAAACCACAAAGCTTTGGAACGAACTCACCCTTCAGCTGTCCGCGTTAATCGCTGGTCCGCTAAACGGGTTTCTATCGGTTGTAAATGAGCTTCTTGGGAGGGTAACGACCGACCTTAGGTTTAAGTCGGTTCTCAGGGATCTAAGCCCCGAGCAGCGCAAAAAGGCTGAAGCTGAATTTTCGCAGCTTACAACACGCGGTGTCAGCGGTAGAAGTGGGGCAAAGATTCAGCAGGAAAGAGGTACTTCTACTCAAGATGCGCAGAAACAGATAATTGAGAAATTCTCTAAACTCGTAACCCAAACCGCAGAAGTTCCAGTAACGGCCAAGGACGATAAAAGGTTTGCGGTTAAAAGCGGCGCTGGATCTCGTAAACGACTTGATGACGCCTCTCGCGCTGCAGCAGAGCTAGCCAGGTTAGAAGCCCAAATAACTTCGGAAAAGGTAAGGCAGATTGACCTTGACATCCGTAAGTCACGAATTACTCTTGGCGAAGCGAGCTTATTAATAAGCAAAATCAAAGCAACAAGCAAAGGTTAGAGCTTACTGTTCAAACAATAAACAAGCAAAGATCACAAGCACTTGCTCGAAACAAGTTTAAAGAAAACGAAGAAGCTATTAACACGCTGTACGATTCTCGCGTTAAGACTGCAACGGACCAAGCAGAAATTTCCAAACAGGAAAATGACCGCCGCCTTGAGTTGCTAAACATTGAAAGGGAAATCTCTAATGAAAGAAGAAAGCGCCAGTTTGAACAGCAGTTACAAGGCGTTAATAGGGACATTGAAAGAAGTCGAATCCAACTGCAATCGCCATTCGGCGGCGAAGAGCAGCAAAGGCAATCTCTGCTCCTTGATCAAAGATTCAGGCGGGAAGATTTAGCTCAGTCTTCAGCTAACAAGATCGAAAATATTAACGATGAGATTAGAAAATTAGGTAAGGACGATGAAGACGGTAGAAAGCGTTTAGAACAGAGAATAGCACAAGAAAAGCAATACCAAGAAATACTGCAGGGAAGGCTTCTAGTACAAGACCAAATTGAGCAGCAGCAGCTCAGGCAAAATCAGCTGATTGAAAAATTTGGCTTCATTTCCGATGAAGTTGCAACGGCTATTTCGTCTTCGATCCAAGCGATTGTTACCGGCACTGGTTCGATCGAAGAAGCCTTCTCAAACCTGTTCCAGAATATTGGGCGGGCATTTATCGACCTAGCAACCCAAGTGCTGGCACAGAAGGCATTCTTGGCGGTGCTCAATGCTTTGAACCCTGGAAGCAACTCATTTGGCGCAAGCAACTTTAACCTTGGCGGTTTTGGTTCTCTTGCACCTGATGCTGGCTCGGGGGCATCGGGTTTCCTTACCGGCGTAAACTTCTTCGCCAATGGCGGGCGGCCACCTGTGAACAGGCCCAGCATTGTTGGCGAGCGCGGCCCAGAACTTTTTGTCCCTGGCACGCAGGGCACAATAATCCCGAACGAGGCACTGGCACGACCACGTTCAGCAACCGGTTCCCGAGCCAGCGCCCAAACGGTAAACGTCAATTACAGCGTCACCCAGATCAATGGCATGAATTTTGTGACCGAGTCTCAGTTCCGCGATGGCCTAGACCAAGCCGCAAAGCGTGGGGCGAACATGGCAGAACAATGACCATCTCTACACTGAAGAACAGCCGGTCGCAGCGTTCTAAGCTCGGACTATGACTTTAATTAGGCTTGCAAATTTCCTCGTAGTAAGGAACGGCGGCGGCGTACTCCAAGAGCGCTATCAAAACGCCAAGACAAACGGGGGCATCTCATTCGAGGGCCAAAACGTCGGCTTTCTGAGTTTCATATACCAAGGAGCTACTAAGAACAGGGCAGGCGATAACTTGGAATCCACTTTGGTACTGGCCAACAACCCCATATCAAAATCTTTGGGAGTTGCAGCTGTAAACGGGCGTTGGCAAGTAAAGGTGACAACTTGCACCCTAACGAGCCAGCTGGCTGTAGCAAGAATCATTTCCACTGAAAACTGGATTGTGTCCAGCTTGGCCTACGACCCAGTGACGGTAGAGCTTGCGCTTTCAAGCTCCATCGACGCCGTAGGTGCAAGCGTACCCAATAGGGTTTTGACGCAGAGGCAGGTTGGTGCGATACCTGTTTCGGGCCAGATCCAAAACAGGTGAACCCTTACGAGCTGATAGGTAAGCCTTACAGACTCGGGGCGCGTATAGAAAGACATGGCGCGACAGATTGTGTCGGGCTTTGCATCGAAGTAATGCTGCACTATGGCTTTCCGCCGCCAAGACCTGAAAGAAGCTGGTATCGGCGTCTAAGGAAGGGCGACACGTCTATTTTTTGGGAACAATTAGAAGCTTGGGGCGAAGAAGTAAGAACGCCTAGACTTGGTTGCATAGCGCTTTGCCGATCTGAAAATGGTTACGGCTTGGCAGTATGGTTTGAAAATGGATGGCTGAGTTTCGCAGGGTCGGCGGTGAAATGGAGCCTATCGGGGGCCTTCAAGTCGTAGGGTGCTACTTCCCTCGGAAATCGAGCTGTGCGATGCCGTTGGAATTACAGAAGCCGAATACTTCCATTTTGTTGACCTCGCCAGCGTTTATAACGGAAAGCGACCTAAAGAATACGACCTAATCCCTGATATTAGAAACGAGCCGGTAAGTATCGCGGTTGCAGTAATCGGGGTGGCACTTCAGGCAGTTGCCGCGCTACTTGCGCCGAAGCCTAGGGCACCAGAAGAGAGAAGATCACTAGGTCCACTGCGGACGGCAGATATTACTGGCCAAAGCCGGTTTGCGCCCCAGTCGGAATTTAATTCCATCCAAAATATTGCCGAACTTGGCGCAGTAATCCCTCTGATTTTTACAAGGAGGGGCGTACGTGTCAACGGTCAGCTGCTTTGGTCCCAGTTCAAGGCAAAAGGTCTAACGCAGCAGCTCAACGCGATTTTTCTATTCGGCGCTGGGCCGGTGCAGACAAAGCCGGATTACGAGGGCTTCGCAATCGGTGACTCTGCGCTTAAAACCTACACCGGGGGCAAACTCAATCTTATATTTAACGGAAATGGCGGGAGAATAACACAGAAGCCAAACCAATACCCGGAAGCCAAGTTAAAACCAGCACCGGGAAATAATGACGTATTTTCCATCGAATGGGACCTAACCGGAGCAATCGAGCCTGTATTTTGCCAAGCTAGGTTTCCCGCTACACAGAGGCAGTTTGGTGCGTTCGCGCCAATGCCAAATGGGCAAAGATATAAAGTAAACTACGAGTTAGTGCTAATTCCTAACTTACAGAACCCAGACGCAATGGTCCAGGACCCGCCAAGATTCAGGCGAGAATTAAGAACAGGAAGATAAATTTTAGTTTCCCTAGGCGTTGCGCAGTAGATTCGGTAACCAGTGCTGGTTTCACTTATAGAATTGGCGATAATAACGAAAGTCAGGACCTACAAGGCCTGCCAACTCTGTTGTTACCGATGAAGATTTTACGGGAACTTTTGAGCCTTGGGGTGTGACGGATGTTGACCAAAGTGTTGAATCTACGAAAATTGACGCCGACTCGAATATTGATATTGGTGAACTCTATCTTGGGGGCAACAGACTCGCAGTCTGTGTAGGCTCTACTACCGACGATCCTTGGAGACCTGGAATCGTTAAAACATACACGTTTGAATGGCTTGAAGGTAGAGGAAATTTAACTAGAACATTTTCTAGGGACACTTTTGAGGCAGACGCAGTTCGGATTATTCAGCGGGCTGCAGTGGCGACAGTCACAACTTCCCGACCCTGTGATGCAATTGAGATCGGCATCAAGTCAACGGTGTTCAAAAGGATAAACGGCTTCGCAAATGTAAACAGCCAGCCGGACAAAGACACTATTGGGCAGTACGAAGATAATGGTGGGGGCCTTACACTTGGAGCTATCAATAAGTACGCTAAGCGCTATAGCTTCTTCCGGTTACAGAGAAGAAGGGCAAACCAAAATGTGCCATTTTCAGACCTTTTCAGCGGAAGGGTTTTCGCAGTTGAGGCTCCAGCCCCCAAGCTCAGTACACCTCTATCAGGGTTTACCACCCAAACGACACGAACTGGGAATACAGATTGCTCCCGTTCCCAGGAAACGTTTTTAAGGACAACCAGCTAAATCGTGGCACGGACCAAGAGCCAAATGTATTTCTTCTGTTTGAGGGCAAAAAAGAAGTTTTTGCGCGTGGCGGAATAACAATTGCTTTTACAGGCAAGGCCACGCGCTTGGTCACTAACGATGTGCGGAACAAGGAGTTTTTTATCGGCAACGTCAGCCCACCCGATAACAGGCTTTTAAGCAACGATGCAATCGCTGATTATGTAGTTTACGACCAAGAAGAGCTGAGCAACTTTACAGCTCCAGAGCACGAAGTATCTTTTGTAAACGAATACACCCTAAATAACGAGACCCCAAGGTACGACAATCTGGCAATTGCAGGCCTACGCATCGGAGCCAGCAGCGAATGGTCAAATTTTGACCAGTTCTCTGCATTCTTTAGAAGAGGCGTGTCCACGGAAAAATTAGTCGGCGGTGGCAGGGGACCAGTAAACACACTTCCAGAAATCGCCTATGCGCTTTTGACAGACAATTCTTTAGGCGCTGGAACGTTAATTGGCGCAGACCAAGTGGATAGGGGCCGGATGAGAAGTTCTACGCAGTTCTGCCAAAGGAACAACTTCTTCTGGGACGGCGTAATTTCCGATCGTCAAAACGTTAGAGAGTTTATCTTTGAGAATGCGGCCTACTGCTTATTGGACTTCACAATCATTGGCGGTCTTTTCAGCCTGTTCCCGTCCATACCCGATACCGGCACAGCTTTAAGTGCTTCGGCCAGAAATATAGTAGTACCTGATATTAGCGCTCTTTTCACAGATGGCAATATCAGAAATCTCCAAGTTAGTTTCCTCAGCCCAGAAGAAAGGCAGCTTTTCAAAGCTGTTGTGCTTTGGCGCGATAACAAGGAGAATGGATTCCCAACAACTAGAACCGTTGAGATTAGGTTTACCCCAAGTTTGGGATCAACCGCAGACGGTAGGGTTGCACCTAGCGATAATGACCCAGAAGAAGTTTTTGACTTAACTGGTTTCTGTACCAGTGAAGAGCACGCGATCAAATTCGCCAAGTTTGCTCTAAAAACCCGTAGAGAAGTGGACCACGGTATTACGTTTGAAACAACCCCAGAAGGCGCTGCTGGGCTAAACCCCGGCGATTACTTCAGGCTTGTAAGTGAGGCAACTCACGTCTCTAGATTGAGCAACGGAAGCATCACGGCTACCGGCGAGATCCAAGCTGTGGATCTGCCCAATGGCTCCACAAACATCTTTTACTGGAAGCCCAACTTCACAGAGGTTAGGTCGGCCACGATAAACGTAAACAATAACAAGACAAACGAGTCTAATGTGTTTGGCTCTGTATTTACAGTTAGGCACAGCACTACCACTGACCGAGTTTATAAGGTGGAAAGTATATCTTACGCTGAAGACGGTTTAGTAGAGATAGCAGGCAGCAACGCGCCACTGACCAACGGCTCTTTAGAGGTAGTAAATTGGGATGACAGTCAGTTTATTAAGGTCGAGTACTGATGGCGAGTATTGAATTCCCCGACATTGCCCCTTCCGCTAGGCAGTACACACCAGGGGAATTCCCCCAAACCGAGTTCAGGGCTCAGAATGGGGCGCTAACTATCCTTGCCTACGGCAACCGCCGATTTGACTCAACGCTTTCCTTGGAATTCCAGAATATTACAGATGACCAAGCAGTTTCCATCTTAGACAACTACGAAAGCGTTAATAACGGCGACAACCGCGTCGTCTTTAGGGACAACAACGTTGCAGCTGGTGCGTCCGCAGGATTAAGGAGGTATTTCAAAGAGGTTGACTCAAATCTGAACTGGCGCTATGCGGGTCCACCTGAAGTCACGAGCACTTTTGTAGGCCGCTCCACAGTAAGGTGCGAGTTTATCGGTACTCTTCTCGCCTAGTTAGAATTAGCGTACTGTCCGTTCAAGCAGGAAAATGGCGACTAAAGCTTATACCGGTGTTGACGGATCTTTTAAATTTGCAGCAGCCGATCAGGTCAGAGTAACTGCCTGGACCGTGGAAGGCAGCACCAATGTGCTTGATAAGTCAGAGGTAGGCGACTTCGCGGTAACCAACCTAGTCGGCCTTAAGAGCTATTCCGGCAGCGCAACTATCGTCTACTACAGTAATGATGCGGGAATCACCGCTATTGCGGACAAGATTTTTGTGAAGGGTTCGGGCAGCGTTACGGGTCAAGCAGAATTTATTTGGGGGTCAAGGACCATTAAGTTTGAAGCTATTGTCTCTTCCTTTACTATCTCAGCCAGCGCTGGTGAGATTGTTACTGCTGAGATCTCCTTCGTCGCAACCGGAGACCTAGAGAGCGTCAACCTGACCGCGTAAGGCCTCTTCCAACCCCGCGCTAGACTATAAACATTGTCCCGTGGCTTAGGAAATGGCAATTCTTACAGGCAAGGACGGCGAGTTCAAGTTTGGTGGCAATAACGTCGCTAGGGTCAGGAGCTTTACCCTAGAGTCGAACCTAAACCTAATTGAAGTCACCAACCTAGGCCAAAGGGAAACAAATACCGAGCCAGGTTTAAGGAGCTACACGGGAACAGCCACTATTATGTATGACGATGATAATGCGAGACTTACCTCGATTCTGACTAAGCTATTTGCGGGCAGCAATACCGAATCTGTACCTGCAAACGCAAATTTCAAGTTCGGGTCAGATAATGTTACGGGAGATGTTTTCGTGACTTCCGCAAGCATCGGTGTTAGCGCTGGCGAGATCATCACTGCAGACGTTAGCTTTACCTTTAAGGGACCTCTCACAAATATTAACCTTTGAGTAATGGCCGTACTTTTAGGGGAAATTGGCAATATAGAGCTTCGCCGGACCGATATAGATGGTCCGGTAAGAGGCGTGGTCAAGCTTCGGATGTAAACGCCAGTCGAAACAGGTTCAGCTTTAACTTTAAACGTGGTCTGTTTGTGACCGGCGACCAAGTAGAAATAAAAACAACGGATGGGACGCTGCTAAGTTTTGTCCACTCCAGCGGCTGGCCGTCAAACCAAGTCTATAAGGACGGGGTATTTTTCCTGTTTGTAGACGAGCTTGGTTCTATCAGGCTGTATAAGAGCTTTGACGAAGCTATCTCCGGTGAACAGAATGGGCGGATCAACTTAGTTGTTCCCAACAGAGACATCCCAGTCCAAGTAACTGTTAGAAATAACAATGAGCGTATTCTCGGTCAAATAAGCAGCTACGAGGTAAACACCCAAAGGGAAGCGCTGGATGTAACCGAACTTTCTGATGAATTTAAAAGGGAGTACTCCGGCCTTATCAGCGGAAGCGGCAGAATCACTTGCTTTTTCGACTATGAAAGACGCCTTGGCGACCCAAGTCCCACACCCCAAGGTGCAGACGCAGTTGAAGTTCCGCTCTACCTAAGCCAGCTGATACTCCGTACAAAAGTCGGCAGTGAATTCTGGGCGAAGGCAATCTTGGTAAGCCGTGGCGCGAAACCCTATGGGAAAGCGGGGGACTTCAACGATGAGGTCTGGTACGAGTTTTACGCGAGAATTACAAACGTTTCACTTTCCTTCGCGCCAGGTGAGCCAGTAGAGTCAACAATCGAGTTTGTTACGACGGGGGAAATCGCGTTACGCAGCAGGTTTACCTCTTCTTACCTGCTACAGGAGCAAGGCGCTTCAGACAGGATTGAACAGGAAGCAAACCAAGACGGACTGCTCCAAATCGAGCAAGAAGATTGATTTTGGTGTAGGTCTTAGAATAAGGCAAGCACTCCGGTCGAATAATCCGTGGCAGATCTCAAGATTTCTGAGCTTCCGGTTCTTTCCCAAGCCGATGCCGAAGCCACTGACGATATTGCCGTCGCGGATAATTCTGCCAGCGAGACCCGAAGGCTAACGGTCAAGGGCCTAGTACAGCAGGGTGTCGTAAATCTTATCGACGACGCCGTAATTCCTGGCGCGAAGATTGCAAATGACAGTGTAACTGCAACTCAAATTGCTGCGGATGCGGTCACTTCATCTGAACTGGCAGATGATGCGGTAACCACAGACGCAATCGCAGACGGCGCAGTTACGGGTGCAAAGATTGCCCCTGGAGCGATGATCAGCTCCACTTTGGGCGATCTATCTGTAACCACTGCAAAGCTGGCTGGCTTGGCGGTTACGGAAGCAAAACTTGCTGGCGATGCGGTCACTACCGCAAAGATTGCAGACGATGCTGTAACTACCGCAAAAATTGCCGATTTAAATGTAACAGCCGCAAAACTGGCTGCGGATGCAGTTGAATCCGACAAAATTTTAGACTCTGCGGTAACAAGTTCTAAGATCGCATCGGACGCGATTACCTCCGCAAAGATCGCAGCAAACGCTGTAACTTCCTCAAAACTCGCATCCAATAGCGTTGCAACGGCCAAAATTGCTGACGGCGCTGTAACCGGTGGTACGGGAGCGGGTGCGAAAATTGGTCTAGACACCATTACGTCGGACAATATTGCCGCCAACGCGGTTGGATCATCTGAACTTGCCGACGACGCCGTAGACACTGGCGCGATACTTGACTCCGCTGTAACTACAGCAAAACTAAACCTAGGAGCCGTAACTTCCGCAAAAATCTCCGCAGACGCAGTTACATCCGACAAGATTGCGGATGGTGCTGTGGTTACAGCTGCGATTGCAAACGATGCGGTAACAACAGCGAAGATTGATGCCGGTGCAGTCACTACCACCGAGATCGCCGCCGACACAATTACTGCGAGCAACATCGCCGCAAATGCGGTTGGGGCTTCTGAACTCGCCAACGACGCAGTAGATACAGCTGCGATCGCAGACGATGCAGTCACATCCGCAAAGATCGCCCCTGGAGCGGTCACGTCTACGGAAATTGCCGCAGACGCAGTAACCGCCACAGAGCTAGCTGATGACGCCGTAACAACTCAGCGAATTTTAAACGGGGCCGTGACTGGCGGCAAGATTGATTCAAACACTATTACGGCGGCGAACATTGCCGCCGACGCGATTGGCGCATCTGAGCTAGCTGATAATGCAGTTGATACTAACGCTATTGCTGACTCAGCCGTAGTCGGTGGCGCTGGCACGGGCGCGAAAATTGCCGCCAACACAATCACATCCGACAATATTGCACCGAACACAATTGCCTCCTCGAATATCGCCAACGGGGCAATTGTGGAGGCAGCGATTGCGGCTGGTGCTGTTACGACTAATAAAATTGCAGCCGCTGCTATAACAAACACGCAGATTGCCACTGATACTATTACAGCCGACAATATTGCGGCTAACGCCGTCGGTTCCTCGGAACTTGCTACCGACGCTGTAAATACCGCCGCGATCCAAAACAGCGCGGTTACCGGTGATAAGATTGCTTCTTCCACCATCACAAATGCGAAAATCGCAGCTGACGCAGTTACTGATGCCCAGCTCGCTGATGGCGCTGTAGTCACCGACCGGATTTCTAATGCGGCTGTAACCGGGGCAAAGATTGCATCCAATACGATTACTGCCGCGAACATTGCTGCGGATGCCGTAACTGCATCCGAGCTAGCCAACAACTCCGTAGACACCGCTGCAATTGCGGACGATGCCGTAACCAGCGCAAAGATCGCCGATGGGACGATTACCGCAGCCAATATTGCCAGCAGCGCTATTACTAGCGCGAAGTTAGCCGACGGTGCCGTAGACACAGACGCAATTGCCGATGGTGTTGTTACTGGCGCAAAAATTACGGCTAACACAATCACTGCCGCCAATATTGCCGCCGATGCAGTAACAAGTTCAGAGCTTGCGGACAATGCCGTAGATACTGCCGCCATTGCGGATGGTGCTGTAACCGGCGGCACTGGAGCTGGAGCAAAAATCGCTACAGACACGATCACGGCGTCGAATATTGCTGCAAATGCGATTGGTGCGTCTGAACTTGCCGATAACGCAGTTGACACAAGCGCAATCAGTGATTCTGCAGTAACAGCAAATAAGTTAGGCGCAAATTCTGTCACCGCCGACAAGATTAACGCCCTAGCGGTGACTAACGCCAAGCTGGCCGCAGACGCGGTCGCTTCCACAAATATCGAAGACCTAGCAGTAACTACCGGGAAACTTGCAAACGCGGCAGTCACTGCCAGCAAAATTCAAAACGCGACAATCACATCTACACAGATTGCTGCCAACGCAGTTACATCCAGTCAGCTTGCTGACGATTCTGTAGATACTGGATCTATCGTAGATGATGCAGTAACTGCTGCAAAAATTGCCGATGACGCGGTGGCTACTGCCACTGTCCAAGATGACGCGATTACACAGGATAAACTGGCAAATGACTCCGTAGGAACTGATCAGATTGCAAACTTAGCTGTTACAGGAGCAAAGATTGCAGTTGACACAATTACAGCCGACAATATCGCTGCGGGGGCTGTAACCTCATCCGAGCTTTCTTCTAACGCGGTCCACACGATTAAGATTGCTGACGGGTCTGTAACTAACCCCAAGATTGCATCAGGGTTGATGGCGCAAAGCTTAGCGACGACACCGTAACCGCTGCAAAAATTCCATCCGCATCCTTGGATCGTGGCTTAGACAAGAGCACTGGTTCGATCGGTATCACCAACTCCATAACCGGGGCCACCGCAAACGGGATTACTTTCAACGGCCAAGGTTTAATTACTGGGACCGGAAGCCTGCTTGCTTCGGATCTGCCGGTTGCAACAACAACCACTGTCGGTGGAGTAACCGTTTCATCCGGTTCTGGACTCAGTGTTTCTGGGACGGGGGACGTAAGCATCGCAAACTCAGTCACTGGTGCGACTGTCTCCGGCATCACATTTGACAGCTTCGGAAGCATTACAGCGGCAACAAGTCTTGTCGCTTCAGATCTACCCGCCGCTACTACCGGCGCTATTGGCGGTGTCAGTGTCAACCCAACAAATGGGTTAGAGGTAGACGGTACAGGAAGTATTTCAATCGTTAATAGTGGGGTTACAGCGGGCGATTATCCGAAAGTAACAGTCAATGCCAAGGGCATTGTTACAGCCGGTTCAAACTTGGCGGCTGCGGACATCCCCGGTATCGACGCCAGCAAGATCACATCTGGCGAAATATCGATGGCTAGGGTTGCCTCCAATATTATTTCTGGCGATAAGCTCGCAGACTTATCGACAGTAAAGATCGGCGGCTCTGGCAACACTGGCGGTGTCGTTACCTTCCCAACACCGGATTTTGACGGCCAGTTTTTCTATGACTCTCTGAACGACGATCTTTATATCTATGACGGCAATGCTTACCAGCCAATTACGATCACCAGCGGAGAGATTATCTTTGCCGGAACCTACGACGCATCAACAAATCTTGTTGCTTCCGTAACCACCCAAGGCCAGGCCGCAGGAATTGCTACAGGCAATGCGCTTCCCGCCGCATCTGCAGACAATGTCCGTTACTACCTCGTGGTTAGTGAGCTTGGAACGGGGACATCTCCCGCACCAACGGTTTCACTTAACCCGCCTGACATCCTGCTTTCAAACGGCGCAAGTTGGGACTTGCTTGACGTTTCAAGCTTTGTGGCAGCACAGCAAGCTGCAAACATCGCTTTTACAGCCGCTGGAAATATCTCTTCGACAAATGTCCAGGGTGCCATTGAGGAATTAGACACCGAGAAGCTTTCTAAAACCGGCGGTACTATTACTGGCGAGCTTCTAATTGGCAGCGCGGGCTCACTTGTATTTGAAGGAAGTGCAGATGACGCTAATGAGCTTACATTCCAAATAACCAATCCTACAGCGGACCGCACACTTACTTTTGGTGATGTAACTGGAACAGTCGTCACAACCGGTGACACTGAATCGGTGACAAGCACGATGATTGCGAATGACACCATTGTCAATGGTGACATTAAGTCAGATGCTGCGATTGCTTTCAGCAAGCTTGCCAGCTTAACGGACTCCCACATCTTGGTGGGCAATGGCAGTGGCGTACCAACGGCTGTTGCAATTACAGGCGACATCGGTATTGATAACACCGGACTTACTTCAATTTCCGCAGGTGCCATTGTCAATGATGACATCAGTGCAACTGCTGCGATTTCCGGGAGCAAGGTTGAATCCGGCAGCACAACAGTTGCTGGAGTACTTCAGCTCAGTGACGCCACGAACTCGGCTTCAACAACATTGGCTGCAACTGCAAATGCGGTAAGAGCTACAAAAGTTGTTGCAGACGCAGCGCTACCAAAATCAGGCGGCACCGTCACTGGCGCACTTAATATTGCAACTACTGGCAGCTTTGTACTGAAAGGCGCGAGCTTTGACACCACGCTCGGTTTGGTTGCCCCAACTGCTGCCAGGTCTATTAACCTGCCTGATTTGGCTGGCACGGTTGCCCTGACCAGCCAGCTGGATGACGGCACTTACTGATTGCCTAAGATAGGAGGGTAATTTCCGGCTGGGAAACCGGCGTTAAGGAATGGCCCTCCAAAATGTACGCTCTAACACTGAGAGCAAAAGACCAACTGCCGCAGGTCTTTCTGATGGCCAGATCGCAATTAATACGCACGCGGGCAGCCCAGGTCTTTTCTTTGAGGATGCAAGCGGCAATATAGTAAAGGTTGGTCCGGTACAGGTAGGTACTTCCGCCCCAAACAGCACGCCTGCAACCGGGGGCTCGACAGGTAATTCAATTGGTGAGCTTTGGCTAGATACAAGCAATAGCGTTAATGTTTTAAAAGTTTGGGACGGGAGCGCTTGGCAAGACGATCTTGTAAACCTCGCAAGTGGAAGTAATGACGGCCTTTTAAGCTCTTCTGACTTCACCAAGTTGTCAGGTATTGCTGCCGGGGCTGAAGTTAATGTTGCAACAAACTTAGGTTACACGGGCTCTACCCGTGTTTTAACTTCTTCAACCGGCACAGACGTAACCCTACCTGAGGTATCTGCAGGCGGTGATTCCGGCTTTCTTACTGGTGCGGATAAAACAAAGCTTGATGGTATTGCCGCTGGGGCAGAAGTAAATACGGTTGATTCTGTTGCGGGCAAAACCGGGGCCGTTTCCCTAGTAAAGGGCGATGTTGGCTTGGGAAATGTTGACAACACCTCTGACGCTAACAAACCTATTTCTACGGCAACTCAAACTGCCTTAGCTGGCAAGGCAAGCTTAGTTGGCGGCTTTGTGCCAACAAGTGAAATTCCTTCAATTGCAATCACAGAATTTCTCGGCTCCGTCGCAAACCAGACAGCCATGCTGCGCTGAGCGGCCAAAAGGGCGATTTCTGCATACGAACAGATCAGGGAATCAGCTATGTGATTACTGGCGATGACCCCACCAATATTGCTAACTGGACATCACTAACAAATACCGGCGCAAACGTTGTCAGTGTTAATAATCAAACTGGGGCAGTTACGCTAGCCGCCTCTGATGTTGGAGCGGCAACCACTGCACAGGGCACGCTTGCTGACAGCGCTCTTCAGTCTGGCGCCAACATTTCAACTCTAACTAACGATTCCGGGTACATTACAAGCGCTGACGGTGGAAACGCTGCAACACTCGACAGTATTGATAGCACCTCGTTTTTAAGATCTGATGTTGCTGACGCAAAAACAACGGGAGATTTAACCATTAATGACGGCATCAATCTTGAGTTTGGGACTGGAGGTGACTTCGCCGCTTTTCACAACGGCAATAATATGTTTGTGGATTTTCAAGTATCGAATCAAAGTTTAAACATTAGAGACAGCAGCAACAGCACAATTTTTAAATTTGAAGAAAGCAACGCTAACTTTACTGCCGACGGCGACGTGACGGCGTTTTCTGATATTAGGCTCAAGAAAAACATCGAAACTATAGCAGATGCTTTAGAAAAAGTTTCCCAAATTAGGGGTGTCGTCTACGACAGAGTTGACCATGTATCTAAGAGACAGTCGGGCGTTATTGCTCAAGAAGTTGAAGCTGTTCTCCCTGAAGTGGTTCATACAAATGAGGACGGCATTAAATCTGTTGCTTACGGCAACTTGGCTGGACTTCTAATAGAAGCCATTAAGGAACTCAAAGCAGAAGTTGAACATTTGAAAGGAGGAATTAACTGATGGCACTACCAAACAGCGGACCCCTTTCTTTAGATGACATTCAAACCGAGTTTGGAGGGACTAACCCCATTTCTTTGAGCGAATATTACGGTGTTGCAACCGGTGTTCCTGCCTCTGGAACGATTAGCATTAACGACTTCTACGGAACATCGGCTTTCACTACCTTTACCGCAGACGTTTTAGCTGTTGGCGGTGGCGGCGGTGGTGGCCGTGGCAACAATAGCGGTTCAGGCGGTGGCGGTGCCGGGGGCGTTGTTGTTGTAAGTCAACATTCTGTCGCTGCTAGCCAAACCTGGACAATTACCATTGGATCCGGCGGTGTAGGCGGCTCAGGGACACCAACGTCTGGTGGAACGACCAGCATTTCAGGTGGAGTTTCCGTAACTGCTGCCGGTGGCGGCAACGGGGGCAGATATGCTGGCTCTGCTGCTAACAGAGTTGACCCGACATCTGGCGGTGGTGGCTTTGGCAATGGCAGCGGGGCAAATAGATCCCCAGGCGGAAATGGTGGAGACGGAAGTAGCGGCCTTTCCGGCGGCGGCGGTGGCGGTTCCGTTGGAGACGGCAGCAACGCCAGCTTCAGTGCCGGTGGCAATGGTGGCGATGGAAGCACGAATAATTATGCGACTGGATCCAATGCGGGTTACGGCGGCGGAGGTGGCGGTGGTGCCCGTAGCGGTCCTGCGGGCGCTGGTTCTACCTTTTTTGGCGGCGGTAGTGGTGGTGATGACCCTTCTGATTCCACGGAAAATGGCGTCAATGGCAAAGGCGGCGGCGGAGGTGGCGGTGGAAGAAGCGGCACTACATCCATCAGGAATGGCGGAAACGGTGGAAGTGGTGTTGTTGTGATTCGAGTTCCACAAAGCGTCACGGCTTCTTCAACAACTGGTTCGCCGACCGTAAATACTTACACCGTGAGCAGCGTTAGTTACCGCTCATATATTTTCACTTCGAGCGGAACTATCACCTTCTAGTAACTTAAAGTTAAAATTAGCTGAGAGCCTACGGAGCGGCTGTGATTGAACTTTACGCAGCCGTTCTGGGCGCATCAATAGGCGTTGCAGGAATCTCAGCATCCAGCTTCAATAAACGCAACACCGAATCGCGTGAAGCCGTGGTGCGTCTGACCATGGCGGTTGAAAGCATCGCAGGAAAGCTAGAAGAGCTTCATCAAGATATGCGTGAAGACCGCAAAGAAGTTTATTCTCGTTTAAACGACTACGGCAACAGGATCACATTGCTCGAAGGTAAGAAGCGCTAAAGTTTTACCGAGAGTATTACACCAGCAATGAACGTAGAAGCAATTATTTCCAGCCCGGCCTTCTGGGTCGTTGTTGCAGCCGCTTCTGAACTTATCGGCATGAGCAAGCTGAAGGATAACTCAGTGATCCAGCTTGTGCTGACTGCAATCCGCAGCCTGAAACCTGGAAAAAAGAGCTGATGCCCCATGACGGGAAGTGGATTTTACGGCTCAGTACACGCTCAATTCTTGAAGAAGTACAGCGCGAGATTGACCGCCGTAAGTTTTACGCCACTTTGCCCGCCAAACTGGACAAGGCAGAACAGGACTGGCACGAATCCCAGCCACCAGCGGTGCCGCCGCCGCTGCAGCTCGATGATCTGCACATTCGCGCACCTTGGTTAGATGAGCAAGAAACCGATCAGACTCCATAGCCTGTTCCGCTACTACCGGGACAAGGGCCACCAGACCGCCGCGATCAACGAGCTTGAAGCTCAAATGCTCAAAGCGGATCCAAACATCTTTAACCGTGACCAGCCCTGGTACGAGACGTGGAGCACCCCAGTCTCAGAAAAAATCGATGAATACCTAATTACCCGAAAGCAGGTCAGCTTGGTGTCGGGCCACCCCGAATACACCTTTGACGATGCTTTCATGGACGACCTGAACAGGCTGGTCTATGCAGCTGGTATGACAAGCCTGAACCAGCGGAGGATGCTCATTGCCCAAACCTGCCACGAGACCGCTGGCTACAAGTACATGACCGAGATAGGCACATATGCCTACTTCACCCGCATGTACGACAATCGCACAGACCTTGGCAATGGCGCGGGCGACGGATTTAAGTATCGCGGCTGCGGGGTAATCCAGCTGACTGGAAAGTACAACTTCAGTCGTTTCGCCCGTTGGATGGAAAACAACGGCAACCGAGACGACAACATCATGGCAAAGGGCACAGATTATGTCTCAGCCAAATACCCTTTCCTGTGCTGCATCTGCTGGATCGAAGAAAATAACTGGGCTTTACTGTGTGATCGTGGTGATATTTATGAATGTACTAGAAGATTAAATGGAGGATATAACGGTATTGATGATAGAATTTACTACTACAATAGGGCTAAAAAATACATAACTAAATAGTTAAATCAGCTACAATAAAAACAGCCGCAAGTCAAGTTTCTTGATGTTGTATGGCATGAGGTGGTATGGACCACCTAATTGACGAGACAGAACTCGTCCCACGGAAAAAAGCGAAAACACGTTTCCGTGAACAGATACTGAATGAGTGGAACTACTGTTGCGCTTACTGCGCTGAACCACTCGGTAAGAACGCCACCCTTGACCACGTCAAACCCAAGTGGAAGGGCGGCCTAACAGAAAAAGCAAATCTTGTGGGTTGCTGCTTTTCCTGTAACAGCCACAAATCAGCCACGACTGGCGCGAATGGTTCAGGGAAAGAACCTACTGGACCGAAGCCCGCGAAGCACGAATATCGGAATGGCTGGAGCAATAGATCGCTTCAGCCACAGTCTTAGCGCCTTGGGATCCGTGTATTTCTATGCACATCCCACCGCCTGGCGTACAGACACGGTAAAGACCGTTTCCAAGGGACTCAATCGGAACCTTCGGCCACTCCATCCTTGAATGCTGCGTTAGCAACAAAGGGAAAATTCGCCTCAAATATACGCTGGCACGCCAAAGCAATCTGTCTGTGTTCTAGCTGTGTGTCCACATTCGCACGCAGGTTGATGTAGTGAATCCAGCTGCGGAGCGTACCGGTCATATACATCGACGTTGGCGTACACATGGGCAGGATCCGCCGCGCTGTTTCTTTGGCAACGCCACGTTCAAGTAAGTATTCGTAGAAGAGAAAAGCATCAGCAATAATGCTGCCAGCCCGCTTTTGAAATTCTTCTTGGTGGCTCGGATGAATATCATCAAAGCTGTTTTGCCTATTCTTACTATCTTGACTACGAAAGAAAGGTATCTCCGCAGGCTTTGTTTTGCTGTATCGAGTAGAGAACTCTTGGAACGAAAATGATCTGTGCCGCAGAATCTGTGCGGCAATATCTCTTTCCGTGTCAATTTTTACGCACATGCTTGCCATTTCAAATGGTGACCAGTGCTTGTGTTTAATGAGGTAGCGAAGAAGACCTGGCCCGGTTTGCCAGTTATCTTCGTTAGCCGGATTGCTAACACGGGCCATCTTCACAATGAGCTTCTGTGCGTCAGGTGTCGCCCAAACCAGTTCAACCGAGGAGTTCATAGACTTTGCTTAGAAGGCGTACAAGCGAACGTTTTTTGATGTGCTTCTTCCGGCTAACCGAGTCGTGCTCGAAGTTTTCCTTGCCTAGGAAGATCTCAACCGAACAAGACCTGCCGTTGCATTCTAAGCACAGGTATTCCCTTGTCCGAGCCAGCTCATGAGACCTAGCTGTTGCTAGAACCTTTTGAGTCCCCTTAGTGAGCACCGCGCCACAGTGTGGGCACTCCATTAACAAAGCTCCTTGGTCTGTTTGGAAAGTAAGCGTAATTTGTTCATAGCCTTGTGGCACCGCTGCCTAGCACGTTCACGGCATATTCCCATTTCTTGGCTGATCTCGGTGTAAGTTTTAGGGATGAAATCATCCAGCCCATAGAACTTGGTAATTATCTCATGGTCCAGATCCGACAGGTGGGCCATGTAGTTTCTTAGAACCTCGCTATTGAATGCGCTATCGATAGTGTCCATGCCGTGAACACCGTCCGTAATCAAATCCACCAAAGAGGTTCCGTCATCTGACTCCGAATTGCCCTTGGTGTCCAGACTTCCACAGTCGTTGCTGTGGACCAAGTATTCCTGCAACCTTTCGGGCTTTACTTGGCAGTATTCAGAGCATTCCTCAAGTGTGGGAGACCTGCCGTGCTCGGCTTCAAAGCTAACGGCCCAGCCGCGAAGTTTCGATAGAGCTTCAATTGCTTGGGCCGGTAGACGAATCACACGGTCGTGGTAGCACAGGTAGCGCGAGATGGACTGCCGAATCCACCAGTAGACGTATGTAGAAAGTGCATAGCCCCGCTCAGGATCAAATTTTTTAATGCCGTGCGCGAGGCAATATTCCCTTCCTGAACAATGTCAAAAGCTCAGTGCGCTTTGACCGTGGAACGTACCGCTTAGCGATGGACACAACCAAACGCAGATTGCAGTTAATCAGCTTGTGATAGGCCCTAGAGCCTATCTTCACCTGCTTTGGGGTCGGATTTTCCGAAGAAATCCAGGCCTGAACCTGACGTGCCAGCAGAATCTCTTGGTCCTTACTTAGAAGCGGGTAACGAACAATGTCCTTGATGTACTGACTAAACCCGTCCATCAGTTGCAGACCTCAATGATTGAAGCAAGGTAGCCAACAGAATGCTCCAGTACACGGGCAGTTTCTGCAGCTTTTTCAATCGTTACAAAAGAGCAAGCGTCCTCCTTTTTGGTAGTTAGACGGATCCCATTGTCCTTGGCAGACATCGGGTACGCAGCAGCTAAATACAGTGGTTCGGAAGAAATTGGTGCTTGCAAGGCGTAGCGGGTCATGGGTGTTTAACAACGCAGCCGTACAGTAGCACAATTAAGCAGTTTTCACTGCTGCTTTTTACTTTTAGTGCGGCCTTCTACACGCCGCCTAACTGACTCGCGCCAAGACGCTTCATCCTTGGCAAGTGCCTCATGGTAGACAGAAGCCGGAAGCGCCTTTTCCAGTGCGGTGTAGACCGCGTCCCGGATCCAAGCGGTGGGACGGATACTTTGCTCTTTGGCCAGCTCAGCAAGCAAAGCAGCCCTGTTGGGGTCCAACAGGATCTGCAGGTATGTCTTATTTCCGTGGCGTATTGCATAATTACCACATTTCTATGTATTAGTCTAGCACTCTGTTACCAAGTAATAGAATCGTCTACATATCTACGCCAACCGTTGAGTTGATCTTTCCTGGACTTTGCACGCTGCTTACTGCAGCCGCTACGCACTTCCCTGGCACGTTCCAAGAACTCAGCAGCCCTTTGCAGATCGGCAGTAGTCGCACGCATCATTTCGTCCCTGAGATATGCGAGCATAATCTGCCGCCCTGTTCTCGGCTGCATAAGCAGCATCCATCACATCACCAAGAGTACTGTAGTAAGCAGATTCTTTTAGTAGATAAAACATCCACCCTTTAGCGGTGTGATAGATGCTGATCATGATTCTCCCTTAGTGGATTTCAGACCAACGCTTACCAACTTGGGGTTCTGCTAGCGGTGGGACTTCCCCAAGCCACTTGGCTTCAGCGTTCTCCATTACTTGTTTTAGCTTGGTGGCCCATTCTTGGGCCTTTTCCTCGCGCACCAGCAACAAGATTTCATCGTGGACACAGGCGGCGATTTTGACTTGGTCCTCACCAGCTTCCTTGAGCATCGGCCACAGGTTGCCCAGAGCGCATTTAAGGATGGCGGCACCAGCGCCTTGGACCGGCGTGTTGCAGCGGACTGTCAGGCGATTCATGTCACCGGGCAGGAAGCGGCGCATCCCTGAAAGCGGAACCCTGATTTCGGGCCACTTGTTCTGCTTGCTCATGTCTGCGAGGTTGGCATTGTGCTGCTGCCATGCCTAATCCCCTCGTAAGCACCGAGCCACTGGCTACGGATCTGCGCAGCCTCATCCATGGTCATAAGGTTCCCAGTGCTGGCTGCATAGTTACGCAGCCCCTTTACACCCGAACCAAACAGCAGCCCAAAGTTGGCGGACTTCGCAACTTGGCGGGAGCAGCCGATGGCATCAGCAGTGACTTTGTGCAGATCTTCGCCGTTCTTGAAGGCGGTGATCATACGTTCGTCCCCCGCGATTGCCGCCGCAAGTCGCAGCTCCATCTGACCAAAATCCGAGTCAACAAGAGCCCAACCATCAGGAGCTTCAACGCACTGACGAAACTCCGAGTCACGCGGAATCTGTTGATTGTTCGGCTTAATGCAGGACATTCGACCCGATTCAGCCCCAAGCTGCATATAGCTGGCACGTACAAAACCATCGGCGTTCATCTTTTCGAGGATTGATTCCACCATCTGCCTACGCTTTTCGGCTTTTTTCCAAGCCAGGTAGGTCTGGATTACGTGGTGGTCCGCAGCATACTCTTGGAGCGCTGCCCGTGAAGCACTGGGTTTACCCGTTTTGCTATCCACTGGAGCCTCGCCCAGCAGAACGGTGAACTTCTCTAGCAGCTGCTTAGGGCTGTTGATGTTAAACCCAGCCTTGCGCTTCGTTCCAAGGCGTTTGGAGCCGGTTTCCTTGGCACGCAGATTGAATTCCTGAGAAGCGCTCTCAATAGCGTCGATTTCGGCGTGCCACTTTTCGTACATGTCATCGTCATGCCCCATCTGTGTGACCAGATCTTTCAGCAGCTTCAAGCGCTGGGGGTCGGCTTCTTCCCTTGGAAGCTTGTGACCTTCTGGCAGCGCCGCATCCAGATCCAGCAGGAAGTCTTTGCTGTACCTGCCGATGTCATGCTCGTAATCACCCCTGAGGTTTTCAAGAGCAACCTTGTTCCAAGGCAGACCAGTACGCCACATCTGCGCCATTGCAGGCAGAGCCCTGCATTCCAGCGTGAAAGCAGGTGCCAGTGCATGGTTCTGAAGCATCTGATCCAGATGGAAATCAAGCTTCAGCAGAACCTCCACATCCTTAGCGGCGTAGACCAATTGGTCTTGGCTTAGGACTGGTGCGCCCCAATCAGAGCGCTGCTGTTCCTTGTCCAGATCGATCTTGAGAACACGCTTGGCAACGTTGGCCAAGCCGTGCTTCACGTTGGGCTGGCCGTTATGCAGCAATTTGCTGGCAAGCATGGAACAGCGAACCTGGCCCCTTGGATTGATGCCGTGCTCCTGAAGCCAGCCCAGATCGAACACCGCGTTGTGCGCGATCCAGTAGCGCTCACCGTTGGTGAAGAACAGCTCCAGCTTTTTCCAGCCAGCTTCATCGAGCTTGAAGCAATCGATAATGACAATCGTTTGCAACGCTTCGCAGCCGATCTGAATCAGGCGGAGCTTGCCAACTTCAGGCTGCAGCTGGAGCGTTTCCGTATCGAACGCAAGTGAAATCGAAGTCGAGATCGTATCTAGGTGCTCGACACCGAAAAGCAGGTTGTAGGGAGACATGGGCGGTCAAAAGTTGTATTCGGGGAGCTTTTCTGTCCAATCGGACTCGTGCTGCCCGGACGGAGCATACCACCCCGAATCATCCAAGCGCCAGCCGGATTCGGTACGCAGTTGCGTAACGTAAAGTTCCCACTCGGGGTCACAGGGCAGAGGCAGGCCGTAATCCATTGCCCATTTCATATCGCTGATCCCGTTAGGCGAGTACCAGCCGTTTTCATCGCCCTCCCAGCCAGCTTTATCGAAAGCCTTGGCCTCGCGATACATCTCGGACATTGCAGTATCTACTGAGGAAGCAATCTTTCCGTAGTCACGGTAGGCAGCGTCCTGCTTTTCGTTGTAGGCCATCGCATCGCCCTGCAGATGCTGTGGAACGTCCTTCAGCTTTACGTGCGCAAAGGAGCTGGAATCAAATGGATGTGTGGACATTTTTATGCAAGTGGGTCAGTAAAAGGATCAAATTCAAATTCTTGGATTAGGCGGCGCAAATACCACTCAGCCTTGCGTAGATCTTCAACGCCGTTCTTTTCCCGGTAGCGCCAAATGTATTTCTGAACGTTCCCGCGCAAGTAGCCCAGGAACTCGTTCATCGTCATTGAGGCCTTGATGGCCTCAATACATTCGACATCGCCAGTGCGGTAGTGGTCTGGGCTGTTTACTGGATCAGTCATCGAAGGAAATCGGCGGGATTGCAGACCAGTCATCGATCCACGGCAGCATCCTTTCGATGTCCTTGTGGGTCGGTGCGTTGGCGGGCGAAATTGGGTTATCCCAAAGTACAACTGCCTCGCAAGCGGCAGAAGCAAACTCAGGGGGATCAAAAGCTGTAGCTGGTGCGACCTGGACCGCGTCATCAACCATTGCTTGGACGTGAACGAAGTCAGAACCTGCTTTCCAACTGAAAGCGATGAGCTGTGCTTGGGCCATGGTGAGCCTCGAAAACTACCCTGTTAAGGTAGCACACTAATTCAGGTAGGTCGAGATCACCGGAAAGATTTCATGGTCGTAGAAGCTCATGATGCTGGCATCGATTCCAGCCTTTAGCGCCGTGTTGACATCCTGCTCCAGTCGGCAGAATTCATCAGCGTTGTCTTCGTACCTGTCTTCGCAGACGCTGATGGCAAGTTCATCTGGTGCGTAGGCCGTGTACCTGACGATGGCTAGGTAGGGCTGCTCCCGCTCCAGCTCGTAGTAGGTGACCGTGGTTCGACCAGACATGAAATCTTCCGACCCATACCCAGTCTGCAGGCTTATGACGCGCCTTAACATAGAGTAGTAATCAAAGGTAGTGCAATGGAGCCTAAACGCGAATTTGCCTACGAGAAGTTCCGTAGGGACATTCAATCCTGTAGCGATGTAAAGGAACTTCAGGAGCTGTCCTGTAAGTTCCTTCGTCTTTACCTTGGCCAGCAGGAACTGGTCGAAACCTTAATCGCGAAGGGTTGGTTGCCGGGCAGCACTACTGGCTAACCTTGCTTCCTTACGCTCCCGAATCATCCGCGCAGTCTCATGAAAGCATCGCTGGCGCGTTGGGTAAGGGATCGCCCTAAGCATCTGATTCAGCTTGAACTGCAGGAACTGGTCGTCCTCGTTTGAAACAGAGCTGCCCAAGTTGTAGGCAACGTTCAAGCCGTTGGAAAGTGAGCTGATCAGCCAAGGTGCCAGTGCTGGTGATTCCAGCAAGTCTCGCAGTTGGATGTTCTCTGCGCCTTTGAGGACTTCTTCAGGAATTTGGACGTTCATTAGAGTAGCAATCAAGTTTGCCTTGCGGCTCCCGCAACGTAACACGGAAGCCGCTGAAAGGCTCAGAAAATGTCGTCGTCGTATTTTCCAGCAACAAAACCGTTTAGCAGCTTTTTAATAACGAAAGTCCTGGTAAGGTCTTCCGACTTAATACGTGCGTCCACGGCCTCTACTAAATCCCTTTGAAGGCACTTGACGGTGAATGTCGCTTGTTTAACGGTGGCTTCGGGAAGCTTAATATCGCGGTCAAGGCTGGAGTGCTGAAAGTAGTCAGCAAAGTCTCCAAGGCAGGTTGAACGAATGCTGTGCGCAGGTTGCTTAGGGATAACAGGGAACTTTCTACCAATGTCATACCTATCGATAAAGGCGAATTGTTCCTTTACGTCCATAGATGGAGAGCAGTAAACCCGGATGAATTCTGCGGGCTTTTCGTCCATACAGAACGCACTTGAGTTTGGCTCCAAGAGACCAGCGTGGATGTATGGCCGACCTTTTTTGTCGATTGACCTACTCAGAACCACGGCGTCCATGATCTGGGAAACCGCGTAAGCCTCGGGCTTTTTAGTTTGTTGCATAGCAGAGAAATGCAGGGCCGCTTTTCAGCGTTCCTTGGATACTACAAGGAAAGCGGCCCACGCAACAGTTAGTTATCCCATACGTTCCAAGCGTTATCCCTTAGTTGTTGTAGTTCTTCATGATTGCGGTCTTCCTTCCTCGCGCGGGGATATTGCTCAGAGTGTCCCATCTGGCAATATCCGCACCAGCACTGGGATCTGGGCTGGGACGCCCTTCCCCAGAATCTAGGGTGTCCCATCTTGGTGGTTTGGTTGGGACACATCCCCGTCAGAAGTCGAGTGTCCCACCCCATGTCCCAACCCGTTATCCGCACCACCACTGGGTTTTACTTGGGTGGGACAGTTATTTGATACCTCTCCACGCGCGAGGACTGCTTGGTACAGGTCAAAATTATTTTTCTTATCAGCGGCTGGAGCGGAACCAACAACCTCAACCAACCCACGGGCTACCAATCGCTGGAGCGACTTACGGATTGCGTCAACCTTGCCGCCCACTAAGGGGTCAGCATTCAGGTCTGTGCGGGAAAAGGTGCGTGGGTAGCCCGTACGAAGCCTCTGGAGCACCCTGTCAGTGACACTGCCAGGCGCTGTATTGGTTGGATCGACCTCAGGGGTGAAATCAGCCACAGAGAAGCTCAGATCGTCTTCTTGGCGCATGATCAGCGATGTACCGGATCTGCCAGCCCTGGACTTTTCGATGGTGATGATCCTGCTGTGGTCCGGCACAAGACCCTTTTCAACCTGCTCTTTGCTGGGGCGGCTAAGGGAAAGCGTGGCGTCCACAGCGTCCCTGATGGCGCTGGTGCCCCTAAAGCCGCCTTGCTTGTTGGCGTGGTGAATGATCAGGATCGTGGCAGCAGGGAACAGCACACCGTTGTTCCTAGTCAGCCAGTAAAGCGGCGTTGCAAAGTCAGATTTGTTCTCATCGAAAGCCCTACCGCCGCTGCATCCGATCAGGGAATCAATCACAACCAACTTGGGCTGGATCTTTTCCATCATCTTGATGAACTGCGCGTAACGCTGAAGCTGCCAGTCCGTAAGCACCTTGGTGTTGGAGTCCATTGGGTAGTCAACTTCTTCCAGCTGTTCCCTGAGTTGAAGAAGCGGCTGGTCACCATTCAGCAGCAGAACACGGCCCTGCTGCACTGGAACGTGCTTACCGCGCACAACAAAAGGAGAACCAGTCGCAATATGTTTCGCAAGAGTCCAAGCCGTCATGGACTTACCGTCACCACCAGCGCCGTACAGCAGCACCACCGAAGGATGCGGCAGCACATCAGGAATTAAGTAATCGCGCTTTTCTTTGATCTCTTGGAGCGCCTCAATGTCCATAACACCTTTAGCGCCCTCGAATTGAATCTGATCAACGATCAGTTTTTCAAGCGCAACCTGATCCCGGTAACCGGCTTGGATAGCAAGGCTATTCAGGTTGAAGTTCATTTCTGCCGGGTTGTCCAGCTCTAGATATGACTTTGCCTTCTCAATAACTTCATCAAACGAGAGCTGCGCACGCGCATAGATAACCGGTTTTGCCTCGATTTCTTCTACAACTGATGCACAACCGTCCCTTTGGAATCGAGCCCGTTCCGGATCGTAATGATCCGCCAGCTTGACAAGACTTCCAAAGCCAAGACCGCCTTGATCCTTGAAGCCAGCTTCCCAACGATTAAGGCATGGGTCTTTGCCATTAGCCCAGTCATCGGCGTACTCAGCGTCCTGTAGGGACCATTCCCGCCAAAGGTTGAGTCCTTCTTCATCAGGAAGCTCAGAGTGGAGCATTGCACCAATGCGCCACCAAAGATCTTCAGAGCCACGTCCTTGGGGCTGAATAACAGAAAGGCAGGATGCAGCAATAGCAACCCTTTCTTCCTTGGAGCGCATTGCCCAGCGCCCATCACGCAAGCCCTTAACGGCAGTTTTGCCCTTCTTCTGGCTGAAGGACTCCTTCATACGGGCCAAGAGCCACCCAGGAGCCTCTGGAATGGCATTCAAGTCCCCTTCAAGGGTGTACTCACCACCAGACTTGTAAGCGCCACCTACAAGGCCCTGACGACCCCAAAGAACTTCCCAGCCTTCGTTACTAGCAGCAAGGCTGATGTCAGATACCTCAGACCAAAGATCCTGTGGAACGTAGAAGAAGAACTTCGCAGCTGACTTTTTAGGTGAGATGACCTTTGGGGCTTTTTCAAGGTCTTTGCCCCACTTTTTAGTGACAGCGCCAAGGTTGGCGTCCACGTCAAGAATTACGAGTCCATTACTGCGAGAACCGGTAAAAACACCGATTGCCTGGAACGTCTCAGGATCCTTTCGATGTAAAGCGCAGCAGCTTCAGGGGAAAGATTTTCGTAGTGCGCCCTACCAAGCGGATTTTTGCCGCAGGCTGTGCCGCCTTTGGGCATTTCAACGCCGTTTGCGTAGATAGGTGCGCAAGCCAGTGCTTGGGCAGTGAACGGACAAACGAAAGCAAGTCCATTTGTTAGACTCCTACAGGAATGTGGTTATACGCCTCAAGGTTTCTGCCGCCTTGGGGCGCTTTTTTGATTGTACGGGGCTTGTCAAACCCTGTCACGCTGCTACTGTATGCAGGCACCGGGCAGATTTAGCCCACAGCAAAGCCAATCAATGGGATTTCTCAAGAACAAGAACGCGGTATCCAGCGGTGGAACGGGCGGCGGTTATCTGAACCCAAGCAAGATCCCATCAGGCGGCAGTGTGCGCTTCGCGCTTCTGGATGACGAGCCTTGGAATTCTGGGAATGTTGGGGAGAAGCCACTGATGGCAGCGTGCGCCCATTCAGGTTTGCGGATGAACCAAGCCCCACCGACATCGATGAAGAACTTGGACCGGATTACACCCGCCGCATGAACCGCGAAGGCACTGCACCCGAGCCCGTAAAGTTCGCCATTGCAGTCCCCGTCTACAACTTTGAGACTGGTTCGGTACAGGTGATGAGCCTGACCCAGAAAAGCCTGATTAAAGAACTGGATCAGGTGTCTCAGACCGAGGACTACAGCGACCTGCTGGCGTGGGACTTCGTGATCAGCAAAAGCGGCAGCCAGCTGACCACTGAGTACAAACTCCTACCGGCACCCCGCAAAGCATCAACCGCAAGCGCAATGGATGCTGCATGGGGCAAGGCAAAGTCCGAAGGTTTCAACGTGTGCCGCTTACTGGTTGGCGGAAACCCATTCAAGGAGGCTTGAGTATGTTCGTTAAGTTGGCTAATGGGAGCTTTTACAACTCAAAAGCCCATGCTTTGGA